>Ga0209700_100014_pt1 | contig 299349 bp, 249 predicted proteins | sample SiratroredBW_FD_187528 | JGI IMG/M metagenome (GOLD analysis project Ga0209700, IMG submission 187528) | Root nodule microbial communities of legume samples collected from California, USA - Siratro red BW (SPAdes) (version 2) | ecosystem: Host-associated > Plants > Roots > Nodule | place: USA... | reverse complement strand
CCCGAGGACGGCAAGGAGGAAAACCCCGTCAACCTCGATCCGCGCATGGCCAAGCTCGCCGGCGGCGTCCACCGCCTCGACGGCCAGCTCATGGTCGTCCTCGACGTCGATCGCGTCCTCGAGCTCGAAACCAAAGTGCAAATGGCTGCGTGAGCCAACCGAAACATCGAAACCGGAGAACCAAAATGAAAACGTGTTTGGTGGTCGATGATTCCAGCGTCGTGCGCAAGATCGCGCGCCGGATTCTGGAAGGCCTGGAGTTCGAGGTCACCGAAGCCGAGGACGGCTCGAAGGCGCTCGAAATCTGCCAGCGCAAGCTGCCCGATGCGGTGCTGCTCGACTGGAACATGCCCGTGATGGACGGCTTCGAATTCATGGGCCACATGCGTCGCCTGCCCGGCGGCGACCAGCCCAAGGTGGTGTTCTGCACCACCGAGAACAACGTGGCTCATATCGCCCAGGCGCTCAGCGGCGGCGCCAACGAATACATCATGAAGCCCTTCGACAAGGACATTATCGCCGACAAATTCGCTGAAGTTGGGTTGATCCCGGTCGGACAAACCATGGTCTGAGTGTGTCTGGCCCAAAGTGTTTGGGCCAGAGTGTTCCAGTACAGTTTCGAAGAGGCCATCCGTGACCCCGACCGAGTACGAGTATCTGCGCAAGTTCCTAAAGGATAATTCCGGTCTCGACCTGTCCGCAGACAAGCAATATCTGATCGAAAGCCGCCTGCTGCCGCTCGCCCGCAAGACCGGGCTCTCCGGCATCGCCGAGCTTGTGCAGAAGCTGCAGGCCGGCTCGCGTCCGCTGATCACCGACGTGGTCGAAGCCATGACCACCAACGAGACCTTCTTCTTTCGCGACAAGGTGCCGTTCGAACATTTCCGCGACACGATCATGCCCGAGATCATCAAGGCGCGCGCCGGACGCCGCAGCGTGCGCATCTGGTGCGCGGCCGGCTCGACCGGGCAGGAGCCCTATTCGCTGGCGATGTGCCTGAAGGAGATGGGCGCGGCCCTCACCGGCTGGCGCATCGAGATCATCGCGACTGACCTGTCGCAGGAGGTGCTGGAAAAGGCCAGGGCCGGCGTCTACAGCCAGTTCGAGGTGCAGCGTGGCCTGCCGATCCAGATGCTGGTCAAATATTTCAAGCAGACCGGCGAGACCTGGCAGATCAATCCCGAATTGCGCGCGATGATCCAGCACCGGCAGCTCAATTTGCTGCACGATTTTGCCCAGCTCGGCACCTTCGACGTGATCTTCTGCCGCAACGTGCTGATCTATTTCGACCAGGACACCAAGATCAACATCTTCAATCGCCTGGCGCGCCAGATCGAGCCCGACGGCTTCCTGGTGCTGGGTGCGGCCGAGACCGTGGTCGGATTGACCGACACGTTCAGGCCGATTGCGGAGCGGCGCGGCCTCTACAAGCCGAACGATCCGCGCGCGGCGGCAGCCAAGCCGGCTCTCGCGGGCGTGGCCCCGCGCCTGGCGGTGATGGCAGGACGGTAAGCATGGCCGAGGATGGAAAAGGTGCGGAGCGCGTAACGTTCAGCCGCGGCTATGACGTCTGCATCATGGCGATCGACGGCACCTGGCGGCGCGACTGCAAGCTCAACGCGATCTCCGACACCGACGCCATCCTCACGGTGGAAGGCTCGATCCAGGGGCTGAACCTGAAAGAGTTCTTTCTGCTGCTGTCCTCAACCGGCCTTGCCTACCGCCGCTGCGAGCTGGTACGGGTCAACGGCGCCGAGATGGATATCCAATTCCTGCGCGGCAAGAACCGGAAGAAGCGCGGCGCGACCGGCGGCCATGACGCCGCGGCCTGATCGGCGCGTGGCTGCCGCCGCACTTTCCGCCACGTTGCTTTATATTTGCTGAAACATCAGAACCAATTTGCCGTAGCCGCTTTACGTCGTCTAAGCGCGAGCCATGTAACCATTGCTGGTCTCAATCTCAGGAATACCGGCAATGCCCAGAAGCTCTCTCTCCCCCATCTCGTCAAACCTGCCCGACGTCGCCGAGCGGCGTGCGCTTCAGCTCCTGGTCGTCGATGACGACGCCACGCAGCGCAGCCTGATCACGGTTGCCGCCAAGCAGGCCGGCCACGAAGTCACCGTGGCGCCCTCGGTGGCGGAAGCGATCGAGAAGCTCCGCGCCGCGCGCTTCGACTGCGTGACGCTCGATCTCGTGCTGGAGGATGGCGACGGCATCGACGTGCTGCGCGAGATGAAGGAAGCGAAATTCGCCGGCGCGGTGATCGTCATCAGCGGCATGGACGGCAAGCGCCGCAGTGCCGCCCGCAGCTTCGCCCGTTCCGTCGGGATCGAGCTCCAGAGCCTGCCGAAGCCGCTGGATCTGGCGGCCCTGCGCATCAGCCTCGCTAATCTCGGCAAGACTGCGATGGGCCTGCCGGCAATCCACACCTGGGGCGGTGTCGCCACCGACGCGATCGTGGAACGGCACCGCGCCTAAAGCAGGATCCGGACCCGAAGGTCGCGTTAGCGCAAAGTGCGCAGCGGTTCCGAAAAGATCATGCTCAAACAACAGCCTAAAGCGCGATGACGATGCATCCTAATCTCGTCGCGCTTTAGCTGCGGAGCTGCCATGCGATCGGATGTGCCGCCGCTGATCGCGATCCTACGCGTCGGTGGATTCCGACAGGCATTGCAGCGCGTGGCGAAGGCCCGCCCGGCAGGCGCCGAGGGCGGCGCTCGCGGTGGCATACTGGGGCGTGACGTCGTCGAGGATGAAGACGTCCGCGGAACTTTCCGCATCATTGCCGTGTTCTTGATCCATGGCTGCGGCGATCCGGCGCATGCTGGTCTCGATCTGTGCGATCAGCAAGCGAAGGTCAGCTGCAATCAGCTCACGGCTCTCGATTTCGGGCGTTGCGAGCAACGGTGTATCGGCTAAATTTAGCATGGATATTCTCCATCTCCCGCAATTAGGCGCCATGCCGCTACTTGTGCGTTAAGTCTATGTCCCGTACAAATACGGGTGGGCCGAATCCGCGCCGAACGCCATAACGGTTGGCGCGGACGCGAGTCCTTCATGCCAACTGGATGTGGCACATGGCCGAACAAAGCTCTCGCGGTGAAATCTTCGTGGTCGACGACGACCCTGCCGTTCGCGACACCTTGTCGATGGTGTTGAAGGCGGCGGGCTATGAGGTGATCTGTTTTGCGGACGGCGCAGCGCTGCTCTCCGTCGCGCGGAACCGCACACCGGCTGCGATCCTGCTCGACGTGCATATTCCCGGAAAGTCGGGCCTCGACATTCTTAAGGAACTGCACGGCGAGGACTATCCGGCGCCGATCTTCATGATCTCCGGGCAGGGCGACATTGCGATGGCGGTCGGGGCGATCAAGAGCGGTGCGCTCGACTTCATCGAGAAGCCGTTCCGCGGCAGCGAGATCGTCGGCCGGCTCGACGAGGCGATCGGCGCCTATGCGCGCCGGCAGGCAGAGAATGCGTCGCCGAAATTCGGCTCGCTGCATTTCCCCGGACGTGAGCCGTTGACGCGCAGGGAGCGCGAGGTGCTCGAGCAGTTCGCCTCCGGTGCATCCAACAAGGAAGCCGGCCGCACGCTCGGCATCAGCCCACGCACCATCGAGGACCACCGCGCCAACATCATGAAGAAGCTCGGCGCGCGCAATGCCGCCGACCTGATCCGCATCGTGATGACCGCGGCCCAGCGCGCGTCGTAGAATCGATCGGCGAGCCTTTGTAGCCCGGATGGAGCGCCAGCGAAATCCGGGACCGGTGCACGCAGCAAGAGACTTCCCGGATTGCGCTGCGCTCCATCCGGGCTACACGCGACCAGCTATGAAAGGCCTGCCTAAAAGGCCTGCGCCTCATCCCTGCAGCGCCTTGCGGATGATCCGCGCCAGATCCGATTTTCGATAGGGCTTGGCCAGCAGCAGAACCCCCGAATCCAGCCGGCCGTGATGGATGATCGCATTCTCGGTATAGCCGGACGTGTAGACCACCCTGAGATCGGGGCGGGTCTTCTGGATCTCGTCGGCGAGCTGACGTCCGTTCATCTTGCCGGGCATGATGACGTCGGTGAACAGGAGGTCGAACGGCTTGCCGGCGGCGACAATCGCGAGCGCCTCCGCGGCGTTCGCGGCCTGCAAGGTGACGTATCCCAGCGAATGCAGCTGAGCCAGCACGTAGTCACGCACCAGGCGGTCGTCCTCGACCACCAGGATGGTCTCGTGTCCGCCCTCGATCGCCGCCGCCGTCACGCCCTCGCCGACCGCCGTCGGCGTCTTGCCCGGCGGCAGGTACATCTTGATCGTGGTGCCGTGGCCTTCCTCGCTGTAGATCTTGATGTGCCCTGCGGACTGCTTGATGAAGCCGTAAACCATTGAGAGTCCGAGTCCGGTGCCCTTGCCCGGGCCCTTCGAGGTGAAGAAGGGATCGAATACCCTGGCCAGCATGTTCGCGGGGATTCCGGTGCCGGTGTCGCTCACGGCGATCAGCACGTAGTGCCCCGGCGGCACATCGTTGGCGCTGGCATAGACCTCGTCGAGATAGGCGGCGCCCGTCTCCACGATCAGTTTGCCGCCGTTCGGCATGGCGTCGCGGGCATTGAGTGCGAGGTTGAGGATCGCGGTGGTGAGCTGGTTGGGATCGACGATCGCGACGCAGCTCTCGTCCTCGAACACCGATTCGATCTGGATCTGCTCGCCCAGCGTCGGTCGCAGCAGTTTCGCGGTGTCGATGATCAGCGAGTTGATGTCGATCTCGCGCGGCTGCAGCGGCTGCTTGCGCGCGAAGGCGAGCAGGTGCTGGGTCAGATCGGCGCCGCGCGCGGCCGCCTCGTCGATCATCTTGGTGATGGCCGCAAGCTGCGGCTCCTTCTCGACCGCCTCCGCGAGGATCTCGATGGTTCCGGTGATGACGGTGAGGATGTTGTTGAAATCATGCGCCACGCCGCCGGTGAGCTGGCCGACCGCCTCCATCTTCTCGGCATGGCGGATGCGCTCCTCGGCCGCGATCTTGTCGGTGAGGTCGCGGTAGAAGACGTTGAACAGCAGGCCCTCGCGGCGCTTCAGCGCGGTGACGCTCAGCTCAGCCTTGAACTCCTTGCCGTCGCGGCGGCGGCACATCAGCTCGCGACGCCGGTTCAGCGTCTTGTCGTCTTCGTTCGCGAGGAATTGCGTTAGGCCGGTCCTAACTCTCTCGCGTTCGCTTTCGGCGACGATGAGATCGATCGTGTTCTTGCCGAGCACCTCGTCGCGGCGCCAGCCGAACAGCCGTTCGGCTTGCGAATTCCAGTTCAGGATGCTGCCGGTCTCGTCGGTCTGCACGAAGGCGTCGAGCGAGGTCTCGACGATCTTGCGGGCAAGCCGCTCGCTCTCGCGCAGCGATACCTGCGCGAGCCGCGCCTCTGTCATGTCGCGCCCGACGAAGAAGAACCGCTGCGCCGGCTCGGACCAGTTGCCGAGCCAGGACAGCCAGACCTGGTGTCCGTTCTTGTGGAAGCAGCGCGTATCACCGAGCTTTGGCCGCTCGCCGAGCCGCATCGCGCGCATGTTTTCGCGGGACTGCTCCAGATGGTCGGGATGAACGAAGTCGGCGCCGCTGCGGCCGATCATCTCCTCCGGCCGGTAGCCGAGAATGGTCTCGCTGCTCGGGCTGATCTGCGCGACATGACCGCGCGCGTCCATGACCATGATCAGGTCCTGCGACGTCTCGAAGATCTGCCGGCGCTCTTCGAGCTGCTGCTGCAGCGCCCGCTCGGCCCGCCGCGCCTCGGTGAGGCTGCGCGCAGATCCGGAGGCTCCGACGATCTCGCCTGACGGTCCCCTGATCGGCGAGAGGCTGAGCGAGATCTCGACCGGCGTGCCGTCCTTGCGCAGGCGCACCGTCTCGAAGCGTTCGATCGGCTCGCCTGCCGCGATCCGCCGCAAGATGTTCTTGCCCTGGTCGCGGCGGTCGGCGGGTACGATGATGGCGGTGGATTTCCCGATCGCCTCGTCCGCCGAATAGCCGTAGAGGCGTTCGGCAGCCGGATTCCAGCCCGTGATGATGGCTTCGAGCGACTGCATCACGATCGCATCGTCGGATGATTCCACTGCGGCGCTGAACAGGCGCTCGCGCGCCGCATGATGGCTTCGAGCTGCCTCGGTGCGGCGATGCTCCTCGATCTCGCGTTGGAGCGCGGCCGTTTTCGCCCGAGTCTCCTCGACCATCTGGGCAAAGGCCCGTGCCAGCACACCAGTCTCGCCGCTGGCATCGACGGGTATATCCGCTGGACGTCCGCTGCCGATGGCCTGCACCGCCCTGGTCAGGCGGCCGATCGGGCGCGTCAATGAGCGCGCCAGGAGCACCGCGAGTAAAGCCGCAGCGAGCACGGCAAGCACGCCGACGAGTAGGGACGTTCGTTGAATCGCTGCGGGCACGAGGCCGAACACCGGCGAGGGAATCGTCTCGATGATCGCAACCCAGTCCTTGCCCACGAGCAGCGCCGGCGCAATCGCCGCCCCGCTCGGCCGGCCCGACCCGTCGGTCATGAGCCGCGTGGATCCTTCCAGCGTCCCGGCCGAGGCCGCGAAATACGGAAAATCCTTGCGCCAGTCGTTGGGACGATCATGCCATGCGCCGAATTCCCGCGTGCGATCGGGATGGACGAGATAGTCGCCGCGCAAATTCACGACATAGATCTCTCCGCCCGAGGTCACGGTGGAGCGGACGCGGTCGAGCGCCGGTCGCATGTCGATATTGGCGATGATGATGCCGAATGGCCTGCCGTCCGCCGTGAACAGCGGGGTTGCAACTCGTAACGTCGGAATGTCGGAGGTCGTGGTTCCCCCTTGGCGGGTGGCGAGATCGATGGCGGACACGTAGATCTCGCCCGGCGCCAATCGGATCGTCTCCTGAAAGTAGGTTCGTTCACTCTTGCGCTCGAGTTCGTCGTTGGGAGCAACCCGCGCCTTTCCATTCGGGCCGGAGCGATCGACGCGGACCAGCTCGCGTTGGTCGTCGTCGAGACCGATGATGCGAAATTGCCCGTAACTGGGTTTGGCGTCGATCTCGGCTGCGAGCCGCGCTGCGATGCGCTCGCGCCAGGTTTGCTCCGACACGCCGTCGGATGCGTCGATGCCTCCACCGATGTGAGCGCGGATCAGGCCGTTGATGGCTGCGGCAGAGCGGTAGCCGAGCAGATCGCCGCGCGCGCCGGCGACGTAGGATTCGAGGTTGGTCGCCAGCAGCCGTGACTGGGCTTCGACGCGTTCCAGTACCCGCGGAATGACGGCCTGGGTGGTGTTGCGATAGCCCAGCCATCCGACTGCGGCCACGGTCACCGCCACCAGCAGGGTCATCGTGATGGCAAGCCGCGTTGCGAGCGTCATGGGGATATTCGCACCGGTTCCCCAATGGCCACGCCCGTTCTGGCCTGGAAAGAAATGAGGGTCCTTGTCATCATCGGTGGCCGGTGCTGACATCCGGATTCCCCAGCGATGCCGCCTGGGCCGTGCCAAGGCAGCCATCGACCGCCGCGAGCAGTGCGCCTGGTCGGAACGGCTTTTGCAAGCTTGCCACCGCGCCGAGCTTGGTTGCCATCTTCAGGAAATTCGGCTCCGCATATGCGTCCGGCGCGGCCGAACGCCCGGAAATGACGATGATCGGGACGGTCGGGGCCAGCGCTCGGATATGGCGCATCGTCTCCAGCCCGTCCATGCCGGGCATGAAAATGTCGAGAAACAACAGGTCGAACGGGCTGGCCTCGAACAACGCAAGCCCCTCGTAGCCATCGCCGGCGACGGTGACGTGATGACCGGCCCGCTCCAGGAGCAGCCGGATCGTGATCTGCACGGCCGGGTCGTCATCCACGATCAGGATGTTGGCCACGTCTGAGATCCTCCGGGGTCGGATGGGGATGCCCCAGCGACCGCAAATCAAGCCATCAAAGAGGAAATTGTTGCGCGGATTCCGCCCGGCCCGCAAGCACTTCGCGAGCGCCACCATCCGGTCGAGATTACCGAGCCTTGCCAATGCTATATGCACGCTCTCGTGCATAAGCCGGTCAACTCGGGTTCCCTCTTAGTCAGTCAGGTATTCGGGATAGCGGCTTCGGATCTTGTCCAGCTCGCTCAGCGTGCCCGACAGATGTTTGCGCAGATGCTGCTGCGCGGCCTCAGCATCTCCGGCCTCGATCGCGCGCGTGATCAGCCTGTGGTGACGGACGATGTTCTGGGCCTTGCCGGGAGAGGGCAAATGCAGCCGGCGCAGCCGGTCGATATGTCCGCTGCGGCTGCGCACCAGCGTCCAGAGCTCCTGCTTGCCGGCCGCGGCATAAAGCTGCGCGTGAAAATCGTTGTCGCCGGCGATGAAGCTCTCGAAATCTCCGGCCTTGGCGAATTGCTGCTGGAGCGCGATCGCGTGGTCGAGGCGGATCACCAGGGACTGGTCGGGATTTGTTGCGAGCAGGCGCACGATCTCCAGCTCCAGTGCCTGACGCAGGAAATGGGCCTGCTGCGCGCGGTCGACGTCGATCCGGCTCACCACGGTCGCATGCTGCGGAAAGACGTCGACGAGGCCCTCTTCCTCCAGCCGCATCAGCGCGTCGCGCACCGGCGTCGAGCTGACGCCGAACTGGCCGGCAAGCTCGGCGCGCGACAAGGGAGCGCCGGGCGGCAGCTCCAGCGCGACAATCGCGTTGCGTAGCCGCTCGAACACCTGCGGCGCCGCCTGGCGGCCGCGGTCGAGCCGGGCGGGGCGTGGAGGCGCGCGCAGCGCGGTATGGGATGATTCCATGGCGGGTCCCGCGGGCTTGCGTTTGATGCACTAATATATTAGTGCATCAGCAGGGTCAACGCAGATCGACGCTGGCCGGAGGAAACACACAACAATGATCAAGCATCTTCGCAGCAAGCTTGTGGCCGCCACCGTGATCGCCGCGATCGCCTTCTCAATGTCAACGGCTCGCGCGCAGCAAAAGTCCGAGATCGCGCTGTCGCGCCAGCCCGGCATCTTCTACATGCCGAGCCACATCATGGAGAAGCTGAAGCTGATCGAGAAGCATGCGGCTTCCCTCGGCGTAACCGGTGTCACCACCAAATGGATCACCTTCTCCGGCGGCGGAGCGCAGACCGACGCGCTGCTCGCCGGCGGCGTCGACATCCTCAACACCGGCACCGGCAATTTGCTGCTGCTATGGGATCGCACCCGCGGCGGCGTGAAGGGCATCGTCGCCACCTCGGCGCAGCCGATGACGCTGATCAGCCGCGACGCCAACATCAAGTCGATTAGGGATTTCGGCCCGGGCGACAAGATCGCGGTGCCGACCGTGAAGGTCTCGACCCAGGCGATCGTGCTGCAGATCGCGGCCGCCGAGGCCTTTGGTGCCGACCAATGGTCGAAGCTGGATGCCAACACCGTGCAGCTCGGTCACCCCGACGCCTATGCGGCGCTGTCCAACCCGAAGCACGAGGTGCACAACCACTTCTCGATTCCGCCCTTCACCTTCCTGGAGTTGAAGAGCGTGCCGGGCGCGCATGTGGTGCTGTCGTCGCCCGACGTGATGGGCGGCCCGCTCAGCCAGGCGCAATTCTTCACCACAACGAAGTTTGCCGACGCCAATCCAAAGGTCATCCAGGCCGTGCGCGACGCCACCAAGGAAGCGCAGGATCTGATCCGCAGCGACACTAAGCAGGCGGTCGAGATCTACAAGGAGATCACCGGCGACAAGACGTCGGTGGAAGAGCTGCTCGATCTCCTGAAAGAGCCCGGCATGATGGAGTGGAATCTCGAGCCGCAGGGCACGATGAAATTCGCCGCCCATCTCTACAAGACCGGAACGCTGAAGAATCAGCCCAAGGCCTGGACGGATTACTATCTCCCCGTCGCGCACGATCTGAAGGGCAACTGATGGCGCTGCTCGACGTCAGTTCGGTGACGCTGCGCTACAAGACCTCCAGCGCCGTCGTCACCGCCACGGAAAAAGTGAGCTTCACCGTCGACCGGTCCGACCGCTTCGTGCTGCTCGGGCCCTCCGGCTGCGGCAAGTCGACCCTGCTCAAGGCCGTCGGCGGCTACATGAGCCCGAGCGAAGGCAGCATGACCATCAACGGCCGCGAGATCCACGGGCCCGGCGCCGACCGCATGATGATCTTCCAGGAGTTCGACCAGCTCCTGCCCTGGAAGAGTGTGCTCGCCAACGTGATGTTCCCGCTGCTCACTGCGCGAAAGCTGTCGCGCAAGGACGCCGAGGCGAAGGCGCGCGCCTATATCGAGAAGGTCGGCCTCACCCGCGTGGTCGATGCCTATCCGCACACGCTCTCCGGCGGCATGAAGCAGCGCGTCGCGATCGCGCGCGGCATGGCGATGGAGCCGGATATCCTTCTCATGGACGAGCCGTTCGCCGCGCTCGACGCGCTGACGCGGCGGACCTGTCAGGATGAACTGCTCCAGCTCTGGAGCGAGACCAAATTCACCGTGCTGTTCGTCACCCATTCGATCGCGGAGGCGATCCGCATCGGCAACCGCATCCTGCTGCTGTCGCCGCATCCCGGCCGCGTCAAGGCCGAGGTGATCGACGTCGACAAGGTTTCGAATGAGGACGGCAGCGCCGGTCGGCTCGAGAAGGAGATCCACGATCTCCTGTTCGCCTCCGAAGCTGTAGCGCACTAAGGGAGCCGCCATGGGCGAAGCCAGAATCTTGCTGCGTGACGCGCCGGTTGCCAGCACGGGAGGTGCAGGCGAGGTCGAGCGCAAGCTGGGTGTGCTTGAGCTATTGTGGAACGACGGCTTTGTCCGCAAGTCGGTCATCATCCTGTTTCTCGCGGCGGTCTGGGAGGCGTACGGGGTCACTCTCGACAATCCCCTGCTGTTTCCGACACTGCACGACACCTTCGTGACGCTGTTCGATCGCGTCAAGGACGGCACCATTCCGATGCGGGCCTGGACCTCGCTGAAGGTGCTGTTCATGGGCTATTCGGCCGGCATCGGACTGGCCGCGATCTTCACCGTGCTCGCGATCTCGACGCGCATCGGCACCGACTTCCTCGAGACCGTCACGGCGATGTTCAACCCGTTGCCGGCGATCGCGCTGTTGCCGCTGGCGCTGATCTGGTTCGGCCTCGGCAATGGCAGCCTGGTCTTCGTGCTGATCCATTCGGTGCTGTGGCCAGTCGCGCTCAACACCCATTCCGGTTTCAAGAGCGTGTCCAGCACGCTGCGGATGGTCGGCCGCAATTACGGCCTGCGCGGATTGCCTTATGTGGCAAAGATCCTCATCCCAGCAGCCTTCGGCTCGATCCTCACCGGCCTCAAGATCGGCTGGGCCTTCGCCTGGCGCACGCTGATCGCGGCCGAGCTGGTGTTCGGCGTGTCCTCGGGCCAGGGCGGTCTCGGCTGGTTCATTTTCGAGAACCGCAATCTGCTCGACATACCTGCCGTCTTCGCTGGCCTCTTGACCGTGATCATCATCGGGCTCTTTGTCGAGAACCTGATCTTCCGCGCCATCGAGCGGAACACCGTCCAGAAATGGGGCACGCAATCATGACCAAGAACAAGAAGAAAACGCCTGACCAGCTCCGCAGCGCGCGCTGGTTCGCACCCGACGACCTTCGCTCGTTCGGCCACCGCTCCCGTACCATGCAGATGGGCTACGCGCCGGAGGAGTGGAAGGACCGGCCGATCATCGCGATCCTCAACACCTGGTCGGATGCACAGCCCTGCCACATGCACTTCAAGTCACGGGTCGACGACGTCAAGCGCGGCATCCTGATGGCCGGTGGCTTGCCGCTGGAGCTGCCGGCATTGTCGCTGTCGGAATCGCTGCTCAAGCCCACCACCATGCTCTACCGCAATCTGCTGGCGATGGACGCCGAAGAATTGTTGCGCAGCCATCCCGTCGATGGCGTGGTGCTGATGGGCGGCTGCGACAAGACCACGCCGGCGCTGCTGCTAGGGGCCACCTCGATGAACATCCCGGCGATCTATCTGCCGGCGGGTCCCATGCTGCGCGGCAACTGGAAGGGCAAGACGCTGGGCTCCGGCTCCGACGGCTGGAAATACTGGGACGAGCGCCGCGCAGGAAAGATCTCCGACAAGGACTGGCTCGACATCGAGGCCGGCATCGCCCGCAGCTACGGCACCTGCATGACCATGGGCACGGCCTCGACCATGACGGCGATCGCCGAGGCGATCGGCATGACGCTGCCGGGCGCTTCCTCGATTCCCGCCGCGGACGCCAACCACATCCGCATGGCCTCCGAATGCGGCCGCCGCGTCGTCGAGATGGTGTGGGAGGATCTGACACCGAAGGCGATCCAGACCCGCAAGGCGTTCGAGAACGCGATCGCGGTGGCGATGGCGATGGGCTGCTCGACCAACGCGATCATCCATCTGATCGCGCAGGCACGCCGCGCCGGCCAGGACATCGGGCTCGACGATTTCGAGAAGGCCAGCCGCAAGGTGCCCGTGATCGCCAACGTACGGCCGAGCGGCGATACGTATTTGATGGAGGATTTCTTCTATGCCGGCGGGCTGCCGGCGCTGATGAGCCAGATCAAGCCGCATCTGCATCTCGACTGCGTCACCGTCACTGGCAAGACGGTGGCTGAGAACATCGCGCACGCCGAAGTGCACAATGCCGACGTGATCCGCTCCGTCGACAATCCCATCTATAAGGAAGGCGCGCTTGCGGTGCTCAAAGGCAATCTCGCGCCCGACGGCTGCGTCATTAAGCCTTCCGCTTGCGCGCCGCGCTTCCTCAAGCATACCGGGCCGGCGCTGGTGTTCGACGATTATCCCGCGATGAAGAAGGCGGTCGACGATCCCAATCTCGACGTCACCGAAGATCATATCCTGATTCTGCGCAATGCCGGGCCGCAGGGCGGGCCGGGCATGCCGGAATGGGGCATGCTGCCGATCCCGACCAAGCTCGTGAAGCAGGGCGTGCGCGACATGGTGCGCATCTCGGATGCGCGCATGAGCGGTACCAGCTATGGCGCCTGCATCCTGCACGTTTCGCCCGAGTCCTATATCGGCGGCCCGCTGGCGCTGGTGCAGAACGGCGACCGCATCACGCTCGATGTCGCCGCGCGCACCATCAATCTCAATGTGAGCGAAGCCGAGCTCGACAAGCGCCGCGCCGCCTGGAAGCAGCCCGAGCGCCGCTTCGAGCGGGGCTATGGCTGGATGTTCACCAAACACATCAAGCAGGCCAATGACGGCTGCGACTTCGACTTCCTGGAGACCGATTTCGGCGCGCCGATCGGCGAGCCTTCGATTTACTAGAGAGCACGACATGTCCAAACTTTCCGAAGCCACCCGCAACAAGCTCAAATCCGTCTCCACCGCCACCGTCGCAACCGCCCTGTTCAAGCGCGGCCTGCGCATCCAGATGATCCAGGATGTGCACCCCTTAAGCCCCGATCAGCCGACCATGGTCGGCGAGGCCTTCACGCTGCGCTACATGCCGGCACGCGAAGATCTCAACACCATCGAGGTCTTTAGGGATCGCTCGCATCCGCAGCGCAAGGCGGTCGAGGATTGTCCGGCAGGCAGCGTGCTGGTGATGGACAGCCGCAAGGACGCGCGCGCGGCCTCGGCCGGCGCGATCCTGGTGACGCGCTTGATGAAGCGTGGCGTCGCCGGCGTCGTCACTGACGGCGGCTTTCGCGATTCCGCGGAGATCGCCAAGCTCGGCTTCCCGGCCTTTCACCACCGCCCGAGCGCGCCGACCAACCTCACGCTGCACCAGGCGATCGAGATCAACGTCCCGATCGGCTGCGGCGATGCGCCGGTGTTCCCCGGCGATGTCATCCTCGGTGACAGCGACGGCGTCATCGTGATCCCCGCGCACCTGGCGGATGAGATCGCGAACGAGACCTTTGAGATGACCGCGTTCGAGGACTTCGTCACGGAGGAAGTCGGCAAGGGCCGCGGCATCTTCGGCCTGTATCCCGCGACCGATCCGCAGACGCTCACCGATTTTGCCGAATGGCGCAAGAAGAACGGCCGCTAGGCCGAGAGCAAATCACGTCAAGAAACAGGCCGGCCGCATCAAGCGCCGGCCTTTTATCACCCAGGGAGGATTACAATGAATTTCACGCGACGCAATCTGATGACCGGCGCCGGCGCAGCAGTGGCATCCACGTTTCTCGCCCGCGCTGCCGGCGCCCAGTCGTTCGCGTTCACGCCCAATCAGCGCTACCCGGACCCGGCCGTCCAGATCCTCGACCCCAGCTTTGCAAAATACCGGCTCTATTCCTCGACGGTCGAGCAGGTTGCAACCGGGATGCGCTGGGCTGAAGGCCCGGCTTATTTCCCCGAGGGCGGCTATCTCTTGTTCTCCGACATCCCCAACAACCGGATCATGAAGTTCGACGAGAAGACCGGCCAGACCAGCGTGTTTCGCGCCGATGCCAATTACGCCAACGGCAATGCGCGCGACCGTCAAGGTCGCCTCGTCACCTGCGAGCATTCGGTCACCCGCCGCATCACTCGCACCGAGAAGGACGGCAAGATCACCGTGCTCGCCGACAAGTTCGAGGGCAAGCGGCTGAACGCGCCGAACGATATCGTGGTGAAGTCCGACGACAGCATCTGGTTCACCGATCCGCTGTTCGGCATCAACGGCGAGTGGGAGGGCAAGAAGGAGAAGGCCGAGCAGGCCACCACCAACGTCTATCGCATCGCCAAGGACGGCAAGCTCAGCGCCGTCCTCACCGACCTCGTCAATCCCAACGGCCTCGCCTTCTCGCCGGACGAGAAGAAGCTCTACATCGTCGAGTGGAAGGGCACGCCGAACCGCAGCATCTGGAGCTACAATGTCGGCGACGACGGCTCGCTGAGCGGCAAGATCAAGCTGATCGACGCCGCCGACCAGGGCTCGCTCGACGGCTTTCGCGTCGACCGCGACGGCAATCTCTGGTGTGGTTGGGGCTCGAACGGCGCGTTGCAATCCGAGCCGACCGAGATCGGCGGCCGCAAGGTGTTCCAGCTCAGGAGCAAGCCGGAAGATCTCGACGGCGTCATGGTGTTCAACCCGGAAGGCAAGCCGCTCGCCTTCATCAAGCTGCCGGAACGCTGCGCCAACCTCTGCTTCGGCGGTCCCAAGAACAATCGGCTGTACATGGCCAGCAGCCATTCGGTCTACGCGCTGTATGTCGAGGCGCATGGGGCGGTGTGAGTCTTCGCCTCTCCCCGCTTGCGGGGAGAGGCCGGATCGCATCGAAGATGCAATCCGGGTGAAGGGGAACTCTCCGCGAGTCCAACTGTCACCGTCCTTGCGGAGACTCCCCCTCACCCCGACCCTCTTCCCGCAAGCGGGGCGAGGGAGAAGGTCAGGCCTCCGTCATCCCCGCCGCCCACAGCGCGAACGCATAGACGATCGCCACTTCATCCAGCCGATCGAACCGCCCTGAGGCGCCGCCATGGCCGGCGCCCATGTTGGTGCGCAGCAGCACCGGGCCGCCGCCGCGCATGATCGCGCGCAGGCGTGCGATCCATTTGGCGGGCTCCCAATAAGTGACGCGCGGATCCGTCAATCCGCCCATGGCGAGGATCGCCGGATAGTCCTTCGCCGCGACATTGTCGTAGGGCGAGTAGGACAGGATGGTGCGAAAATCCGTCTCGCTCTCGATCGGATTGCCCCATTCCGGCCATTCCGGCGGCGTCAGCGGCAGCGTGTCGTCGAGCATGGTGTTGAGCACGTCGACGAACGGCACTTCGGCCACGATTCCCGCGAACAATTCGCCGGCGCGATTGGCGACCGCGCCCATCAGCATGCCGCCGGCCGAGCCGCCATGGCCGACGATGCGCTTGGCGCTGGTGTATTTCGCTGCGATCAGCGCTCGCGCGCTGGCGGCAAAATCGTCGAACGAATTGGTCTTCTTCTCGCGCTTGCCGTCGAGATACCAGCCCCAGCCTTTGTCGGCGCCGCCGCGAATATGGGCGATGGCATAGACGAAGCCGCGATCGACCAGCGACAGCCGGTTGGCGCTGAACGAGGCCGGCATCGCCATGCCGTAGGAGCCGTAGCCGTAGAGCAGCAGCGGCGCCGAGCCGTCGAGCTTCAGCCCACGGCGATAGAGGATCGACACCGGCACCTCCGCGCCGTCATGCGCCTTGGCCATGATGCGCGTGGTGACGTAGTCGGCGGCATCATGGCCGGACGGAATCTCCTGGCGCTTGCGCAAGGTCCGCGTGCGCTTGACCATGTCGTAATCATAGACCTCCGATGGCGTCGTCATCGACGAATAGGCGAAACGCAAATTCGTCGTCTCGAATTCGTAGGAGCCCATCGTATCCAGCGAATAGGCGGCTTCATCAAAGGCGATGGCGTGCTCTTCCTTTGTCGCGAGATCGCGGATCACGATCGCCGGCAGCGCGTTGGCGCGCTCGAGCCGCACCAGATGGCCGGCATAGAGATCGAGGTCGATGATGTAGATGCCGGGACGATACGGGATCAGGTCGCGCCAGTTCGTGCGCTCGGGCGCGGCGAGCGGCGCCGTGACGATCTTGAAGTCGATTGCGTCGTCGGCATTGGTGAGGATGAACAGCTCGTCGCCGCGATCGGCCAGCGAATATTGCACGCCTTCTTCGCGCGCTGCGACCAGGCGCGGCGGCGCCTCGGGGTTTGCGAGATCGATCAGCCGCTGCTCCGAGGTCTCGTGGTCGCCGCCAGCGATCACGCAGAAACGGCCGCTGGTGCTCTCGTGCAGATGGGTGAACCAACCGGCGTCCTGCTCCTCATAGACGAGCGTATCGTCGGCCTGCTTGGTGCCGAGCCTGTGCCGCCACACCTGCATCGGCCGGTGATTGTCGTCGAGCTTCACATAGAAGAAGCTCTTGCAATCCGCGGCCCAGACCATGCCGCCGTCGGTCTCCTCGACGATATCGTCAAGATCCTTGGCCGTAGACCAATCGCGCACGCGGATGCTGAAATATTCGGAGCCCTTGGTGTCGGCGCTCCAGGCCTGCAGCTTGTGATCATACGAGTGCCGGCTGCCGCCGAACTTGAAGTATTTGTGGTCCTTGGCGAGCGCATCGCCGTCGAGCACGATATGGCCGTCGCCGCCGTCGCGCGGCATGCGGCCGAACAGCTCGTGCTGCCCGCCCTCGCGAAACCGGCGGAAATAGGCGAAGGGACCGTCGGGCGAGGGTACGCTGGAATCGTCCTCCTTGATCCGCCCCCGCATCTCGCGCACCAACGTCTTCTGGAGGGGGGCGGTGTGGCCGAGCAAGCTCTCGGTGTAGACGTTCTCTTCATCCAGATATTTGCGGATGTCGGGATCGAGTACCGTGGGATCGCGCAGCACCTCCTGCCATTTCTCGTCCTTCAGCCAGGAATAGTCGTCGGTCACGGTGATCCCGTGCCGCGTGAAGGAATGCGGCCGGCGCGGGGCGACGGGCGGGGTCTTGCTGGCGGTGTTGGGCAAGTCGATCCTCGGAGCTGGGATGTGTCTTGCCCCTATATCAGATCGAATGTGGAGGATTTAAAGAACTCAGAACTTCAATGTCGTCCCGGACAAGCGCGCCCCAAGCGCGCGCAGATCCGGGACCCATACTCCCAGGGCGGGGTTGTAGCGCGAGCTGCCAACTCCGAGTCTTCGTCAAACCACTTCCTGTGGTTATGGGTCCCCGATCAGCGCTCCGCTCTGACAACGCTGCGCGTTGCCACAGCGGCGCTTGTCCGGGACGACATCGGAGTTTGTGGCAGCGCCCTACGCCGCCACCTCTTCGCCGAGATACGCGACCGCCGCCTCGAGCCCGCCCTTGCCATGCGGGATCTTCAGCGCGTTGAGCCCGATCTCGATCACGCCCAACGTGCCGAGCAGCATCGGCGCGTTGACATGGCCCATATGGGCGATGCGGAAGGCCTGGCCCGAGAGATCGCCGATGCCGGTGCCGAGCACGACGCCGCACTTCTCCTTGCAATAGCGTTGCAGCACGGCCGGGTCATGGCCATTGCTCATGGTCACCGTGGTCACGGTGTTGGAGCGCTCGCTGGCTTCCGCGACGTTGAAGCCGAGCACCTGGCCTTCCGACCATGCGCCGACCGCGCGGCGCGCGGCTTCGCCGAGCAGGCTGTGGCGGCGGAAGGCGTTCTCCAGCCCTTCCTCGTGCAAGAGGTCGATCGCCTGGCGCAGCGCGAACAACAGATGCACCGGCGCGGTGCCGGCATATTTGCGATAGTGCTCGGTGCCCTCGCGCTCGCTCCAACTCCAATAGGGCGTCGCCATGTTGGCTGTCTTGTGCACCTCGAGCGCACGCGCGTTGGCGGCGACGAAACCGAGGCCGGGCGGCGTCATCAGGCCCTTCTGCGAGCCGGACATCGCGACGTCGATGCCCCATTTGTCCATCTCGAACGGCATGCAGCCGAGCGAGGCCACGGTATCGACCATGTACAGCGCGGGATGCCCGCTGGCCTTGATCGCCTTGCCGATCGCCTCGATGTCGTTCTGCACGCCCGAGGCCGTGTCGACCTGGACGACGACGACAGCCTTGATGGTGTGCTCCTTGTCGCGGCGCAGGCGCTCCTCGACTTCGTGCGGCCGCACCGCGCGGCGCCAGTCGCCCTTGAGCACCTCGACCTCGGCGCCCATCAGCGCCGCCGCATTGCCCCAGCCGATCGCAAAGCGCCCGCTCTCCAGCACCAGCACCTTGTCGCCGCGCGACAGCACGTTGCTCAGCGCCGCTTCCCAGGCGCCGTGGCCGTTGGCGATGTAGATGTAGGACTTGCCCTTGGTCGAAAACAGCTTCGAGATGTCACGGAGCAGCCCCTCGGTCAGATCGGTCATCTGCCTGGAGTAGATGTCGATCGCCGGACGATGCATCGCCTGCAGCACCTCGTCGGGCATCGTGGTGGGCCCGGGGATGGCCAGAAATTCCCGGCCCGCGCGAACGGTCATTGCTGTTGGTCCTTGTTGCTGGAGGACAGGCTGGTGGGTCGCTGATTCATACTTTTACGGCGCGCTGGCGCCTGAGAAAAGCGCTCAAAACGCAGGTCTGAGGTGGGTTATCGCTTCGTCTCGCGGCAGCCGGCGGCTTCCGCCTCTTCCACCGAGCAGAACCAGCGGGTGCCCTTGCTGATCTTCATCTTGATCTGGGTGTACCAGCGGCTGGTCGGCTGGTGGTAGATGCATTCGCCGGCGCTGTTGACGTTGCCCTTGATGGTGCAATCAGGCGACGGCGCGACCGGTCCCGAGGCCGAGGCGAGCAGCACCGCATGCGCCCCATCTGGCGGCTTGGTGGCGCCGAGGATGGCAGTCTTCTTGTTGCGGACCCGCCAGTCCCAGGGCGCGATGAAGGCGCCCTGCCACATCCCGGCCTTGGCCTCCCGCGCGGCGGCTTCGTCCGCCTCGTAATCATGGGACATGCGAGTGTAGGCCAGCGCCCAGCCGCTGCGCACCAGCCATTTCTGGATGTCCTCGCCGCCGACCTCGCAGCGCGCCACGGTGCGGCCGCGCCGGTCGATCGCGCGGGTATGGCACACCCAATTCTTGCCATCGGCATATTTGGCGAGCTCGTCGCGCGCGGCGACGCCACAGGTCCAGCGCTCGGTCTTGGTGTTGAGGCAGAGCTGGTCGACTGCCGGCGCGTCGATGCCGCCGAGCCGCACCCGCGTGTTGCCGATCACGACGGTATCGCCGGCGCGCACTTTTGCCATGCCGGTGATGTCGGCGGCGTCAGCCAGCGACGGGAGGGCGATGAAAGCCAGCGCAATCAGGACTTTTCGCAACATGCCGGTCCGCAAGTTCCAGGAAAATCTCGATAGACCCCGCGATTGTGGTCAGCTTTTGGCCACTCGACCAGCGCCTGCCTAACAGATGAGCTTTCAACTTCCCGTCATTGCATGGCGCTCCTTCACCCTCCCCTGGAGGGGGAGGGTCGGCATGCGATCGAGCGAAGCGAGATTGCGTGACGGGGTGGGGTGATCTCTCCACTCGGGCACTGTTCGTCGCGGAGGGACCGTTACCCCACCCCGCTCGCGCTGCGCGCGATCGATCCTCCCCCTCCAGGGGAGGTTGAAGAGCTACCCCCGTCCTGCCATCGCTCGCCGGGCCACCGCCAGTCCCATCAGCACGAATGCCGACGTCACCTCGGGCCCGCCGACCAGAATCCGCGTCGGTGTCTTCATCTTGTTCCATTCATAGGCACGGAACGGGCCGCGGCGGCCGCCTTCGCCGATGGCATCGACGATCACGTTCAGCGCCGGCGCGAAGGCGCGTGGGTCGGCGCCGAGATGGCCGAGCGCGATCAGCGCCAGCGCGGCGTCGAACACATTCATCTCCGCGGCCATCAGCTCGCCCTTGACGTAGGATAGCACGCGGTGGCGGATGAAATCGAAATCGCCGTCGGGATCGATTGCGGCTTGCGCTGCCAGCGGCAGTGCCAGGAAGGCTGCATAACAACGGCCGAAATAGGCGCTGTAGAGCTCCGGCAGATAATAGATGTGCGAACGCGGATTGGCGAAAGCACCGCTCGCGGCTAATCGCTTCTGGAAGCCGATGATGCGATGCACGGTGGCGAGCCGCGATGGCGTCTCCAGAATCTTCCAGCGTGCCAGGTTGCGGAAGCTGACTTCGAGAATGTCGAGATTGAGCGTCGGATCGAGATCGTTGCCGTAAGGACGCTCGCCCGCGAGATTATCGATCCAGGTCGCAACGCCGCCCTCATAGTCGATATGGTCGTTGAGCGGCACCGTCACGCGCGGCGCGTTGACGCCGGCGCGGACCTGGTAGCCGGCGTAGAAATCCAGCAGCGGCTGGTCGATGATCTCATCGGTGCAGCCGGCCTGCGTCGCTGCCGAGATCGAGCAGGCCGTGGTGTCGCAATCCGGCACGTAGATTCCGAAGCCGAGATCCTGCTTGATCTGGGCGAAGAAGCGGGAGAAACGCGGATGCGGCGCCGGCGCGAGCGCGGTGATGACATTGAACCGCGCGCCGTCGATGCCCTCGACCTCCTCGCGACTGATGTTGACGCAGAAATCCACCATGTCGGCGATCGCACGCTCCGCCGCGATCTTGTCGGCGGGTAAGGCTAGCCCGGTCTCGATATAGCTCAGCAGCGCCTCGATGAAGAACGCATCGTAATAGGCCGAACGGTGGCGGATCTGCACCGGCTCCCACATCGGCTCGGCAACCCCTCGCCACGGCGGATGCACCACGGCGCGCGCCGGCGAGCGCGCGATGAAGACGCGGGCGAGGTTGAACAGCAGCGAGGAATTCTTGTAGCCGCGCGCGTTCAGCCCGGTGAGCCCCATGATCAGCTCGCGTCCGCGGCAATCGGGATCGCCGATCAGGTTGAAGGCGGCATAGGTCGGCAGAAAACCGTTTCGGCGATACGAGCCGAGCAGGTGCTGCGCGCAGTCGCGGATCACGCCGTCGATCTGCGATTGTTGTGGCGCCTTGCCGACGAACACGGCCGGCGGCGGCCTGGGATGGTCGAGCGCGATGCTGTCGAGGAGATCGGCCACGGGCTGGCCGATGGCCGCCCAGTCGGGCTCCGCCTCGTCGCGGGCACGGGCGAGCGCCTGGCGCAGCGCCGCCAATCGGGCCTCGTCGCGCAACTCGGGCAATCCGGCCCGCCGCAGCAGCACCCGCAGCGCGGGATTGCCGAGCGCGGTCTTGTAGAATTTGGCGAGATGCGGATCGCCGCCGGCCTGACCCGCCAGCACGGGATCGCAGACCTCGTAAAGCGACGGGCCGTCCTTCCGCGCCGTCAGCGCCCGGCAGGCGGCGCCGGCAAAATATTGAAAGCTCATGAAATACCTGGTCGCGGGCATTGGCCGGGGGCCGGCCGGCACGCTCCCAGCCGCGCGCCACCCCCTGCAAGTCTTTGAAAAAGCTACCCGGATTCGCGGGAAATACAAATGTGATGGGAGTCACATAAAAAGTCGGCACGAGGACTGCATGATGAGGCCCCGGAAGCCTCCGGGGGAACCCAAAGCGGAGAAAATCGGGCCGCAGAATTATCTAACATCTTCAGCTGCTTAGCTTAAATATTGGGCAATCTATTGCCGGGGAAGCGATATCCGGTTAAAGGTTTGTTTGGTGCGGCGCCGCAAATTGCGCGCAATTCGGGGGCACATCCCCGGCCAATCCCTCAAACCTAAAGACGCTATCGCGCTACTCAAACAGTGTGCGCGCGCTTGGCTGGTCTTTGGCACAGGAACGAACCGAGATGAATGTAAGGCAGCTCGACCTTTCCCGACGCACGATTGCCGTCGCCGCCGCCCTCATCGGCACGGTGTCCCTCGTGATCGGCGCCCATGCTGCCCTCAACATGCGCGCGATCGACGCCGCCAAGGCCGTCTCGACCGACCAGATCACCGGCTCGATCGGCCATGCCACGCGTCTGGCGTTGGTCATCGGCAATGGACATTACCCCGACGCCAACGCGCCCCTGACGCAGTCGATCAATGATGCCCGCGCGCTCTCTTCGTCCCTGCGCAAGAGCGGCTTTGACGTCGACATGGTGGAAGACGCGACCAAGGACGACATGGTCCGCGCCGTCAACCGCCTGAAGTCCCGGATCAAGCACGACAGCGTCGTCATGCTGTTCTTCGGCGGCTATGGCGTGCAGGCCGGCCGCGAGAGCTACATGCTGCCGGTCGATGCCGTGATCTGGAAGGAAAGCGACGTCCGCCGCCACGGCATCTCCATCGAGGGCGTGCTCGACATGATGAAGGAGCAGGGCGCCAAGGCCAAGCTCGTCGTCGTCGACGCCTCCCGCCGTAACCCCTACGAGCGCCGCTTCCGCTCCTACAGCCACGGTCTCGCGCCGATCAGCGCGTCCGACAATGCGCTGATCCTCACCTCGGCCTCGCCCGGCAAGGTCGTCGATGACGGCAAGGGCGAGCACAGCGTGCTGGTCAGCGAGCTCCTCAACAACCTCAATGCGCAAGGCAGCAGCGCCGAAAGCGTCTTCAACAAGACCCGCGTCGCCATCTCCCGCGCCAGCGAAGGCGACCAGGTCCCGAGCGTCTCGTCGTCATTGCTCGAGGATGTCCGTTTCGGCGAAGCCGGCGGCTAGTTTTTCTTAAGCTCATACGAGCACGCGTAGGGTGGGCAAAGGCGCAAAGCGCCGTGCCCACCATTCTCTCCACCATTTCGACAGAAGACGTGGGCACGCGGAGCCTGTCATCGGGCGCGCGTTTCGCGCGACCCGGTGGCTCTGCCCACCCTACGATAGCCGTGCCTGAGCGCACATCTGTCGCCACCTCGTCATTGCGAGGAGCTCTTGCGACGAAGCAATCCAGAAATCTCTCCGTGGAGGGACTCTGGATTGCTTCGCGGAGCCTGTCATCGGGCCGCGCTACGCGCGGACCCGTTGGCTCGCAATGACGACGGCGATATCTACTTCGCCGCTTCCGCGCTCGCCATCACCGGGCGCACCGGATCGCCCTCGCGCAGCAGCGCACCGGCGCGGGCGACGATGACGTCGCCATCGTTGAGGCCGTCGCGGACCTCGATATTGCCGCCCGACATCAATCCGATCTCGACGCGCTTCGTCTCGACGCGATTGCGGCGGATCACCTGCACCACGGTGCCGGCCGAGGAATATTGCACGGCCGTCAGCGGCACCGCGACGTTGCAGCTCTGCCCGGTCTTGATCAGCGCGCGCCCGCTCGCGTTGAGCAACAGGCGCTTCTGCGAGGAGATGCCGATATAGACCATGCCCTGCTGGATGTTTTGCTCGACGGTCGGCCCGATGCGGCGAATCTTGCCGTCGATGTCGCCGGCGCCGGCGATGCGCACGGTCGCCTGCTGATTGACGGCGAGCTTGCGCATGTCGGTGGTCGCGACCAGGCCGACCAGATCATATTCGCTGCGCGCCACGATCGTGAACAGGGCCTCGCCCTTGGCCGAGGCGAAATTGCCGATCTGCGCGGTCGACGTGGCGATCACGCCCGCCACGGGCGCGGTGACCTGAAGCGTGCCGCCTTCCGGCAGCGCCAGCCGCGCCAGCACCTGGCCGGCAGTGATGGTCTGGCCGGCTTCGGCCAGCACCTCGGTCACCTTCAGGCCGGGACGTTCGGGCCGCACCGAGGTTTCCTCGCGCGCGATGATCGTGCCGGTGGCCTCGACGATGTCGGAGAAGCAGGATTTCGCGACCTTCAGCACCGTGACCGCCGGCCCCTTGGGGGCATCGTCCTCGGCGGCTCCAGCCGGATATGGGCCGAGAGCGAACACGCCAGCGATGGCTGCGGGAAACAGGCTTCGGGCAACGGCACGGGGCAAATGACGCATCGAAAATTCCACGGGTTCAAGCCCTTCAATCGATAGCAGATGGCAACGGGCCGGACTACGGCAGCGTTGTCCCATGGCGGGATGCCACGCCGGCGCGGGCCGCCGCGGCAAGTCTTTGATTAGTCGCGGGATTGGAGATCAGGTTCGCTCCCGCCGGGCGGAGCGCCGCTGCCAATGGGATTAGCGGGCCGTCAGCTCCGGCGATCACCCAGCAGCTTGCCGGTGGCGCGATCGATCAGGTGCAGGCGCGTACAGGCCTGACACGGCACGGAAACATGCGTCCGATCGGTTGGCTCGTCGCCAAGCCGATATTGCACATTCATGCCGGTCTGGGGGCACTTGAAGACAATTTGACGGTCCATGCCCGATGATATCGCGCCAAGGCGGGCCTCGCGAAATTACGGATGATTACGTAGGCCGGCCGCGCGTCCCTCACGGCAGGCTCAGAAACTCCACCCAGTTCGGCTTCTTGCCAGTGAGATAGGATTTCAGCTTGGCGAGCGCGCCGCTGCTCTGGTCGATCGCATAGACCGTCATGCCGTCGGAGAGTTCGCCGACCGCGGCGAGATAGCGCCCAGAGGGATCGATGTTGAAGCCGCGGGGCTGCTTCTCGGTCGGCACGCTGCCGATCGTGGTCAGATTGCCGCTTGTTGCATCGACCTTGTAGGCGGTGAGCGTGTTCGTGGTGCGCTCGGAGGCGTAGAGGAAGCGCCCGTCGGGCGTGATGTGGATGTCGGCGGCCCAAGGTTTTTTATCGGAGGCTTTGCCGTTGAATCCTTCCGGCAGTGCGCTGGTGCGCTGGATCTCGGTCCAGGCGCCGCTCTTGGCGTCATAGCTGAACGCCGCGACGTCGCCGTTCAGCTCGTGAACGAGATAGACGAACTTGCCACCCGGGTGGAATACGAAGTGCCGCGGCCCGGATTTTTCCGGCAGCTTGTAAGCCGGCGGATCGCTTGGCGTCAGCGTGCCGGTCGCGGCGTCGAACGCAAAGCTCAGCACTTGGTCGGAGCCGAGATTGGTCGCGAACACGAATCGGTTGTCGGGCGAGGGCAGAACTGCGTGCGCATTCAGCCCGGTCGGGATCACTTGCTTCGGCTCGCCGGCGACGCCGTTGGCTTGAAGCGGATTCAGCGCGACCTTGTTGCCGCCATAGGAGGCACTGAACAGGAACTTGCCGCTGCGATCGACGGCGATATTGGCCATGCTGTCGGCGAGCGGTCCGTTGCCGATATGACTGAGCTGGCCAGTCTTGGGGTCGATCGCGAAGCTCACCGCGAGGAATGGCTGCGAGCGGATTCCGGCGATCAGCACGCGCTTGTCGGGGGTGATCGCGAGCGGCGTCGAGGATCCCGGCTTTTCGACGCCGGTGAAGCCGGCCGTCTGCACCGGAATCATCTCGCCGCTCTCGGCCATCTTGAACACGCTGATGTCGTTGCTGTCGGCGTTGCCGACATAAGCGAAGGTTTCGGCCATGCCGGCACGGACTCCAGGGATGAGGGCGAGAAAGGCGAGGGTGGTGGCGATCGCAACCTGCGGCAGGCGCGATGCGATGCGTCGGGACGGTCTCAACATGGTCTCCTCCTCAAAGCCGGTGCGGCATTGTCGTTTTGCCGTCGAGGATAGCGGGAGGCGCGCCGTCGCACCAAATTCCAGTTGGGATCGATCGATGCCGTAATTGTATCGGTCGCCCGGAGGCTACCGCACCGCCGCCGTCACGCTGCGGGAGGGCAAATGGGGGCCGGGCGGCTAATTGGGCGGACCGAGCACGGTCCATACGGTGACCGCAAGCAGCCCGCAGGTCAGGATGGTCCAGGCGATCAGTCGTCTCCGCATCAGGCCTAATCCGCCGCTCGAATCTCGATGCCTCGGGCAACGATCGTGCACCGCAAACCGCGGCGATCCTATGACCTCGTTCACAGTTGCGAACCAATGCCGCGCCAGCGCATTGAAGCATCATGCCCCGTGAAAACGATCTCGAAGGCAAGCCCGACATGGGCGGCAAGCATGGCGGTCAGCAAGGCCAGCCCAAGCCGCCGCCGCGCCCGCATCAGGGCGAGCGCGACGAGGACGTCGTGGCAAAGCGCCACACCGGTCAAACCGGTCGCAGCGCCCCGCCGACCAAACAAGAATAGCCCCGCACGCGCACCGGGAACGGCAGCCTCGCCTTGCCGTTACCCTGGTCCCGCGGGCGGAGGAGATCGAGACGGAGGCTGGCACGTGTTTTGGATCTATTGGGACACCGCCTGGTCGCTGATCATCAGCGGCATCATGTTTGCGACCATCGTCAGCCATCCCGACGCCGAGATCGCCGAAGTGCGTGCCGCAAAAGGCCTGATGTAGATTTTCTGTCGTGCGGCAAAGCGCGATGAGATCGGGTGATCGTCATCGCGCCTCGGTTCGCACTGAGCATGATCCTTAAACCGCAGCAGACTTTGCGCTAACGCGGCCCGTCAGGTTCGGATCATGCATTCTAGCGGTCAGTAGTCCCAGAACGCCGGCACCCAGCGAAAGTGGTCGCCGTCGACCGCCACCCGGCCGACCGATGGGAACGGCATGTGAGTGGCGACGAGGAGCTCTTCGTTCGCCGCCAGCTCCCGCAAGAGACGCACACGAACGCGGGCCGCCTCTTCGGGATCGTGCTCGAAGCCGTTGTGCCACTCGGGATGATCGAATCCGACGGTGAACACGGCGTCGCCGGCGAATGTCAACCGATCGCCGCCGGATGCCAGGCGGACCACGCTGTGCCCGGGGGTGTGGCCGCCGGTGCGCGTGACCACCACGCCCGGCGCCACCTCGTGCTCGTCCTCGAAGGTGCGCAGCTGGTTATGGTACTCTTTCGCGAACCGCTTGGCGGTTGCCCGAAGCGCATCCGGAAATCCCGGCGGCATCGCGACGTGGGAGAAATCGGGCGCCTCCCAGAACTTGACCTCGGCGGCTGCCACGTGGATGCGCAGGTCCGGGCGCAACCGGTCCCTGACCTCGTCGACGAGCAGGCCGCCAATGTGGTCCATGTGCATATGCGTCAGCACCACGTCGGTCACGGACCCAAGATCGATGCCGGCGGCTTCCAGTCGCTTGCTCAACTGCCCGGCCCGCGGCAGGTGCAAGTCAGGGTCGGACCCTAGTCCAGCGTCGACGAGGATGGTCTGGCCGCCGCTGCGCACCACGACCACGTTCAGCGCCCAATCGAAAGCATCCGGCGGCAGGAACATGTCCTTCAGCCAGGCCGCGCGGACGGCCGGGTCGGCGTTGTGGGCCAGCATCGCACCGGGCAGCGTCAGCACCCCATCGCTGATCACCAGCACGTCGATCTCGCCAATCCGCAGCGCGTACCGCGACGGGACCAGCTCTTCGGGGCCTCTGCCGAGATGTGCAGTGTCGTGCAAGTTCATGTTCGTCTTCTCCTGGGTGTTGCGGATCGTCTGATTCATTGTTGAAAGCTCCTGCGCTCTGTCTTGACGTTCAGTTCGGGAAAAGACCGCGCGTCTTCCGTGGGCAGCGCGGTCAATGCTGGTGAGGTGTTCGGAGATGGGTGGCGCGCTCATTGCTGGTGCTGTCCCGTGATGATTTATCGAACGCGACGTGCGACTGCCCCAGAGCGATTGCCGTCGCTATAGAGTGATTGCTGCCAACGCATGCGCGCAGCTATGCCAGTCCCAAGCCGCCATCGATCGCGACCACCTGGCCCGTCACCCATTCTGAGGCGGGGCCGGCGAGCCGGACGATCCATTCTGCGACATCGTCCGGAACGCCGCGCCGCCCGAGCGGTATGCGCGCGCGCTCCTGCTCCTTGATTGCGGCAGCCTGCTCCAGGGACAGCCCCATCATGCCAGTCAGAGCGCCAGATTCAGTGGGCCCCGCAGCGACCGCGTTCACGCGTATACCGACCGGTGCGAGCTCCAGCGCCCAGCAGCGAGTCAAGTGCTCCAATGCCGCCTTGCTGGCTGCGTAATGCGACAGGGCGCCCGCCGGCCTGTGACCGAAAGTGCTCGAGACATTGACGATGGTGCCCTGTGTCGCCCTGAGGTGAGGCAGAGCAGCAGCGGCGAGCAGACTTGGACCGATCACATTCACGGAGAAGATGTCCATGATCCGATCGGCCGTCGCGTCGGCCAGCGGAAGAATTGCGCCTGCGCCTGCGTTGTTCACCAAGGCATCGACCTTGCCCCAGGTATCGACCGCCTTCGCAATTGTGCGCCTGGCATCTTCGGCGGAGGCGACATCGGCAACCAGGCCGGCAATGTTTGCATGCTCGGCAACCGTTTCTTCGACAGGGCCGGGACGGCGGCCGGTCACGAGCACCTTGTCGCCTTGTCTGGCGAAACGTAGTGCCGCCGCGCGCCCGATGCCCGAGCTGCCTCCCGTCACGATGACGACATTTTCACTTTTCATGTTCGATCTCCTTCGCTGACAGCGCAGTCCAGCCACGATCGATTGAGACCGCGTGTGGGTGCGTGGCCGATGTCGTGTGAGTGCTTAGAGGTCAGTCACGCGCTCCGGATCGGCCGAGGCCAGCGCGACGGCACGTTCGGCGCGCGGCGGGTAGATCCAGACGGTGTTGATCTCCCGTTTCGTCTTCTTGGCGACCTCGCCGACGATCTCCACGTTGCGCTCCCAGCCGCGCGTGAACAGCGCGCCGGCTTCGCCGAGATCGAGGCATGTGACATAGGCCTTCTGGTGATAGGGCCTGGTCGGCAGGCCCAGCAGCTCCGCGGTCGCATTGTTGCCGGCGAAGGCGCCCATCCGCGTGGCGTGCTGGCACGACATCAGCGCGTAATTGCCCTCGTCGTCGCAGGCGGCACGCGCCGCATCGCCGGCCGCGAACACGCCCTGGACGCCTGGCACCTGCAAGCAGCGGTCGACCAGCAAGCGGCCGAAACTGTCGCGCTCGGCGGGGATCTGCGCGGTCAAAGGCGCGGCACGAATGCCGGCCGCCCAGATCACGGTCTCGGTCTCGATGTGTTCGCCGCTGGACAGGGTGACGCCGGACTCGTCGAGCGAGGTGACGCCGGCACCGAGCCGGGTTTGAACACCGAGCTTGTGAAGGGCGTCCTCGATGACGGGTCGAGGGCCTGCGCCCATGTCGGGCGCGATCGCATTGTTGCGCTCGACGATGATGACGCGGGTCTTCGCGTTGGTACCGAAGATGTCGCGAAGCCGTGCCGGCATTTCCGTGGCGGCCTCGATGCCGGTGAAGCCGCCGCCGGCGACGACGACCGTGTCGCGCCCGTTCGTTGCCGGCCGCTTGGCGAGGCCATGCAGGTGCTTGTCGAGTGCGATGGCGTCGTCGAGCGAATCGACGCTGAAGCCATGCTCGGCAAGACCCGGAATGTTCGGACGGAACAACCGGCTGCCGGTGGTCACGACGAGACGGTCGTAAGAGAGCGTCTTTTGCGTGCCCTTCGCCGTGGCGATCTTCACCATGCAGGATTTGGTGTCGACCGTCTCGGCGCTGCCTTGCACATAGGTGACGTCGATGGCCTCGAGCACGTCGAGCAGGGGCGCCGTCAGGGTCTCGGGCTTCGGTTCGTAGAGCCGCGGGCGAACCACGAGCGTCGGCTCGGGGGCCACCAGCGCGATCTCGAGCGCCTCCGGCGAGACGCCCTGGATCTCGCGCAGGCGGGCTGCGGAAAGGGCGGCGTACATGCCGGCGAAGCCGGCGCCGATGATGACTAATCGCATGAGTTTGCTCCTTGGTAGGCAGTTTCGAAAGTCCGTGCGCGAGCCGTCGCTGCTCCGTCGAGGGCAGCGTCCGGCGATGGCACGAAGAGATGAAAAGGGATGAAGTGAATTGCTGGTCTTAGGGCGCCACGCAGCGCGACAGCTGCGCACTCGATGGCCAGCCTTGGCGAAAGATGACCGACTGAGCCGCCCTCGGGCTCCAGTCCTGGTAGGGAAGGCCGGAGCCATCCCGGGTCATGATCGACATCAGCGGGTAGGCTGGGTGCAGGGCCTGCGCGGGAATCTCCACCTCCTCGCCCGTCGCGGACGTGAAGCGAACGGCCAGCGAGAGTCCGTACAAGGTTGCAGTCGCAAGGCCTCGGCGGCGCGAGGCGATCACCCTCCGGCTGATGAAGTTTTTCCAGGTCATCTTTTTCCAGGTCATCTTCGGTCTCCGTCGATTGGTCTGGGCATGGTGATGGTTTAGCGGATCGGATCTGCCGCTGCGCCAGAGCGATTGCCGTGATTGCAGCGCGATTGCTGCTAACGCTGGCGCCTGCGCCAATCGCTCGGGCTCTCGCCGGTCAGCTTCCTGAAGGCGGCTGCGAATGCCGTCTGCGAGGAATAGCCAAGCGCGGCTGCGATCGAGACCACCGCATCGTCACTGTCGCGCAGCATCTTCATGGCCTGCTCGAGCCGGTGCTGGCGCAGCCAGGCATGCGGCGACAGCCCGGTGCTTTCCTTGAACGCGCGGCAGAAGTGAAAGCGCGACAGACCCGCATCGGACGCCAGCGCATCGAGCGAGACGTCCGCATCACTGTCGGACCGCAATCGTTCGATCGCACGGAGCAGGACTTTCGGCGACAGCCCGCCCACGGTCGGCTGCAACGTGGTCGGCGAGCCTGAATGGGCCGCCAGAACGCGCGTGGCCAGAAGATCCGTCAGCTGATGCCGGAACAGATTATCCAGCGCGCCATGGCCCTCCAGCGCGTCCGCCGCGCTCAAGAGCAGTCGGGACGTGATGGGATCGGGATGCGCCGTTCGCTCCAGCAGGTCGGCCGGTCCGGTGGTCCCGGCCTCGTCGGCAATGCGCTTCAGCGTCGCATCGGGAAGATAGAGCTGAACCACGTCGACGGGCTTCGGAATGTCCCACCTGGAGCTCGATCCTTCCGGAATGATGATCAGGACCCCGGGACGAAACGTACCGATCGCAACCGATCGTCCCGAGCGCCGCTCCATGCGCTGCATCACGCCGTTGTAGGCCATGATCACGTGGTGGCTCATGGGCTCGACGACGTCGTGCAGTGGATCGTGTCTCCAGTGCGCGATGCCGGCGCCGGAGGCATCCAGCGCCATGCGAAACGGTTCGGTCCTGAGCACGCGCGCCATCTCCGCACCGGCGGCGCGCCGGTCGGAATGCGAGTGGTCCTCCCCCTGTCCGCCAGGTGCAGGTGGCAAGCCCTGCTGCGGGGGATCGCGCATGGGAGCGGAGTTTCCGGTCATAGTTGCGCCTCCTGATCAGTCGAACTTCAAATCAGTCGCCCGTATTTGTACGGGCCGGTGCGCGTTCTATGGCTGTGAGGGCCCAGCGTATTGCCTGAAGCGGCCACGCTTTGTCCGATCCTGCTCCAAGCAGGCGCGGGGTTTCGCGAACGCACGATGGGCGGAGGGGGAGGGAAACGCTTTATGACAAAAGGCGTGACAGGCGGTCGCGTGCCATCAGTTCAACCGCATCACGAGCCCTTCGGTGCCGATCGTCTCGGACACCGCGGATGGAGCGGCAGTCATGAGCGCGCGGCTCAAGCCGCCGCGGCCTGCGCCGACAAGAGCTGCTTCAGCTTCAAAGCCGGCACCGCGGGGCTGAACAGCCAGCCCTGCATCTGGCTGCACCGAGCTGACGCAGCACCTCGCGCTGGGCCTCGGTCTCGACGCCTTCGGCGGTCGTCGCCATGCGGCGGGCGGCGGCCATGTGCACCACGGCCTGCACGATCGGCGAGGAATCCTCGGGCTCGCCGATGTCGCTGATGAAGCTGCGATCGATCTTGATCTTGTCGAACGGGAAGCGGTGCAGATAGCTCAGCGACGAATAGCCGGTGCCGAAATCGTCGAGCGCGATGCGTACGCCGAGCTCGCGCAGCTGCTGGAGGATGGTCAGCGCCTCCTCGTCGTCGCGAATGAGCACGGTCTCGGTGATCTCGAGCTCGAGCCGTTCCGGCGCCAGCCCCGACTCCGCGAGCGCGGCGGCGACCTTGAGCGCGAGCGTCCGCGATCGGAACTGCACCGGCGACACGTTCACCGCAACGTGGATCTGGCCGGGCCAGCTCGCGGCCTCGGTACAGGCCTGCTTCAGCACCCATTCGCCGATCTCGCCGATCAGGCCGGTCTCTTCCGCAACCGGAATGAAGTCTGCGGGCGAAACCATGCCGCGTTCCGGGTGGCGCCAGCGCAGCAGCGCTTCGCAACCGGTGACGACATTGGCCGCGAGGTCGACCAGCGGCTGGTAGTGCACCTCGAACTCGCCGCGCGCGAGCGCCTGCCGCAGATCGAGCTCGAGCTGCCGGCGCGCCTTCGCCTTGGCGTCGTATTCGGGTGAGAAGACGCGGAAAGTGCGGCGCCCTTCCGACTTCGCCGCATACATCGCAAGATCGGCGCGCTTGAGCAGGTCGTCGATATTGTCGCCATGGTCGGGCGCGATCGCGATGCCGATGCTGGCATCGGTCGGGATCTCCTGGCCCTTGCAGTTCACGGGGGCGCGCAGGGCATTCAAGATCGTTTCCGCCAGCGTGGTCAGCTGGACCTCATCGTTGGTGCCGGCCTTGATGATGGCGAATTCGTCGCCGCCGAGCCGTGCCACCATGTCGTTGCCGCTGACGCAGGCGCGCAGGCGGTTCGCGACCTGGCGCAGCAGCTCGTCGCCGACCTCGTGTCCGAGCGAATCGTTGACGCCCTTGAACTCGTCGACATCGATATAGAGGATCGCGAACGGCTTGCCTTGGGCAAGCTCGGCGACGCGGCGCTCCAGATGCCCGCGCATCAGCACGCGGTTGGGCAGGTCGGTCAACGCGTCGTAATGCGCCATATGGGCGATGCGCTCGTCGGCGCGAATGCGCGCGGTGACGTCGTCATGGGTCGCGAGCCAGCCGCCGGCCGCGCCCGGCTGGTTCTTGATCTCGATCAGCCGGCCGTCGGCGGTCTCGACGATGGTGCTCTGGGTGCGCCCGACATTGTTCAGGATGTCGTCGCAATAGGACGAGACTTCGCCGTGGAACGAGCCGGTGTCGTGGCGATGCTGGATCACGTCGCGGAAATGGGCGCCGGGCTTCACCACCTCGCTCGACAGAGCGTACATCTCGATATAGCGCCGGTTGCAGACGATCAGCCGCTCGTCCTGATCGAACATCAACAGGCCCTGCGTCATGGTGTTCATGGCGGTGTCGAGCCGCTGCTTCTCCAGCGAGAGCCGGTGCGTCACCTGGCGGAAGATCAGATAGAGCGTGAGCACGAGCAGGCCGATCGACAGCACGGCCACCGTGACGAAGAACTTCGTCTGCGTGCGCCAGGTGGCGAGCGTCGCATCCAGCGACTTGGTCGCAATCACGACCAGCGGCTCGCCGGTGAGGAGGCGCGAAGCGACGATACGGTCCTTGCCGTCGATCGGGCTTGCGAGCTTCGTGGTGACGAAGGTGCGCTCGAACACCGCCATCTGCTCGGGCGTGCCCTTGCGGTAGTTCTGCCCGATCATCGCATCGACATGCGGGATGCGCGCGAGCAGCTGGCCGTTCTGGTGATGCATTGCGATCGAGGATTCTTCGCCCAGCCCAGTCGAGGCGAAGAAGGATTCGAGCTGCTCCGGCGCGATCGCGCGCGAGACGAGCCCAAGGAATTCGCCGTGCGGGCCGGAGACGCGCCGGGCGAACACGATCGCCGGTCCGTTACCGAGGCGGCCCTTTACGACCTCGATCTCTTCCTGCGCGGCCGGATCGTTCTTGAGCCGATTGAAATAGCTGCGGTCGGCCACCGATATCTCGGCGACCGGCCAGCGCCGCGACGAGTTGATCAGCACGCCCTTGGAATCGAACACGTTGGCGCCGGCGACGTCGGACCAGCCGCTGGCCTTTGCGCGCAGCACCTCGTGCATGGCGAGCGTGCCCATCTCGCTGCGGAACACCTCGGCGGATTCGATGCCGCGGCTTTCGAGCTCGGCGATGATGCTCTTCTGGAGCACCGCAAAGTCCTCGAACTCGCGGTCGAAATGCCGCGCCAGCATGCGGACGGAGTTTTCCAGGCTGTCGCGGCCGCTCTCGATCGCGTTCTGCCGGAAGCGGTCGACGGTGAGCGCGGTGCCGATGGCGGTCGCGGCCATCAGCACGAAGCCGCCGACGATCAGCCATGTCAGCGGTGCCCCGCGCCAGCGGCGCAGCAACGCGCGCATCCGCGCGGTCCATCGGATCGATGTGCCCATCCAGCCCTCCCGTGGGGCGCAAGATGCAGCAAAACCGACAAGACCCCGTTACCAGCAAGGGTTACGAAAATATGAATCGGAACGGAATCAGGGGGTTGTTCCCCGGCGTCACCGCCGGATTTCCCACCTCAAGGCTTCCGCATTCGCCTTGGCGAACATCGCCGGCACGTCGAAGGTCCCGGTCTTGAGATCATAGCGGCAGCGCCAGTCGGCGAGGCCCTTCATGGCGACGTTCTTCGGGTGCTTGTCCATTTCGCCCGACAGCGAGATCACGAGGTAACGGTTGTCGGGCCATTTCACGCCGAGCCCGCGATAGGCCTCTTCCGTGCCTTTCACGAGATTGGCCGAGATGTGGTAGTCGAGCTTCATCTTCCGCGTGTCCGGCCGGCTGTGGAAATAGGCCCAGGCGAGATCGCTGAGCGAATGCTTCGTCGCGCTGACGAAGGCGCCCTTCTCGACATGGTAGAGAAAGAGGTCCTGCTCGCCCGAGCCGGTCTTCTGCATCCGCACCAGCCATTGCGAATCGCTCGTGAAACGGAAGCCGGCCGGATAGCCCTGCTCGGGCTTCAGCTCGGTCATCCCTTCGCCGTGTCGCGCCCACACCTGCCATTTGACGTCGAAATCCTCGCCGTCCTTCATGTACTGCTCGAGCTTGGTGGCCTGGTCGGGCGAGGTGAAGCCGAAATCCTTATCGTCGGTGAGGACGAAGCCCGGCGGCGGGCCGGAGGCAGCAGGCGCAGGCGAGGCGGCCAGCGTCAGGGCGAGCGCCAGCCATGGCGCAGGGCGGCAAAATGCGTTCACGGGGAAAATCCTTAAAAAAAATGGGCGCAATGCGGTCTCGTTGATTTGACGCCGACGGGGCCCTGCCGGTTCATCTCGGGCGCGGCTGCGCATCATCCCAACGATCGTCTTGCTGCCGCAGCGAAATCGGCGCAATTTGCTGCCCTCGGCTGATTTGCGTCCCAAGGTTCATTTCCGATGATCACCGCATCCAAGGCCTTCATTGCCTTCTGTCTGCTCGCGGTGGGCGGCACCGTGCTGGTGATCGGCCCCACCGAACTGCGGCGCCTGCTGCCCGGCGAGGCGAAGACCGAAGTCGCCGCCAAGCCGGAGGCCAAGGCCGAAGCCAAAGTCGATGCCAAGATCGAGCCCAAGGCCGAACCCAAGGTCGAAACCAAGCCCGAGCTAAAGCCGGAACCCAAGGCGGAAGAGCAAAAGCTTGCAGCCAACGCGCCGCCAGCCCCGGCCGCATCGCCGGCGCCCGAGCCGAAGGCGGGCGCGCTGGCCGAGACGCAGAAGCAGGTCACGGCGCTGGCCGATCTCGCGCCGGTCAAGCCGCCGGCGGCAGCGGCGGATGCGGGTCCCCGTTTCGACGTCGCGCGCATCGACGATCATGGCGAGGCGGCGGTGATCGCCGGCCAGGCCACGCCGGGTGCGAAGGTCGAGCTGCTGCGCGACGGCAAGCCGCTCGACACCGTCACGGCCGATGCGTCGGGCCAGTTCGTGATGACCCCGCCGCAGCTTCCCGCCGGTTCCTATGAGCTGACCCTGCGGGCGAAATCGACCGACGGGACCGTCACGCAATCCAGCCGCAGCATGCCGGTGACGATCGCCGAGGCCGCACCGCCGCCGGCACCCGCCGCGCGGCAAGAAGCGAAACAAGAGCCGAAGCGGGCCGAGAAGACCGACGACAAGCCTGAAGTCGTGGCCTCCTTGCCCTCGGCGTCGCCACACCTGGCCTCAGCGCCCGACAGGCCCGCGGCTCGGCCCAGATTGATGGGTGCTCCGAAGCCGAAGGTAATGGCCCGGGCAGCGGGGACGGCTGTCGCATCGGCTTCCCCCGCCGACGCACTCAGTGGCACACCTGCGGAAGCGGGTGGCAGCCGTGTGATCTCCCGCGGCGACAGCCTGTGGGCGCTCAGCAAGCTCGCCTATGGTGACGGCGCCCGCTACGCCGTGATCTTCAACGCCAACCGCAACAAGATCCACAATCCCAATTTGATCTATCCCGGCCAGACCTTCGTGATGCCGCCAAAGGCGCAGTGACGGGAACGGTTCTTCCTCTCCCTCTCGCCAAAAGCGGGAGAGATAAGCTCGCCCGCGACGCTATGCCCTGTGTCGCTCCGGAACTATCGGTTCCCCCGCGCGTCATTGTGATGCGACGCAGTGCGCGCTTGGCGTTGGGAGGAGGCCGAGGTGGTCAGGTCAGTTTTCATGTCCGGACGCATGGGACTGGCGCTGGCGGGCGCTGCCCTCATGTTTGGGGCAGTGCTGCTACCTGACAAGGCCGAGGCCCAGTTCGGATTGCGCGGCGGTCCGCTCGGCGTGGCACGTTTTGCCGTCGGCCACATGATCGGCCTGTCGCGCTTGCGCCAAGCCCGCATGGCGGTGCGCGGCGGCCGATACCGCTCGGCCGCGCTGAGGTCGCAGGATCCCCGCGGCGCCGAGCGCGGCCAGCCGGCCAACCCTTACGTCCTGCGTGCGGCGCTCACCGCGCAGGCCGCGCTGTCGGGCTGGCAGGGCGGTCGCCGTCCGCAGGGCTGGTGGCGCCACCCCGATGGCAGCTATGGCTGGGTCGGCCCGGTGTTCTGGCCGTTCGCGCATGACGATCTCACCACCGCGATCATCTTCGGCGACACCACCAGCCTCTCGCTCTATGGCTATGGCGACATCTATGCCGCCATCTTCACGCCTTACGCGGCCACGGAGCTTGCCGCCTACACCGCGCCGCAAGGCCGGCGCGCGCGGCGGCCCCCGTCCGCAGAGACTCTTTGCGAAGCCAGCGACACCGGCGGTCTGCCCGTCGAACGCATCACTGCCGCCGTAGCGCCGAACGAATCGCAGCGCACCGCGCTCGACGAACTCGCATCCGCCTGGAATGCTGCGCGCGACACCATCCGTGCCGCCTGCCCGGCGCAGGCCCCGGCCACCGCCGCCGAGCGCCTCGGCCTGATGCGCGAGCGGCTTGAGGCCATGATCAAGGCAATTGACGCGGTCGCGCCGCCGCTTGCGAAATTCGTCGGCCTCCTCAAGGACGACCAGAAAGCCAGACTCAATGCGCTCGGCAATGAGCGTCGCGCCGCGCTTGCCGCGGCTCAGCCCAAGGACGCGCAGGCGGCCGCCGCCTGCAAGCCGGGCTACGATCCCCGCTACGATGAAAAGGCGCAGCGCCAATACGAGCAGCTGGTGCAGCAGCAATGGCCCGCGAATGACATCGCTTCCACGCTCAAGCTCGACGAGACCGCCCGCGCCCGCTTTGAGGTGCTCCAGGATACCACGCTGCGCACCATGGAGACGCTGAGCGCCTGCCCGGCGGAAACCGCCGCGACACCGCAGGCCCGCCTCGCCGCCGTGAAAGCGCGGCTGGAGACGATGCTGCAAGCGGTCGGCGGCATCAGCGATGCGCTCGACGATTTCGAGGCCGATCTGAGCGACGAGCAGAAGGCCGGCTTCGAGGCGATCGGACCGAAGCGGGGGGCGTGATCACCCGCACGCCCAGTCGAACTTCATATCCCTGAAATCGAGCTGCGCATTGCCGCCGCCAAAATTGCAGCCGCCGAAATATTCCTCGAACTCGATGTAGAACGGGCTCATCTCCGGCACCGCCTGGCACGGCCGCATGGTGCCGCCGAGATGATTGTGGGCGTGGTCCTTGCTCCAATCGTGCAGGCGGAAATTGTCGCGGCCCGGCACGCCGCCGACGTAATAGTAGTAGGGCTGATAGTCGGCGCCTTCTCGCGTGTGTGCTCGTCCTGAGGGCCCTTGCCGGCGTTCGGATCGCTCGCGCGCGGCGTCAAGGCAATCGCGCGATTTTCAATGAGAGCAGCGCGCGGAGCGCTGGCGAACATCTTCTGCCCGTAAGGCGGCGCGGCCTCGAAGAAGGCGCTGGCGCCGCCGACGTCGAGCCAGCGCGGCCGCTCGGCCGTCGCAAGTGCAATCGGCGCCGGCGGGCTCGCGAGCGCGCCCTCATATTCGGCCTTGGTCAGCAGCAGCGCGGCATATTCATAGTCGAGGATGTCGGTCATCCGCGACAGCCGCGGATGCGCTGGTAGCGCCAGCACGGCCTCGCGGATTTCAGGATCATCGGGCGCGCCGCCGTCATTGTGATCGGGCGCGGTGGCAAAGAACGACACCGCAACGATGTCCGCGCCATGCGCGCGATAATCCTCCGGCAGCAGAAGCGTGAAGCCGTGCATCAGCGGATAGCCGCTGACCGGATCGAGCGGCCATTGCTCGGATGTGATACCCGGCGGCAGCCCATAGACCCAGCCATGATCGCACGCACGGTCGGCGGGACGGTCCAGCATCTGCAAATCATAAGCACGCGAAGGCAAGGCAAACGCCACAGGTCGTCTCCATCCGGATTTTCGCGAAGCGAGGATTGGTCGCAGGGACGCGGGATATGGTTCGTCGGAGGGTGAATTGCGCGAGGTCCTCGGCTTCGCCGGCGCGCCTCCCAAGACGAAGGCATCGGCTGCAGGCGTCTTGAGGAGAAATGATATCCGTTTTATGATATACAGTAGCTGATGTATATCATGGAGGGTCCCGTGCTCGTTTCCAAATGGGGAAACAGCTTGGCGGTTCGCCTGCCCAAGGCGCTTGTCGAGGCTCTGAATCTTTCGCCCGGCGACGAGCTCAACGTGGTGAAGGCCTCGAAGGGCCGGCTCGCAGTAGAGAAGATCGACAAGCGAGCGGAATTTCTCAGGCAGGTGGAGCAGTTCCAGTTTCCCCTGCCCGAAGGCTACAAGTTCGATCGCGATGAGGCGAACGAGCGGTGAGCGCCTTCTTCGACAGCAATATTCTGATCTACGCCTATTCGACCGACACAAAACGCCAGCGAGCGCTGAACACGATTGCTGGCGGTGGTGTCATCAGCGCGCAGGTGCTCAACGAGTTCACCAACGTGTTGCGTAAGAAGCAGAAGCAGGATTGGCCAATGATCGAGGCAGCTGTGCAGTCCCTCCGCTTTCGCTTTCCCGACATCTTGCCGCTGACATCACACACGCACGCCGCGGCGCTTGCGCTTGCCAGCGGTCACACCCTTGCCTTTTATGACGCGCTGATCGTCGCTGCGGCGGTCGAGGCCGGCTGCGACACGCTCTACAGCGAAGTCCTGCAACACGGCCGCAGCATCGGCGGGCTCACCATCGTCAATCCGTTTCTCGGGAGCGCACCGTGAACGCCCAGACGCACGTCGCCAAGATCTGGAATTTTACGCATCTGCGCGATCAGCCTGAGCGCCCGATCATGTCAAATCACGCCAGCACCCGCGCGAGACCCGTCTAACTCATTGATCTCACAGACCCCACCTACTGTGCATGGGGTTGTTTTCGCACTTTTTTGTTTTGGCTACCCTCGCCGCCGTGCCGCCGCGGCATCCACTACGTTCTCCACCTCTTCGCGCCAGTTCAAAATCTCCATCGCCAGCACGGGGTGATTGAAGCCCTTGAGCTGGAGGTCGTCGAGCGCGCGGGCTTCGACCCATGGTTCGACCATGCCGTAGACGCGGCGGCTCACCACGATCTGGTTGGGCTTGGCCTCGCCGCAGAGGCGGGAGGCGAGGTTGGTGACGCTGCCGATTGCGGCATATTCCAGCCGCTGCTCGAAGCCGACCTGGCCGAGCGTCGCGTAGCCGAGCGCAATGCCGATGCCGAAGCCGAGGCTATGTCCGCGGTTGCGCCAGCGCTCGGTCAGCGGGCCGATGGTGTCGCGCATCTCCACCGCCATCTTCACCGCGCGTTGGATGTGGTCCTCGAATTGAATCGGCGCGTTGAACAGGATCATCACGCCGTCGCCGGCATATTTGTCGAGCGTGCCCTCATATTTGAAGATCAGCTTGCCGAGCGCCGCGTGATATTCGCGCAGCACGTTCATCGCCTCTTCCGGCTCGGTCGCTTCCGTGAACGCGGTGAAGCCGCGCAGGTCGCAGAACACCACGGTCACCTCGCGGCGTTGGCTGGTGAGCAGCCCCTCGGGGCTGTCTGAGGAGGCGATCAGCTGCGCGACCTGCGGCGCCAGGAAACGCTCGAGCTTGCGGATGCGCTCGATCTCGCCGAGCTGGGTCTTGACGCGCGCCTCCAGCGACTTGTTCCAGTCCTTGAGCTGATCGGTCTGCTCGCGCAGCTTGTCGGCCTGGGCGCGCACGGTCTCGTTCGCCGTCTCCAGCGCGTGGCTCTTGTGGTCGACCTCGGTGAACAGCCGCGCATTGCGCATCGCCAGCACCGCCTGGTTGGCGAAGGTACGCATCAGGCCGATGATGCTGGGGGCGAATGCGCCGCTGGCACGGCGCAGCACCACCAGCGAGCCGAGCGTGCCCTGCTGGTCGACCAGCGGCACCACCAGCACGGAATGGAAGCCTGCATTGACGGCAGCGTCGCGCAGCGGCTGCTCGGTGGCATCGTCGAGATCGGCCAGCGCGATCGGCTCGCCGCTCCCTGCCGAATCGCTCAGGATGTTCTCGCCTTCGTCGATGGTGACATGCGCGCCCTCGGCCGATTTGCCGATGCCATTGGCCTCGACCAGGTTGAAGCGGCGCGCTTCCGCGTCATAGCCGTAGATCAGCACGGCATCGGCACGGGTGATCTCGATGGCGCGGGCCGCGATCGTCGGCAGCACGGCGTTGAGATCGAGCGAGGAGGCGACCGCGCGGCCGACCTCTTCCAGCACCTTGAGCTCGTGGATCGACTGCGCGAGATCGCGGGTGCGCTCCTCGACCTTGGTCTCCAGGTTCGAATAGGTCTCCTGGATCTGATCGGCCATGCGGTTGAACTGGCCGGCGAGGTCTTCCAGCTCGTCGGAGGTGTGGACGTCGATGCGGTGGCTGAAATCGCCCTCGCCGAGCTTGTGCGCGCCGTCGCGCAGCGCCGTGATCGGGATGATCATGCGGCGGGCGAGCAGCGTGCCGGCGAGGATCGCGACCATCAGGCCCATGCCGATCAGCAGCGCGATGCGCACCAGCTGGTCGCGGATCGGCATCAGGGCCTGCGTGGTCGGCTGCTCGAACAGCACGCTCCAGCCGAGCTTCGGCACCGTGCTCGCGGCGCTCATCACCGCATGGCCGTTGAAGTCGGTGCCGGACGTGTCGGGCTCGCGGCCGGGTGCGATCGCGGCCGCGACCTGCGGCAGCTTCGACAGGTCCTTGCCGATGTCGGGCCCTTTCGAGGATGTCGCCAGCACGCGGCCGCGCGGATCGACCACATAGGCGAACGCGGCCTTGCCGACCTGGGCGTCGGACAGGAAGTCGGAGAGGAAGCTGAGATCGATCTCGGCGACCGTGACGCCGGCGTTGAAGCCGGAATGCGCCACCGAGATCGACATCAACGGGGTCCGGTCGGCGAACCAGGCCGGCGCGTAGCTGACGCCGCGGGCGACGGTGTCGGTGAAGCGCATGTCGCGGGAGAGGTCGGCATTGCTCCCGGTCGTGGTCGACTGGCGCGAGACGCGCAGCACCTCGCGGCCCTCGCCATTGAGCTGGAACAGCTGGTTGACGACTGAGACCTGGTGCAGGAGCGAGGCGTAGTCGGCACGGCGCTTTTCGAGCGTGTCCTGGCTCGCCCGCGTCACCCAGCTGATCTGGCGCTCGAGCTCCGAGATCGATTGCTCGATCCGCCGCGCGGCGCCTTGCGCCTTGTCCTCCAGCCCGTCGGTCAGCGACGTCCGGGTGGCGCGGTAGGAGATCCAGGTCTCCATCGCGCCGTTGACGGCGAGCACGAACACGACGAGGCCGACGAGGGAGACGACATATTTGGCGAACAGGCCCTCGCGCAGAAACCGTGTCTTGTCGTTCGCTCCTGCCATCCCGATCCTCTCGCGCCGCCATTGACGCTGCGCGCTGCCGGCCGTACGGGCCCTTTCGAGCCCGTTCTACCACAATTTGGGCCAGGGGATTGCCGAGCGGCCGGCCGAGCCGCCGTTGTGGTTACCCGCTATGGACGCCAGAAGCGGTGACAAAGGGGCAGGTGGAAAAGCGGTTGAATTGCCGCAGCCTGCGCGTTGGTCCGCCCCTCATCGATTGAAGAGCTGCCGCAGCACGTCGTTCATTGGCTGACTGTCCTGCTGCGCGACCGGCGGGTCCTCCGGAGCTGGACCGGAAGGTGAGGCCTGTGGGGCCGGCGTGGATGGCGTCGCCGGCAGGCTGCGGCTGCGGCCGGCGCCGGTGTTGGATCCCGCGCCGCTGGAAAGCCCCTGCTGGATCAGATTGCCGATGGCTTCGCCCAAGGGACCGCCGAGCAGATTGTTCTGTCCCGGCTGCTGACCTTGCGGATTGGCATTGCCGGTCGCGTTGCCGCCGCCCGGCGTGGTGCCGCCCAACCCGAGGCTGCCCAGGATATTGCCGAGCCCGGCGCCATCAGGGCCGAACAGGCCCTTGCCCATCTCGCGCAGCTTGGCATAGGCGGCGTCCGGATTGTCCAGCACACCGGCCATGTCTGGATAGATCCGCGGCTGCGACCAGGTGCCCTGGATCATCACGGGAATGCCGAAGCCGACCGGATCGGAGGTGCGGCCCTGGCCCTCGGTCGTCATCACGAGCTTGGGCTCGACGCGGAAGCCCATCATCTTGGTGTCGAGGGCGATGGTGCCGGCGCCGGTCACGCGCACCAGCGGTCCGATCAGATTGAGATCGGTCGTCACCGCCTGGCCCTTGTCGATGCGGAACGAGGCCGAGAGCTGCGACAGGTCCGTGCTCTGCTCCTGGCCGGGGTCCTGGCTTTCTTGCCAGCCGGACAGCGTGCCAGTGGTCAGCGAGCGGATCATCTGCGCAACGTTGATGCCGCGGATCGCGCCGTCCTGAAAATTGACGAAGGCCGTGCCCTGCATGTTCGCCATCAGCGCGCGCTGGCTGGCGCCGGCGCTGCGCAAAGCGAGCTTGGCCTGCAGCTTGCCGTCGATCCGGTCGAATTCGGCAAGGCCCTGGAGCAGCGGCCGCGCGCGCACGCCGACGAGATCGGAATGCATGGCAAAGCTCGGCGCGCCGGTGGTCGCATCCAGGATCACCTCGCCCGAGACCTGGCCGCCATAGGCGCCGAGATTGGCGGTGCCGGCCTTCAGTACGCCGCCGGCGAGTTTTGCATCGAGCGCGAGCGGCGAAAGATGGGCATCGCCGATCACGGCTTCGTTCGCGGAGATCCTGACTTGCGCATCGACATAATTGAGCCCGGAGACGTCGATCGGCGCATTGCTCCAGGGTTGTCCGGCCGTGCCTTCCGGCGATTTCGCCAGCGGAATCGCGAGCCGCTGGAAGTCGAGATCGACCTTGACCAGCGGCTTGCTCGCGATGTCGACCGAAGCCCAGCCGTTGAAGGCGCCGTCGCCGAGCCTGCCGTTCACGCCGTTGATCATCACGACATCGCCGCTCAGCCGCATGTCGGCGTGACCTGCGAGCTGGGATTTCAGCACGTCAGGCATGTCGATGGCGAAGTCGACCGGAATCGTCGGCCGGTCGCCGGGCGCCGTCGGTGGGGTTGCCTTGATATCGAACTTGGTCGGGTGCTCGCCGACGCGCGCGGTGCCGGTGATGTTGACCTTGCGGTCGCCGTCAACGACGGCATCGGCATTGATGGCGCTGATGCGGCCCTCGACGCGATCGCGTATCCGCGCGAATGCCACCTCGCCGTCGATGACCTTGACGCGGTCGATGGTCGCACCGCTCGTGTCAAGTGCGAGCGGCTTCGACGCGGTGCCGGCATTCGGCAGGCGCTCACGCAGCAGCGGCTGGTAGAGCACGGGATGGGTGACGACGAGCTCGCTGATCGCAGGCCGGCCCGACCACGCGCTGGAGAGCGACATGTCGGCCTGCACGCTGTCGACCGTCAGGCGCGTGATGCCGCTGCGGTCCTTCGGGTCTTGCAGCGTGAGGTCGTTCAGGGTGACGTTCAGCGTCGGCCACAGGCTGATCTTGGTAGTGCCGTCGATCGACAGGCGATAGCCGGTCGCGCTCTCGACCCGCGCGGCAATCTTCGAGGTCAGGAAGCCGGACGGGATTCCGACCACCAGCAGGACCGCCATCGCGATGATGACGACAGCCAAAGCCGCGCCGGCGAATTTCAGTGCTCTCATGTCGATTTCCCAACGACGGACGATCGGCAGCAAACCCGGCGGATTAACCGTCCTTTGCGCCCGTCTTTTGTGCCTGAGTTTATCCCGGGACGGGAAGCGGCTCCAAGCGCGCAAAAATAGTCGGGGGGGCTGCAAAGTTATGTGACTTATGACACACTTCTCCGGCGCGGTTTTACGCGATCCTGATGTTGATGGTTCCAAGCGATTTGCCAAGGACATTCACGAGTAAATTGACGAGGACATTGAAATGAGCAAGCAGGCCGAATTTGCGGTCATCCTGAAGATGAACGCGATGTTCGCGGATCTCGGCGCGGACGAACTCCAGCGGCTGTCCAATCTCTGCCACACCCAGCATCTGGGGAGCGGCGAAGTGCTGTTTCAGAAAGGCGATCCCGGAAACGCGCTGTTCGGCGTGCGCCGCGGCCAGGTCCGCATCGAGACCGGCGCCTCCGACGGCAGCCGGCTGACGCTGAACTTCATGGGGCCGGGCGACCTGTTCGGCGAGGTCGCGGTGCTGGACGGCCAGAGCCGCACGGCGGATGCTACCGCAGGTGAGGCGAGCGAATTGTTCGTGCTGCGCCGCGAAGATTTCCTCGGTTTCCTCGAGCGCGAGCCAAAGGTCGCGATCAAGATCATCGCGCTGCTCTGCCAGCGCATCCGCTGGCAGAGCGAGCGCATGGAGGAATCCATGCTGCAGCCGCTGCCGGTGCGGCTGGCGCGGCGGCTCTGCGCGCTCGCCGCCGATTTCGGCTCCGAGGTGCACATCTCGCAGGAGCAGCTCGGCGTCTTCGTCGGCGCCGCCCGCGAAAGCGTCAACCGCCAGCTTCAGGCCTGGCGCAAGGAGGCGATCCTGGATCTCCAGCGCGGCCGGATATTGCTGCGGAACATGACCAAGCTGACGGCGATCGCGCGGAACGAGTAGAGACTTCAGGTGCGTTCCTCACGACCGTGCCAGAGCCGAGTGATGAGAATATCGCCCGACTCCTCAACAATGACGTATCGCACGATGTAACCGGAAGAACCGAACCGGACGATAATCTGGCGGATGCTGTCATCCTCCGTTGGTTTGCCAAGGGATGGGAATTCCGACAGCCGATCGATGGCTGTCCAGATTAATCGCAGGGCACGTGTCGCGGCTTCGGGATTGACTGCGTCAAGGAAGCTTCGCAGCCGCTCAATATCCTCCAGAGCGGCCGGCGAAAGCAGGATCATTTGATCTTGCGTGGTTGTGGGCGAGGCAGCTCGTTGGCTGAACCCCAGCTTGCCACCCATGCTTTGACGTCGTCGAGGGGCACGGCAAGTCCGGTGCGCTTGAATTCCTCACAGCGATCGCGATCCTCTGCGAGATCCGGACCTGAAAGGTCGATGACTGAATCCAGCAGCGCGACGGCCTCGGCGAGCACCGTTGCAACATCCTTGCCGCGCTCAGAGGCGATCTCCCTGAGACGGGCATCAGTGTCAACGTCGATTTCAAGCGTGCGGCTTACGAGGTTCATGCTCAAAAGATAACACTTCACCTGCGCATGTCGAGCCCGCTATCGCGGGGAAATATCTACTCCGCCGCCGGGTGCACGATTTTCTTTGGCGTTGGCCCCGCCTCCGCTGGCGCCGCTCCATAATGCTCCGTGGTCTCCGCATCCTCGCTGTGCACGATCAGCCGCTTGGCAAAACGCCAGATCAGGGCGCCGAAATCGTCCATCACCATGAACATTGCCGGCACGAACACCAGCGACAGGATGGTCGAGAAGATCAGGCCGCCGATCACCGCGAGCGCCATCGGTGAGCGGAACTCGCCGCCGGCGCCGACCGCGAGCGCGCTCGGCATCATGCCCGCGGCCATCGCGATCGTGGTCATCACGATCGGGCGGGCGCGCTTCATGCCGGCATCGATCATGGCCTCCTCGCGCGGCTTGCCGGCGTGAATGGATTCGATGGCGAATTCCACTAGCATGATCGCGTTCTTGGTGACGATGCCCATCAACATCAGGATGCCGATCCACACCGGCGTGGTGAGCTGCTTGCCGGTGACGAGCAAGGCGGCGATCGCGCCGCCGATCGAGAGCGGCAGCGAGAACAGGATGGTGATCGGCTGCAGGAAAGTGCCGAACAGCAGCACCAGCACGGCGTAGACCATCATCAGGCCGGCCGTGATCGCGGTCGCAAAGCCGTCGGACAATTCGTTCAGGCTTTCGGCGTCGCCGGAGGGTGAGACCTTCACGCCTTTCGGCAGGCTCTTCATCACCGGCAGCTCGTAGATCTTCTTGGTGGCATCGCCGAGCGCGGCGGAGCCGACGAGGTCGGCCGCGACGGTCGCCTGTCGCTCACGGTCGTAGCGGTTGATGCTGGTGGGGCCCTGGTCGAGCTTGACGTCGGCGATGACCGAGAGCGGCACGCCGCCCTTCTCGCCGTGCTCGCCGAGCGGCACGCGGAGCTGCTCGAGCGTCTTCAGATTGCCGCGCGCGGCATCCTCGAGCTGAACGCGGATCGCCACCAGGCGGTCGCCGACGTCGAACTTGGCGAGTGCAGGCCCGACGTCGCCGATGGTGGCGACGCGGATGGTCTGCGACAGGCTTTCGGTCGAGACGCCGAGCCGCGCGGCGAGATCGGCGCGCGGCTCGATGCGCAGCTCGGGCCGCTCCAGCGAGGTTTCCGAGATCACGTTGGAGATGGTGGGAATGCGCTTCATCTGCGTCGCAAGCTCGCTCGCGACGTTGTTGACGATGTTGGGATCGACACCGGTCACCACCAGCGAGATCGCGCGCAGGCCGTTCTCGTCCAGGAACCAGAAGCGGATGTCGGGAACGTTCTCCAGCTCCTGGCTGATCGAGAACTCGAGCTCGCGCTGAGTGATGTCCCGGCTGTCCTTGGGCGTGTAGTTGATGATCAGGGCGGCGCGCCGGACTTCCTGGGTGCCCGGCGGGACGCGCCCGCCGTCGACGAAGATGCTCTTCACCTCGGGCCGCTTGCGCAGGCGCGCGACGATGTCTTCGGTGACCTTTTCGGTATAGGCGAGCTGAGTGCCCGGCGGCAGCTCGAGCGCAAGCAGCGAGCGGGCGCTGTCCTGCGCCGGCAGGAAGCCCTGCGGCAGCAGCGTGATGCTCCAGATCGAGGCGGCGAAGATGCCGAGTCCGATCAGCACCGTGATGAAATAGTGCCTCACCGACCAGGCCACGATTCCATGATACGACCGCAAAATGCGGCCGGGCGGCGGCTCCTCATGCGAACTGTGCTTGAGGAAGTAGGCGGCCAGCACCGGAGTGACGAAGCGGGCCGCGAGCAGCGAGAAGAACACTTGCACCGAAACGGTGATGCCGAACTGCTTGAAGAACTGCCCGGCGATGCCCGACATGAAGCTCGCGGGTGCGAAGATCGCGATGATCGTCAGCGAGATCGCGATCACCGCGAGGCCGATCTCGTCGGCTGCCTCTAACGCGGCACGATAGGGCGACTTGCCCATATTCATGTGCCGGACGATGTTCTCGATCTCGACGATGGCGTCGTCGACCAGAATACCCGTCGACAGCGTGATGGCGAGGAAGCTGACGAGGTTCAGCGAGAAGCCGAGCAGGTCCATCGCCCAGAACGCCGGGAAGATCGACAACGGCAGCGAGATCGCGGCGATGATGGTCGCGCGCAGGTCGCGCAGGAACAGGAGCACGATGACAACGGCGAGGATGGCGCCTTCGAACAGGGTCGAGATCGCCGCGTGGTAATTGCCCTTGGTATATTCGACCGAGGTGTCGATCAGCTTCAGATCGACGTCGGGATAGGCGGTCTTGAGCGCGTCGATGCGCTTCTGCACGGCCTCGGCCACCTTCACATCGCTGGCGCCCTTGGAGCGCTTGATGCCGAGCGCGACCACCGGCTCGCCGTTGAATCGGGCGAAGGTGCGGCGGTCGGCGATGGTGTCGGTGACAGTGCCGAGATCGTCGAGCCGGACCTCGCCGCCGCCGAACAGCGGGATCATGGTGCCGGCAAGATCGCCTAGCGTCTTGGCGCCGGCGAGCGTGCGGATGGCCTGGTCGTTCTTGCCGATCTCGGCGCGGCCGCCGGCGACGTCGACATTGGTGCCGCGCAGGCTCTGGCTGACATTGACCGCGGTCAGCCCCATCGCTTGCAAACGGTCGGGATCGAGCGAGACCAGGATCTCGCGCTCGACACCGCCGATGCGCTCGACCTGGGCGACGCCGCGCACGCCTTGCAGCGCGCGCTTGACCACGTCGTCGACGAAATAGGAGAGCTGCTCAGGCGTCTTGCCGGGCGAGATCGCGGCATAGGTGACGATCGGCAGACCGATGACGTCGACGCGCTGGATCAGCGGCTCGGTGACGTTCTGCGGCAGGTTGGAGCGCACGCGCGTCACCGCGTCCTTGACGTCGTTGAGCGCGCGATCCGTGTTGGTCTCCAGCGCAAACTGGATCGTGGTGACCGACAGGCCATCGGTGATCGAAGAGGTGATGTGCCGCACGCCCTCGACGCCGGAGACCGCGTCTTCAACCGTCTTGGTGACCTGGGATTCGAGCTCGGCTGGCGCTGCGCCGAACTGCGAGACCGCAACCGAGATCACGGGAATGTCGGCCGACGGCAGCCGTGTGATCGCGAGCTTGGTGAAGGAGGTCCAGCCGAGAACCAGCAGGATGATCGAAAAGACGACAGACGGCAGCGGATGACGTATAGACCATGCCGAGATATTGAGAGCCATCAGCGTACCCGCGTGCGATCGAGTTCATCGGCGAACATGGTTTTGATCTGGTCGCCATCATGGAGCGAAGAGCCGGCGTCGGCGACGACGATTTCGCCGACCTCGAGCCCTTCCAGGATTTCCGTCGCGCTGTCGGACGACAGTCCGACCCGCACCTTGCGCGTCTCGACAATATTGCCTTTGACGACTTGCACGGTGAGATGGTCGATCGCGGTCTTGGGGATCGAGACGCCGCAGCTTCGCTTGGCGTCGATCGAGGCGCGCGCGAATACGCCGACCTTCAGCGAGGGATTGTTGGTGACGCTGATGCGGACGCGCCCGAGCTGGGTCGTGCGGTCGATTTCGGGCGCAACCAGCCGGACCCGGCCGATCAAATCGGGCGCGTCGTCGCGGCTGATGCGCACGGTCGCGCCGGAGCTCAGCTTGGGCATGTGAACCGCCGGGACTTGGGCGTCGAGCTCGATCTCGTTGTTGACGGCGATGCGGAACACCGGGCCGGCCTGCGGCGAGGCCGGCGCGCCCACGATGGTGCGGACCTCGGTGACGAGGCCCGGCGCGGGCGCCTTCAGCGAGATCGGGCCTTGCGGGCCGGGGCGCTGCGGCTGGCCCGGGATCTGCGGTGGCGCGGTCAGGCGCGCCAGTTCCTGATTGTCGGTGACAGTGGTGCCTTCAGTGACGAAGAGGTCCGTGACCCGCGAGCCTTCCTGGTCGGCGACGACCACGGCCTCGCGGCGCGGCACGAAGAAGCCGGTCACCCGCACGAGGTCGGAGAAGCAGGCATTGGTCGACTTCGTCACGATGACGAGCGCCTCGCCCGGCGTTTCCTTCGCCTCGGGGCGGCGCCGATGCTCGAACAGATAATAGCCGATGCCGAGCGCGACGACGAACGCCACCGTTCCGGCCGGCTTGAGATATGCGGAAAGGTTCATCGCCGGATCACCCTGGCCTGGCTCACGGCCGTCCGTACGAGGCCTATCGAGAGCGTTTCCCCGAAATAAAGCGGCGTCCCGCAAGGCTGCGGGACGCGCTTTGGAAGCGAGACGTTACACCACATCACGACGTGTCACTGCAAAGGATTGCGTCGTGCTTACTTCGATGCGGTGGTCTTGTTTTCCATGTTGACCACCTGCACGCGGCGGTTGACCTCCGCCATCGGCTGGCTCGGATCCTTCAGCTTGCTCTTGCCATAGCCGACGGTGACGAGGTCGGTCGCCGAGATGCCGTACTTGTCGACGAGGTAGCGCTTGATCGAATCCGCGCGGCGCTCCGACAGGTCCTGGTTGTAGGCTTCGCCGCCGGCGGCGTCGGTGTGACCGGCGACCACGAAGGTTGAGCCCTTCAGGTCGGGGCTGGTCAGCGCGCGACCGAGCGCCTGCACCGAAGGCATCGATTTGGTGCTGATATTGGCGGAGTTGTAGTCGAACGTGATCTCGAGATCGATGTTCGGCTTGTCCTTGGCGACCGAGGCGATTTCCTCGCGCTCGGTCGACGACAGCGAGCGTGTCGAGCGGCCGCGCACGGACTGGATCAGCTTGGTCTCCGCCGCGTTCGGCGCGGGATCGGCCTGCGGGGCGATCGAGAGGCCGCGGGTCAAAGGCTTCTTCGGCGGCGGCGCGAGTGCGCGGACGATCTCGTCCTCGGTGACGTTCTTGCTGTTACTTTCGTCGCCCGCGAAGGCGGGCGAAGTCGGCAGCGACAGAGCGGCGCCGATGGTGATGATGGACAGGATTGCGGTCAGTCCCTTTGCAGCCAATTTCATAGCAGTCCCTCCTGCGCAGCCAGCTCGCGCATTTCCAAATTCCTGCAACAAGCCCTCGGGAAAGGCCCCTTGCGGCATCCGCCCATTAGTCTTCCTTGGGCTGTTGAAGGTTCGAGGCGTCTGCTGCCTCGACCCAAAAAAATATCAACGCACTCCGTAGCTTGCGAATTCCTGAACGATGTTTGGATCCATCGCCTTGGCATTGGCGATGTCGAGCGCGCCTTCCTGAGCGGACCCGTTGCGCTGCTTGGCGAGGCCGCGTCCGTAGAGCGAGGACGTCAGGCGCGGGTTGATCCTCAGGGCCGCGTCGAAATCGGCGATGGCGTTCTTGACCGCTCCCGATTTCAGATTGACGAGCCCGCGGCTGTCCAGCGCATCGACGAAGTTCGGCCGCAGCCGCAGCGCCTCGTTGCAATCCTTGAGCGCGCCCTGGAGATCGCCGACCACGGTGCGAGTCCAGCAGCGGTTGTTCAGTGCCTCGACGTCCTTCGCGTTGATGCGGAGCGTATCGTCGAAATCCTTGATGGCGAGGTTGTAGGCGCCCTTGCTGGCATAGACCTGGCCACGCCGGTACAGCGCGTTCACGTCGTCCGGATTGGCGGCAATCTTGGCCGTCAGACTCTTGATCGTGGGGTCGTCAGCCAGCACGGCGGGGCTCGGTCCGCCGTCCGTGCTCGGCGCGGGACCGGGATCAACCGGCTTCACGGGCGGCGGCGGTGGCGGCAGGGCGGCTTCGACCTGCGGCTTCGGCGAGGCAGCCGGTGCGGGCGCAGGGGGAGCGGGAGGAGGTGCAGGAGCCGCAGCCGTGTCGGCCGGCTTCGGCGGTGGAGGCGGCGTCGGCGGCGCGGGTGGTGCCGGCGGCGGGTTGTTGGCGACCACGGCCGGCGGCGCGGGTGGCGGCGTCGTTGACGGGCGCGATCCGCCGGCCCCCGGAATGAACGAGAAATCTTCGGCCAATGAAGAGGATATCCACGGCACCTGCTCGCCACGCGAGGCGCGGGTGACGCCCATCTTGGTGCGGTTCAGCGTCTCCTCGGCCATCAGGTCGGGGACGCGGATTTCCTTCAGCAGTTCCTGGACGAACAGGCTGTGCTCGCCACCGGCGTCCGAGACCACCGAGGCCAGTGCGGCCGAATACATCACCAGCGTGCCATTCGGCGCGATCACCGGGGTCAGGCCGGCCGAGAAGCTGCGGAACCGGCGCTCGAACGGGTTGCGCCTGGAGGCATCGACCAGCGCGATCTTGACGCCGGCGCCGCGGGTATTGAGCTCGCCGAGCACGGTCTCCAGGCTGAAACCATCGCGGCGCACGTCGGATTCGGTCCAGATCTGCGCATCGACCGGCAGCATGTAGCTCTGACGCGCGGACTGGATGCCGAAACCGCTGAAGAACACCAGCGCGACCGAGCCCGGCTTGATCTTGCCGTAGAGCTTGTCGAGGGCGCGGCGCATCCCGTCGCCGGTCAGGTTCTCGCCGATCTCGACGGAAAAGCCGTCGCGCTTGAGCTCGTCGGCGACGTCGCGCGCGTCATTGATCGGTTCCTTCAGCGGGGCATCCGCATCCGGATATTTGGCGTTGCCGATCACCAGCGCAAAGCGGTCGCCAGCCGCAAGTGACGGGGCAGTCGGAACAAGCGAGATCAGCAAAGGCAGCAGAAAAAGGAAGCGAATTTTCATAATCAGCGCGGTCCAGCCAAAAAGGCACCGTTCCCAGCTTGCGCCGCGGCGACCTTAACTTTCGCTCCATGCATTATCAGACCCGGGATGGGGGGCGTCAACCGCTTGGAGATTCGACTTTATCGCGACGATCGACCGCAAGGCATGGCCGTGCTGCGAGGGGAATAAAGAGGCTGTCATGGTTGCACCCGATGCGATCTGGCTCGATCCTGTCCGCGGGACGTTAGGGCAGCCAGGGCGACTAAAATGTGATTGGTCTCACATTGCGGGACCGCGGTCGTCGCAACCTCAGGTGTTTGACCTTTGCGGCGGACAATGGCTTGGTCCGCCGGCTCGTCTCTGGTCCACTCAGAAAAAGCAAAACAAAGAGCTGCGTCATGGGAAACGTCTATGAGATCTACGCACTGCGCTATGCGACAATGTCGCCGCGCACCCCCCACATGAACTTCCTCGTGCCCGACCCGCATGACAGCGCGGCGCAGGACCTCGACTATTTCGTCTGGCTGATCCGAGGGCACGGTCGCGACATCCTGGTCGACACCGGCTTCAACGCCGAGGAGGCGAGCGCGCGGGCGCGCAAGCTGACGCTCAATCCGGTCGACGCGCTGGAGCGCTTCGGCGTCGCCGCGGCCGCGATTCGCGACGTCATCGTGACGCATCTGCATTACGACCACGCCGGCAATCTCGATCGCTTCCCGCATGCGCGCTTCCATCTCCAGGAGCGCGAGATGGCCTACGCGACCGGCCGCTGCATGTGCAACGGCCTCTTGCGCCATCCGTTCTCGGTCGAGCACGTCACGCAGATGGTGCGCCATGTCTATGGCGAGCGCGTCACCTTCTGTTCCGGCGATGGCGAGGTCGCGCCCGGCGTCACCGTGCACCGCGTCGGCGGCCATTCCGACGGCTTGCAGGTGGTGAGGGTCGAGACCGCGCGCGGACCGGTGGTGCTGGCGTCCGATGCCGCGCATTACTACGCCAATCTCCAGCGCAAGAGCCCGTTCCCGATCGTCTACAATGTCGGCGATATGGCGCAAGGCTGGGAGACCATCGAGCGCCTCGCCGGTCACCCTGATCGATTCATTCCCGGCCATGATCCGATCGTGACGGAAATCTATCCCCGCGCCAGCGACAAGGTCGATGCGTGGGCGCTGCACCTGCCGCCGTTGAGATCGTTTGCGAAATAGCCTGACGCAGACCCTCATCCTGAGGCGCGCGCTCTTGCGCGCGCCTCGAAGGATGAAGGCCGAGATGCAGCTGAGGGGCCTTCATGGTTCTCGCGGCGATGCGAAGCATCGTCCCGCAAGACGGCACTTGCGCACCTCCGGGATCGAACTAGGGCGGCGCCCGGCACGTCAGCAGCCGGTGCCAGACCGGACGCGGTGGCGACGCGGCCAAATCGACGCGAATGACCCACAAGAGACATCGATTGCTCGGAGTGCTACATACCAGCCGAGGATGCGGGAACCAGTTGCTTGTGCGGTCACCGATAGCTGCCGACGCTTTGAGCCTGTTGCCGTTTCTTGACGCCGGGATTGACAGTCGCGCCTATGACAAGGCGCAGCATCGGCAAAGGCTTTGCGCACGCAAAGCCCATTGCCCGGAGGCCTTCCGCCTCCGGGCTTTTTTAATTGTCTTGGCGATCGCTAGTTTCAGTGTTCGACGAGACTTGGCGCTATTGCGCCTTCATGGTCCCGTTCGCATTGAAGTCGTTCTTCCGATCATATCCGGAGTCGTGCAAATTTTTCATATACTGAGCGTGGTCCTTGCTGCTCACACCGCCCGGAGCCATGGCGTAGGAATTAGCCGGGTAATAGCCATAGGAATTAGCCGGCCGGAATGGTGCCGTTGCAATCGCGCCGGCGGTATTGACTGCGCCAGCGGCGATCGCTCCGGCCGTTCCAATCGCGGCGCCGGCTGCATCGGCTGGCCAAAAGCCTGAACGCGCATAACCCGGACCATAATAGCCGTTGTTGTAAGCGCTATAAGCGCGGTTGTTCATGGCTTCGCGTTGGGCGGCCCTGGTCGCGCCGTAGGCGGAACCATAGTGAGGCCGGTGGCTATTCCGGTAGCTTTGATGAGTCCATGCCGAAGCGGCAGAAGTGGAGACAGTGAGGATAGCAAGACCAACAAGAATGGTTTTCTTCATGCTCAGCTCCTCTGAAGCGACGCATCATTCGCGCTAAACCGCCTCAGAGAGGCTTCGTTCCGATGCGCTAAAAAGTTTAGGTCCAGCTTGCTGCGTACTTGATTCTCATGCCGGGTTTTAGGGCCCAAATACTCGGACCCGCCGTTCCCTTGGCAGGATGACGATTGAGGCTACCTCAGTGTCGGCCTCCTCAGCGCGTCGCCGCGATGTCGCCTACTGGCCCTTTAGCTGACCTTTCGCATGCCTTGAGCGAACGTCCGCGAATGCCTCCAAGCCGACATTCGTCAGGCAGTGATATCGACAACTTCAAAGGATGGCTCCACTCCAGAGAGCACATCCATGCAGCCCCACCCGGTGATGAATTCGTACTGTCGAACGGGACGATGAATCTCCTTCCAGGTCTCCGACTGGCTGTCCGCGAAGGTCGAACCCTCCACGCGATAAGCGAAGTGCCTTGGAACTAACCCCTCGTTTTTCGTAGGCTGTTGCTCCGTACTGAGCGGCATTTCGCCCAAAAGGCGGACTATAGTGGCGCCGTTGAAACGAACGCGAAGCGCCTGACCCTCAGCGCTCGGAAGAACGAAGTCCGCCGAGAGGCTTTCTGCCTTCCACTTGATCGCGAGCAGGTCGCTCTTATCGCAGTCAAACGTCACGCCTGCGTCGATCGGAAAATACTTAGGCATGGCTTGCTCGGGTGGCACCAATCAGGCAGGGGCGTTCTACCATTTCCCCGCCTGTATGTCTGCTTGGGCCCGTGGCAGACCTTGTCGCGCAGCCCGCCGACCGTCTGCTTGTGGCCCCTTCTCGGACATCAGCCCGGCCCGGTGACATGCGATTCAGGCTATCCCGGCCCTTCCTGAATGATGGTTTGGACCGATAAGATACCCTTCTTGACCCTTTGGGGGCGGATATGGCGCGGTCATCAAGAACGGGCGGCAAGACGAGCCAGGCGAAGACCCGCAAGGGCCGCAAGACCACCAAGAGCAAGCGCCGCATTGCGCCAGCGGCCAGCCGAGCGAAGCGTCGTTCGGTCGCCGGTTCGAGCAAAGACCTGAAGGAGGCCCGCGAGCAGCAGGCGGCGACGGCCCAAATATTGAAGGTCATCGCAAGTTCGCCTGACGATGTGCAGCCGGTATTCGAGGCGATTGCGATCAGCGCCAACAGGCTGATTGGCGGTTTCTCTACGGCAGTGTTTCGCTATATCGACGGCATGCAACACCTGGAGGCGTTCACGCCGACCAATCCGGTCGCTGACGAAGCATTGCGAGCTTCGTTCCCGCGGCATCTCACAACGTCTTCGGCGCCCTTCGAGTTGCTGCGTGATGGCAAACCAATGCAGATTGTCGATACCGAATCCTCGCCAAACATACTGGCCAGGGATTTGGCGCGATTGCGCGGCTTTCGCAGCATGTTGTTCACGCCGTTGATGAGCAATGGGGTGCCTATCGGCTCGATCACCGTGACGCGAGTCGAGACCGGTTCATTCGCCGACCATCACGTGCAATTGCTACAGACCTTCGCCGACCAGGCCGTGATCGCCATCGAAAACGCGCGGCTGATCAACGAGGTGCAGGCCAAGACCCGCGATCTCTCCGAAGCCCTCACCTACCAGACCGGCAGCAGCAATATCTTAAGGGTCATAGCGTCATCACCGAGGAACGTCGAACCAGTTCTCGAAGCAATCGTCGCAAGTGCGTGCCAACTTTGTGAGGCCGATGATGCTGCCGTGCTCTTGAAGGACGGCGACGAACTGCGCTTCAGCGCACATCATGGCCCGATATCGATAGATGTAGGAAAGTGGCCGATCAATCGCGGCTGGGTCTCGGGGCGTGCGTTCCTCGATCAGACGCCGGTGCACGTGCGCGACCTCCTCTCAGACGAAGGCGCCGAATTTCCAGATGGTCGGAAACTGACCCAGCATACCGGTACCGGGGGTATTCACAGCATTCTGGCTGTTCCGTTGCTGCGCGAAAAGGAGAGCATTGGCGCGATTCTGCTTCGCCGCACCGAAGTGCAGCCATTTAATGAGAAGCAGATTGCCTTGCTACAGTCCTTCGCCGACCAGGCGGTGATTGCGATCGAGAACGCGCGATTGTTCAATGAAACGAGGGAAGCGCTGGAGCGGCAAACTGCGACGTCGGAAGTGCTACGAGTCATATCCAGTTCGCCTGGCGGACTTGGGCCGGTGTTCGAGGCCATGCTGGAAAATGCCGTGCGCATCTGCCGTGCCAGTTTTGGGACGCTGCTCCTATACGAAGGCGACAGGTTGCGGCGGGTGGCGCGAATGGCCGCGCAAAACGTGCCGCAATTGTACGCGCCCGACCAGGAAACGCCGCCACACTTCATTGCGCCGTTTGATGGGGCGCCTTCGCTGGGGCGCCTCGTCGAAACCAAGGCGCTGGTTCACATTGCCGATATCGCCACAGAGCATCCCGACGATCTGATCTACAAGGTCGCCGCAGCCCGCACCGTTCTGATTGTGCCGATGCTCAAGGAGAGCGAGCTTGTCGGTGGCTTTGCTGTCTACCGCAAGGAAGTGCAAGAGTTCAGCGACAAGCAGGTCGAGTTGCTGGAAAATTTTGCGGCACAAGCGGTGATCGCCATCGAAAACACACGACTGCTCAAGGAGCTGCGGCAGCGAACCGACGATCTCTCGCAATCCCTCGACGACCTCCGCACCGCACAGGACCGCCTGGTGCAGACCGAAAAGCTTGCCTCGCTCGGCCAGCTCACCGCGGGCATTGCGCACGAGATCAAGAACCCGCTCAACTTCGTCAATAATTTCGCAACCCTTTCAGCGGAGTTGACCGAGGAGTTGAACGAGGCCCTCAAGCCCGCCGAACTCGTCGACAAGATCCGCACCGAAGTCGATGAGCTGACGGCGCTTTTGAAGAGCAACCTCGAAAAGGTCGTGCAGCACGGCAAGCGGGCCGATTCCATCGTCAAGAACATGCTGCTGCACTCACGCGAGGGACCGGGCGAGCGCCGCCTCGCCGACATCAATGCCCTGGTCCAGGAGAGTCTTAATCTAGCCTACCATGGCGCGCGCGCAGAGAAGTCCGACTTCAACATCACGCTCACGCAGGACCTCGACCCCGACGCGGGCGAAGTCGAGGTATATCCGCAGGAGATCACGCGCGCGCTGCTCAACGTGATCTCCAACGGCTTCTATGCCGCGACCAGGCGCAAGTCCGAGGCGGGAGACGAGACCTTTGAGCCTGTGCTGAGTGCGACCACGAACAACCTTGACGACAAGGTCGAAATTCGCATCCGCGACAACGGCACCGGGATTCCGGTCGAGGTGAAGGAAAAAATGTTCAATCCCTTCTTTACTACCAAGCCAGCTGGCGAAGGCACGGGGCTCGGTCTGTCGATGACCCATGACATCATCGTCAAACAACACGGCGGAACCCTCGATGTCGAGAGCGAGCTGGGTGTGTTTACCGAGTTCATTATCACGCTGCCGCGATGAACTCTTTTGGCCGGTCGGCGAAACTGGGGATAGCCTTTTAGAGTTCTGCTTCGCAGGGTCTAGCGGACGCGAATTGCTCTCGTTGAGCTCTTGTTTGACCCGAAGGCGAAGATCGCGATAGCGCCCGGACGTCAGCAGCTGACGCCAGACCGGACGTGGTGGCGACGCGGCCAAATCGATGAGAATGACCTTCAACGGACGTTTACTTGGGGTCGCTTCCGCCAATTAGCTTAAGGATATAATCTGGCCAGCCTCCAGTCGGACTGCTGCCAGGTTCAGACCCATGAAGCGGTGGCGCTCAGTCAGCATTATCTGCATGGTTGTCACTGCGGGCCTGCTGGGTGCCGGGGCCCTTGTCGTCGGCCAGTCACGCGTGCCGACAGAAGCCATTGCATCCTCGGTAACACGTACACCGGAGCTTATGGAACGCGCATGGCACCTGCCAGTAGCCGCCACATTCCATGGGAACGTGAACTGGCAATCAAATAGCTCTCGTTGCGGACCTGCAGCTGTTGCGAATGCGTATAGGTCGCTCGGCGAGACGGCAAGCACGGAGGGTAAGGTGTTGGCCGGCACCGGGCGGTGCTGGACGGGCTTATGCATCCTGGGTCTCACGCTCGACGAACTGGCCGAGGTGGCGCGGACCAACACGAGCCGCAAAGTCACGGTCTTGCGTAATCTCAGCGAGGGCCAGTTTCTGGAACATTTGCGTCGCTCCAACGATCCTGGCCGACGCTACATCGTGAATTTCAATCGCGCGCAAATTTTTGGTGCTGGTGTTGGACATCATTCGCCCATTGGCGGCTATCTGGAAGCCGAAGATCTAGTTTTCGTGCTCGACGTCAATTCCAATTACCAGCCATGGCTAGTCGAGCGAAAGCGGCTGTTCGCAGCTGTGAATACGTACGATGGCGATAAGAAGCGCGGGCTGCTGCTGATCGAGTAATTGCAAATCCCTGCGGCCTGTCACGTACAGCCCTGGGCTGAAGAAGGCGAGCGAGGCGGTGGAGGTGACCAGGCGATCGAATAAAACAAGGCTGCGAGCGGCTGCCTTGCGACGGGTCTGCTCGTGGCCTGAGTCGAACAGCACTGCAGCCGTCACGACGTCGGCTGTCTGATGTGGTCCGGATTCCGATGAAGCATTTTATGGAAGGACAGTCGGTTTTAGCGCCTCTCCCTGTTTTACTTTTGCTGGGCGGGTGTGCCGGAACGATGCCCGAATGTAATTCTTTGGATGCGCGTAATACAGTGATTAAGATCGTTTCGGACGACAGCAACAACGCGCTTGTCAACTACGCCGTTATGAACTCGAGCGCGGTTGCGGCGATGATAAGTCATGCGACCACAGAGGCCGAAAAACTAGCGATTTGGGAAAAGGCGAGACAAGGTGCCGCTTATAGGTTGGATGATGCGATAAGCACAAATTCAAGAAGCAAAGCCAAGCGAGCAGTTACCTGTACCGCGTTATTGTCTGCGACCGTTGAGGATGTGACAGCGCAAAAGGAGGTGGACTTCGAGGTGGAACTAACCGCAGACGGCAAGATTTCCGTTTCGGTCAGTCCGTTTCAATTTTGACCGATGCCACGTAGCGGCCTCTTTCATATCAGGCCAAGCAGGGAATGTCGCCTTTGGCCCGTAGCAGACCTCGGCCTATGTTTCGTCGATTTCCACTTTATAGCTGCCCACCCTAATACGCCTGCTTGGCGTCCGCCTCTTCGCTGGTCTGGATCAGGTCGAGGCTCTGCTCGATCTTACCGAGCAGGGCCGAGAGCTGCTTGCGCTCCTGCGCGGAGAGGCAGGCGAGGATCTCGTCTTCCCGCCGCAGCAATTGCGGAAACAGCTCCTCATAGAGCGCGCGGCCCTTCTTCGTCAGTTGCAGGCGGAATTCGCGGCGGTCGGCTTCGTTCTCGACCCGCTCGATCAATCCCTGGTGCAGCAGCGTCGTCACCGCCCGGCTGATGGTCGATTTGTGCGTGCGGGTGCATTGCGAGATGAATTGCGCGCTGCAGGCATCATTGCGGAAGCCGAGCGTGGCGATCACGCGCCATGCCGGAATGTCGAGGCCATGCCGCTCCTGATATTCCACCGCGAGCGCGGAACTCACCTCCGCCGCGAGCCGGTTGAGGCGGAACGGCACGAACTTGAACAGGTCGAGCCGAGGTTTTGGCCGCGGCGAAGCCTCGTCGGCTTGCCGTGTCTTCAGCGCGATGTCGCTGGATGTCCTCGCCAAGGAAAGCGCTCCGAATTCAGTTGACGGCCGGCCGGCTCCGGTCCAAAATAGTTGCACGTGAGACTATCTAGCAGATCAGTCCTCTCCTGACCAGAGCGAAAGGTTAGCGCATGGCGCAGGCCAAATCCCAGTTCGGCTATCGCCGCCACCCCGATCAGGATCGTCTGGGCCAAGACCCGGCCGCGCATCCGGTCGTGGTCGTCGGTGCGGGCCCGGTGGGGTTGTCGCTCGCGATCGATCTTGCCCAGCGTGGCCAGCGCGTCGTGCTTTTGGACGATGCCGACCGTATCGGCGAAGGCTCGCGCGCGATCTGCTTCTCGAAGCGTTCGCTGGAATATTGGGACCGCCTCGGCGTCGGCGACCGCATGGTCGAGAAGGGCGTGGTGTGGAGCGTCGGCCGGATCTTTCACGGCGAGTCGCAGCTCTACCAGTTCAACCTGCTGCCCGAGGACGGCCACAAGCGGCCGGCCTTCATCAACCTCCAGCAATATTACGCCGAAGCCTATCTGGTCGATCGCATTCAGGATCTGCCTGCGATCGACCTGCGCTGGCGCAACAAGGTGACGGCGCTGGAGCAGCGCAATGATTCGGTCGCGCTGACGATCGAAACGCCGGAGGGAGCCTATCGGCTGCACGCGCAATATGTCATCGCCTGCGACGGCGCGCGGTCCTCGCTGCGACAGATGGTCGGCGCCGAGTTCGCGGGACAGGTGTTCGAGGACCAGTTCCTGATCGCCGACGTCAAGATGACCGCAGAATTCCCGACCGAACGCTGGTTCTGGTTCGATCCGCCGTTCCATGCCGGACGTTCGGCGCTGCTGCACCGGCAGCCCGATGACGTCTGGCGCATCGATCTCCAGCTCAATCGCTACGCCGATCCGGTTCTCGAGAAGAAGCCGGAAAACGTGCAGCCGCGCATCGCGCGCATGCTTGGCCATGACAAGTTCGAGTTCGAGTGGATCTCGCTGTACAAATTCCAATGCCGGCGGATGGATCGCTTCATCCATGGCCGCGTGATTTTTGCCGGCGATTCCGCGCACCAGGTCTCGCCGTTCGGTGCGCGCGGCGCCAACTCGGGACTGGAGGACGCCGAAAACCTCTCCTGGAAACTCGATCGCGTGCTGCGCGGGACTTCGCCCGCGAGCCTGCTCGAGAGCTACCATGCCGAGCGCAGCATGGCGGCCGACGAGAACATCCGCGAATCCACCCGCTCGACCGATTTCATGGCACCGAACTCGCACCAGGAAGCGCGGCTGCGCAAGGCGGTGCTGTCGCTCGCCAAGGAGACCGAGTTCGGCAAGCGTATGGTCAATGCCGGCCGGCTGTCGGTGCCGTGCAGCTACGACTCGCCGCTGTCCTCGCTCGATGCGGATACGTGGCGCGGTGGACCGTCGCCCGGCTGTTCCATGCTCGACGCGCCCGCCGCAACGCGTGCCGGCGAGCAGATCTATCTGACAGATGCCTTCCGCGAGGGTGGAACGGACTTCACCTTGCTGTCGTTCAGCAATGGCGCGCCGATCGATGTGCCCGATGGCATCAAGGGCATCTGCATTGGAGATGAAGGCGGACTTGCCGATCCCTCGGGCCTGGCCGCAAAGCGCTACGGCGCCGAGCCGGGTGCCGCCTATCTGCTGAGGCCCGACGGTTATGTCGCGGCGCGCTTCCGCCACCCGACGCGCGCGACGATCGCGGCGGCGCTGGCGCGGGCCGAAGGTTTGTATTGAGGTTTCGCATGCCGCTCTCCACCAAGTCCAACTTCGCGCGTCCCGACGATGCCTTTCGCGCCATCGTCGAGGCGCATCGCGGCCTCACCGAGGAGCAGAGCGCCGATTTCGACGCGGCGCTGGTCCTGATCCTCGCCAACCATATCGGCGACATCGACGTGCTGCGCGAGGCGATCGGCCTTGCCAAGCGGCGCATGATCGACGGCCAGCAGCAACAACAGCAACAACAATAACCCAATGACTTGAAGGACGAATTGATGGCGAAGAATTTCGCATCCACCGGCGATCTCTCCGAGAAGAAGATCACCTTCTCCGAGATCGGCGCCGATCTCTATGCCTTCACCGCCGAGGGCGATCCCAACACGGCCGTCATTGTCGGCGACGACGGTTGCCTCGTGTTCGATGCGCAGGCAACGCCCGCGATGGCGAACAAGGTGATCGAGCGCGTGCGCACCGTCACCGACAAGCCGATCAAATATGTCGTGCTGTCGCATTATCATGCGGTTCGCGTGCTGGGCGCATCCGCCTACAAGGCGCAGGGTATCGTCGCCTCGCAGGAGACCTATCGGCTGATCGAAGAGCGCGGCAAGCAGGATTGGGATTCCGAATACGGCCGCTTCCCGCGCCTGTTCCAGGACGCGCAGAGCATCCCCGGCCTGACCTGGCCGACGCTGACCTTCGAAGGCGAGATGTCGATCTATCTGGGAAAGCGCGAGGTGCGCCTGATGCAGTTAGGGGCCGGCCACACCTCCGGCGACATCGTCGCCTGGGTGCCGGATGCCGAGGTGATGTTCTCCGGCGATCTCATCGAATATCACTCGGCCTGTTATTGCGGCGATGCGCATTTGCGCGAATGGCCGCTGACGCTGAACGAGATTCGCAACTTCAATCCCAAGGCCATCGCGCCGGGCCGCGGCGATGCCCTGAAGGGCCTCGCCACCGGGCGCGAGGCCATCGCGATGACGCGCGATTTCGTCTCCACACTCTATGGCGCGGCCGAAATCTCCGTCGCCAAGGGCCGCACCTTGAAGGAGACGATGGCGGCGACGCGCGAGGTGATGGATCCGAAATTCTCGAGTTTTGCCATCTACGAGCACTGCCTGCCGTTCAACGTGTCGCGCGCCTATGATGAAGCGTCGGGGATCGACGACCCCGTGATCTGGACCGACAAGCGCGATCAGGAGATGTGGTCTGCCCTGCAAGGAGGAGGATAGTCATGAACATCAACACCTCGCCCGATCAGATCGTTCGCAGTTCCGCACAAGTGACGCCGGGCTATATGTCCGGCTTCGGCAACAGTTTTGAGACCGAGGCGCTGCCGGGCGCGCTGCCGATCGGGCGCAACTCGCCGCAGCGCTGTGCCTATGGCCTCTATGCCGAGCAGCTCTCGGGTTCGCCCTTCACCGCGCCGCGCGGCACCAATGAGCGCTCCTGGCTCTATCGCATCCGCCCCTCGGTGAAGCATTCCGGCCGCTTCGAGAAGATCGATGCCGGGCTGTGGCGCTCGGCACCGTGCCACGAATACGATTTGCCGATCGCGCAGCTGCGCTGGGATCCGACGCCGATCCCGAAGGAGGAGGTGACCTTCCTCCAGGGCGTGCAGACCATGACGACAGCGGGTGACGTCAACACGCAGGCCGGCATGGCGGCGCATGTCTACCTCATCACCAAATCGATGGTGGACCAGCATTTCTACAATGCCGACGGTGAGCTGATGTTCGTGCTTCAGCAGGGCGTCTTGCGTATCGTCACCGAGTTCGGCCGCATCGATGCCGAGCCCGGCGAGATCGTGGTGATCCCGCGCGGCGTCAAGTTCCGCGTCGAAATCCCGAACGGTCCGGCGCGCGGCTATCTCTGTGAGAACTATGGCGGCGCTTTCACGCTGCCGGAGCGCGGGCCGATCGGCGCCAATTGCCTCGCCAATGCGCGCGACTTCCTCACGCCGGTCGCGTACTATGAAGACAAGGATACACCGACCGAGCTTTACGTGAAATGGGGCGGCTCGCTGTTCAAGACCACGTTGCCGCATTCGCCGATCGACGTCGTCGCCTGGCACGGCAATTACGCGCCCTATAAGTACGATCTGCGCACGTTCTCGCCGGTCGGCGCGATCAGCTTCGACCATCCCGATCCCTCGATCTTCACGGTGCTGACCTCGCCGTCGGAGACGGCTGGGACTGCGAATATCGACTTCGTGATCTTCCCCGAGCGCTGGATGGTCGCCGACAACACCTTCCGCCCGCCCTGGTATCACATGAACATCATGAGCGAGTTCATGGGTCTGATCTACGGCGTCTACGATGCCAAGCCGCAAGGCTTCGTCCCCGGCGGCATCAGCCTGCACAATTGCATGCTGCCGCACGGCCCGGATCGCGACGCCTTCGAGCATGCCAGCAATGGCGAACTGAAGCCCGTGAAGCTGACCGGCACCATGGCCTTCATGTTCGAGACCCGTTACCCGCAGCGCGTCACCGCGCATGCCGCGAAGTCGTCGACGCTGCAGGACGACTACGCGGAGTGCTGGAAGGGCCTGGAGAAGCGGTTCGATGCGAACAGGCCGTGAGGCTTCTTACCCTCCCCTGGAGGGGGAGGGTCGATCGCGCGTAGCGCGAGCGGGGTGGGGTGACGGTCTCTCCACGTCCAACAGTGCTCGTGTTGAGAGATCACCCCACCCCGTCTCATATTTCGCTGCGCTCAATACGAGCCGACCCTCCCCCTCCAGGGGAGGGTGACACCGCCACCGCTGCGCCACGGAAAACCAATGCCCCACCCCAACGACCCCAACCTCCGCTCCTTCATCGACGTCGATCCCGCCTCCGACTTTCCGATCCAGAACCTGCCCTATGGCGTGTTCTCGACTGCGGGCAATCCAACGCCACGGATCGGTGTTGCGATCGGCAATTACGTGCTCGATCTCTGGGAGCTCGAGCAGGACTCGCGGCTCGACGTCGGCCCGCTCGGTGTGTTCTCCGGGGCCTCGCTCAATCCCTTCATGGCGCTGGGACCGAAGGTCTGGACCAAGACGCGGGCACGGATCAGCGAGCTCTTGCGTCACGATCATCCGGAGCTGCGCGACAACGAGGAGCTGCGCAGCCGCGCGCTGGTGCAGATGCGCGATGCAAAACTGCATCTGCCCTTCGCGGTCTCCGGCTACACCGATTTCTATTCCTCCAAGGAACACGCCACCAATGTCGGCGTGATGTTCCGCGGCAAGGACAATGCGCTGCAGCCGAACTGGCTGCATATGCCGATCGCCTATAACGGCCGCGCCTCCACCGTCGTGGTGTCGGGCACCAAGGTGAAGCGGCCGCGCGGGCAGCTGAAGCCGCCGAACGTGGAGGTGCCGAACTTTGCTCCGTGCAAGCGACTCGATTTCGAGCTGGAGATGGGCGTCGTGATCGGCCAGCCATCGCCGATGGGCGGCATGCTGAGCGAGAGCCAAGCCGAGGAGATGATCTTCGGTTTCGTGCTGCTCAACGATTGGAGCGCGCGCGACATCCAGCAATGGGAATATGTGCCGCTCGGCCCGTTCCTGGCAAAAGCGTTCGCGACCTCGATCAGCCCGTGGGTGGTGACGCGCGAGGCGCTGGAGCCGTTCCGGCTGAAGGGGCCGGAGCAGGCGCCGGTGCCGCTCGACTATCTCAAGCAGAGCAAGCCGCAGAACTACGACATTGCGCTCGACGTGTCCTTGCGCGCCGCCGGCGCCAACGCCCCCGCCAGCATCAGCCGCACCAATTTCAAATACATGTACTGGTCCTCGGTGCAGCAGCTGATGCACCACGCCTCCAGCGGCTGCGCCATGAATGTCGGCGATCTCCTGGGGAGCGGCACCATTTCCGGCCCGGAAAAGGATCAGCGCGGCAGCCTGCTCGAGATCAGCTGGAACGGCACCGAGCCGGTCGAATTGCCCGGCGGCGCCAAGCGCTCCTTCCTGGAAGACGGCGACAGCCTCGTCATGCGCGGCTGGTGTCAGGGCAATGGCTATCGCGTGGGGTTCGGCGAGGTCGAGGGGACGATTCTGGCGGCGGAGTAGCGCGCGCCGCCACGACCTCCGTCATTGCGAGCACAGCGACGCAATCCAGAATCTCTCCGCGGAGGGATTCTGGATTGCTTCGTCGCAAGGGCTCCTCGCAATGACGGTGTGGCAGCAGTTCACCGCCTCTCCGGCGCCACGTCCTTGATCCTCGCACAATGCGCCGCGACATCGTCCAGGCTGTACTTCAGATGCACCCGCTTGTCGGACGGCACCTGCTTGGTCGTGCACACGCCCGGCCGCCATTCCTGCGCGGGCCTGATCGGGCGCGGGGCAAAACCGCCGCCGCAGTTCGGGCAGACGTTGAAGAGTTTCGTGTCCACGCAATCCGCACAGAACGTGCATTCATACGAGCAGATCCGCGCGTCGGTTGCATCAGGCGGCAGGTCGCGGTCGCAATATTCGCAGTTCGGTCGAAGCTGGAGGGCCATGGTTGAATCTCCCGGATTGACCGGGATCATCGCAGATCGCGCCCGCGGCGCGAATGACGTAGTTCCCTCGATTTCAGCCGGGCTCCAGGCGATTGCCTAGCGCCGCTAGCGCCCGGCCTTCCACGCAGCCGTCACAGCCCCGATCTCCGCCGCCTCCGGCTCGCGGACGGCCGAAGGCGTGCGTGAGAATCTCGGCGCGGGCGCGGGCTGCTTCACGCCGTGACGCTCGACGAAGACATTGCGGGCGACCATGTGCGGGTGTTGCGTGGCCTCCGACATGGTCAGCACTGGCGCGAAGCAGATGTCGGTGCCTTCCATGATCTTGCACCAGTCCTCGCGCGTCTTGCTCTTGAACACCGCCTTCAGCTTCTCCTTCAGCGCCGGCCAGGCGTTGCGGTCCATCTGCGCGTCGAAATCGGCGTCGGTCAGGCCCGCGTGCTGGCGCAGCAGCGCGTAGAATTGCGGCTCGATCGACCCAATCGAGACGAAATGGCCGCAGGCGCATTCGTAGACGCCGTAGAAATGCGCGCCGCCGTCGAGGAAGTTCTGGTTGCGCCCCTCGGTCCAGCGTCCCATTGTGGTCATGTCGAAGAAGAACGACATCAACGACGCCGCGCCGTCGCACATGGCGGCATCGACCACCTGGCCCTTGCCGGATTTTTGCGCTTCGAGAAGCGCCGCAAGCACGCCGACGACGAGATAGAGCGCGCCGCCGCCGAAATCGCCGACCAGATTGAGCGGCGGCACCGGTGTCTCCTTAGGTCCGATCGCGGCGAGCGCACCGGTGATGGAGATGTAATTGATGTCGTGGCCGGCGGCGTTCGCAAGCGGGCCCTCCTGGCCCCAGCCGGTCATGCGGCCGTAGACCAGCTTCGGGTTGCGCGCGAGCACCACGTCAGGCCCGAGCCCGAGCCGCTCCATCACGCCGGGACGAAAACCTTCGACCAGCGCATCGGCGCTGGCGAGAAGGTCGAGAACTTGTGCGATCGCCGCCTTGTCCTTGAGGTCGAGCTCGATCACCTTGCGGCCGCGGCCCGCCACCGACTTCATGCTCTTCCTGGCGCCGATGCGATCGAGCGTGACGACGTCGGCGCCCATATCGGCCAGCATCATGCAGGCGAACGGGCCGGGTCCGATGCCGGCGAATTCGACGATGCGGAAGCCCGACAGCGGGCCGGAGGCGCGGACGGAGGAGCCATCTGATTTTTGTTGGGCTGGTTTATCGAGCACGTTGTTGTTTCCTCGGGTCGCGGGCGGATGCCGGTGATCCGGCAATGGCCTCGGACATTGCTCTTTGGGGCGAGTTAATTGGCTGATTAACTTTTCTCGCCTTCACACCAGCGAGGCAAGCGGTTTTCATGCCGCATGGCCAAAATAAAAACGGCGCGCACCGAAGTGCGCGCCGCGGAAAATTTGTGTCGAGGCGCTAGAGTGCGATCGTCAGCCTGCGGCGGCCACCGCGCGCTGTGCCATCACTTTGACGAGGTTGGCGCGGTACTCGGCCGTGCCATGGATGTCAGCCAGCAATCCGCTCGCAGAAATACTGACGCTGTCGATCGCCGATGGCGACCAGTTCGCCCTCAACGCGGCTTCGATGGCGCCCACCCGCATCACGCCGTTCTGCGAGGCGCCGGTGGCGGCCACCCGCACCTCGCCCGATTTGGTCTGCGCCACGAACACGCCGGTCAGCGCGAAGCGCGAGGCCGGATGCCGCATCTTGGCGTAGCCCGCCTTCGCCGGAACCGGGAACGACACCGCAGTGATGATCTCGCCATCTTCGAGCGCCGTGGTGAACAGACCCTTGAAGAAGTCATCCGCCGAGATCGACCGCTTGTTCGTCTTCACGGTGGCGCCGAGCGCGAGCAGTGCGGCGGGATAGTCGGCAGCGGGATCGTTGTTGGCGATCGAGCCACCGATCGTGCCGCGATAGCGCACCGCGGGGTCGCCGATCAGCGACGCCAGATAGGCGAGTGCCGGAATCGCCTTCTTCGCGGCATCGCTAGTGGCGACGTCATGATGCGGCGTGGCGGCTTTGATGGTCAGCGTGTCGCCGGAGGCCTCGACGCCGATCATGTCCTTGATCTTGCCGAGGTCGATGACGTCTGACGGATTGGCGAGCCGCTGCTTCATGACCGGCAGCAGGGTTTGTCCGCCGGCCAGGAATTTCGCCTCGCTGCTCTTGCCGAACAGGCTCACGGCTTCGTCGACCGAGGAAGCACGATGATAGGTGGTCTGGTACATCTTCGTTCCTCCCTCTTAAGCGGCGTTGATCGTGCGCCACACCCTGTCGGGGGTCGCGGGCATTTCCAGATTGTTCTTGCCGATCGCATCCGTGATCGCGTTGATCACGGCTGCAGAAGCGCCGATCGCGCCGGCCTCACCGCAACCCTTGATGCCCAGGGGATTGCCCGGGCACAGCGTCGTGGTGTGGGAGAGGTTGAACGAGGGCAAATCGTCGGCACGCGGCATGGAGTAATCCATGAACGAGGCCGTCACCGGCTGGCCGTTGGCATCGTAGATCGCGTGCTCGAGCAGCGCCTGCCCGATGCCTTGGGCGAGGCCGCCGTGGACCTGTCCCTCGACGATCATCGGGTTGATCAGCCGGCCGAAATCGTCGGCCGCGACGAAGTTGACGAAGGATGTCTTGCCGGTGCCGGGATCGACCTCGAGCTCGCAGATATAGGCGCCGGCCGGGAAGGTGAAGTTGGTGGGGTCGTAGAAGGCGCTCTCCTTCAAGCCCGGCTCCATCCCCTCAGGCAGATTGTGCGCGGTGTAGGCTGCGAGCGCGACCATCGGGAAGGCGATCGCCTTGTCGGTGCCCGTGACCTTGAACTCGCCGTTCTCAATGACGATGTCGGCCTCCGAGGCCTCCAGCGCATGCGCAGCGATCTTCTTGGCCTTGGATTCCATCTTCTCCATCGCCTTCAGGATCGCGGTAAGACCGACGGCTGCGGAGCGCGAGCCGTAGGTGCCCATGCCGAACTGCACCTTATCGGTGTCGCCATGGACGATCGAGACCTGGCTGATCGGAACGCCCAGGCGGTCGGCGACGAGCTGGCAGAACGTGGTCTCGTGGCCCTGGCCGTGGCTGTGCGATCCCGTGAGGATCTCGATGGTCCCGACCGGATTGACGCGCACCTCGGCCGATTCCCACAGGCCGACGCCGGCACCCAGACTGCCGACGGCTTTTGACGGCGCGATGCCGCAGGCCTCGATGTAGCAGGACACGCCGATGCCGCGCAGCTTGCCTCGTGATTTGGCTTGTGCCTTGCGGGCAGGGAAGCCGGCATAGTCGATCGCCTTCATCGCGGCATCGAGCGAGGCGTTAAAGTCGCCGGTGTCATAGGCCATGATCACAGGCGTCTGGTGCGGGAACTGGGTGATGAAGTTGGTCCGGCGCAGCTGGGCCGGATCGACCTTCAGCTGCCGTGCCGCCGTCTCCATCAGCCGCTCCAGCAGGTAGCTGGCCTCGGGTCGGCCGGCGCCGCGATAGGCGTCGACCGGCGTGGTGTTGGTGTAGACGCCGATCACCTCGGCATGGATCGCCGGGATGTTGTACTGGCCCGACAGCAGCGTCGCGTAGAGATAGGTCGGCACCGACGACGAGAACAGCGACATGTAGGCGCCGAAATTGGCGTAGGTCTTCACCTTCAACCCGGTGATCTTGTTGTTGGCGTCGAAGGCCATCTCGGCATGGGTCACATGGTCGCGGCCATGCGCGTCGGTGAGGAAGGCCTCGGTGCGGTCGCCGGTCCACTTCACGGGACGACCGACCTTCTTGGAGGCCCACAGCGCCACCATCTCCTCGGGATAGATGAAGATCTTCGAGCCGAAGCCGCCGCCGACGTCGGGCGCGATCACACGCAGCTTGTGCTCGGGCGCGATGTTATAGAACGCCGACAGCACGAGGCGGGCGACGTGCGGGTTCTGCGACGTGGTGTAGAGCGTGAAATGCTCCTCCGCCGCGTCGTAATCGGCGATCGCCGCGCGCGGCTCCATCGCGTTCGGGGCGAGGCGGTTGTTGGTGACGTCGAGCTTGACCACATTGGCGGCCTTCGAGAAGGCTGCATCGACCGCACCCTCGTCGCCGAGCACCCAGTCATAGACCTGGTTGCCAGGGGCTTCGGGATGCAGCTGCGGCGCGCCGGCCTTGATCGCGGCGTGCATGTCGGCGACCGCGGGAAGCTCCTCGTAATCGACGACGACAGCTTCCGCCGCGTCGCGCGCGAGATTCTTGCTCTCGGCGATCACGACCGCGACGGCCTGGCCAACGAACCGCACCGTCTCCGGCGCCATCGCCGGCCATGCGCCCATCTTCATCGGGCTGCCATCCTTGGAGGTGATGGCCCAGCCGCAGATGAGGTTACCGACCTTGTCGTCGACGAGTTGCTGTCCCGTGAGCACCGCGACCACGCCCGGCATCTTCAAGGCGGCAGAGGAGTCGATCCCCTTCACCTTGGCATGCGCGTGTGGGCTTCTGATGAAATAGGCATGAGTCATGCCCGGCAATTTGATGTCGTCGACGTACCGGCCCTTGCCGGTAATGAAACGCTTGTCTTCCTTGCGCACGACGCGCGCACCGATGCCTTCAACACCCATGTCTGGTCCTCCCGACCGGAAATTTGTTGACCCGCGCTTTCCATCGAAAGCGGCAGTGGTTTTCTTGTTCGCGGCGGCCGCTTTACTCGGCCGCCTGCGCAACGTTCATGCGACCGGCCGCATCCAGCACGGCCTTGACGATGTTGTGGTAGCCGGTGCAGCGGCAGATATTGCCCTCGAGCTCTTGACGTACGGTGGCTTCGTCGAGCTGGCCGCCAGATCCTTGAGCTTGATGGCGCTGCACGATGTCGATCGCCGACATGATCATGCCCGGGGTGCAATAGCCACATTGCAGGCCGTGATTGTCGCGGAAAGCGGCCTGCATCGGATGCAGCTCATCGCCTTTGGCGATGCCTTCGATCGTGGTGACGCTCGCGCCGTCCGCCTGTCCCGCCAGCACGGTGCAGGATTTCACGGCGCGGCCGTCCATGTGCACGACGCAGGCGCCGCACTGGCTGGTGTCGCAGCCGACGTGGGTCCCAGTGAGGTTGAGGTGATCGCGCAAGAGGTGGACCAGCAGCGTGCGGTCCTCGACGTCGACAGCAACGGCCTTGCCGTTGACCGTCAGTTTGACTGTAGACACGTGAAGTCCTCCCAGAATGATTTTGATTGGTTCTAATTAGAAACAGCGCAACGGAACTTTGCAACTGGCATTTTGGTGACCTCGCGTCATGGAAAGGTCATCGTGGCGGCCGTCACGGCGCGCGATTCGATCATGATGCGCCACGCCGCCGCCAACGCATGGCGCGACCGCAAGCTAGGTTCGGAAAGTTCTCATCGCGTCCGCGGACAACGTCGCATCGCGTCGAAGCCGCGTACCGCCGTCGCTCGCCTGCGAGCTCAGCCCTCCCGCACGTTGTTCTCCCTTGGATGTCTTGTTCCCTAGTGTGAATAGGAGCACGCGCTCGCGGCTTTGCAATCGCGATCTTGGTAGTAGGCGGCGGGACGCTAAGCCATTGATTTTATTGCGGGTGCGCCCTGGGGTGCGCCGAGCGCCTGATGTCGCTGTGCCGGCCCTCGCGCCACGTCGGCGAGGGCCGGCGGCGTGGGCGGTTTCGCCAAGGGCGGCGCGAAGGCCAGGCTTGAGGGAGAGGCACCGACGTCACCACCCTGCATTGCGAAGCCGAGGCGCAGATCGGCGGCAAGCTCGCGCAGCTCGACTCGCGGTTGATCGATTCGACGTCGCGAAAACTTGCCGCGAACTTCTTCGAAAACTTCGCGGCGGTGGTAGCGCCATCATCGTGACTGCGGCGCACGATCGTTGCGCGATGCCCGATGCGTGCGGCCGGCTTGCGCGCGACATTGCCAAGCTGACGAAGCAGTGGGACGAGGCAAGGTCGACACAAGCTCCCCTGTCGTCCCGGATCAGCGCTCACTTCGTTCGCTTGTCCGGGACGACGACCGAGAGTGAGGCGATGTCGTCGGTCCCCACACTCGCTTGGTGCGTTTCCACCTGAAAATCAAGGCAAGGAGCCGAGATTCGACAACGAGATGCGCGGCGAAAGCCGCCGACGATTTGCACTACTACCTTCCGCCTATACTAAGCGCGAAAAGCCGATGCTGTAATTTGCGCGATGGCTCGCAGGCAAACTGCGCATCGGGAGCGCAATGCGTTCCAGCGCCCAACCGGCGTACACAACAACACCGCGGAGGGAATACATGACCTTTGGAACGAAGGGTTTTTTGGCTGGTATTTCGATGGTTGCGATGCTGGCCGCCGGCACATCAGGCGTCCGTGCCAACGACTCGCTGATCAAGGCACAGTCCGATTCGAACCAGTGGGCCGTTGCCGGCCACGATTACGGCAATACGCGTTACAGCCCGCTCAAGCAGATCAATACCGAGAACGCCGGCAAGCTGACGCTCGCCTATTCGTTCTCGCTGGCGTCGTTGCGCTCGAACGAATCCTCGCCGATCGTCGTCGGCAACACGCTGTACGTCTCGAGCTCCTGGGGCCCGAAATACGTCTATGCGCTCGATGCCGCGACCGGTGCGCGCAAATGGACCTGGGAGCCCGAAATTCCCGATGACGTGCTGCAATATGCCTGCTGCGACGTGAACAACCGCGGCGTCTCCTATGCGGACGGAAAGATCTTCGTCGGCCGGCTCGACGGCAAGCTGACGGCGCTCGATGCCGCGACCGGCAAGGCGCTGTGGACGACGAAGGTGGTCGATTACAAGCAGGGTTCGGTCATCACCTCGCCGCCGCTGGTGGTGCGCGACAAGGTCATCACCGGCTTCGGCGGCGGCGAATACGGCGTGCGCGGTTCGCTCCAGGCCTTCGACATCAACAGCGGCAAGCAATTGTGGCAGACCTTTATGGTTCCCAGTCCGGATGAGCCCGGCGGCGACACCTGGAAGGGCGATTCCGCCCAGCATGGCGGCGGTGCGGCCTGGCTGGTCGGCTCCTACGATCCCAAGAGCGACACCGTTTATTGGGGCACCAGCAATCCCGGTCCGTGGAACACCGGCGTTCGTTCGACCGGCGACGGCAATTTCGGCAAGCTGACCAATCTCTACACCGCCTCGACGCTCGCGCTCGATCCCAACACCGGTAAGATCAAGTGGCATATCCAGACCACGCCGGCCGATGCCTGGGACTATGACGGCGTCAACGAGGCCGTACTCGCGGATCTCAAGATCGGCGGCAGCACGGTGCCGGCGCTGATGAAGGCGGATCGCAACGGCTACTTCTTCGTCGCCAACCGTGAGACCGGCAAGGTGCTCTCGGCGGAGAAATACGTCTTCTCCAACTGGGCGAAGAAGTGGGACGTCAACACCATGCGGGCGGTCGAAGATCCGGACAAGCGTCCGGGGCCGGGCCATCCCGCCAAGGACATCTGTCCGAACCTGATTGGCGGCAAGAACTGGCAACCGATGTCGTTCAATCCGCAGACCGGGCTCGTCTACATCCCCTCGAACAATGTCTGCATGGACTGGTCGGTGTCCGACGTCGCCTACAAGCGCGGCGTGTTCTATCTCGGCGCCGAATTTCCGACCAAGGAAGGCCCCGGCGGCTTCCTCGGCGAGCTCGTGGCCTGGGATCCCATCGCCCAGAAGAAGGTCTGGTCGATCAAGGAAGATCTGCCGTTCAACGGCGGCACGCTGACCACCGGCGGCGGCCTCGTGTTCGCCGGTAACATCCATGGTGACTTCCGCGCCATCGATGCGAAGTCCGGCAAGGTGCTGTGGAGCAAGAATCTCGGCTCCGGTATCGGTGCGGGCCCGGTGACCTACAGTGTCGACGGCAAGCAATACGTCGCCATCGTCGTCGGCCGCACGGCTGCATTGCCCGCGTTCCTGGGCGAGGTTGGGAAGAAGATGACGGCCGCAGCCCCCGAGGGCGGTTCGCTCTTCGTGTTCTCCGTCCAGTGACGACTCGCGCGCGTATCCCGGAGGAACGGGATACGCGCGCGCTTTCTCGACATCGCGCGGCGACGGCATCGGCCAGATCTCGGGCCAGATCCTGTGTCGCCACGCTTGGTCCAACAATTCCCACCTGCCGGAGATGAGGATGCGTCTGATCAATCCAGGAAATGGCAACAGCCGACTTCGCACCATCGCGGGACTGCTCGCATGGGCCGCCGCGTCCGCGCTGATTGCATCGGCCGCAACCGCTCACGCAGACGAGGCGAAGCCGTTCCGTCTGTGCGCCGATCCGACCAATCTGCCGTTCTCGAGCGATAATCCGTCGCGGCCGGGCTTCTATGTCGAAATTGGCCAGGCGCTGGCGCAGGCGCTCGGCCAACCGATCACTTACGATTGGTACAAATCCTATTTCGGCAAGCGCACCGTGCGGGTCACGCTGCTGGGCAAGCAATGCGACGCCATGATCGGCTTGCCACGCTCCGAGGATTTCATGGGACCTGCCGTGATCTTCTCCAGCACCTTTGCGAAGGAAGGCTACGCCCTGGTCGCGGCGAAAGGTCAGGCGATCGGCGGCGTGGAAGACCTCAGGGGCAAGCGCGTCGCTGTCCAGTACGCCAGCACACCACAAAACCTCCTTGCGACACGTGACGACGTCCAGAAGGTGACCGTGCTCTCGCCCGAGGAGGCCATGCAGGCGCTCGATCAGGGCAGGGCCGACGTCGCCTTCATCTGGGGGCCCGTCGCCGGCTGGTTGAACATGACCGCCTATCATGACCGCTATCAAATCCGGCTCACCGAAGGCGAAGGCCTGTCATGGGATGCCGCCATCGGCTTTGCGAAGGGTTCGACCGAGCTGCGCGATCGGGTCGATGCGATCCTGCCGACGCTTCAGAGCACAATCGCCGATCTCGCGGTGAAATACGGCTTGCCGGCCGGACAGCCTGTCCGCTTTGGCGCGGCCCAGGCTGTGCCGGCGGGAACCACGACAGGAGCGGGCCCGGGGCCGAGCGTGAGGCAGGTCGCAAATGTGGTGGCAACCGAGATCAAGAGCGATGCATCTGCGCCGAATGCGGAGACCATCGGCGCGGGCAAGGAGATCTTCAACGGAACTTGCGCGCATTGCCATGGCCCCGACGCCATCCAGAGCGAACGGAAGATCGATCTGCGGCTCTTGCGTCACCGCTACGGCGACGACATGCGCGACACGTTCTGGAAGACCGTGCATGAGGGACGTCCCGCCAAGGGCATGCCGGCCTGGAAGGAGGTCTACACCGACGACCAGTTCGACAGCATTTATTCCTTCCTGCTGACCGTCCAGGTCGAATCGAACGACTGAACGGCCTTGACCGGACGGGATCGGGAAGATGTGGTAGCGTCCATCATGCATCTTTCCGACGCCGGACCGGCGCAGGATGGGTGCGCTGCCGCCGCGCGTGCGGTGGATCCTTTGGAAGGCGCCATGGCCAGCTTCCTGATCATCGACGATCATCCGCTGTTTCGCGAAGCTCTGGGCAATGCAGTGCGGCTCGCCTTGCCGGAGGCCCGCATCCTGGAGGCGATGTCGATCGAGGACGCCCTGCACATCCTGTCGGCCGAACAGGGGATCGACCTCGCGCTGCTCGATCTGTCGCTGCCGGATGCGACCGGCTTCTCCGGCTTTCTCCGCTTGCGCGAAACCTATCCGCGCCTGCCGGTCGCCATCGTATCGAGCGAGGAGGACCAGCATGTGGTCCGCGAAGCGCTGGCGCTCGGCGCGGCCGGCTATCTCCCGAAGTCGACGTCGAAGCGCGAGCTGGCCCAGTCGATCGAGGGCGTGCTGTCCGGATCGGTATCGGTGCCCCGGGATTTCGTGCCGACGCCGCCGCGGCGAAAAGCCGAGACCAGCAAGGCCCTCGTGGTCAAGCTCCGCGAGCTCACGCCGCAGCAGCTTCGGGTGCTGGACCTGCTTCGCCGCGGTTATCCGAACCGGCAGATCGCGCAGGAGCTACAGCTTGCCGAATCCACAGTGAAAGCGCACATCACCGAGATCCTGCGCAAGCTCGGACTGTTCAGCCGCAACAAGGCGATCATCGAAATCGGCAAGATGGACCTGCCCGATCCCAGGAGCCGGCCCTATGCGAGGGTCGATCGTGGGAGGCCGCAATGATCCGCGCCGTCGTTCTTGACCTGGATCAAATCGGCGTGGGCCGGCTGATACATGCTCGGTTCAAGCTCGAACCCGGCAACGATTTGGGAATGGCTCACGCGTGATGCGATTTCTGATTGTCGAAGACCATCCGTTGTTTCGTGAGGCGCTCGAAGGCGCGCTGCAAATGGTGGCGCCCGGGGCCGAGATCCTGCAGGCGATATCGATCGACGGCGCGCTCGAACAGCTGTCCGCGGGCGCCGAGCTCGATCTTCTCCTCCTCGATCTGTCGATGCCGGGCACGACCGGCCTCTCGGGCATCATTCGCATCCGCAAGGCATTCCCGAAGGTTCCCGTCGTCATCGTGTCGGGGCATCAGGATCCACGCATCATCTCCGGCGCCTTGTCGCTCGGGGTGGCCGGCTACATCTTCAAATCCTCGTCCAAGCAGGAGCTTGCCCAGTCGATCGGCGAGGCGCTGCAGGGTCTCGTCTGTATTCCCGACGCCTATCGCGCACTCCGGCCGCGGCGGGCCCCAAGTCCCGCGCATGACCTGCTGAAACGGCTGCATGACCTGACGCCGCAGCAATTGCGGGTCCTCGAAATGCTCAAGCGCGGCCTGCAGAACAAGCAGATCGCCTATGAGCTGAAGATTTCCGAGACCACCGTGAAGGTCCATGTCTCGGACATCCTGCGCAAGCTGAACGTGCTGAGCCGCACCAAGGCGATCGTCGAAATGTCGCAGATCGATTTCGCGACGCTGGCAGGCGAGGGCACTACGCTGAGGCGCGAGCGTGCCCAACCGGATCAGCAGTGACGCGAATTTCTTCCGTCCCGTCCCATCGATTGGCGGTCGTTCCTGTCGGTTATTTTATTTAAGAATCAAGGTCTTGGCGGAATGTAATTCGTTACCGCTACTGTGCATGGGGTTGTTTTTCGATATTTTGTGTGACCGTCGCACCAGCTAGCTCAGCAGGAACGACAGCAGCGCGCGCATCTCGGCAGGCTTGACCGGCTTCTTCAACACTTCGAGGCCGGAGAGGCTCGCTTGCTTGGCGGCCTTCTCGGAGTAGTCGGCGGTGATAATCATCGCGGGCACGTCGAGCTTCAGTTGCTGCCGGATGTCGGCTATCGCCGACAATCCGCTTTCGCCGTGATCGAGATGAAGATCGGCGATGACCGCGTCGGGCGCGCCGCCCAGCTCGCTGAGACGCAGCAGCGCTTCCGCAGTCGATCGCGTGGTCGCGACATCGCAGCCCCAGCCTTCCAACAAGGCGGCCATGGCCTCGGAGCCGGATGGATCGTTCTCGACCAGCAGGATCTTGGCGCCTTCGAGGCCGCCATATTGACGTTCGGCGAGCTTGGTCTCGTGCACCTCGTCGCTGACCTCGGCGAGATCGGCCGGCTCGAGCTCCAGGACGAATGTCGATCCTTTGCCGACCTGCGACGACAGCTGCACCGCATGTCCGAGCACCGTCGCGAAGCGGCGAACGATGGAGAGACCGAGCCCGAACCCGGCCTGGTCGGTTGCGCTGGCCTCACCGCGCTGGAATTCGCGAAAGATTGCCTCCTGTTGCGCTTGCGCAATTCCCGGTCCGGTGTCGGAGACCTGGACGCAGATGCGGTTGTTCCGGCGCCTGCATCCCATTACGACGCCGCCGCTGCGGGTGTAGCGGATGGCATTGGCAAGCAGATTTTGCAGGATGCGCCGGAGCATCATCACGTCCGACGACACCGCGAGCGGCGAGTTGCGGATCCGCAAGGTCAGGCCTTGCCGTGCGGCGATCGGCGCGAATTCGTTGCGGAGCTGCTCGAACAGCGGCGCGAGCGCCAACGGACGCACGTCGGGCCTGAGCGCCCCGGCGTCGAGCTTGGCGATCTCCAGCAACGACCGCAACAGGTCCTCCAGCGTCACCAGCGAGCGGTCGACCTGGTCGATCAGCAGGCCGGCCTCCTGCGTCTCCATCATCTCGGCCAGCGCCGAGAGCGTCAGGCGCGCCGCGTTCAACGGCTGCAACAGGTCGTGGGTGACCGAGATCAGAACGGACGATTTGAGCGAGCTTGCGGCCTCAGCCTGCTGCTTGGCGCGATACAGACCCTCATTGGCGCGTTCGATCGAATGCAGCGCCTCGCGCAACTGGTGCGTCCGGTCTCGAACCTGGCGGTCGAGCGCGATGGCTGTCTCGAACAACGAGAAGGCATTGAGCTGCTGGTCCATCGAGCGTTCGACGCGGGACATCAGCGCGGCATTGATCTTCTTCAGCTTCGCGGTTTCCCGCTGCAGCTGTTCGACCGTTTCGGCATCCTGCCATAGCCCGGTCACGAGGAGCGCCTGCCGATGGCGACGCCCGTGAACGTCTGGTTCACATGCATCGAGCCGAACTGTTCGCCGTAGGTATGAAAACCGACCACGCGATTCTGGTGGTAGAGCTCGGACATGTCGCGGGCGAGCTGGTGCTGCTCGGCGTCGAGCCGGCGCAGCAGGCACTCGAAACCGATATAGAGCGAGACCTCGCCGATCTGGTCGCGCGTTTCCGCGAAGGCCTCGCGCGTCGTGCCGACGAGGCTGCGCGATGTCGCCGCCGTCAGCACCATGCCCTCGTCGATGGCGCAAAAGAAGTGCAGCGAGCCGTCCGGTTCGACGCGCTGGATCGACCGGGCGTAGTAGGAGCCGCCAACGCGGACCAGAACCGGATGCGAGGCGAACGAGAACGGATCGAGCTTGGCGTCCATGATCCCGACGACGCGGGAATATTCCCGGGCCGCGGGCTCGGCGTTCAGTTCCATGACCGTTCGATTCTCGATGTCGGCCTCGGTGACCACCATCTTCTGCGGCCGCGGTTCGAAATTGTCACATTTGAACACCCGGAACGGCAGCGACGTGCTCAAGAGGATCAGGAGAGCGGCATTCGTGTACGCTTTGCCGTCGAGGAACACCCAGGTCCTCTCGAAGCGCATCCCGTCGCCCGCAGATCCACCGACGATCGGAATGTCGTCCAGCGAGGCATAGATCGCGGACATCACCGCTTCTTCCCGGCGGCACAGCCCGTCGATCAGGACCAGACCGAACGGACTTCCGCTCTCGACCTGGGAGGACACCCGCAGCAGCTCCTGCCGAAGCTCGGCGCCGATCCTGCGGCCGTCCTCGACGCGAAAACTGTCGAGATTGAGGATGGGGCGCACCACGGCCGAGAAGTCGGCTCGGCTGAACGCGAGAGCGACGACGCTGTTCTCGTCCCAGCCGTCGGGGGCAAGCTCGCCGGCAGTGGTGCAACCGCAGACCGGGACCCCGTCAAATTGTCGGCTGATCTCGGCGATGAATTGGTGTGGATCGTAGCTCGGGGAGACGAAGAGCAGAATGAGCGCCAGCTCGTCGGATGGGAGCTGGCCGGCGAGGTCGGCAACGGCTTGCTCGGCGCCCGCGGCCTTCGACTTCGCGACAGCAACGCCAGACGCACCGCCAAACCGAAAGTCGGTTTGCCCCACTCCGTTTCTCCCCTCGAGGACCCGCTCGGTCTAATGCCAAGTGCCTGACAAGTGTCCAAAGAGTATGGCGTTTTTCGCCCGGTCGCAACACGGCGGCCAGGTCCGCGGGGCGCGTGTTCCGCACCAAGCCGCCGTTGCGGAGGAGGGGCGGACGAATTTACCGCCCCTTGACGATTCTGCCCTAATTTTCATCGCCGGTCCGGAAGGGGCTGCTTCCAGGCCGCGTTGCACGTGCAAGAACAGATCTTGGGGGTTGGAATGTCCGGGCGTACCGCATCGCCGTCGAAGCGCACACTATTTCCGACCCTCAGATTTCGTACCAAGATCATTCTGGGCTTCGCCGCAGTGCTGGTGATCTCCGCCGGCAGCATGGCCTTCTCCTATTTCGGCTTCGAGCGGGTTTCCTCCGGGGTCGGATCCTACCGCACCAGCGTTTCCGAGGCCGACCTTGCCCGCAACATCGACCGCGAGCTGCTCGGCTATCGTTCGGCCGCCCGCTACTTTGTCGTGACCGGCAAGGAGGACGACGCCAAGGCGGCGCTGGAGGCGGAAGCCAGCCTGAAGAGCGCGATCGACCAGGCCATCAAGAGCGCCAAGAAGCCGGCGCGGCAGGAGGGCCTCAACAAGCTCGCCAAGGAGTTTTCCAACTTCTCCGCGACCTTTGCCAAGATTTTGCAGGCCAAGCGCGACAGCGCGCTGCTGGTCCAGAACCAGCTCCAGCGCAACGCCAATCTCCTGAAATACAAGCTCGACGACATCGGCAACAACGCCTCCGACGCGGAAGCGCAGGCGATCGAGTTCGGCACCAAGCAGGTCAATGCCCAGTTCCAGACCGCAAGTTCTGCCGCGAGCAATTTCATCCTCAATTCCGACCAAGCGGTCGCGGCAAGCGCGCTGGCGCGGCTGAAATTCGTCGATAACTCGCTCGGTGCGGTCTATTCCATGGACGACAAGATCGTCGCCGGGCTGAAGGACGCCAAGGCGCTGCTGGGAGCCTATCGGCAAGCGCTGGAGAAGCTGATCGCCAACGCCAAGATGATCGATGACCTCGTGACCGAAATGAGCGGCTCGGCCGGGGCGATCCTTCAGGGCGCCACCGCCATGAAGGCGGACCTCGTCGCCGAACAGCAGCGGCTGGAAGCGGAGTCGGAAGCGACCATCGGACAGACCGAGCAACTGGTGCTGATCCTCGCCGTCGGCGGCACGCTGCTCGGTGCGGTCCTCGCCTTCCTGCTCGGGACCGGCATGTCGCGTCCGATGATCGCGATGTGCAAGGCGATGCGGGAGCTGGCTTCGGGCAATTTCGACGTGGTGCTGCCGGGACTTGGCCGCAAGGACGAGATCGGCGAGATGGCCGGTGCGGTCGAGGAGTTCAAGGTTCAGGCGGTGGCCAAGGCCGAGCGCGATGCCGCCGCCAGCGAGGTCCAGAACCGGGAGCAGGCGGCAAGCCGCCGCGCCGAGCTGATCCGCTTTGCCGACGATTTCGAGAGCGCGGTCGGCGCCATCGTCTCCAACGTCTCGGCGTCCGCCGTGCAGCTGGAATCGGCGGCCTCCACGCTGACCCGCACCGCCGAGACCACGCAGAGCCTGTCGAGCCAGGTCGCCGGCGTCTCCGAGCAGGCCTCCTCCAACATGCAGTCGGTGGCGACCGCGACCGAAGAGCTCTCGGCCTCGGTCGAGGAGATCGGCCGCCAGGTTCGCGACTCCAGCCGCATTGCCGAGGCCGCCGTGGTGCAGGCCAAGGAGACCGACGGCCGCATCGGCAAGCTGTCGCATGCCGCCCAGCAAATCGGCGAAGTGGTCAAGCTGATCACGGCGATTGCCGAGCAGACCAATCTTCTGGCGCTCAACGCCACCATCGAGGCGGCGCGCGCCGGTGAAGCCGGCCGCGGCTTTGCGGTGGTTGCGAGCGAGGTGAAGTCGCTGGCGAGCCAGACGGCGAAGGCGACGGATGAAATCTCCTCGCATATTACCGGCATGCAGGGCGCCACGGCCGAATCGGTCGCCGCGATCAAGGAGATCGGCGCGACCATCGGCCAGATCTCGTCGATCTCGACCTCGATCGCGAGCGCCGTCGAGCAGCAGGGTGCGGCAACGCAGGAGATCGCCCGCAGCGTCCAGACCGTCGCGCAAGGCACTCAGACCGCGGCCACCGATATCGGCGAGGTCAACCGCGGCGCTGCCGAAACCGGTTCGGCCTCGGAAGAGGTGCTGAACTCGGCCAAGACGCTGTCGAGCGAAAGCACCCGCTTGCGCGCCGAGCTCGACCGCTTCATGGCGAATATCCGGGCGGCGTAGGGCACCGCCGTTGCATCACTCTCCGCTGTCGTCCCGGACAAGCGCGCCCTCAAGCGCGCGTCGATCCGGGGCCCATAACCACCGAATTGCGTTGCTGCACGAGCTGGCAACTCCGAATCTTCGCAAAACGATTGCTGCGGAGTATGGGTCCCGGATCTGCGCTCCGCTCCTGACAACGCTTCGCGCTGCCAGGGCTCCGCTTGTCCGGGACGACGGTGGAGGATTTGCGCGCCGGCCTTCAATTTGTAGCGGCGCGGGAAAGCCCGCCTTAAGAAATCCCCGCGTCACCTCACCGCCAGTTGCGGTGCCACAAATTTACCACAGCTTATCCTTTGCCCCGTAACGTGCCGCGGAGTCGGGGAGCGGACTGCTTCCGGCTGCGCCTGGTTTTCCGCGAATGGAATGGGGTGGGGGAATGTCGGTCAAGTCGAAGTCGCAGCAATCGAAGCTGCCAACGCTACGGTTTCGCGCAAAAATCATCCTTGGCTTCGTGGCGGTGCTCGCCATCCTCGCCGTCAGCATGGCTTTCGCCTATTTCGGCTTCGAGCGGATCCAGGCCGCCGTGGGCTCCTACCGCGCAAGCGTCTCGGAAGCCGACCTCGCGCGGACCGTCGATCGCGAGCTGATCGCCTATCAGGGGTTGGCGCGGGCCTACACGTTGACCGGCACGGCGGATGACGAGACCGCGGCCAAGGCCGCCGAAGAGAATCTGAGGAGCGCGATCGGCAAGTCGATATCCGCCACGACCGGGGCCGCCCGCCGTGAGCAGGTCGGTAAGCTCGAGGCCGAATTCCAGCGCTTCACAAAGGTGTTCGGTGAGATCATCACCCTGACCCGCGAGAACAACAAGATCGCGGCCGATGAGCTCAACAGCGTCGGCAACAAGATCCGCTTCAAGTTCGACGATCTCGCCGACACGGCTGCGCTGGCGGGGCTTGCATCGGTCCAGACCACGGCCAAGGACGTCACCTCGCAATATCTGGCCGTTTCCACCTCGGTCAGCGCCTTCGTCGCCAAGCCGGAGCCGAAGACCGCCGATGGCGTGATCGCCCGCATCAAGTTTCTGGAGACCTTGCTGGTCTCGATCTATGCGAACGACCAGAAGATCACCGACCGCGTCACCGAGATCGGCAATCTCCTGAAGCAGTACCGCACCTCTTTCGCGAAGCTGACCGAGAACGTGAAGGTCATCGTCAAGCTGAACGGTGAGATGACCAAGACGGCCGCGTCGATCCTCAAACTCTCGGCCGAGCTGCGTTCGGACCTCACCGCCGACCAGCAGCGCATCGAGGCGAGCGCCAATGCGACCATCGGGGAGACCGAGCGGCTAATGCTGATGATGGCGCTCGGCGGTCTTGCCGTAGGTGCCGTCCTGGCCTGGATGCTCGGCAATGGTATCTCGCGTCCGATGATCGCGATGTGCAAGGCGATGCGGGAGCTGGCTTCGGGCAATTTCGACGTGGTGCTGCCGGGACTTGGCCGCAAGGACGAGATCGGCGAGATGGCCGGTGCGGTCGAGGAGTTCAAGGTTCAGGCGGTGGCCAAGGCCGAGCGCGATGCCGCCGCCAGCGAGGTCCAGAACCGGGAGCAGGCGGCAAGCCGCCGCGCCGAGCTGATCCGCTTTGCCGACGATTTCGAGAGCGCGGTCGGCGCCATCGTCTCCAACGTCTCGGCGTCCGCCGTGCAGCTGGAATCGGCGGCCTCCACGCTGACCCGCACCGCCGAGACCACGCAGAGCCTGTCGAGCCAGGTCGCCGGCGTCTCCGAGCAGGCCTCCTCCAACATGCAGTCGGTGGCGACCGCGACCGAAGAGCTCTCGGCCTCGGTCGAGGAGATCGGCCGCCAGGTTCGCGACTCCAGCCGCATTGCCGAGGCCGCCGTGGTGCAGGCCAAGGAGACCGACGGCCGCATCGGCAAGCTGTCGCATGCCGCCCAGCAAATCGGCGAAGTGGTCAAGCTGATCACGGCGATTGCCGAGCAGACCAATCTTCTGGCGCTCAACGCCACCATCGAGGCGGCGCGCGCCGGTGAAGCCGGCCGCGGCTTTGCGGTGGTTGCGAGCGAGGTGAAGTCGCTGGCGAGCCAGACGGCGAAGGCGACGGATGAAATCTCCTCGCATATTACCGGCATGCAGGGCGCCACGGCCGAATCGGTCGCCGCGATCAAGGAGATCGGCGCGACCATCGGCCAGATCTCGTCGATCTCGACCTCGATCGCGAGCGCCGTCGAGCAGCAGGGTGCGGCAACGCAGGAGATCGCCCGCAGCGTCCAGACCGTCGCGCAAGGCACTCAGACCGCGGCCACCGATATCGGCGAGGTCAACCGCGGCGCTGCCGAAACCGGTTCGGCCTCGGAAGAGGTGCTGAACTCGGCCAAGACGCTGTCGAGCGAAAGCACCCGCTTGCGCGCCGAGCTCGACCGCTTCATGGCGAATATCCGGGCGGCGTAGGGCACCGCCGTTGCATCACTCTCCGCTGTCGTCCCGGACAAGCGCGCCCTCAAGCGCGCGTCGATCCGGGGCCCATAACCACCGAATTGCGTTGCTGCACGAGCTGGCAACTCCGAATCTTCGCAAAACGATTGCTGCGGAGTATGGGTCCCGGATCTGCGCTCCGCTCCTGACAACGCTTCGCGCTGCCAGGGCTCCGCTTGTCCGGGACGACAGTGGGGATCTGAAACTCACTCCCGCCCGAACGCCCGCTTCAGCTCCACCTTCGCGCGCTCCAGTCGCGTGCGCTGCGTCTTCGGCAGCGTCTTGCCGGCGCGGTTGATGTAGAACGTCAGCATCGACAGCGCGGAGCGATAGGCGCCGGCCTTGCGGCGCGAGCTGTGCTCGGCCAAACGCTTCAGGGAGCCCGCGATTTTCTTGGGGTCCTTGAGCTTGAACACACCGCGCTTGAGATCGAGCGCGTCGCTCTCCTTCGTCACACGCTGCGACCATCGCTTCGGCGCTGCGCGGCGGCTTGACCTCTTGCGTGTCGTGCTGGCCTTGCGGCGCGCGGTGTTGCGCGCGCCTGTCTTCCGTGAATGTGTCGTCTTTCTGACCTGAGCCATGCGTCAACTCCTTGCAGCTCCATCGAAAACGGATGTTCTCGGCAGCTGTTCCTATGGGAACCCAGCCTCGTCGCAAACGTTGTCGCAGGTGGCAGGCGGAATGCCGCATCCCCATCATCGGATCGACCCCGTCCACGTCATGTGAACCGGGGCCGCTTCCATTGATCAGACACAACAACGCGATGGAATTGCAGCAAAGCCCAGCGCTGAATTATGAATCTGCGATCTCGGCGGTGGCGACGGATCGCGTCGTCGAGACCAGCATTCCCTCGCGCCTCGACGCGCTGCCGTGGAGCGGCTTTCACACGCGCGTCGTGCTCGCGCTCGGCATCACCTGGATCCTGGATGGACTCGAGGTGACGCTGGCCGGTGCGCTCTCGGGCGCGCTGAAGCAGAGTCCCTCGCTGCATTTCTCCAATCTCGATCTCGGCATCGCCAATTCCGCCTATCTTGCCGGCGCGGTGCTGGGTGCACTCGGTTTCGGTTGGCTCACCGACCGCATCGGCCGCAAGAAATTGTTCTTCATCACGCTTGCGCTCTATCTCTCGGCGACGGCTGCGACTGCTCTGTCATGGGATATCGCGAGCTACGCGCTGTTTCGTTTCCTCACCGGCGCCGGCATCGGCGGCGAATACACCGCGATCAATTCGACCATCCAGGAGCTGGTGCCGGCGCGCTATCGCGGCTGGACCGATCTCATCATCAACGGCAGCTTCTGGATCGGCGCTGCGATGGGCGCGGTGGCGGCCATCGTGCTGCTCGATCCTGCCGTGATGGGTCCCGACATCGGCTGGCGCCTCGCTTACCTGATCGGCGCGACCGTCGGCCTCGTCGTGCTCTTGATGCGAATGTGGATTCCGGAGAGTCCGCGCTGGTTGATGATCCACAGCCGACCCGACCAGGCGCATGCCATCGTCGACGAGATCGAGCGCTCGGTGATCGGACAAGGCCAGGATACGAGCGACGGGCGCTTTGCGAAGATCCGCCTGAAGATGCGCGATCACACGCCGATCCCCGAGGTCGTCCACACGCTGTTCTCTGCCTATCGTCAGCGCGCGCTGGTCGGCCTCGTGCTGATGAGCGCGCAGGCGTTCTTCTACAACGCCATCTTCTTCACCTTCGCGCTGGTGCTGACCGATTTCTACGGCATCAGCGCCGATCATGTCGGCTGGTACCTGCTGCCCTTCGCCGCCGGCAACTTCCTCGGTCCGCTGCTGCTCGGCCGCCTGTTCGACACGCTCGGCCGCCGCACCATGATCGTGTTCACCTATGGCGTATCGGGCTTGTTGCTGGCGCTGTCAGGCTATCTGTTCTCGATCGGCGCGCTCAGCGCGCAGGGGCAGACCGTGGCCTGGATGGTAATTTTCTTTTTCGCCTCGCCGGCCGCGAGCGCGGCCTATCTCACCGTCAGCGAGAACTTTCCCTTGGAGGTTCGCGCGCTGGCGATCGCGGTGTTCTATGCAGTCGGCACCGGCATCGGCGGCGTGATCGGGCCGGCACTATTCGGCGCGCTGATCGACACGGGATCACGTACCAGCGTGTTCGCCGGCTATCTGCTGGGGGCGTTCCTGATGATCGCGGCTGCGATCGTGGCGTGGCGCTATGCCGTCTCGGCAGAGCGCAAATCGCTCGAACAAATCGCACGGCCGCTTGCCTTTATGGAGTAGACTATGAAATCGGAACTTGCGGAAATGGCATTGGACGAGAAGCTCACCATCCCTGGTGACGACGAGACGCCGGAAACGGTGCCGGTGCCGCATGCGCTCGTGCCGCATCTGGACGAGACCGCGATCCTGCTCGACATCGACGGAACGCTGCTCGACCTGATGCCGACGCCGCGCGAGGTGTGGGTGCCGCCGGGGCTGTCGGACACGCTCAATCGTCTGGTGGAACGCACCTCCGGCGCGCTGGCGCTGGTCAGCGGCCGCTCGCTTAACGACATCGACCTGATCTTCGCGCCCGACGTGTTTCGCGCCGTCGCCGGTCACGGCGCTGAGATGCGGCTGTCGGTGGACAGTGAAGCAGATGACGTCCACGCGCCGCCGCTGGACAAGGAGCTGAAGCGGCGGCTGGCTGCGATCGCCAAACTCAGCCCGGGAATTCTGCTCGAGGACAAGGGCTATTCGCTGGCGCTGCATTACCGCCTTGCGCCGCATGCGGAGAAGGCGATCTACGAATCCGTGTCGCTGATCCGCGCCGATCTGCCCAATGCGCCGATCGAGGTGCTGCCTGGCAAATTCGTCTGCGAGATCAAGCATTCCGGCTTCACCAAGGCGAGCGGCGTGCACGAATTGATGAAGCATGAGCCGTTCAGGGGACGTCGTCCTCTGTTCATCGGTGACGACGTCACGGATGAGACCGTGTTCGCGATCATGCCTGATATGGACGGGCTCGCGTTCTCGGTCGGCCGCCGCGCCATGGGTGTGAATGGTCACTTCGATGCGCCGAGCGATGTGCGTGCGTTCCTTGCGCGCTTGCTCGATCCGAGGTGAAACAAAGGCAGCGCCACCTCGCGGACATAATACGCGCCAGCATCGTTGCGCATCGCAATGCATGCTGCGCTACACAAATCGCAAAAAGCTGATGAATCGTCGGGTTCCGCGAAGGAAGTCAGTTCCAACGCGCACGCCCGATTTTGGTTTCAATTCGTTGAAACGATGATCCGGAACCATATTGATGAACGGCAGTTAAACGGGCTGGAATGAAACAGGAGGGGACGACCTGTGAACTTAGTTGTCGTTTCAAATCGCGTCGCGCGCGGCAAACCCAACGAACCCATGACGGGCGGCCTCGCGGCGGCCTTGCTGCCGGTGGTGGAACATTCGGGGGCCATTTGGGTGGGTTCTTCAGGCCGCGTGCGTGATGGCCATCAGAAGGAACCGTTCGCCGAGATCGAAGCATTGGGTTCGGGTGCGATTGCGACGCTGGATCTGCCGGCGGCACATTACGGCGGCTATTACGAAGGTTTTGCTAATTCAGCGTTGTGGCCGGCACTGCATTCGCGCAGCGATCTGATCCGCGTCTCGCGCGAAGATTATGTCAGCTATCGCGAGGTCAACGCCTTCATGGCGCGCGCCTTGATGCGTTTTCGAAAAACAAAAACTGCGTTCTGGGTGCAGGATTATCACTTCCTGGCGCTCGGCGCAGAACTGCGTAGTCTCGGCGTCGGCGATCCCATCGGTTTCTTTCTTCATACGCCGTGGCCGGTCGCCGCGGTGGTGCAGGGCGTGCCCAATCATCGCGAGCTGATCACGGCGATGCTGGCCTACGATCTGCTCGGTTTCCAGACCAATGAGGACTGCCACAACTTCCTCGCTTATGTCGGCGGCGAGCTCGGCCTCGCCATCGAGGACGGTGTTGCGATCTCTCAGCATGGCCGCACGCGCTGTGAAGTGTTTCCGATCGGCATCGATGCGGAAAAGTTCGCGCAATATGCGGCGAAGTCGGCCTCGCATCCCGACGTGTCGCGGCTGCGGCGCAGCCTCAATGGCGAGCGCCTCGCGATCGGCGTCGACCGCCTCGACTATTCGAAAGGCCTCGTCAACCGCATCAGTGCATTCGACCGGCTCTGGACGGAGCAGCCGCAGTTTGCGCGCAGCATCTCGCTGCTCCAGATCGCGAACCCCTCGCGAGGTGGCATCGAGGCCTATGGCAATCTCCAGAACGAGGTCGCGCGCCTCGTCACCGACGTCAACGGTCGTCACGGCGAAGTGGACTGGACGCCAATCCGCTATTTGAACAAGGGTTTTAGCCAGACCGTGCTCGCGGGCCTCTACCGCACGGCGCAAATCGGCGTGGTGACGCCGCTGCATGACGGCATGAACCTCGTCGCCAAGGAATACGTCGCCGCGCAAAACCCGGCCGATCCCGGCGTGCTGGTGCTGTCGAAGTTCGCCGGCGCGGCCAATGAGCTCGACACCGCCTTGATGGTCAATCCGCACGACATCGATGGCATGGCGCGCGCGATCGCGGTCGCGGCCTCAATGCCGCTCACCGAACGCAAGATGCGCTGGGACGCAATGATGAAGAAGCTGCGCGGCCACACCATCCAGCAATGGTCGACCGACTTCGTGGCTGAGCTCGAGAAATGCCGGACCGAGAAGGCCGTCGTCGCCCCGCTCGCAGCGCAGCCGCCACAGGCGCTACGCTGGCTGAAGTCGGCGATATCAGGTGTGCGGTTGATCTAGTTTTGCTCCCTCGCCCGGCTTTTACGGGAAGAGGGTCTGCACGTGATTTGTTCGAAGGGAGCTGTACCCCCCTTACCCGGATCGCGCGGGACGATGCTTCGCATCGCCGGGACGATCCGACCCGTCCCCGCTTGCGGGCGAGGTGAAGAAAGGAAGCCCGCGAAACCCGCTTCCCCAAATTAGTTATATCCTATAATGATTGGCGGAAGCGTTGACCGGCCGGTCCACAATGGCCGGGGAGGAGTTCGCCAAATGACATTCATCTATCCCACGGACAGCAACAAGGCGCATCCGCTGCCGCTGTCGCCCGAGTACAAGAGCTCGATCAAGCGCGCGCCGAACAAGCCTTTGATCCCGATGCGCCACACCCTGTCGGAGCTGACCGGTCCGGTCTATGGTCATGAGACGGTGCGCCAGGGCGACAATGATCTCACCCGCCAGCACAGTGGCGAGCCGCTCGGCGAACGCATCATCGTGCATGGCCACGTCCGCGACGAGGATGGCCGCGGCGTGCCGAACTCGCTGGTCGAGATCTGGCAGGCCAATTCCTGCGGCCGCTATGTCCATGTCCGCGACCAGCACCCGGCGCCGCTCGATCCAAATTTTACGGGCGCCGGCCGCACCGTGAGCGATGCCTCTGGCTACTACCGCTTCGTCACCATCAAGCCGGGCGCCTACCCCTGGGGCAATCATCACAATGCGTGGCGGCCCGCGCACATCCACCTCTCGGTCTTCGGCCATTCCTTCGTCACGCGCCTCGTGACGCAGATGTATTTCCCGAACGATCCGCTGTTCCCGTTCGACCCGATCTTCAATTCGGTGCCGGACGAGAAGGCGCGGGCGCGGATGGTCTCCTCGTTCGATCTCGAGAACACAAAGCCCGAATGGGCGCTGTGCTACCGCTTTGACATCGTGCTGCGCGGCCAGAACGCCACGCCTATGGAGAACCATTAAGTGCAGGATTCTGTGAAGCCAAGCGGTATCACCCCATCGCAAACCGTCGGACCGTTCTTCAAATACGGGCTGACGCCAAACGGCGAATACGCCTGGAACGACGCGTTCACCAACTCGACGCTGACGCCCGACGTCACGGGCGACCGTGTCCGCATCGAGGGCCGGGTGTTCGACGGCGACGGCATCGCCGTGCCGGATTGCATGCTGGAGATCTGGCAGGCGGACGCGCAGGGCCGCTTTGCCGACCCGCAGGATAAGCGTGCGCTGCCGAATGCGCGCTTCCGCGGTTTTGCCCGCTGCGGCACGGATAAGGACGGCAATTATTCCTTCGACACCATCAAGCCGGGCGCGGTGCCCGATCCCGAGGGCAAGCCGCAGGCACCGCACATCCTGCTTGCAGTGTTCGGGCGCGGCATGCTCAGGCATCTCTATACCCGCATCTATTTCAGCGACGAGGCCGGCAACGCCGCCGATCCGGTGCTGGCGCTGGTGCCCACTGAGCGGCGCGCCACGCTGGTTGCGACGCGCGAGGGCGGCAAGGCGGTCTACCGCCTCGACCTGCGGCTCCAGGGCGACGACGAGACGGTGTTCTTCGACGTTTAACTCCCGCGTCGTCCCGGATCTGTGCGCGCCCAAGGCGCGCTTGTCCGGGACGACGGCCGAGCGGGGTATCGGAAGCCTCCCGACCGTTTTCCGTAGTTTCCCGGAGTACGCGCGGTGCAATTTCCGCGCGTAGCAATCCCGTGTTTACCGCAGTCGTTTAGGATCCATTTGGATTTTGAAGTGCGGCATCGGATTGTTCCATGAAAATTCGTCTTTCGCTTTCTTCTGCGATCATTGCATTCGGCATCGTCCTGGCCCTCGGTTTCACGGCCGTGGTCTCCACCAGTCTCTATACGCTACGCGAGCTCAAGGTCGGCGGCCCGCTCTATTCTGACATCAAGCTCGGCAACGACCTCATCGCCGACATCCTGCCGCCGCCGGAATACGTCATCGAAGCCTATCTCGAGGCCACCCTCGCCATGCGCGAGCCGGACCAGCTCGCGGCCCATGGCGAGCGCCTGGTTCAGCTCCGCAAGGATTACGACGAGCGCAAGGCATTCTGGGTCTCCTCCGGCCTCTCGGCTGATCTGAAGACCGCGCTGGTGTCGAAATCCGATGCCGAGGTGCAGAAATTCTGGAAGGCGTCCGACCAGCTCCTGCCGGCCCTCAAGGCCAAGGACGCGGCCGCTTCTGAGCGCGCCTATGCGCAGCTCAAGGACGCCTACACCGCGCATCGCACCGTCATCGACAGCATCGTCGAGAACGCCAACAAGCAGAATGCCGCCATGGAGAAGCTGGCCGCGGATCGCGACAGCTCGATGCTCTACATCCTCCTCGGCGTATCCGCCGCTGTCCTCGCCTTCATTGCCGCAGGCCTGCTCGGCGTTGCACTCGGCGTGGTGCGCCCGATCGTGCGCATGACTGACACGATGCAGAAGCTCGCGACCGGCGATCTCGCCGCCGACATTCCTTTCGCGCACCGCCGGGACGAGGTCGGCTCGATGGCCGGTGCACTCCTGGTGTTCAAGCAGGCGGCGGTCGAAAATTCCCGCCTGCGCGAGGAGCAGTTGCGGCAGGAACAGGAGGCCGCACTCGCCAAACGCGGCGCCCTGCAGCAGATGGCCGAAACCGTCGAGCGCGAGACCGGCCGGTCGGTCGACACCGCGAGCGCGGCGACGCATGGCGTGGAGCGCGCCGCCACCAGCCTGTCCGAGATCGCAAGTTCGCTCTCCGCGCAATCGCAGGCGGTCGCCGCGGCCTCCACCCAGGCCCTCGGCAGCTCGCAGACTGTCTCGGCTGCGGCGGAAGAGCTGAGCGCCTCGATTCGCGAGATCGCGAGCCAGGTCGCGCGGACCAGCACGGTTACCAAATCTGCGGTCGCCGGCCGCGAGCAGGCGCGCTCGACCATTCAGGCGCTGGCCGGTTCGGTGAAGAAGATCGCGGAGGTCTCCGACCTGATCGGCGGCATCGCCGGCCAGACCAACCTGCTCGCGCTCAACGCCACGATCGAGGCGGCGCGCGCCGGCGAAGCCGGCCGCGGCTTCGCGGTGGTCGCCGCCGAGGTGAAATCCCTGTCCGATCAGACCGCCAAGTCCACCGAGGAGATCGGGCGGCTGATTGCCGAAATCCAGACCTCGACGCAGGCCGCGGTCGATGCCGTCGAGACCATGGGAGGCCACATCGTCGAGATCGACGGCGTCGCGACCTCGGTTGCCGCCGCGATGGAAGAACAGGATGCCGCGACGCGGGAGATCACGCGGTCGATTTCCGAATCGGCGTCCGCGGCACAGGAGGTCTCGGCCAAGATCGGCAATGTCAGCCGCGACGCCGCCGCGGTGAACGAGCGCGCCGCAGAGGTCAGGCAGGCGATCGCCGGCATGGCGGCCAATCTCGAACAGCTGCGGTCGGTGGTGGTGCGGACCGTGCGGGACTCGACTGCCGCGGCTTGACGCCCGGCATCAACTCGGCCGCTGGTGTGTGGGGTTATGATCGTGCAGTATGGCGCGGGACAGGGGCATCGTGGTTATGACATCCCCACAATTGCCGGCGGTCATTGAGCCCGCCCGACTGACGGCCGCGCTACGCAGAGGCGGCGTGCTGGACGCTGGCGCAGTCCGCGAGGTGAAGGTGCTGCATCAGCGTGACACCGTGGTGTCGCACATTGCCCGCCTTGGACTGCGCTATGTCGGCGAATCGGCCGGCGCGCCGCAATCGCTGATCCTCAAGACGCCACATGCCGATTTTGCCAAGACGCTCGCCGATGGCGGCCGGCACGAGGTGGCCTTCTATACGAAGCTCGCTCCGAACATGCCGTGGGGGTTGGTGCCGCGCTGCTTCGACGGACGTTTCGACGAGCCGGGCGGGACCTGGCATCTCCTGCTCGAGGACCTCACCGATAGCCATGAGATCGCAACCCAATGGCCACTGCCGCCGTCGCGCGAGCAAATAGTCGCGATCGTCACCACGCTCGCGCGTTGGCATGCGGCCTGGTGGGACCATCCCGATCTCGGCGACACGATCGGCACCTGGGCGAGCCCCGAAGACATCGCGCAGCACATGGAGACCTTTGCCGGCCATTACGACCGCTTCGCCGATCTGCTCGGTGATCGCCTCAGCGAAGAACGCCGGCTCCTCTATCGTCGCCTGATCGACCAGTCGGCCCGGCTATCCGAGCGCTACCATTCGCGCCGTAACCTCAGCATCACCCATGGCGATGCCCATACCTGGAATTTTTTTCTGCCGCGCGCTGGCGTTGCCGACACCGTGCGCATCTTCGATTTCGACCTGTGGGGCGTCAATGTCCCGACCAACGATCTTGCTTACATGATGGCGCTTCATTGGTTTCCGGAGCGCCGGCAAGCGCTCGAGCGCCCCCTGCTCAATCTCTATCACGAGACATTGCTCGCAAGCGGCGTCACCGGATACACGCGCGGCGCGCTCGATCGTGACTACCGCTTGTCGGTGCTCTGGCACATCACTAAGCCGGTCTGGCAATGGGCCATCAACATCCCGCCGGTGATCTGGTGGCACCATCTGGAGCGGATCATGATGGCGGTCGAGGATCTGGGGTGCGAGGAGTTGTTGGGGTAACTCGTCCCGCAAATCCGATGTCGTCCTGGCGAAAGCCAGGACCCAGGGAGAGGTTGTGGCACGAGCTGGCAACCGCGAGTCTTCGCCAAATTTCCGCCGGGGGTAATGGGTCCTGGATCTGCGCTTCGCTTGTCCAGGACGACAGCGGAAACTATAGCTGCCTACTCCATCACCGCGTGCTCCGGCCCCGCGGCCTGCTTGCGCAGTGTGGCCTTGGTCGAGCCGATCAGCAAAGCGAGCGGGATGGTGCAGAGGATGAAGACCATCACCAGCTGGTAATCGTGCGCGAAGGCGATGATCTGCGCCTGCACGCTGACCATTCTGTCGGCCATGGCGCGGCCGGCGTCGGTGGAGAGATTGATCATGCCGCTGACGCTGGGTATCTGGAGCGCGTGGTTGAACGGGTTGATGTGCTCGGAGAGGATCGCGTAGGTCCGCCGTGTTCCCTGCGTCAACTCGGCGATGACGACGGAAATGCCGACCGAGCTCGCGACGTTGCGCATCAGGGTCAGCATCGCGGTGCCGTCGGTGCGCAGATCATTCGACAGCGTCAGGAACGCCACGGTCGAGAGCGGCACGAAGACGAGGCCGAAGCCGAAGCCCTGGATGACGCTGACGGTGACGATCTCCGGCACCTGGGTCAGGTCGGTCCAGCCGGTCATCTGGAACAGCGAGCCTGCGGTCAGCGCCAGCCCTGTGATGATCAGCGTGCGCGCCTCGAAATAGCGCATCATGCGGCCGACCAGCATCATGGCGAAAAAGGTGCCCAAGCCGCGGCTCGCCAGCAGCAGGCCGGCGGTGATGATGGGATAGCCGATCACGTTCTGCATGTAGGGCGAGGCTAGCGCCATGGTCGAGAACAGCACGAGTCCCATCACGATCATGAACACGCAGCCGGTGACGAAGTTGCGATCCCGAAACAGCGCGAAGCGGATGAACGGCGTCGAGGTCGTGAAGGAATGTGCGAGGAAGAAGTAGAAGGCGATAGCGGAGACGATGAACTCCGCCAGGATCTCGTTGGATTCCAGCCAGCCCAGCTGCTCGCCGCGGTCGAGCGCGAGCTGAAGCGCGCCGATCGCGATCGCCAGCGCGGCGAAGCCGAACCAGTCGAATTTGAGGCTGAAATCCTTCCGGGTCTCGTCCATGAAGACGATCAGCCCGAGCACGGTGATGGCGCCGAACGGCAGATTGACGAAGAACACCCAGTGCCAGGAATAGGTCTCGGTGAGCCAGGCGCCCAGCGACGGTCCCATGATCGGGCCCATCATCACGCCCATGCCCCAGATCGACATCGCCTTGGCGCGTTCCTGGAGTGTGTAATAGTCGAGCATGACCGACTGCGACAGCGGCACCAGGGCGGCGCCGAACACGCCTTGCAGCAGGCGGAACAGCACCATCTGGTTGATGTCCTGCGCGAGGCCGCACAGCACCGATGCCATGGTGAAGCCGGCCGAGCAGATGATGAAGATGCGCTTGCGGCCGAAGCGGTTGGCGATCCAGCCCACCGGCGCCGTCATGATCGCGGCGGCGACGATGTAGGAGGTCAGCACCCAGTTGATCTGGTCCTGCGAGGCCGAGAGCGTGCCTTGCATATAGGGCAAAGCGACGTTGGCGATGGTGGTGTCCAACGCCTGCATGATGGTCGCGGTCATGGCGCAGATCGTCACCATGTTCCGGCGCAGGCCGGGGACCATCAGGCTGGCATTCGGGCCGGACATCGTGGCGGATCCTTAGTCCTTGTCCTGGCCCGCGGTCGCCGACAGGCCAAACAGGCCGGCGAGTGAGCGCCGGTGGCCGGTGTCGATGGTGGCGTAGACGCTCATGCCGGCCTTCAACTTCCGCACGTATTTGTCGGTCTCGTCGAAATAGATCCTGACCGGCACGCGCTGCACCACCTTGACGAAATTGCCGGTGGCGTTCTGCGGCGGCAGGATCGCGAATTGCGCGCCGGTGCCGGGCGAGAGCGAGCCGATCTTGCCCTTGAAGACGTGGTTCGGGAACGCGTCGACCTCGAGTGTGACCGGCTGGCCTTCTGCCACATAGGTGAGGTCGCTCTCCTTCGGATTGGCGTCGACCCAGGGATGCGCGACGTCGATGATGGAGAACACGGGCGCGCCGGCGGCAACGTAACGGCCGAGCTGAATCTGCTCGACCTGCGTCGCCACGCCGTCCATCGGCGCGCGCAGCACAGTGTGGTCGAGGTTGCGCTGGGCGTCGTCCAGCTTGGCTTTCGCCTGCGCGTAGGGCGGGAACTGCTCCAGCGGCAACGCGGGATCGCCGAGCAATTGCGTCTTGGCGTTGGAGAGCTGCTGCTTGATGAATTGCGCCTGCGCGCCTGCGGTGACCAACGCATTCGCCGCGTTGTCGAGATCGAGCTGGGAGCCGTAATTGTTCTTCACCAGCGCCTGCTTGCGCTCGACGTCGCGCTGCTTGAGATCGACGCCCTGCTGCGCGAGGTTGAGCATGTCGCCATAGATCTTGATGTTGGCAACGAGGTTGTCGTAGGTCGTGCGGGCCTGGGCGAGCTGTGCCTTGGCTTCATCTACCGCGTGGCGGAAGGGAACGGGGTCGATCTCGAACAGCTCGTCGCCTTGCTTGACGACCTGACCTTCTTTCACGACCACCTTCTGGATCTTGCCGGAGATGTCGGGCGTCACCAGCACCTTCTGCGCGCCGACATAGGCGTCATCGGTGCCGACATAGCGGCCGCCATGCAGATAGAAGGTGATGCCGCCGATGGCGACGATGACAGGCAGGACGACCAGAAGCAGGAAGCGGCGATAGCGGCGCAGGCCCGCCACCAGGCGGCGGCGGGGGTCGCTGCCGGCTTTCTTGGTCGGCTTGCCGCTGTCGCTCTTCTGCTCGGGCTGGAACTTGAGAACCTGATCAGCCATAGCGCTGCTCCCTACGCGCTTGCTCCGCGCCGCTGGTCTGGGTCGCGTTCCGCACGTTTTCCTTGATTGTTTCGAGTTGGGTGAGGAGGCGGTGCGCGTCAGCCGGGGCGATGCCATCGAGCGCGTTGGCGGTGATTTCGGACCGGAGCCCGCTCATCCGGCCGAGCAGCTGCCGGCCGGCCTTCTTCAGGTACAGGCGCTTGACCCGGCGGTCCGAGGCGTCGCTGCGGCGTTCGATCCAATCATTGTCGCAGAGCTTGTCGATCAGGCGCGTCAGCGTGATCGGCTGCACCTCCAGGAGCTCGGCGAGCTCCGACTGCTTCATGCCCTCGCTGCGCTCCACCTTGGCCAGCACCGCCCATTGCGCGCGGGTGATGCCGAAGCGCGACGCCTCCTTGTCGGCATAGACGCGCAGCAGGCGATAGAGCTCGGCGAGCGTGAACAGGAAGTTCTGGTCGACAGACCCGCGGGTCATGAGCTTAATCTCCAATGAGCCTGCAATATAATAAGCAAGCTTATGATTATTCCAGCGCAGATTGATGCGACGCTGTCCCGCAGCGAGAGCATGGCTGACAGCCATCCGAAGCGTCGCGCTTTGGGTTCCCTCGCCGAAATGCTAGAAGATGGGCGGCATGACCCTCGCAAAGCCGGCATTCCCCGCGCCTGACCACGATCACGGCCGCTGCACTGCGGATGCGCTGGCGCATGCCGAACAGGTCTGCGAGCAGCGCGCGCAGAAATTCACGCCGATACGCCGTCAGGTGCTCGGGGCGCTGCTCTCCAGCCACCGTCCGCTCGGCGCCTATGAGGTGATCGACGAACTCGCCAAGTCGATGGCGCGACCGGCGCCGATCACGATCTATCGTGCCCTCGATTTCTTGATGGCCAACGGCCTCGTGCATCGCATCGAGAGCCGCAATGCCTATCTCGCCTGCGCCGCCCATGACCACGACGCGACCTCGGCCGTCGCGTTCCTGATCTGCGAGCGCTGCGGCCTGGTCGGCGAGATCCCGTCGGCCTCCTTCGCCAAGGATCTCAATGCCGCCGCGCGCAGCTCAGGCTTCGCCCCCAAATTGTCCGTGGTGGAGATCACGGGCGTCTGCACCCATTGTCAGAAAGCTGCTTAAAGCAACAACGGCACAAAGCCGGTATTCGGGAAGAGATGTCCTCGCCACAAGCCATACCATCCGCCGCACGTCCCCTCAGTGCCGGCGCCATCGCCCTGATGCTGATGCTGTGCCTGACCTGGGGGTTCAACCAGATTGCGGTGAAGCTGGTGCTGCCGGACATCCCGCCGATGCTCCAGGCCACGATCCGCTCAATGGGCGCGCTGCCGGTGCTGTTCATCATCGGTACCTTACGTGGCGTCAATTTCTTCGAACGTGACGGCACCTGGAAGCCCGGCCTCATCGCCGGACTGATGTTCGGCATCGAGTTCGTTCTGATCTTCCAGGGCCTGCGCTTCACGCCGGCGTCGCGCGCGGTCGTGTTCCTCTACACCGCCCCGTTCTTCGTCGCGCTCGGCTCCTACCAAGTGCTCGGCGAGCGGCTCGGCGGTACGCAATGGCTGGGGCTCGCCGTGAGCTTTGCCGGCGTCGCACTCGCCATCGGCGTGCCGCAGCCGGATGTCGATGCCAAGGTGTTGCTCGGCGACCTCATGATCGTCGGCGGCGCGGCGTTGTGGGCGGCGACCACGCTGGTCGCCAAGGGCACGCGGCTGCGCTTCGCCGCGCCCGAGAAGGCGCTGGGCTACCAGGTCGCGACCTCGATCCCGATCCTGGGGCTGGCAGCCTGGCTGTTCGGCGAATCCATCACGCACACGCCGGCGCCACTATCGCTCGCCCTCATGGCCTTCCAGGCGATCTGGGTGGTGGGAACCACGTTCACGCTTTGGTTCGCGCTGGTGAAGGCTTATTCGGCCAGCAAATTGTCGGCTTTTACCTTCATCACCCCTTTGTTTGGCGTGGTCGGTAGCTATTTCATCATGCACGACACCTTAAGCCTGACATTCGGGGCCGCTGCGGTCCTTGTAATTGTTGGGCTTTTTCTGGTTAACCGTCCGAGCCAAATGGCTGCGGCGCCGCGCGATGCATTGCTGAACGTCACCAAAACCTGATATTTGGACCCCATGAACAAGCTCGAAAACACCATCGATTCCGACCTCGCGGGCCCCGCGCCCCGGCACAAGACCACCCAGGTCAAGGTCGGCGACGTCTCAGTGGGCGGCGGTGCACCGATCGTCGTGCAGTCGATGACCAACACCGACACCGCCGACATCGACGGCACCATCGCCCAGGTCGCAGCGCTCGCGCGCGCCGGTTCCGAAATGGTTCGCATCACCGTGGACCGCGAGGAAGCCGCTGCCGCCGTTCCGCATATCCGCGACGGCCTCGCCAAGCGCGGCATCACCACGCCCTTGATCGGCGACTTCCACTATATCGGCCACAAGCTGCTTGCGGCCTATCCGGCCTGCGCCGAGGCGCTCGCCAAATACCGCATCAATCCCGGCAATGTCGGCTTCAAGGACAAGCGCGACACCCAGTTCGCCGACATCATCGAGATCGCGAACAAGAACAACAAGCCGGTGCGCATCGGCGCCAATTGGGGCTCGCTCGACCAGGAACTGCTCACCAAGCTGATGGACGAGAACGCGGCCTCGGCCAATCCGCGCGACGTGCGCGCGGTGACGCGCGAGGCCATGGTGCAGTCGGCGCTCTTGTCAGCCGCGCGCGCCGAAGAGCTCGGCATGCCGAAGAACCGCATCATCCTGTCGGCCAAGGTCTCGGCGGTGCAGGATCTGATCGCGGTCTACCAGGATCTCGCCTCCCGTTCCGACTATGCCATCCATCTCGGTCTGACCGAGGCCGGCATGGGCTCGAAGGGCATCGTGGCGTCCTCGGCCGCGCTCGGCATCCTGCTGCAGCAGGGCATCGGCGACACCATCCGCATCTCGCTGACGCCGGAGCCCGGCGGCGACCGTACCCGTGAGGTGCAGGTCGGCCAGGAGCTGTTGCAGACCATGGGCTTCCGCACCTTCGTGCCGCTAGTTGCGGCGTGTCCCGGTTGCGGCCGCACCACCTCGACCACGTTCCAGGAACTGGCCCGCTCGATCCAGGATTTCATCCGCGACGAGATGCCGACCTGGAAGACGAAATATCCCGGCGTGGAAGAGCTCAACGTCGCGGTGATGGGCTGCATCGTCAACGGTCCCGGCGAATCCAAGCACGCCAATATCGGCATCTCGCTTCCCGGCACCGGCGAAGCGCCGGCCGCGCCGGTGTTCGTCGACGGCAAGAAGTTCCGCACCTTGCGCGGGCCCACGATCTCCGCCGACTTCAAGGCGCTGGTGATCGACTACATCGACCAGCGCTACGGCCAGGGCGCCAAGGTGCCGGTGACCGCGGCGGAGTAGTTTTCTCTACTGTTGCCCCACACACCTCCGTCGTCCCGGACAAGCGCGCCTCAAGCGCGCGCAGATCCGGGACCCATAACCACAGAGTCTGTGGTTATGGCAGGTCGTCACTCCGAGTCTTCGCCAAACCTAACCCCGTGGTTATGGGTCCCGGATCTGCGCTTACGCTGTCCGGGACGACGGCCATGTTTGCAGTGCAGATTGCACATCCATCACCGCGCGCTACCATGCTCTCAATCAAAATGATCGGGAGACACGCCATGAGCTCACTCGCCGGCAAGCAAGGTCCGCGCTATCGCCACACCGCCGAGGACGGTGCTCCTTACGAGACCATCGCGGTCGAAAAGCTCACGCCGATCATCGGCGCGGAAATCTCCGGCGTCGACATCGGCAGGCTCGTCGAGGGCGATAGCCGCTCCAACCGGCAGATGGACGAAATCCACCGCGCGCTCGCCGAAAACCTCGTGATCTTCTTCCGCGATCAGCACATCACGCCCAAACAGCATCTCGCCTTCGGCCGCAAGTTCGGCGAGCTGCATTTTCATCCGGCCGCACCGCACGAGGACGAAGACCCGGCGCTGATGAAGATCTACGCCGACAAGGACTCGCCGCGCGCCAACGGCGAGGGCTGGCATTCGGACGTGTCCTGCGATCTCGAGCCGCCGATGGGCTCGATTCTCTACATCAAGCAATGTCCGCCGCGCGGTGGCGACACGCTGTTCGCCAACATGTATGCGGCCTATGACGCTCTCTCGGATCGCATGAAGGCCTATCTCGACGGGCTCACCGCGCTGCATGACGGCGAGCCGATCTATCGCGGCCTCTACGCCAACTACGGCGTCGCCGACCGTCCCTCCTATCCGCATGCCGAGCACCCGGTGGTGCGCACGCATCCGGTCACGGGCAGGAAGGCGCTCTACGTCAACCGCGGCTTTACCCGCCACATCAACGGCATCCCGCGCGACGAGAGCGATGCGATGCTCGCTTATCTCTACCAGCATGCCGAGAACCCGCTGTTCCAGTGCCGCTTCCGCTGGACCGAGAATGCCATCGCCTTTTGGGACAACCGCTGCACCCAGCACCGCGCGATGTGGGACTACTGGCCGCATACGCGCTCCGGCACGCGGGTGACGGTGAAGGGGGAGCGGCCGGTGTGAGGAGGTCGTGGCGCTCCATCGCCGCTATCGCCATTTCGCTGATCCCGTTCTTGCTCTTGTCGGTTGACGATAGCCAGGCGGCCAGGACGCGGAAGGCTGCAAAGACGCAAATGAGGGCGGCAGCGCCGGCCAAATGCGAGATGCCGAAATTCCGGATCGTCGTGGATGTCGGACACACCCCGGACTCCTACGGCGCGTTGAGCGCGCGCAATGATCCGGAGTTCGGCTTCAACTTCCGTCTCGCAAGTCTGATCGCAGCAAAGCTCAAGTCCGAAGGCTTTGCCGCAACCCGCCTGCTCGTCACGGACGGCAAGGCGAGGGCGAGCCTGTTCAAGCGCGTCAGTGCCGCGAATGACGGCCGGACCGATCTGTTCCTCTCGGTCCATCACGATTCGGTGCCGGACAAGCTGCTCGAGAGCTGGGAATTCGACGGCGCCAACAGCTATTTCAGCGACCGCTTTTCGGGACATTCGCTGTTCGTGTCGCACCAGAATCCGCACTTCGCCACCAGCTTGTTGCTGGCCCGGATGATCGGCAGGCAGTTGAAGGAGCAGGGCCTGCATTATGCGAGGCAATACACCCTTCCGGTGATGGGCCGCTACCGGCACCAGCTGCTGGACAAGGACGTCGGCGTCTACCGCTACGACGGGCTCGTCGTGCTCTCGCGGACGAGAAGCGCCGCGGTGCTGCTCGAGGCCGGCTCGATCATCAATCGCGACGAGGAGATGGAAATGAATTCGTCGGAACGGCAGGACGCGGTTGCGGCGGCCGTTGCGGCCGCGATGAGGGAGTTTTGCGAGCGGCGGTAGATTGCTTCGCTGCGCTTGCAATGACGACAGGAAGCTACAGCGGCGCGCCCCGATACTCCCTGTTTGCCAAACTCGCCTCCTCCAGATCGAGATCCCGCTCGATCCGCCGCCGCGTCTCGTCGGTGATCTGACCGTCGCGCAAGAGGTCGTGGATGAATTTGCGCTCGGCGACGATCAGCTCCCGGGTCAGCGCGATGCTGGCGGCGGAGACGTCGTGGTGGGTGGGATCGAGCAAATCCGGAAGCTGGTTGATGCGGATCTCGTGGCGGGCCCGAAGGAGCCGCATCACCTCGTCCGATACCTCCTTCTCCGCGGTCAGCGCGTCGAGCGACCTCAGTGCGGCGTCAAGCGCCTGGCGGCGTGCGGCGATCTCGGCCTCGTGCTCGCTGACATGCTCGTTGCGGCCGGCCTCGGCAATGCCGAGCCAGCGCACCACTGGCGGCAGCGTCAGGCCGACGCCGATCAGCGTGATGAAGATGACGCCGAAGGCGACGAACAGAATCAGGTCACGGTACGGAAATGCTTCGCCGTCCGGAAGCGTGAACGGCAGCGCCAGTGCCGCCGCCAGCGACACCGCGCCGCGCACGCCGGTGAAGGCGAGCGTGAACGCCCATTGCCAGGGCGGCGACGGATCGCGCTCGCGCAGCGATTTGCTGAGCATCCGCGGCAGATAGGTCGCGGGATAGAGCCAGGCGAAGCGCGCGATCACGACGATCACCAGAACCACGGCGGTCGCGATCAGGATGTCGTCGAGCGGAAAGGCCTTCGACTTCTCGTAAAGCGCCCGCATCTGGAAGCCGGTGAGCAGGAACAAGAGGCCCTCGATCAAATAGATCACGAGGTCCCAGAAGAAGATGCCCTGCAGGCGCGTCGCGGAAGAAATCAGCAGCGGGCCGTTCCAGCTCACATAAAGCCCGCAGGCGACCGTTGCGATCACTCCGGAGCCGCCGACATGCTCGGGCAGCCAGTAGGAGACGTAAGGCGTGATCAGCGACAGCGTGAGCTCGACCTGCGGATCCCCCGACCATTTGCGGAAACGCAGGGAAAGCCACCCCACGCCGATGCCGAAGGCGATCTCGCCGGCGATGATGAGGAGGAATTCGCCGGCCGCTAGCGGCAGCGAGAAATGCCCGACCATGATCGCGGCGAGCGCAAAGCGGTAGAGGATCAACGCGGTGGCGTCGTTGGCGAGCCCTTCGCCCTCGAGCACGACCAGGATCCGGCGCGGCATGTGCAGCCGGCGCGCGATCGCGAGCGGCGCCACCACGTCGGGCGGCGCGACGATGGCCCCCAGCAGGAAGCCGATGGTCCACGGCAGGCCGATCATGTAATGCGTGGCGGCCGCCACCATGGCCGCAGTGAAGATCACCGCGCCGACCGCGAGCAGCACGATCGGACGCAAATTCTTCTTGAACTCGCGCCAGCTCATGGCGACGCTTGCCGAGTAGATCAGCGGTGGCAGCACCAGCAGCAGCACCAACTCCGGCGGCAGTTCCACCGACGGCATGCCCGGCACGAAGGCAAGGCCGACGCCGGCCAGCATCAGCAGGATGGCGGGGGCGACGTTGAAGCGGCGTGCGGTCAGCGCCACGCCTGCCAGCACGGCCAGCAGGATAAGAAAGGTCTGAAACTTCGCTTCCATGACGGTCTGTCTTGACCCGGAAGCGACTGCTGCGTCAATGCGCGCGGCTCACGCCAGCCGCTCGGCCATCCGCCCGATCCGCGCGAACGCCGCCGCGATCTGTGCGGCGCTCGGCGTGCCGCCCTGGGTATAGGCCGCGATCAGGATCGGAGCATCCGGCCGCGGCCACACCACCGCAATATCGCCCGATGCGTCCTTGCCGTTGTTGCCGGTCTTGTCGCCGATCCTCCAGCCTGCCGGCAAGCCGCTGCGCAGCCGGTTTGCGCCGGTCTTGCAGTTCACCATCCATTCGGTGAGCTGCGCGCGCGAGGTCGGTGACAATGCGTCCCCCAGCACGAGGCGGCGCAGGTTTCCGGCCATCGCCGCCGGCGTCGTGGTGTCCCGGGTATCGCCGGGCCGGGAGCGGTTGAGTTCGGGCTCGTTGTGGTCGAGCCGCGAGATGGTATCGCCGATCGATCGCCAGAACGCGGTGAGGGCGGCCGGCCCGCCGATCCGCGCCAGCAGCAGATTGGCGCAGGTGTTGTCGCTGAGCTCGACGATCGCCTTGCACATTTCAGTGACGGACATTGCGCCGGCCGCGAGATTTTGCTTGGCAACCGGCGCGTACTCCAAGAGGTCGGCCTGGCCGTAGCGAATCATGGCCGCAAGCTGCTCCTCACCGCGATCGACCCGCGCCAGTACACAGGCCGCGAGCGAGGCCTTGAATGTCGAGCACATGACGAACCGTTCGTCGGCGCGCCAGGCGAGCTTTGCGCCGGTTGCGAGATTTTCTGCATAGACCCCGATCCGTCCGCCGCTCTCGCGTTCGTAGGTTTCGAGCTCAGGCGGCGCAGCCGCGGCAAGCGCGGGAGAAGCGGCGATCCAGCACAGCGAGGCGAGCAGGGAGCGACGATCGAGCAGCATGGGAGACTTTCGGGCGAGTGTGGTAGGGAGATGTAGCCTATGCTCCATCCGCACCGTCATTGCGAGCGCAGCGAAGCAATCCAGAATCTCTCCGCGGAGGGATTCTGGATTGCTTCGTCGCAAGGGCTCCTCGCAATGACGTGTGGCGAGAGTTGGGCTCGCACTGACGGAGAATGGAAGAGAGCGAGTCCGAATTCGGGCAGCGGAGGGTCGAGAGACCCTTCACTCCCTCAGGTCGTACCGATAAGACTTCGACACGATCTGCCAGCCGTCGGCGAGTTTCATCGCCACCAAATAGTCGGTGAAATAGCGCGGCGGCAATTGGCACCGGACCTTGATGAAGGCGGTGTTGTCGTCCGAACGGTCGATGGTGACGATGAAATCCTCGCGCGGCTTGCCTTCGGCCTTGCCGGAGGGGCGCTTGCGCACGCGGTCGAGCCAGTCCGGCACGGTCAGCACCTGCAATTCGCCCTTCTCGACCCAGCGCAGGTCGGCGGAGGGATGGAAGATGGCGCCGAGCTTTTCGGCGTCGCCCTCATAGAGGCCGTCGAAATAGGATTGCACGACGGCTTCGACACTTGAACGATTTGGGCTCATGGGTCATCCCTTCGAATGATGGCTTGGGGTGAACTTAGTCGTGCGCATCAAAATGCGCTATGGGTGTCTGTCGCCAATTGCGAGGACGCTGAAATGACCGCATCAGAGAAATCGAACGCCCGTATCCTGATCGGCGAATGCTATTGCCGCACCGTGCGCTTCGAGGTGACGGATGCGTTCTCCTATGCGATGAACTGCCACTGCTCGAACTGTCGCCGCACCACCGGCGCCGCCTTCAAGCCGTTCGCGGGCATCGCCCAGGACCAGCTCCGCATCGTCAGCGGCGGCGACCAGCGGATCATTTTCGGCGACGACACCACCCATGACGCGCACTGCGCCCGATGCGGCTCGCTGCTCTATTCCCGGGTGCGTGGAGGAGGATGGGCCCATGTTGCCATGGGAACCCTGGTCGATACCCCCTCGATCCGGCCGAGCGCCCACATTTTCGTGGGCTCGAAGGCGCCCTGGCATGAAATTACGGACGATCTGCCGCAATATCGGGAGCACATCGGGGTTGTCTGAGGGAACCCGATCCTCCCGGCGAACCGCGATCCCGCTGGTGCGACAAACAAAAGTGGCCTTTCCGCTTGTCGTTGGTACCCTTCGTGACCTCCATCACAAGCGCCCGCGGCGGATCTTGCTAAAGCGGTCCCAAAGGGCCTCAAGCGGCCCCGAATTTCGGAAGTCGTGTCATGCGCAATTTGCTCAGACTTTGTCCGCTTCTCCTCGCCCTCGCGCTGCTGCTCGGCGCCCAACCTGCTTTCGCCGGCAAGCGCGTTGCGCTGGTGCTCGCCAATTCGGCCTATCAGCACGCGCCGTCGCTGGCCAATCCCGTCAATGACGGTTCGGTGATGGCGAAGACGCTAAAGGAGGCCGGCTTCGATGTCGTCGATTCCCGGCACGATTTGTCGGCGCTGGATACGCGGCGCGTGCTCCGCGACTTCGCGGATGCAACCCGCGATGCCGACATCGCTGTGGTCTACTATGCCGGCCACGGCATCGAGGTCGAAGGCTCCAACTATCTGATCCCGGTCGATGCCAAGCTCGAGCGCGACACCGATGTCTACGACGAGGCGCTTTCGCTCGATCGCATCCTGGTCGCGGTCGAGCCCGCAAAGCAGCTCCGCCTGGTGATCCTGGATGCCTGCCGCGACAATCCGTTCGGCAAGAGGATGAAGCGCACGATTGCCTCGCGCGGCATTGGCCGGGGCCTCGCTCAGGTCGAGCCGACCAGCCCCAATACGCTGATCGCCTATTCGGCCAAGGCCGGCTTCACGGCGCAGGACGGTGACGGCGCCAACAGCCCGTTCACGGTGGCGCTGTCGAAGCATCTGACGACGCCGGGCCTCGACGTCCGCCGCGCCTTCGGCTTCGTGCGCGACGACGTGCTCAAGTCGACCGGCAACAAGCAGGAGCCGTTCGTCTATGGCTCGCTCGGCGGAGAGGATGTTCCGCTGGTGCCGGTGAAGATGACGGCTGCGGCCCCCCCACCTGCGGCGAACCCGCAGGCCGATATCCGCCGCGATTACGAGCTTGCGCTCCAGGTCGGCAACAGGGCGGCGTGGGATGCCTTCCTCGACCAGCATCCCGACGGTTTCTATGCGAGCCTTGCCAAGCTCCAGGTCGAGAAGATCGGCGCCGAGCAGGCTCATGCCGCGGCGATCGCGAAGGCGAAGCAGGCCGAGGCCGAGCGCGATCGTCTCGCCGCCCTCGGCGCGCAGAAGGATGCGCAGGCCAAGGCTGCGGCCGATGCGAAAGCCGCCGAACAGGCGCAGCTTGCCGCCCAGAAAGCGAAGGAGCAGGCGCAGCAGCAGGCCGCCGTGGCTGAGCAGCAGCGCGTCGACCTCGCCGCTGCGGCACTGGGCGCAGCGCCGGCCAGCACGGTCGCTCCGGCCAGCACCAACGTCGCCGCGCTGACGCCTGCGATTGCACCGGCCGATCTCAGCCGCTCGGTGCAGACCGAGCTCGGCCGCGTCGGCTGCTTCTCCGGGCAGGCCGACGGCAATTGGAATACGTCGTCGCAGCGGTCGCTGTCGCAGTTCAACCGTTATGCCGGCACCAAGCTCGACGTGAAGGTGGCGAGCACCGATGCGCTCGATGCGGTCAAGTCGAAGCCGTCGCGTGTCTGCCCACTGGTCTGTGAGCACGGCTTCAAGGCCGACGGCGACAAGTGCAGCAAGATCGTCTGTCGTGACGGCTATGCGGTCAACGACGATAATGAGTGCGAGAAGCAGCGTGCCGCCAAGCCCGCAACGACCAAGCGTGTAACTGCCAAGCGCGACGACGGCGATGAGCGTCCGGCACGACCGCGTCGTCAGTCCGCCGGCGCAGCAGGCGGTTATGGCGCCGCTGCCGGCGTTGCTGCTGCCACTGGCGCCGGCCGCGCGACGGGCGGCGGGCAGGTCTACTGCAATAGCGGTGGCTGCCGTCCGGTGCATCGCGGCTGCCGTCTCGAATATCGCGGCGGCGGCGGCCCCGGCAACGACGCCAATGCCGAGGTTTGTTACTAGGGATCGCGGTATCCCCACATGGTCGTCCTGGCGAAAGCCAGGACCCATTGCCACCGGCCTTGATTTTGCGAAGACTTATGGTGGCAACTCAGCGCAGCAACTACTCCCTGGGGTAATGGGTCCTGGCTTTCGCCAGGACGACTCCCTGGAGTGAGTTCAGGTCGCAATCGCGCTTGCAGCGATGTTCACCGTCAGCGCCAGCAACGCCGTGTTGTAGATGAAGGATACGATGCCGTGCGCCGTCGCCGTACGGCGGATGGTCTTGTCGGTGATGCCGACGTCGGAGACCTGCGCGGTCATGCCGATCACGAACGAGAAATAGACGAAATCCCAATAATCGGCGTGGTCTTCCTTGTCGCCGCTCGGAAACTGAAGGCCTCCTGCCGTACCGTGCCGATAATAATCATGCGCGTAATGCAGCGCGAAGGTCGTGTGCACCGCAGCCCATGACAGCGCGATCGTGGTGATCGCGATCGTCAGCTCCAGGACGCCGCGATGCGACGTGCCGAGCTCGGAGACGATCGCGGCGATGCTGGCGAAGGCGCCGGTCGCCGTCACCAGCAGGATCACGAAGCGGCCGTCGTCCTGCATCGCGGCGGCGCGACGGATGTGCTGGTGGTCGTTGCACAGCATCATCGCATAGACCAGCACGAGATAGACCGCGATCAGCGCGTCCCAACCGAACAAGAGCCGCGTCACCAGCCGGTGCGTGCCCGGCAGCAGCAGGCAGACGAGGACGCCGACAGCGAGCGCGATGAACGTTCGCGGCCGGGCATAAAGCAGCCGCATCGGCCGCGACATCTGGCGGAAGCGGACGAGGACGGGATCTTCTTTTTGCATGCAGATCGTCCGATAAGTCCTGAGCGACATCGCTGGTGCGCTCCCTCCCCCGCTTGCGGGGGAGGGTTGGGGAGAGGGGTGTCTCCACAAGCGAAAACCCCCGAGAGGAGAGAGCCCTCACCCGCGCCTTCGGCGCGACCTCTCCCGCAAGTGGGAGAGGTGAAAACCCAACGTCAGTTCTTCCGTTCGGCGACGAAGCGCGCCGCGGCTTGCAGCACGGCGGCGCGGTCGCCGAAGATCGACACGGCGCTGTCGGCGCGCGCGAGCAGGTCGCGCACGCGCTGCTTGGCGCCTTCGATGCCGAGCTGGGTGACGAAGGTGGTCTTGCCGAGCGCGGCGTCCTGGCCCGAAGGCTTGCCGAGCGCTGCCGCATCGCCTTCGACGTCGAGCAGGTCGTCCGCGATCTGGAAGGCCTCGCCGAGCGCGCGGCCGTAATCGTCGAGCGCCTGGTATTCTTTCTGCGAGGCTTGGCCGAGGATTGCACCGGCGATGCAGCCATAGCGCAGCAGTGCGCCGGTCTTCATCTGCTGAATACGGGCGACATCGATCGGTTCGTTGCCGCCGAAGCGGCCTTCGCCGGCGAGATCGAGGATCTGGCCACCGACCATGCCGCCAATGCCGGCGCAGCGCGCCAGCGCGCGCGTCAACAGCAGCCGCACATTGGCATCGCGATGGATCTCGTCGCGGGTGACGATGTCGAAGGCGAGCGTCAACAGGCCGTCGCCGGCAAGGATCGCGGTGGCGTCGTCGGTCTGCTTGTGCAGGGTGGGGCGGCCGCGGCGCAGGTCCGAATTGTCCATGGCCGGCAGATCGTCATGGATCAGCGAATAGCAGTGAATGCATTCGAGCGCGGCGCCCACGAGCAGTGCCGCTTCGCGCGGAACGCCGAATACGGTCGCGCTCTCGACCACAAGGAACGGCCGCAGGCGCTTGCCGCCGTTCAGGCTCGAATAGCGCATTGCGTCCATCAGTCGCTTGGGCCGGGCGATCTCGTCGTGCAGGATGTCGTCCGACAGCAGGCGCCCGAGCAGGGCCTCGGTGTCATCAGCGGTCTTGTCCAGACGTTTGGCGAAATCGGACGGGGACGTGCCGGTCATCAAGAAGGGCTCCAGAACTAAAATTCGGCGGGACAATCCTTTATGCGCCCGCCTCAGTCAATCGTTTGGAAGGCCTAAAAAGTGCTGGAAAAGGCCCGAATTATCACAGACTTAATGGCCCAGCCCGTGGCCGCGTTTCATTTTGCGCCGGAAAGGTCGATTTGCGCATCGTCAAGATCCTGCTGGTCGTGCTCGCGGTCGTGGCTCTCGCGCCCTATGTGATCGCGCCGTTTTACCGGACCGGCCATCCGGTTTCGACGCTGATGGCCTGGCGTTCGCTTCGGGGCGCACCGATGCAGCGGCAATGGATCGATCTGGCGGCGATGTCGCCCTATCTGCCGCGGTCGGTGGTGGCAGCCGAGGACGCCCATTTCTGCAAGCATCATGGCATCGACTGGGGTGCGCTGCGTGAGGCGATCGATGACGCCCAGGAGGACGGTACGCCGTTCCGGGGCGCCTCCACCATCACTCAGCAGGTCGCAAAAAACCTGTTCCTCTGGCAGGGGCGGGACTTCGTCCGCAAGGCGCTGGAATTCCCGCTGGCGCTGTGGATCGACCTCGTCCTGCCCAAACCGCGGATCCTGGAGATTTACCTCAACATCGCAGAGCTCGGTCCACAGGGGCAGTTTGGCGTCGAAGCGGCCAGCCTCTATGCCTTCGGTAAGTCGGCCGCCAACCTCTCCCCCCGGGAAGCCGCCCTTCTGGCCTCGACCCTACCCAATCCGGTCAAACGCAGTGCCCGGACCCCGGGACCCGGTGTCAGGCGGCTGGCGGCGACCTATATGGCGCGCGGGCAGGCGAGCTCGCTTGCGACCTGCTGGCGCGAAAATCGCTGATTTCGGACCCATTTCGGGCGTATTTTCCGGCCCAAGAGCCTAGCTTTACGGCCAGCCTTCCTCTATAAGCGCGGCCTTGATCGGCATTCAGCTCGCCTCGTATTGCGGGTGCTGAGCCGTCCTTTCGCGGACGATGCCCTGATGACACCAATCCCTAGAGGATATTGAAATGGCCGTTCCGAGAAGAAAAACCTCGCCGTCGCGCCGTGGCATGCGCCGCTCGGCAGACGCCATCAAGAAGCCGACCTATGTGGAAGACAAGGACTCCGGCGAGCTCCGTCGTCCGCACCATCTCGACCTCAAGACCGGCATGTACAAGGGCCGCCAGGTCCTGAAGAAGAAAGAGTCCTGAAGGCAGGATCTTTCTTCAGGCGGGAGGATTGGGCCCGCCTGATTTCGGCCAACCCATGAGATAGACGGTGACGGCGGCGGAGCAAATGCTTCGCCGCCGCATTGTCCTGTCCGGATATCTTGATCGAGAAGGCATTTTGCCGATGGTCGGTTTCCCGCTGCTTCTGATTCCGCTCGCGGTCTACAACATCATCGCCTTCCTGATGCCGACGGTGTCCTTTACGGACGTGCTGTTCAAGGTGCCGATGGTGTCCGGTGAGACCTGGCCGGTTACGCTCGCCGACCTGCTGCTCGCGCTCGGCGTGGTGCTGCTGCTGCTCGAGGTGGTCAAGGGCGCGCGGCCCGGCTCGAAATTCCTGATGGATCACCTGCTGTCGCTGATTGTGTTCGGCGCGGCCGCCGCCGAATTCGTGATGTGGCCCAAATTCGGCAACTCCACCTATTTCCTGCTGGTGCTGCTCGCGATGGCCGACTTCCTCGGCGGCATCGCCCAGCGCACGCGCCGTCGCGTCACCTATGTCGCCGAGACGACGGTGGCGGCGCCACGCAAGGCCAAGCGCCAGGAAGCGCCGGAGGAGGATGTGGCGTCCGAGCGCAAGTTCGAGCCGGTGATTGCGCCGCAGCCGGCACCGGCGGTGCCGCCCGCACCGTCGGCGCAATCCGTCGCCGAATCCGTGCTGATGGATCATCCGGCGCCCAAGCCGGTGCAGGGCGCGCCCTCGCCGGAAATCCCCTCGCCGCAGCTTCAGCCGGGCAACGGCACGCCGTCCTCTCCCGACGCGCCACCGCGCTGATCAAGCCACCTGCCGTGTCCGCGCGCTGACACTTTGCAGCGGGCGCTTGCTGCCATAGGCCATCAGCGCGACTTCGGACGAGGCGCGGCGAAGCCGGCTCGTCTGGGGCATGTGCTCGGCATTGGCGATCAGTTGGGTGACGAAGCTGGGATCGGGGCGCGGCAGCGGCGCCTTGTGGACCCACTGCAACGTCGGCATCAGCGGCACGAGGCCCGTGCCCGTGCCGTTGTCCGCCGCGTCCGATCGATCAGTACTCAACATCGCAATCACCGTTAATCCGGCCGGATTGTCGCATTTCGGGACGCTGGCGCCGGTGCGTGTCATGTACTCGCAAGCCCTATGCCGGCCGGGCCCGATTGGTTCCCCGAGGTCGGCAAACGTGGTTTCCAAATTGTTTATCAACTTTGCCTAGGGTCGAGGGCGAATCTGGCTTTATTCTGTGCCGGCTCAGGACTTTCCCACTGTCCCGAAACGAGGCGATTTTGACTCCAGCATTGCCGCAAGCCTCCGACATCCTGGCCGCGCTCGGCCAGGCCGTGTTCGCCTGGGATATCGCCAGCGACGTCATCGTCTGGGGTGAGCAGGTCAGCGCCGTCTTCCCGGGCATTCCAGCCGAGCGGCTCGCCACCGGGGCGGAATTCGCCAAGCTGATCGAGCCGGCGCAATCGCTGCGGACCGCTGCGCTGGCACAGACCTCCGCCGTGCACGGTGCCGACGGCACACCTTATCGGGTCGAGTACGGCGTGCGCATGAGCGCCTCCGATCCCGTGGTCTGGATCGAGGAGACCGGCCGCTGGTTTGCCGGTCCCGACGGCCGCCCCACGCGCGCGATCGGCTCCGTCCGCATCAACAATGAGCGTCACGCCCGCGACGAGGAATTGAGGAAGCTGGCCCGGCTCGATCCCTTGACCGGCGAGCTCAACCGCTCCCATCTGATTGCGTCGCTGGCCGAGGCGATCGAGGAGACGACCCGCTTCCGCTCGACCGCAGCCTTCATGCTGGTCGGCATCGATCATCTCGCACGCGTCAACGATGCCTTCGGCTTCGACGTCGCCGACGCGGTGATCCTCGACGTCGCCAAGCGCATTCGTGCGCGCCTGCGCGGCGGCGACGTCCTCGGCCGCTTCTCCGGCAACAAGTTCGGCCTGATCCTGAAGAACTGCACCGTCGACGACATGAACGTTGCCGCCGAGCGCTTCCTCGCCGGCATCCGCGACGAGGTGGTGCCGACGAAATCAGGCCCGGTCTCCGTCACCGCATCGATCGGGGCGGTCAGCGTGCCGCGCTATGCCCGCAACACCGACGAGGCGGTCAACCGCGCCCATGAGACGCTGGATGCCGCCAAGCGCCGCCGCGTCGGCTCGTTCGCGACATGGCGCCCGGATGCCGCGCGCGACGCGCAGCGCCGCGTCAATATCCGCGTCACCGACGAGATCGTCACCGCGCTGAACGAGCGCCGCATCAAGCTCGCCTATGAGCCGGTGGTCTCCGCCGCCTCGCGCGAACGCGCCTTCCACGAGTGCCTGGTGCGGATGGATCAGGGCGATGGCCAGGTGCTGCTCGCACCCGACATCGTGCCGGTCGCCGAACGGCTCGGCCTGATTCGCCTGGTCGATCATCGCGTGCTCGAGCTCGTGGTCGCCGAGCTTGCGGCCGCGCCCGACATCTGCCTCAGCCTCAACATCTCGCCTGATACCACCATGGATCCGGACTGGTGGGCGGGGATCGAGTCGTTGATGCTGGCCCATCCCGGCGTCGCCGAGCGGCTGATCGTCGAAATCACCGAAACGGTCGCGATCCAGGACATCGACGACGTCCGCGGCTTTGTCACGCGGCTGAAGAATTTCGGCAGCCGCATTGCCATCGACGATTTCGGCGCCGGCTACACCTCCTTCAGGAACCTGCGCAAGCTCGGCGTCGACATCGTCAAGATCGACGGCGCCTTCGTCCAGAACGTCACCCGGTCCGCCGACGACCGCGCCTTCGTGCACACCCTGATCGACCTCGCCCGACGCCTCGATATCAAGACGGTCGCCGAATGGGTGCAGGACGAAGAGACCGCAAGCATGCTGCGCGACTGGGGTTGCGACTACATCCAGGGCCGTTTGATTGGACTGGCGTCTGCCGAGCGCCCGTGGGCGGCTTCAACGGATAGTGCGCTGCCTGCTGCAAGCTGAGAAGCCGTAGGGTGGGCAAAGCGAAGCGTGCCCACCATCGTGCTGTGTCGTTGGAAAGATGGTGGGCACGGCGCAAGCGCGCCTTTGCCCACCCTACGAAATCTCTCAAGCTCCCTCATCCAATGCCACCAACTCGCGCTTCTTGCGCAGCGCGGGCAATAGCGGCGCGATCAGCAGCACCGTTGCGAGTGCAAGGCAGGCCGCCGAGATCGGCCGCTGCACGAAGGTCCAGAGATCGCCCTGCGACAGGATCAGCGACTTGCGCAGATTGTTCTCCAACATCGGGCCGAGCACGAAGGCGAGCACGAGCGGCGCCGGCTCGTAGCCGAGCTTGCGCATGAAATAGCCGATGATCCCGAACGCGATCATGACGTAGACGTCGAACACATTGTTGCTCGAGCAGTAGACGCCGAGGATCGTGAACAGGATGATCAGCGGGAACAGGATGTTGTAGGGCAGCTTCAAGAGCTGCACCCACATGCCGATCATCGGCAGATTGAGGATCAGCAGCATGACATTGCCGATATACATGCTGGCGACGATGCCCCAGAACAGGCCGGGGTTTTGCGTGATCAGCAGCGGTCCCGGCTGCAGGCCATGAATGACGAAGGCCCCGAGCAGCAGCGCCATCACCACGTTCGGCGGGATGCCCAGCGTCATCAGCGGAATGAACGCGCCGCCGGCCGCCGCGTTGTTGGCGGATTCGGGGCCCGCGACGCCCTCGATCGCGCCGTGGCCGTACCGCTCCGGCGTTTTCGACAGCCGCTTCTCCAGCGCATAGGACGCGAACGAGGCCACCACGGCACCGCCGCCCGGCAGGATGCCGAGCAGAAAGCCGAGCAGGGTGCCGCGCGCCACCGGGCCGGCACTCGCCTGCCAATCCGCCTTGTTGGGCAAGAGTTGTGTGATCTTGGCGTTGATGATGTCGCGCTTGATCGCCTGCTCGGTGTTGAGCAGCACCTCGGCAACGCCGAACAGGCCCATCACGACCGGCACGAGGCCGATGCCGTCGATCAGCTCCATGCGGCCGAAGGTGAGCCGCGGCTGTGCCGTGATGCTGTCGAGGCCGATCAGGCCGAGCACGACGCCGATGCAGGCCATCAGCAGCGCCTTCGGCATCGAGCCCTGCGTCAGGAAGGTGAGCACGACGAGGCCGAGCACCATCAGGCTGAAATACTCGGCCGGGCCGAACGCGATGGCGATGCTGGCAAGCCTGGGCGCCACCAGCATCAGCGCGACCAGCGCGAAGGTGCCGGCGATGAAGGAGCCGAACGCGGAGATGCCGAGCGCGGGGCCGGCGCGGCCCTGCTTCGCCATCTGGTGGCCGTCGATGCAGGTGACGACGGAGGCCGCTTCGCCGGGGATGTTGACCAGGATCGAGGTGGTCGAGCCGCCATACATCGAGCCGTAATAGATGCCGGCCATCATGATGATGCCGGATTCCGGCGTGCCCGAGAGTGTCACGGGCAGCAGCAGCGACATCGCCGAGATTGGGCCGATGCCCGGCAGCACGCCGACCAGCGTGCCGATGAAGACCCCGATGAAGCAATAGAGCAGGTTGATCCCGGTCAGCGCGACGCCGAACCCATGGGCGACATTGGCAAGCGTATCCATGCGATCAGCCGATTCCGAACAGGCCCGAGGGCAGCTGGATCAAAAGCAGCCGCTTGAGCACCCACCACATGCCTGATGGCACCAGCACCGCGATCGGAATCGCCAGCGTCCAGCGCACGGGATCGATCAGGCGCAACAGCAGCAGCATCAACGGGATCGACGACAACAGGAATCCCAGCGGCTCCAACGCGAACGAGAAGGCGGTGAGGCAGGCGATGACGAGAAGCGGCTTGCTCCAGCGCACATTTTCCCAGCGCGAGGCCAGCGTCGGTCCGCCCTCGGTGATGGCCGAGATGATGATGGAGGTTGCGAACACGCAGATCAGGATGCCCGTGTAGAACAGCACGTAACCGGAGCTAGGATCGTTGATGGTGCCGAGCTTGAGCTTCAGCCCCGACCAGATCACGAAGCCCCCGAACGCGAGCCCAATCAGCCCGCCCCAAAGTTCGGAATTGCTGAGGCGGAGTTTGACGTTGGTTTGGTTGGTCATCGACGCCCTCTCGGCCGTTCCCCGGACGCTGCGCAGCGCGAAGCGGTGCGCTGCAGATCCGGGGTCCACGGATGCGTGGCAAGAGTGGGTCCCGGCTCTGCGGTGCACCGCTGAAGAGGCGCTGCACCGCGTCCGGGACACGGAGCTGGCTCAGTTCTACTTCTTCGCAAGCCCGAGCGTGTCGATCACTTTGCGCTCAGACTCCGTGACCTCGACGACGAACTTCTTGTAGTCCTCGGTGTTCTTGTAGTTCGGCACCATGTCGTATTTGGCGAGCGTTGCCACGACGGCGGGGTCCTCGACTGCCTTCTTGAAGGCATCGTGCAGCTTGGCGACGATTTTGGGATCCATTCCCTTCGGGCCGGCGATGCCAAACGGGGAATCATAGACCATGGGATAGCCGAGCTCCTTCAGCGTCGGCACATCGGGGTAATTCGGCGAGCGGGCACCGGTCCACACCATCAATAACCGCAGCTTGCCGGCATCGACCAGCGGCCGCCATCCCGTGGAATCAGCCTGAAGCATCGTATGCTGCCCCAGGACCGCGGCGTTGGTTTCCGCGCCGCCCTTAAAGGGGACCTGGGTCAGCTTGATGCCGGACATCGCCGCGATCTGCTCCATGCCGATATGCAGCGAGGTCCCGGTGCCCGGCGTCGCGTAGGTCACCTTGCCCGGGTTCGCCTTGGCGAACTCCACCACGTCCTTCCAGCTCTTGAACTGGGATTCCGCGTTGGTGGTGACGCCGAAGGTATAGCCGGTGAGATGGATGATGTAGGTGAAGTCCTTGGCCGGATCCCACGACACCTCCTGCATCAGAGGCAGGCGGAAGACGGTGATCGGGATCTGCGAGATGGTGTAGCCGTCCGGCTTCGCGCCCGCGGCCATTGTCGCAGGTCCCACCGTGCCGCCGCCGCCGGCCTTGTTGTCGATCACGATGGGCTGTCCCAGGACCTTCGAAGCGCTGTCGGCGATCGCGCGCATCGAGATGTCGGTCGAACCGCCGGCCGGCCATGGCACGATCAGCGTGATCGGTTTGGTCGGATAGTCCTGCGCGCTGGCGGCAGTGGAGAGCACTGCGCCCATGACCGCATGCATGGCGGCAAAGGCAATCGTCTTCAGCCCGTATCGCGACATCGAAACGCCTCCCTCGCAGCGGCCTCGCTCGGGCCGCCATCTCTCGTTCTTGTGGGGCGATTGTTTCCGAAATCACGAGAGAAGAAAAGCGCCATTGCGCGTGTGCCAGGCAAGGGCGAGACGCCAATTCCGCCGGAAACCATCCATGCGACAATTGGTCGTTTGGAGGCGTGCCGAGATACGGAATTTGCGTGGGGAAAGCCGCTACGCCACGCGGCGGACTGCGCTCAGCGTCTCGATGGTGCCGCCGACCTCGGCCGCCGGGCACGGCTTGCCGAAATAATAGCCCTGCACGGCGGTGCAGCCGCATTCGCGCACGAAGTCGAGTTGCTCGGCGGTCTCCACACCCTCCGCCGTAGTCTCGACGCCGAGCACGGAGCCGAGGCTGGCGATGGTGCGGACGATGGCAACGCTTTCCGGGCTTTCGCCGAGCGTGCCGACGAAAGAGCGGTCGATCTTGATGCGGTCGAACGGAAATTTGCGCAAATAGCTCAGCGAGGAATAGCCGACGCCGAAATCGTCGAGGCTGACCCGCACGCCAAGTGCGCGGAGCTGGTGCAGGATCTCGATCGTCGCCTCGCTGTCGTCGAGCAGCGCCGTCTCGGTGACCTCGAGCTCGAGACGTTGTGGCGGCAGGCCGGCTTCCGCAAGTGCGCTCGTGACCATCGCCACCAGGCCGCGCGAGCGGAACTGCACCGGCGACAGGTTTACCGCGACGGTGACCCCGGGCCAGGAGACGGCGGTCGCACAGGCGGTGCGCAGCACCCATTCGCCGATCGGGACGATCAGCCCGGTCTCCTCCGCGATCGGAATGAAATCGGCCGGCGAGACGAAGCCGCGCGAGGGATGTTTCCAGCGCAACAGCGCTTCGAAGCCGGTGAGCTCGGAGTTGTCGAGCCGTACCTGCGGCTGGAACACGAGGTGGAATTCACGTGATTCCAACGCGCCGCGCAGATCCTGCTCCAGCGCGTGCCGGCTGCGCGCCTCCTCTTCCATCTCGGGCTCGAACAGCTGATAAGCGCCGCGTCCCTTGGCTTTGGCCTGGTAGAGGGCGAGGTCGGCGCATTTCATCAGCTCGTCGGCATCAAGCCCGTGATCGGGCGCGATCGCGATGCCGACGGAGACGCCGACATGGATCGACTGGCTTTCCAGCGGCGGCGGATGGCCGATGATCTCGACCAGGCGACGGGCGAGCTTTTCAGCCGCTTGTGGCTGCGGTCCGCGCTGGAGTACGGCAAACTCGTCGCCGCCGAGCCGCGCGACGGTATCATGCTCGCCGACATTCTCCTTTAGTCGCGCCGCAACCCAGCGCAGCAGGCGGTCGCCTGCGGCGTGGCCGAGGCGGTCGTTGACAGTCTTGAAATTGTCGAGGTCGAAATACAGCACGGCCATTGCGCCGCCGGCGATCGCGACATGGTTCAGCCCTTCGCCCATCTTCTCGCGGAACAGCGTGCGGTTGGGCAGGTCGGTCAGCGAATCGTGGCGCGCCATGTGCGCGACGCGGGCTTGGGCCTTGTGGCGCTCGGTGACGTCCTCATAGGTGACGACCCAGCCGCCAAGCTCCATCCGCTTGTGATTGAGCTTGATGATGCGGCCGTCGTTCAAATGGCGGTGCAGCGTATGCTCGCCCTCGCGCAGCCTCTCGACATAGTCGGCATAGAGCTGCGCGCCTGTGGTGTTCGGATCAATGCCCAGTTCGCAGCTATGCTCCATGATCTCGCGCATCGAGACGCCCGGTTTCACGATCTCGGGCGACAGCCCGTACATCTCGATATAGCGGCGGTTGCAGACGATGATGCGCAGGCTCGAATCGAGCATGCACAGGCCCTGGCTCATGTTGTTCAGTGCGGCGTCGAAACGTCGATACTGCTCGCTCAGCTCCTCAATCGCGCGTTCGCGTTCGGTGATGTCCTCGTAGGTGGCGACGAAGCCGCCGTCTGGCTGCGCGCAGTAACGCACCGAGATCACGGAGCCATTGGACATGCGCCGTCGCATCGACGAGGAATCGCGGTTCGCAATCCTTGCGCTGGCGGCTTCCAGGAGCTGTTGCGGGCTGTATTCGGAAGCGAATGCGCCGTTCGCCATCGAACGCTCGATCAGCTCGGAAAGATGCGTGCCGGGCCGGGTCTCCTCGGGCGACAGCCGGTAGATCTTGCGGTAGTTTGTATTGCAGACGCGGAGCCGCATGTCGCTGTCGTAGAAGGCGAGTCCGTGCGCCATGTTCTCCAGCGCTGCATCGAGGATGAAGTTCTGCTGCCTCAGCGTCTCCTCGTATTGGAGCCGCTCGGTGACGTCTTCGTGCACCGTCACCCAGCCGCCGTCGGGCAGGACGCGGGAGACCGCCTGCACCATCCGCCCGTCATAGCGCTTCACCAGCAGGGTTTTCGCCTTCCTGGCGCGCACGTCGTCCAGCCTGGTGTCATGGAATTCATCGGCCGACATGCCCGGCAGGTTGCCGCGCGAAAGCCAGTGGTCGATGGCCGCGCTGTGCGTGACGCCCGGCTTCATGATCTCGGGGTCGAGGTCGTAGAGCTTCAGGAAACGTTCGTTGCAGACGACGACGCGGCTGTCGGCATCGTACATGATGAGGCCGTGCGACATGTTCGCGAGCGCGTGCTGGCTGCGCTCGGTCTGCACGCGCAATTCCGCCTCGAGCCGGGCGAGACGACTGACGTCGTCGCAGATCGTCATCCAGCCGCCGCCGGGGAGGGGCTTCAACTCGAGCGCCATGACGAGGCCGCTTGCAAGCCGCTGTTCGGTGCGGAATGGTTTGCCCGCTGCGATTTGCGCAATCCGCGCCGAATACAGCGCATCGAGCTCGTCCTGGGGGAAGTTCCCGCGTGTCGCGCTGTGGGCAAGCACCTCGCGATAGCTCGTGCCCACCCGCACGATATCGGCCGACATGTCGAACAGCGTGAGATAGCGCTGATTGACCAGCACGATCCGGTTGTCGGCATCGTAGACGCAGACGCCCTGCTCCATGTGGTCGAGCGCAAGCTGGCCGAGCGCGATCAGGGCCGCGGAGGCCTGTTCGCGATGTGCACCATGCTCATTGTCGCAGGTCGACGTCATGGGAATCGTGGATCTCGGCGGGCAATAGACTTAACGCAACGTAATTCAGCCGCCGAGGGTAGCGAAGAGGCCGGAAAATTCCCTTAAGCGCAGTAGTTTACGGAGGGTGACTGGCGATGCAGAGATGCGCGTGACGGCGCGAATGCGGAGGTGCGCGCAAGCCAGCGCTAGCCGGGACGACACCAAATAGGGATAGATTAGCGCTACGGCCCGTACAGCACGAGCTCCGTATCGGTGAGATCGGCAAGCTGTGGCCGATGCGGGCCCTTGAAATATTTGCGGCCGCGGCGCTCTGTGTAGAGGCCGATGAGGCCGGAAAGCGGGCTGTTGCAATCGACGGCCACCGAGATTTTGCCGAACCGCAGCAGCAGCCGGCCGATCCGGCCGGCGCAGGCGGCATATTCGGCGATGTTGCGGCAGTAGATTAGTTTCATCGCGGGCGGCGCGATGAAGCCGCGGCGGATGCGCACCGGTTGCAGGATGAAGGGGAACGTTCCCTGCGGCGTGCGGCAGACCAGGCTGAGGCAATTGTAGCGCGCATGACGCGTCAAGAGCTCGGTCTCTGTGTCGGAAAGCCCTTCGATCGCCTTGGCGTGCTGCGAAATCACCTCGATCTTGCTCCAGCGCGGGGCGCGCGCCAGCGCGGGCACCGAGAAGAAGATGCCGCGGCAGTAATCACGAAAGCCCTGCGTCTCGATGATGGGCCAGGTCCACGGCGCCGGGCTGATGTTGAGGTAAGTGACGTCCTTGTGCCGCTGCGCAATCTTGGTCAGCAGCGGCGCGTAGTTGCGATAGGCCGGATCGACATACCAGCTCGACAAATTGCACTGGATGGCAGTCTCTTCGCCGTTCTTGCGCGCCGTGTAGATCAGCAGCAGCACGCCGACCGGTGTGCCGTCATCCTCGAGCATGTAGCCGAAGCGCGGATAGCCTTCCGGCACGGTCCGGAAAGCCTGCCGGCGCAGGCCCTGGATCCAATAGTCACGCGAGCGGCCGACGAAGCCGCGCGTCAGCAGGTCCGCGATGGCTTCGACATCGGACTCGGTGATTTCGCGGCATCGGACCTTGGTGTGGATCACGCTTGTCTTACCCGTGGAAATGGTCGACCTCGTGAGTTCCGTTAGCGCCAGCCTTCGCCGTGGGCCTCGGCCGCAACATGCGGCTGCAAGCCCAGGACGTCGCGAACCTTGGCCGGCCAGGCGGCGGTATCAGTGCCGTGGGTGTGGAACATGGCGACCGCGAGCCGGTCCATGCCGAAGGCAACGCAGCCGGTGTGGGCCGGCTCGCCATTGGCGTCTTTAATGTCCCAGGTCGTGCCGAAATGCTCGCGGTGATAGTTGAAGCTCATGCAGGCGGTCGGCTGCTCTTCCGAGCGCAGCGGGATCAGGAGCTCGAACTTCAGCTGCTGCTGTTTCTGGCTTACCGCCTTCATCTGGCCGACGCGGCCGAAGAAGGGATCGCTGGCATAGTCGACGCGGAAGGTGAGGCCGAGATCGCGCGCGATGGCCTGCGCGCGGACCATCCAGCGCTCGCGGAAGTCGGCGACGTCATCGGGGCTGCCAATGCAGACATATTCGCGCATCCGGAACGATTGCAGCCGGTCGAGATGCTTCGACGGCTCGCGGCGGAAGCAGTCGGCGGCGACGTCGAAGCGCAGGCCGCCTTTCGGCAATTGGCCGCGGCTCGCCGCGATCGGGTAGACGGGATAGCAGGCGGCCGGCGACAGCACGAGGTCGGCCGGCGAGAGCGATGAGGTCCAGTCGCCGCCGGCATCGAAGCGGCTCACCGCGGCGTTGATCTCGCGTTCGGTGCCGTGCAGGCCGCAGACGCAGCCGAGCAGGTTCGGAAAGCTCTTGAGGTAGCCGGATTTCTCCAGCTGAGCCCGGCTCATCACCGGCGGAAAGCGCATCACCTCGGTTCCGGCCTCGCGATGGCCAGTGATCAGCGTGGCGAGCTTCTCGACGATGCCCTCATAGAGCGCGGTGCGGGCGTAGACCCCGTCCGAGCCCATGCGGTGGAACAGCTTGTCGGCGAGATGATCGAGCGGATCGATGATCTGCGGTGCGGTGTCGGGCGAATTGGGGAGGACGGCAATATTCATGGGTCGATGTCCTGCTATCTCAAAATTGTTCTTGTTGGTTCAGTCGCCAAGGCACCTTAGTCACGAAGGCTCATTGGCACGCCGCTCATCAGCGTCGCTGTCGCGGCGTTGGCGAGAATACGGTCGTTGTTGATCATGATCGGCGACGACAGCACGTCGCGCAGGTGACGGCCCATCGTGAATTCGCCGTCGTTGCGGTAGCCGGAAAGACCCGCGGTGCGCATCGCATGCATCACCGTCTCGACCGCGAGCTCGGAGGCCTGCACCTTCAAAAGCGTGATCGAGGACTGGAAGTCGAGCGAGCCGAGCGCGCGCTCGTCATGCTCAGCGCGGTCGAAAGCGTCGATGTTGGCAGCGATCAGCGCGCGCAGCTTGGCGAGCGACATCTTGGCGGCGGTGAAATGCGCCGCGGCCGGCGGCATTTGTCCGCCGGAGCTGCGGGCCGCCTTGCGGATGAAGGCCTGCGCACGGGTCACCGCGGCGGCGGCAATGCCGGCCCAAGCCGACGACCAGCACAGATGCGCGAATGGCGTCATGGTCTGGGCGTGGATCTTGTCGTAGGATTCCGGGAAGACGCGGTCGGCGGGGCAATCGACCTTCAGCTCGAAACCGGTCGAGCAAGTGCCGCGCATGCCGAGCGTTTCCCAGCCCAGCGTCCGCTTCAGCGAATAATCGTCCTTGGCGAGTGCCAGCAGTACTTGGTCGGAAGCGACAGCGTCGGTGGCGCGGCGGGCGATGGTGACGAGGCCGTCGGCCTCGGCGCCGTAGGAGATGACGGTTGCGTCGCGGACCAGCGACACGGTATCGCCGGCGTGATCGACGGCGGCGGCGCTGGCGCGAATGTTGCCGCCGTTCTGTCCTTCGGTGGTGGAGGAGGCGAGCAGCCACTGGTCGCGCGCGACCCGGCGCATCATGGTTTCCATCCAGGGAATGCCGTGGCCGTGCCTGACGACGCAGGCGACCTTGGTCTGGTGCATCGCGTAGATCATCGCGGTGGAAGCGCAGGCACGCCCGAGCGTGTAGCAGATGTCGGTGACGTCATAGATCGAAGCGCCGAAGCCGCCGAACTCGACCGGGATCATGACGCCAAGCAGTTTTTGCTCACGCGCGACCTCGAAAGCTTTGTGGGGGAAGCGGGCGTCGCGATCTACCCCGTCTGCGTCGGCCGCTGCGGCAGCGGCGGTCCGGGCGGCACGCTCGATCAGGGAGGGACCCTGCTCGAGAAAGTTCGTCTGCGTTTCGTCGACAGTGAGGACTGCTTCACGCACGTTCATTCTCGTCCGCCTCCGGTTTGCCGTTCGAGATCGCCGCCATCATTCGCGATGTCGCCAGCGATCCTCCGACCATCTTTGCTTGTGAGACGAGGCTACGGATTTAATTCAAATTCGTCGATGAAATAGAGGGTAAACAAATCCCAATTCCGAACGAACAGTTAAGGTCCGGTTGTTTGCGTCACCGGAATTTCGGCGGTCGGGTTAGTGATCTGGAAGAGGTCTGAATTTTAGTCAATCTGAGTCATCGTTTACTAAGAAAAGCGAAGTAACCCTCGCGCCCATTGCGGGATCGACTGGCCGTGCCCATCGTAGCCGGCAGTCCGGTCCGCCTCCGATAGACAGATGGGAATTTGCCGATGCAGGCCTTCGATACCGACATGCGCAGTCGCATCATCAAGCTGGTGAAGGGCATCCTCGAACAGAACTCGCTCACGGCGGACATCACGCCGTCGGCGAAGCTCGTGGACGTTGGCCTGACTTCGATGGACATGGTCAATCTGATGCTCGGCGTCGAGGCCGAATTCGACTTCACCATCCCGCAAGCCGAGATCACGCCGGAGAACTTCCAGTCCGTCGAAACGCTGGAGCGGATGGTCGCGACGCAGCTGCAGCCGGCAACGGCGGCTTAGCTCCGGCACAACTGCTTATCCGGCGTCGTCCCGGCGCAGGCCGGGACCCATAACCCCCGGGAGTGGTTGTGGCGCAAAGCTGGCAACCACGAGTCTCCGCCAAACTCTATCCTGTGGCTATGGGTCCCGGCCTTCGCCGGGACGACGCCGAGCGTAAGGCGCTTGCTTGTGCTTCTCACCGCACCGGCATTGCCCCCCACCCCCGTTCCAAAACCGCTGCAAAACTGGCATAGCTTAACCATGTCGCACAGCGCGGACGGGATGGAGCAGGCATGACGCAGGCGGTATTGGGCATCATCGGCGGCTCCGGCATCTATGATCTGCCGGGCCTGGAGGGTGCGCGCGAAGAGGTGATCAAGAGCCCCTGGGGCGAGCCGTCCGCGCCCGTGCGGCGCGGCACTATGGCGGGCCTGCCGGTCGTGTTCCTGCCGCGGCACGACAAGGGCCATCGGCTGTCGCCCTCCGACATCAACTACCGCGCCAATATCGACGTTCTGAAGCGGGCCGGCGTCACCGACCTGATCTCGCTGTCGGCCTGCGGTTCCTTTAGGGAGGAACTGCCGCCCGGCACTTTCGTTCTCATCGATCAGTTCGTCGATCGCACCCACAAGCGCGAGAGCTCGTTCTTCGGCAAGGGTTGCGTCGCGCATGTGTCGATGGCGCATCCGGTTTCGCCGCGGCTGCGCATTCACCTGGCCGCAGCAGCCGAGGCCGAGGGCATCGCAATCGCGCGGACCGGTACCTATGTCTGCATGGAGGGGCCGCAATTCTCCACCTATGCGGAAAGCATGACGTACAAGACGCTGGGCTACTCCGTGATCGGCATGACCAACATGCCCGAGGCGAAGCTCGCGCGTGAGGCGGAGCTCTGTTACGCCACCGTCGCGATGGTGACGGATTTCGATTGCTGGCATCCCGATCACGATGCGGTCACCGTGCAGGACATCATCCGCGTGCTGAACTCGAATGCCGACAAGGCGAAAGCGCTGGTGGCGCGGCTGGCGAAGGATTTTCCGCGCGAGCATGAGCCGTGTCCGATCGGCTCGGATCGTGCGCTCGACACCGCGCTGATCACGGCGCCCGAGGCGCGTGATCCTGAGCTTTTGAAGAAGCTCGATGCGGTGGCAGGGCGCATCCTGCGTGGTTGAGACGAAAGGCAGAATGCCATGAAGGTCGACGGCAAGCATTTTCGCAGCATCTGGCGTGAGCGTGACGGCTGGTCGGTCGGCGCGATCGACCAGCGCAGGCTGCCCCACGAGTTCGTCATTGCGAAGCTGACGTCATGCGAAGACGCGGCAGTCGCCATCCGCGACATGCTGGTGCGCGGCGCGCCGCTGATCGGCGCCACCGCGGCTTACGGCATGGCGCTCGCGATGCGCGAGGACGCCTCCGACGCCGGCCTGAAGCGTGCCTATGAGACGCTCGTCGTGGCGCGGCCGACCGCGATCAATCTGAAATGGGCGCTGGACGAGATGCGCGCGGCGCTGGCGCCGATCGATCCGGTCGAACGGGCGGAGGCGGCCTACGCGCGTGCCGACGAGATCGTCGAACAGGACGTCGAGATCAACCGCGGCATCGCCGGCAATGGCCTGAAGCTGATCGAGGCGATTGCGGCGAAGAAGCCGGGCGAGGTGGTCAATGTCCTGACTCATTGCAACGCCGGCTGGCTTGCGACGGTCGACTGGGGCACGGCGACGGCGCCGATCTATCTCGCGCATGAGCGCGGCATCAAGGTCCATGTCTGGGTCGACGAGACCCGTCCGCGCAACCAGGGCGCCTCGCTCACGGCCTGGGAGCTCGGCCATCACGGCGTGCCACACACGGTGATCCCGGACAATACTGGCGGCCATCTGATGCAGCACGGCATGGTCGATCTCGCCATCGTCGGCACCGACCGCGTCGCCGCCAATGGCGATGTCTGCAACAAGATCGGCACCTATCTGAAGGCGCTCGCCGCGCATGATAATGGTGTGCCGTTCTACGTTGCGCTGCCGTCGCCGACGATCGACTTTGCCGTTCATGATGGCATCCGCGACATCCCAATCGAGCAGCGCAGCGGCTTGGAGGTCACCGACATGATCGGCCGCACCGCCGACGGCCGACTGGAGACGGTTCGCATCGTGCCGGAGGGATCGCCCGTCGCGAACTATGCGTTCGACGTAACGCCGGCGCGTCTCGTCACCGGCCTCATCACCGAGCGTGGCGTGCTGAAGCCCGACCGCGCCTCGCTCGCGGACGCCTTTCCCGAGCGGATCGCCGCCGCGGCGGAATAGTCAGTTCGCCAGTCGGGCTCGTTCAACACCGTCATTGCGAGCGAAGCGAAGCAATCCAGAATCCCTCTGCGGAGGCAGTCTGGATTGCTTCGCTGCGCTCGCAATGACGAGTTTGTTGAGGCGGCGCGTCCCTGTTATGGGCAGCTTAACTCAGCTTCAGCCCCGTCGCGGCCTCGAGCTCGGCGATGGCCTGGGCTCCGCTCGTCACCTTGATCGTGGTCATGCCCATCTCGCGCGCCGGTTTCAGGTTGACGCCGAGATCGTCGAGATAAACACAATTGTTTGGGTCAACTTTCAGCGTCTCGACCATCAGCCGGTAGATACGCGGATCGGGCTTGCGCAGGCCGATCTTGGCGGATTCGATGACATGATCGAACAGCGCCATCACCTCGGCCACGTAAAGCGTGCGCCCCGTGAGGCTGCCGATGGCGTTGGCCGGAAGGTTGTTGGTGATGCAGCCGGTCTTGAATTGCGCCGCGATGCGCTTCAACGCCTCGACCATCTCGGGACGCAGATTGCCCTGGAGCAGCGGCAGCACGTCGCGGCCGCGCACCTCGGCGCCAAGCGCACGTGATTCCTCGGCGAACAAATGATCGAATGCGTCGATATCCACCTCGGCGCGCTCGAACTTGGCCCAGGCATTTTCCAGATGGTTGGCGGCGTTGGTGCGCCGGATGATGTCGATGGGCAGGCCACGTTCGGTCTCGAACCGGGCGAACGCCTCGAACGGTGAGCTCGTCAACACGCCGCCAAAATCAAAGATCACAGCTTCGATCGTCAAGGTCCCGCCCTCGTCAATTCAGTGCCAAGATAGCTGACAAGACGGCTAGCACGCGCTATCGGCGAGGGCCAGCCCGAAGCAAACTCCGCCCCTGACCGAACCGACTGCAAGACGTTCCCATGAAAACAATTGCGACATTCATCACGGCCGCTCTGCTGCTCGCCACGCCTGCCCACGCCATCGTCGGCGGCGGCACGCCGCAGGCGGATGGTGTCGCGCGCGCCATTGTCACTATTGTCGGCTCGCGCGGCAATTTCTGCACCGGGAGCCTGATCGCACCAAAACTTGTGCTCACCGTCGCTCACTGCGTGCAGCCCGGTGCGGACTACAAGATCGTCGATCGCGGCGCCGACGGCCAGCCGCAATTGCTGAACGTCCGTTCTGTCGCGATCCATCCGAACTTCAACATGCAGGCGATGCAGGCGCATCGGGCGACCGCCGACGTGGCACTGTTGCAACTGGAAATTCCACTCAAGGGAAAATCGATGGTGCCAGTCGGTGCACCGAATATTCCAATCCGCGTCGGCAGCCGTTTTACCATCGCCGGCATCGGCGTCACAGTTCGCGGCGATGGCAAGAGCGGCGGCATCACGCGTGTCGCCGCGCTTATCGCCACCGGCCAGCCCGGGACGCTCCAGATCCGGCTGGTCGATCCCGTAACCAGCGGTGTTCGCGACGGAATCGGCGCTTGTACCGGTGATTCCGGCGGTCCTGTGTTCGAGGACAAGCCGAATGGCGCCGTGCTCGTCGGCGTCGTCAGCTGGTCGACAGGGCCAAACGGCGCCGACGGTTGCGGCGGGTTGACCGGCGTCACGCCGCTCACGCTCTACCGGGACTGGATCTTGCAGACCGCACGGAGCTGGGGTGCGGCACTGTGATTTGACCGCGACCTGATCTATGTCATCTTGAAGCGGAAGCGCGATGGGCGACACTGCCTGTCGCGGAGGAAACGCGCCGTCCGATCAAGGCCGGCCACCAAAACAAAGCAAGGCAATAAGTAACAATGAATGTCGCTGTTCGCGGTCACACCGCCACCAAGCAAGCTTCCGAACATTTCGACGTACTGATCGTCGGCGCCGGCATCTCCGGCATCGGCAGCGCCTATCACATCGAAAAGCAGCTGCCGGGTACGAGCTACGTCATCCTCGAAACGCAGGCGACGTTCGGCGGCACCTGGAACACGCATCGCTATCCCGGCATCCGCTCGGACAGCGACCTCCACACCTTCGGCTACAGCTTCAAACCCTGGGTCGGCCCGCCCATCGCGACCGCCGAGGAGATTCTCTCCTACATGAAAGAGGTGATCGACGACAACGATATCGCCCGCCACATCCGCTACAAGCACAAGATCAATTCCGCGAGCTGGTCGAGCGAGCAGAATCTCTGGACCATCGAGGCGACGACCACCGATACGGGCGAGGCAAAGACCTTTACCGCAAACTTCCTCTGGATGTGCCAGGGCTATTACCGCCATTCGGAGGGCTATACGCCGGAATGGAAGGGAATGGACCGCTTCAAGGGTCGCATCGTCCATCCGCAGACCTGGCCGAATGATATCGATCTCGCGGGCAATAAGGTGGTTGTGATCGGCTCGGGCGCGACGGCGGCGACGCTGGTGCCGAACATCGCGGACACATGCGCGCACGTCACCATGCTGCAGCGCTCGCCGACCTATTTCCGGCTCGGCCGCAACGCCATCGAGATCGCGGAAGAGCTGCGCCGGCTTCAGGTCGACGAAGCCTGGATCCATGAGATCGTGCGGCGGAAGATATTGTTCGAGCAGGATGCGTTCACGAAACTCTGCGTGTCCAAGCCTGAGCAGGTCAAGAAGGAGCTGATCGGCCAGATCAGCGCGGTCCTCGGTCCCGACTACGACGTCGAGACCCACTTCACGCCAAGATACCGGCCGTGGCGGCAGCGCATCGCCTTCGTACCGGATGCCGATCTGTTCAAGGGCATCGCGAGCGGCAAAGCCTCCGTCGTGACCGACGAGATCGAGTGCTTCGTCGAGAACGGCATTCAGCTCAAATCCGGCAAGCTTCTGGAAGCCGATGTCATCGTCACCGCAACCGGCTTCAATCTCGCCGCCCTCGGCGACATCGCCTTCGAGATCGACGGCAAGCCGCTTGCCTTCGGCGACACCGTCACCTATCGCGGCATGATGTTCACGGGCGTGCCGAACATGGCCTGGGTGTTCGGCTATTTCCGCGCCAGCTGGACGCTGCGCGTCGACCTCGTCGCCGATTTCGTCTGTCGGCTGCTCGGACACATGAAGGCCAAGGGCGCCAAGAAGGTCGAAGTGAGCTTGCGCCCCGAAGATCACAACATGCCGATCCTGCCCTGGATCGATCCGGAAAACTTCAACCCCGGCTACATGATGCGCAACATGGACCTGCTGCCGAAGCGCGGCGACAAGCCGGAATGGCAGCACAGCCAAGACTACTGGGTGGAGAAGGACGAGATCCCGAAGACGGATCTGGACGATGCGGCTTTTGTGTATGGGTGAAATTTCTTAGCCTGGCGTCACACTTTCCGCAGTCGTCCTGGCGAAGGCCAGGACCCATTAGGGAGGTGTCGTGGCACAAGCAGGTAACTACGAGTCTTCGTCAAGCTTCTCCCTGTGGTTATGGGTCCTGGATCAGCGCTCCGCTTTGCTGCGCTTGTCCAGGACGACACCATTTATCGCGCAAGCGGCGCCTCAACTCACTCGCGCGATACGCTCACGAATTCCGCCGCGTCGCATTGGTCGCAATCGCCGCCGCAGCCGTCCGGTTCTCCACGCCGAGCTTGGCGTAAATCTGCTCCAGATGCTTGTCGACCGTGCGCGGACTCAGTCCCAAAATCTGCGCGATGTCGCGGTTGGTCTTGCCCTTGCTGAGCCAGGCCAGCACCTCTCCCTCCCGCGTGGTGAGGCCGAGCTCGCTGGTGAATTCGGGAGGCAGCGCGGTGCCGGACTCCCTGGAGAGCCGCAGCAGGAATTCGTTCGGCGCGGTCTCGCCCATGTAAAAGAGCCGAAGTTGCGGATTGTCGGGCAAGCAAGCTCCTTGAGACTTCGAGCTGCCCTTGGTTTTGGCCTGCTCCAGCCATTGCAGTAGCGATGGCGGCAGGATGAAGTCCTCAGCTTGTGCGCCGTGATGATCCGACAGCAGCTTCTGCGCCTGCGGCGTCGCCCAGAGCACGGTGCCCTGGCGATTGACGGCGAACAGGAAGCGGCCGGAGACGTCGAGCGCGGCGCGCGCGCTCTGGGTCAGCCGGGCATTGCCGAGATGGACGCGGATGCGCGCCAGCATCTCCTCGATCACGATTGGCTTGGTTACGTAGTCGACGCCTCCCGCTTCCAGTCCACGCACGATGTGCTCGGTCTCGGCAAGACCTGTCATGAAGATCACGGGGACGTTGGCGAGACCCGCATCGCGCTTGAGCCGGCGGCAGGTCTCGAAGCCGTCGATGCCCGGCATCACGGCATCGAGCAGGATGATGTCGGGCGTGATCTGATCGATGATGCGCATCGCCGCGGCGCCGTCGAGCGCCACCATCACCGTCATGCCGGCGCCGTCGAGCGCGTCGGTGAGCAGCCGCAGCGTCTCCGGGGAATCATCGACAACGAGCGCGACGTCGCGCTTCTTCGGTTCAATGCTCATACGCATGCAACGTCTTCAATGTAGCCATGTACTGGTCGAGATCGAAGCGATCGACCAGCGACCGCATCTGCGCGACGAAGTCGGCATGTTCAGGATGCTCGCTGCCGATCTCGTCCAGCTTCAGCTGGATGCCCTTGACGTAGCCGATCTGGCCGAGCCCGATCAGCGCCTCGATGTGCCGGACCGGCGGTTTTGATCCACTCTCGGGCCGCCAGAACGGTGCCGTGATCTCATCCGAGCCGTATTGCCACTCAATCTTGAGGAGCTGACGAATCGTCTCCAGCAGCCGCGGGATGTCGATCGGCTTCATCAGATAGCCGTCGTGGAAGGGCTGCGCCAGCGGCGTGCCGTGGGCCTCCAACGCACTCGCCGACACCATCAGGATACGCGCTTGGTGATGGCCGCTCGCACGCAAGGCCTCGGCCACGGCCCAGCCGTCCATGGCCGGCATGGAGATGTCGAGCAGGAACAGATCGGGCCGGCAATGCTGCGCCAGCGCGAGGCACCCCGGGCCGTCGGGGGCACTGAGCAGGATGAAGCCGAGCGGTGTCAGCACCTCGCGCAGGAGGTCGCGATGCACGGGGTCGTCGTCGGTGATGAGGATAGTCTTGCGCGCGCCCTGATAGCCGGAGACCGGCGCCTCCACCGGCGCGATACGCTGAGGATTGGTCACCTCCGACAGCAGGATCTTGACCTTGAACGTACTGCCGGCGCCGACCGTGCTCATGACCTTGATGTCGCCGCCCATGACGCCGGCGAGCAGCCGGCTGATGGTGAGGCCTAGGCCAGTTCCGGTCTGTGGCTGCGAGACACCGAGCGCACCGCGCTCGAAGGGCGCGAAGATGCGCTCGAGATCGTCGCTTCGGATGCCGGGACCGGTATCGATCACCTCGAACTCGGCGACGGGGCTGCGATAGTGCACGACAAACTGCACGCTGCCGGCCTGGGTGAACTTGATCGCGTTGGAGAGCAAATTGATCAGCACCTGGCGCAGCCGCTTCTCGTCGGCATAGACGACGAGCGGCAGCGAGGTGGGCCTCCTGAACACGAAGTCGACGCCTTTGGCGGCGGCTTGAAGGCGGAACATGCCGACGAGCTGGTCGAGGAATTCGCTGAGGCGCACCTCGTCGCGTGACAAATACAGCCGCCCCGCCTCGATCTTGGAGATATCCAGGATGCCGTCGATCAGGCCGGAGAGGTGATCGGCACTGCGGCGGACGACACGGACCTGGTCGCGCGGCTTGGTGGCGAGTGTTGCGTCCTGCTCCAGGAGCTGAGCGTAACCGCTGATGGCGTTCAGCGGCGAGCGCAGCTCGTGACTCAGGCCGACGACATAGCGGCTCTTGGCGAGATTGGCGGATTCGGCGACCTCCTTGGCGCGCTGGAGCTCGGCGTCGGTGCGCTTGTGCGCGTCGATCTCCTGGATCAGCAGCGCGGTCTGCCGTTTCGTTTCAGCTTCCGCGGCCCGGCGGCTCTGCTGTGCCAGCACGAACAGCCAGGCCACGACGCCGATGATGATGCTAAGCGAGAAGAACACCTTCCAGAGCACGTTGGAAACGAGCATGTTCTCGCCATATACGGTCGCCGAGGTCTGGAGATAGATCAGTCCCAGCACCAGCGCGACAAGACCCGCGGAGACCACGAACACTCCGATGTAATGGCCGAACTGCGAATTGATCCGCTGATAGATCGGCTGCGGCAAAATCCTGCTGAGCGCGTCGGAGAACTGCACCTGAGCGCGCGCGTGCGGCTTGCAGAGATCGTGGCAGCGGGCATCGAGCGAGCAGCATAGCGAGCAGATCGGGCCGGCATAGGCCGGGCAGGAGGTGGTATCTTCCGGCTCGAAACTGTGCTCGCAGATACAGCACTGGATCGCCTCGATATTGGCCCAGCTCTTTTTGGGCTTGCGCGCGATGTAGTATTTTCCGTCGGTAAGCCAGGCGATGACAGGCGCGGTGACGAAGGCGACGGCCAATGCGACGAACGCCGCGAGCGCCTTCATGACAGGGCCGAACATGCCATAGAATGACGCGATCGAGACGATGGTCGCGATCGTCATGGCGCCGACGCCGACCGGGTTGATGTCGTAGAGATGGGCGCGCTTGAACTCCATCTGCGGCGGGCGCAGGCCGAGCGGCTTGTTGATGACGAGATCGGCGACCAACGCGCCGACCCAGGCGATGGCGACGTTCGAGTAGAGCGCCAGCGTCTGCTCCAGCGCCTTGTAGACGCCGATCTCCATCAAGAGCAGCGCCACCATGACGTTGAACACCAGCCACACTACGCGACCGGGATGACTGTGCGTCAATCGCGAGAAGAAGTTCGACCAGGCAATCGAGCCGGCATAGGCATTGGTGACGTTGATCTTGATCTGCGACAGGATCACGAACATGCCGGTGAGCGTCAGCGCCATGTCCGGCTGCGACAGCACGTATCGGAATGCTTCGAGATACATGTGCGCTGGCTCGGCTGCCAGCTCGCTGGAGAGGCCGTGGCTCAGCGCGAAGAAGGCGAGAAACGAGCCCAGCAGCAATTTCAACGCGCCGAAGATGATCCAGCCGGGCCCCGCGATCAGCAGGGCGATCCACCATGACGTGCGCGACGTGCGGCGGTCGCGCGGCAGAAACCGGAGGAAGTCGACCTGCTCGCCAATTTGCGCCACCAATGAAAACACCACGGAGGAGGCGACACCGAACAGCAACAGGTCGAAATGTCCGTTCGCGTCGCCGTGCTCGCCGGCGAACTTGCGCCACTCCGTGAACGAATAGGGATTGGCCCAGGCGATCGCGGCAAAGGGCAGGATATGCAGGATGACCCAGATCGGCTGCGTCCAGAGCTGGAAACGGCTGATCAGGGTGATGCCATAGGTGACGAGCGGGATGATCGCGACCGCGCTGATGAGGTAGCCGATCGGGCGTGGAATGCCGAAGCACATCTCGAGCGCGGTGGCCAGAATCACCGCTTCGATGGCGAAGAAGATGAAGGTGAAAGATGCGTAGATCAGCGAGGTGACGGTCGAGCCGATATAGCCGAAGCCGGCGCCGCGTGTGAGCAGGTCAATGTCGATGCCGCATTTGGCCGCGTAATACGCAATCGGCACGCCGCAGAAAAAGATGATGGCGGAGACGACGAGGATCGCGGCGCTGGCGTTGGTGACGCCGTAGTTCAGCGTGATAGTACCGCCGATCGCTTCCAGCGCCAGAAAGGAGATCGCGCCGAGCGCCGTGTTGGCGACGCGAGCGGCGGACCAACGGCGGGCGCTCTTCGCCGTGAAGCGCAGCGCGTAGTCTTCCAGCGTCTGGTTGGCGACCCATTGGTTGTACTGGCGCCTGACGCGGTCTATTCGCTGCCGCCCTGCCACGCTTTACCCCACTCCAGATACGGACCCGGAGCCCCTCGCAATTTCCGTACCAAAAGCCTACGTCGGCATTTTGCGGTGCAGTATACGCGATCTTGCGTATGCTTGAGCTGCACAAATTCGAGCCATCCTCACGGCACCAACGCGTGTCCTCGAACAAAAGTGGGGTGCTCATGTCAGACGAAGCAAACAAGGGGCTGTTGTCGCCGCTCCGGCGTAAACTGTTGATGGGAATGGCGGCCGTGCCTGTTATCACGATGCTGCCACGGGCATCTTTTGCGCAGGCCCCGGCGACGTCGGCAGTCAACACCACAGGCCTCGCGGTCACCGACACCGAGGTGACGGTCGGCATCCTGCACTCGGCGACCGGCACCATGGCCATCTCCGAGACCGGCTCGATCGAAGCCGAGAAGCTCGCCATCGAGCAGATCAATGCCGCCGGCGGCGTGCTCGGGCGCAAGATCAAGTTCATCCAGGAGGACGGCGCCTCGGACTGGCCGACCTTCGCCGAAAAGGCCAAGAAGCTGCTCGTCAACGACAAGGTCGCGGCGATCATGGGCTGCTGGACCTCGGCCTCGCGCAAGGCGGTGCTGCCGGTCGTCGAGCAATACAACGGCATGCTCTATTACCCGACCTTCTACGAGGGCCTCGAGCAGTCCAAGAACGTCATCTACACCGGCCAGGAGGCGACCCAGCAGATTCTCGCCGGCCTGAACTGGATCGCCAAGGAGAAGGGCGCGAAGTCGTTCTTCTTCATCGGCTCCGACTACATCTGGCCGCGCACCTCGAACAAGATCGCGCGCAAGCATGTCGAGAACGTGCTGAAGGGCAAGGTGGTCGGCGAAGAGTACTATGCGCTCGGCAGCACCCAGTTCAACTCGGTCATCAACAAGATCAAGCTGACCAAGCCCGACGTGATCTTCACTGACGTCGTCGGCGGCTCGAACGTCGCCTTCTACAAGCAGCTTAAGGCCGCCGGCATCGATCTCGCCAAGCAGCCGCTTCTCACGATCTCGGTGACCGAGGACGAGATCGACGGCATCGGCGGCGAGAACATTGCGGGCGCCTACGCCTGCATGAAGTACTTCCAGTCGCTCGACAATCCGAACAACAAGGCGTTCGTGCCGGCGTTCAAGAAGGCGTGGGGCGAGAAGACCGTGATCGGAGACGTCACCCAGGCTGCCTATCTCGGCCCGTGGCTGTGGAAGTTGACGGTCGAGAAGGCCGGCTCCTTCGACGTCGACAAGATCGCCGCGGCCTCGCCGGGCGTCGAGTTCAAGGGCGCGCCGGAAGGCTACGTGCGCATCCACGAAAACCATCACCTCTGGTCGAAGACCCGGGTGGGACGTGCCAAGCTCGATGGCCAGTTCGAGCTGATCTACGAGACCGCCGATCTCGTCGAGCCGGATCCGTTCCCGAAGGGCTACCAGTAAGGACCGCGGCGTCGCTCGCGTTCCCCTCTAGACCAAGCCGCTCCCTGGCGTGGATCGCAAGTCCATGCCCAAGACCCCGCGTCGCGAATCTGCTCGCGACGCGGGACCCTTTCCCCGACGGAGGACATCGATGTTCGGCGACTACTCGCTTGGTGACCTTGGCTCCATCTTCGTCATGCAGGGCTTTGCGGGACTGATCCTGTTTTCGGTCTACGTCCTGATGGCGTTGGGACTGGCGATCATCTTCGGCCAGATGGGCGTCATCAACATGGCCCATGGCGAGTTCATGATCTTGGGGGCTTACGTCACCTGGATGACCTCAAGCTTCTTCCAGGCCTATTTACCAAGCCTGTTCAGTGGCTACTTCTTCCTCGCGATGATCCTGGCTTTTGTCGCATCCGGCGCGCTGGGCATGCTGGTGGAATGGGTTCTGATCCGGCATCTCTACAAGCGTCCGCTCGACACATTGCTCGCGACCTGGGGCCTCAGCCTGATGCTGCAGCAGGCCTATCGCTCCGTGTTCGGTGCCCGCGAGGTCGGCGTCGAGCTACCGCAATGGATGCTCGGGTCGTTGCACGTGACTGACAGCATCGAGGTGCCGATCAACGGCGTCTTCGTGATGTGTCTCACCGTGCTGATCACCATCTCCGTCGCCTACGTTCTCTATATGTCGCGCTGGGGCCGGCAGGTGCGCGCCGTCGTGCAGAATCGCATCATGGCCGGCGCAGTCGGCATTAACACCGAGAAGGTCGATCGCTTCACGTTCGGTCTCGGTTGCGGCATTGCCGGTGTCGCTGGCAGCGCCTTCACAATGATCGGCTCGACCGGGCCGACGTCGGGCCAGCTCTACATCGTGGACACATTCCTCGTCGTCGTATTCGGCGGCGCCGCCAGCTTGCTTGGCACCATCGCCTCGGCTTTCTCGATCTCGCAGACGCAATCGACGCTCGAATTCTTCATGTCGGGATCGATGGCCAAGGTGCTCACGCTGCTTGCTGTCGTCGGCATCCTGATGCTGCGACCGCAGGGTCTCTTCGCCCTCAAAGTCCGCAAGTAACGAGAAGCAGGCAAGTCATGATCATCAACTCACGCTTCTTCAATCGATCCGAACTCATGGGCTTCATTGTTCTGGCCGCAATGCTGTTCGTGATCCTGCCGCTCTCGCTGGATGCATTCCGCCTCAATCTGGTCGCGAAATACCTGACCTACGCTTTCGTCGCGCTCGGTCTCGTGCTGTGCTGGGGCTATGGCGGCATCTTGAGCCTGGGTCAGGGCGTGTTCTTCGGCCTCGGCGGCTATTGCATGGCGATGTTCCTCAAGCTCGAGGCGTCCAGCGTCGAGAACACGAAAATCCAGTCGACGCCCGGCATCCCTGACTTCATGGACTGGAATCAGATCACGTCACTGCCGCTGTTCTGGCTGCCATTTCACAGCCTCACCTTCACCATCCTCGCCATCATCCTGGTCCCCGGTCTCTTCGCTCTGATCATCGGCACCGCCATGTTCAAGCGTCGCGTCGGCGGCACCTATTTCGCGATCATCACCCAGGCCGTCGCCGCCATCCTGACCATCCTGATCGTCGGGCAGCAGGGCTATACCGGCGGCATCAACGGCATGACCGACCTGCGCACACTCAAGGGCTGGGACATCCGGCCTGACCACGCCAAGGTCATTCTCTACTTCGTCGAGGTGGTGCTGCTGTTCGCCTGCATCGGCATCGCGCAGTTCATCCGCCTGACCAAGCTCGGCCGCATCCTGGTGGCGATGCGCGAGCAGGAGGACCGCGTCCGCTTCTCCGGCTACAGCGTCGCCAACTTCAAGATCTTTGCCTTCTGCATGGCCGCGGTCTTCGCCGCGATCGGCGGCGCCATGTTCGCGCTCAATGTCGGTTTCATGTCGCCATCTTTTGTCGGCATCGTGCCGTCGATCGAGATGGTGATCTACACCGCGGTCGGCGGGCGGATGTCGATCTTCGGCGCGATATGGGGTGCGATCCTGGTGAATTTCGCCAAGACCAGCCTGTCGGAATCCTTCCCGCAACTCTGGCTGTTCGGCCTCGGTGCGTTGTTCATCGCCGTCGTGCTTGCTTTCCCGAACGGTCTATCCGGGCTCTGGGCCGATTACGTGCAGCCGCGCATTGATCGTCTGTTCGCCTCGCGCAAGTCGAAGTCGGGCTGGAACGACAACTCGGTCGCCGACGGCGCACCGGCAGAGTGAGGAGGCCATCATGCTCATCGGTCATCACGATGCCGATGCCACGCTGGCAGTGAGGAGATAGATCATGCTCATCGGTCATCAGCCCAAGGAATTCCTGCTCGCGGTCTCCGGATTGACCGTCTCGTTCGACGGGTTCAAGGCGGTCAATGATCTCTCCTTCTACGTCGAGGAGAACGAGATCCGCGTCATCATCGGTCCCAACGGTGCCGGCAAGACCACGGTGCTCGACCTGATCTGCGGTAAGACCAAGGCGACCTCGGGCTCGATTCAGTTTCGTGGCAAGGAGCTCACGAAAATGAAAGAGAACGAGATCGTGCAGACCGGCGTCGGTCGCAAATTTCAGACGCCGTCGGTGTTCGAGGACCTGACCGTCTTTGAGAACCTCGAGATATCGTTTCCGCGCGGTCGCACCGTGTTCGGCTCGCTGACTTTTCAGCGCGACCAGCCGGTCAAGGACCGGGTCGAGGAGATCGCGGAGATGATCTTCCTCAAGGACAAGCTCAACACCTATGCCGACGAGCTCAGCCACGGCCAGAAGCAATGGCTCGAGATCGGCATGCTGCTGATCCAGGACCCGGACCTCCTGATGCTCGACGAGCCCGTCGCCGGCATGAGTGTGTCCGAACGCGCCAAGACTGCCGAGCTGCTCAACCGCATCATCAAGAACCGCTCGGTTCTGGTGATCGAGCATGACATGAAGTTCGTCGAGGACATCGCGCACAAGGTCACCGTGCTGCACCAGGGCCAGATCCTCTCGGAGGGGACGATGGAGAAAGTGAAGAACGATCCCAAGGTCGTTGAAGTCTACCTCGGGCACTAAGGAGAGCGCGATGCTGGCAATTTCAGACCTTCACGTCGCCTACGGCCAGAGCGAGGTGCTGCACGGGCTCAACGTCAAGGTCGCGCCCAACGAGATCGTGGCCATCATGGGCCGCAACGGCATGGGCAAGACCACGCTGATGAAGTCGCTGATGGGCATCCTGCCGGCGAAAAGCGGCTCAGTGACCATAGACGGTGCCGAGCTCGGTGGCCTCAAGAGCTACGAGCGCGTCGCCAAGGGCCTCGCCTATGTGCCGCAGGGCCGCATGATCTTCTCCACCATGACGGTGAAGGAGAACATCGAGACCGGGCTCGTCGTCTCCGGCGGGGCGGAAGTGCCCGGCGACATCTACGAACTATTCCCGGTGCTGCTGGAGATGAAAGGCCGCCGCGGCGGCAATCTCTCCGGCGGCCAGCAGCAGCAGCTCGCGATCGCCCGCGCGCTCGCGACCAAGCCGAAAGTGCTGCTGCTGGATGAGCCCACCGAAGGCATCCAGCCGTCGATCATCAAGGACATGGCGCGCACCCTCAAGCGGATCCGCGACGAGAAGGGGCTCTCGATCGTCGTGTCCGAGCAGGTCCTGAGCTTCGCGCTCGATATCGCCGATCGCGTGCTGGTGATCGAGAACGGCGAGATCGTTCGCGACGACCCGCGCGATGCCGTCGATGCCGCGCAGGTCTCGAAATATCTGTCCGTCTAACCAACTGTGTAAAAGGGGAGCATCTCGATGCCAGAGACACTGATCAAGGTCGATCTCACCAAGTCGGCCTACGAAAACGACATGGTGCACAACCGCTGGCACCCCGATATCCCGATCGTGGCCTGGGTCAATCCCGGCGACGATTTCATCATCGAGACCTATGACTGGACCGGCGGCTTCATCAAGAACAACGATTCCGCCGACGACGTGCGCGACATCGATCTGTCGATCGTGCACTTCCTCTCCGGTCCGATCGGCGTCAAGGGCGCCGAGCCTGGCGACCTGCTGGTGGTTGACTTGCTCGATGTCGGTCCGCTCAAGGAGAGCATGTGGGGCTTCAACGGCTTCTTCTCCAAGCAGAATGGCGGCGGCTTCCTCACCGACCACTTCCCGCTGGCGCAGAAGTCGATCTGGGACATCAAGGGCCTCTACACCTCGTCGCGCCACGTGCCCGGCGTGAACTTCGCCGGCCTGATTCATCCCGGCCTGATCGGCTGTCTGCCCGATCCGAAGATGCTGGATATGTGGAACAAGCGCGAGGCCGAGCTGATCTCGACCAACCCGACCCGCGTGCCCGGCCTTGCCAATCCGCCGTTCGCACCCACCGCCCACGGCGGCCGCGCCAAGGGCGACGTTAAGGCCAAGATCGGTGCGGAGGGCGCGCGCACGGTGCCGCCACGCGAGCACGGCGGCAATTGCGACATCAAGGATCTGTCGCGCGGCTCGAAGATCTACTTCCCGGTCTATGTGCCCGGGGCCGGTCTCTCGATGGGTGATCTGCACTTCAGCCAGGGCGACGGCGAGATCACCTTCTGCGGCGCCATCGAGATGGCCGGCTGGCTGCATTTGAAGGTCGAGGTGATCAAGGACGGCATGGCCAAATACGGCATCAAGAATCCAATCTTCAAGCCGTCGCCGATCACGCCGAACTACAAGGACTATCTCATTTTCGAAGGCATCTCGGTCGATGAAGCCGGCAAGCAGCACTATCTCGACGTCCACATCGCCTACCGCCAGGCCTGCCTCAACGCCATCGAGTACCTGAAGAAGTTCGGTTATTCCGGCGCCCAGGCCTATTCGATCCTCGGCACCGCGCCGTGCCAGGGCCACATCTCCGGCGTGGTCGACGTGCCCAACGCCTGCGCCACGCTGTGGCTGCCGACGGAGATCTTCGACTTCGACGTGATGCCGTCGGCGGCAGGTCCCATCAAGCATATCACAGGCGATATCCAGATGCCGATATCGCCGGACAAATGACACAGCGCTCCCTTTCCCCGTTCTTACGGGGAGAGGGTCGGGGTGAGGGGCTGTCTCCGCATGAGCGGTAGCAGTGAGCTGTGTTGAACACGCGTTAGGGATGATGCGATGCCGGTCTATGAATATCTCTGTGACGATTGCGGTCCGTTCAAGGACCTCAGGCCGATGGCGGAATGCGACGATCCGCAAAACTGTCCGCATTGCGAGACGCCGGCGCCGCGCGTAATCCTGACCGCACCGAATTTCTTCTGCATGCCGGCGGAGAAGCGCAAGGCGCATGCCGTCAACGAGCGCAGCGCGCATGCGCCGCAGACGCTGGCGCAATTCAAGGCTGCGCATGGTCCCGGCTGTGGCTGCTGCTCCACAGGCAAGACCACGTCAGACAAGAAAAAGCCCGCGCGTCTGATGACCAAGACCAAGAGCGGCGCCAAGGGCTTTCCCACCGCACGGCCCTGGATGATCAGCCACTAACTCACGCGCCAATCTCCAACAGAGCAGAGGACCAATTCAAATGCTTCACGGTGACATTTCCAGCAGCAACGACACCGTCGGCGTCGCAGTGGTCAACTACAAGATGCCCCGCCTGCACACCAAGGCCGAGGTGCTCGACAACGCCCGCAAGATCGCCGACATGATCGTCGGCATGAAGCTCGGTTTGCCCGGCATGGACCTCGTGATCTTCCCCGAATACTCCACCCAGGGCATCATGTACGACTCCAAGGAGATGTATGAGACTGCCTCCGTGGTGCCCGGTGAAGAAACCGCGATCTTCGCCGCGGCCTGCCGCAAGGCGAAAGTGTGGGGCGTATTCTCGCTCACTGGCGAGCGCCACGAGGAGCATCCGCACAAGGCGCCCTACAACACCTTGATCCTGATGAACGACAAGGGCGAGATCGTGCAGAAATATCGCAAGATCATGCCGTGGGTGCCGATCGAGGGCTGGTATCCCGGCAATTGCACCTATGTCTCCGACGGCCCGAAGGGCCTGAAGGTCAGCCTGATCATCTGCGACGACGGCAACTATCCGGAGATCTGGCGCGACTGCGCCATGAAGGGCGCCGAACTGATCGTGCGCTGCCAGGGCTACATGTATCCGGCCAAGGAGCAGCAGGTCATGATCTCCAAGGCGATGGCCTGGGCCAACAATGTCTATGTCGCGGTCGCCAACGCGGCCGGGTTCGACGGTGTCTATTCCTATTTCGGTCATTCCGCGATCATCGGCTTCGACGGACGTACACTCGGCGAGTGCGGCGAGGAGGAATACGGCATCCAGTATGCCCAGCTCTCGAAACATCTGATCCGCGATGCGCGCCGCAACGCTCAGTCGCAGAACCATCTCTACAAGTTGGTCCACCGCGGCTACACCGGCATGATCAATTCCGGCGAGAGCCCGCGCGGCGTTGCGGCCTGTCCTTATGATTTTTACAAGAACTGGATCGCCGATCCCGAAGGCACGCGCGACATGGTCGAGGCGATGACACGCTCGACGCCGGGGACCGAGCAGTGCCCGATCGACGGCATCCCGAATGAAGCTGCGGCGTCCAACTACTAGCCATTGGCGGCAGAACAGGTTGAGCGGAGCTTGATGCCGGGATGATCAGCCATCGATGTGAATGGCCATCCATAGGCGTCGACGTTCTGACATGTCTGCGCATGCGCGGAATGGGAATAGCGCCCGGCAAAATCGTGGCGCGGTTGCCACATGGACCGTTGAATCGGCCCAGATTGCGGTCCCGTTGGCGGATTCTCGATGCCCCGTAGCGCCCAGCAATTCTTCAACGGATCGCAGACCACGCCGAACGGTGCCGTCAATGGCGGCGGCGGCGTCTGGGACGCAACCACCACCAATTGGACGGACTCGTCCGGTTCGATCAGCACCGCTTACCATCCGTCGTCATCGTCTGGCACCGTGTTCGGCAGCGGCGGTCCCTCGACGCCGGCAAGGGCGTCGTCCGTTACGCGTGGTAGGCGCTGCCTATAGGGCCACGGTGGGACTGCCATCCTCCCCTGGAGGGGGAGGATCGGTTCGCATGTAGCGGAGCGCAATGCGAACCGAGGTGGGGTGACAGTCTCTCCGTATTTTTCACTGCCCGTGTGGAGAGATCACCCCACCCCGCTCGCGCTGCGCGCGATTGGCCCTCCCCCTCCAGGAGAGGGTAAGCATCACCGCTGCTGCTCTGGCCTGCGCGGCGGTCGCGGCGCCACGGGCGTTCCCGCCATCTTGTTGGCGGTCTCGCTGATATCGAGCAGCGAGCGGCGGATGTCCTCGAGGTACCCCGCCGATTTCTTCTTCATGGTGTCGGCGAGCTCGTGCAGCCCCTGTATCTTCTCGAACAGCTCGTCGGCCTTGCCATTGACGAAGCCGGGCACCACACCCTCGATCTTCGTGACCGCTTTGTCGAAGCCCGCGAAGGCGCTGTCGACCTTGGCCATGACAGAGTCGATTTCGCCGCCCTTGCTCCTGAGATCGGCAGTATGGTTCTCGAATGTGCGCAGGCCCTCCTTGATCGCAGGGGCGTTGCTCACGATCGTACGGTCTACACTGTGCAGGGTCTCCACGATGGACTCGGCGTCGCTGAGATCGGCGGTCAGTATGGGAATGCCGTCCGAGTCCAGCGGCACCGGCGGCGCGGAGGGGGCGCCCCCGATCAGCGAGATCGCGGCAACGCCAGTCAGACCCTGGAACTCGATGCCAGCGACGGTGTCCTTGCGGATCGGTGCGGTGTTGTCGAGCATCACGAGCGCCACGATCCTGCGGGGACTGTCCAGCTTGATCGACAGGATCTGGCCCGCAGGCACGCCGTCGAAATTGACCGGCCCGCCGCGACGCAGACCGCTGGCGGAGCCGCCCTCGAACACCACGCGCAACTGGCTGCGGCTTTGGATGGTGCGCCATTTCTGCACGCCGAGCAGGCCGCCGAACGCCACGGCGATCACCGCCAGCGTCGCCGTTCCGATCACAAGATTGCTCGCGCGTGCCATGCAGGGCAATTTTACGGCCAAAGCGGGGAAGTTGGAAGAAGCCGGGATGGCTTCGGCCGCATGTTAGGTAGGGCGGGTTAGCGAAGCGTAACCCGCCACTGCTTTGCGCGTCTATCGCGAGCACTGGCTGATCACGCTGCGGCAATCCGTCCTACGGACCGTCAATGCCCGGCCGCGCGTCGTGCCGCGGCGTTGTTCAGCACGATAAGCGCATCGACGGCCACGCCCGTCCTGGTGTTGATCAGGAACGGGTTGATGTCGATCGAGGCGATCCGGTCGCCGGCATCTGCGATCAGGCTGGAGAGGCCGACGAGCGCCTTCACTGCGGAGGTCTCGTGCAGTGCCGGCTTGCCGCGATAGCCACGCACCTTGATCCCGGCCTTGGTGCGGCCGATCAGCAGCCGCGCCTCGGCCTCATCAAGCGGCGCGCCGGCGAGTGCGACGTCCTTCATCAGCTCGATATCGATGCCGCCGGTGCCGAACAGCACGACCGGTCCCATCTCGGCATCGAGCGAGGCGCCGACCACGAGCTCGAGCTCGGCCTTGACCTGTTGCGCGATCAGGATGCCGTCGAGCCTCGGCTTGCCCTTCAGCTTCGCCACCCGCGCGGTGATGTCGGCGAACGCCTTCTTCACCTCGGCGGCATTGTTGAGGTTCAGCACCACGCCGCCGATGTCGGATTTGTGCAGGATCTCGGCGCTGACGACTTTGGCGACAACCGGGAAACCGATCTGCTTGGCGATCTTCGCGGCTTCCGCCGCCGTCTGCGCAATTGCTTCCTTCGAGATCGGGATGCCGTATGCCTTCAGGAGTTTCTTGGAGGCAACCTCGTCGAGCGCCGCGCCGTTCGCCGATTTCAGCGTCTTCTCCAGCACGGCACGCGCGGCCGGCTTCGAGCGTGAGGCGATGTCCGGCACTTCCTTGCGCAGCTTCGCATAGTCGAGCAGCGACTTGATCGCGGTCACCGCGCGGTCCATACCCTGCATGACTGCCAGATGCGGCAGCGACTTGCGCAGGGCCTTGGTGAATTCGGTGAAGCCGATCGACATCGCGCTGATATAGATCACGGGCTTTGCGGCCCTGCTCGCCATCTCGTTGACGATGCGCAAATTGCGCTCGCGCAGCTCATGCGGCGCCTTCGGCAGCTCGGCGTCGATGATGACGACGTCGATATCGGGATCGTCGATCATCAGCTTGATCGACTTCATATAGACCGAGGGATCCACCACGGCGGCAAAGCCCGCGTCGAGCGGATTGCCGACGATCGATCCGGGGCCGAGCATCTTTGCCAGCTCCGAGCTGACATGCGGGCTCAGCGGTGCGAAGTTCAGGCCCGCGGCATAGAAAGCGTCGATCAGCATGCCGCGTTTGCCGCCGGAGAGCGTAACTGCGGCGAGCCGGTCGCCTCTGGGGGCCACGGCGTGGACGAAGCACTCGGTGCTCTCGATCAGCTCGTCAAGCCCACCGACCCGAATGACGCCTTCGCGCGTTGCAACGGCGTCGAACGTCTCGATCGATCCGGCGAGCGCGCCGGTATGCGCCATCGCCGCAGCGCGGCCGCCCTCGGACGAGCCGAGCTTGAGCGCGATCACGGGCTTGCTCGCGGCGCGCGCCGCCTTGCAGGCATCGCGGAAGGCTTTGGTGTTGCGCACGCCTTCGAGATAGACGACGATCACCTTGATGCTCGGGTCCTCGGCGAAATAGCGCATCAGATCCGGCGTCTCCAGCCCAGCTTCGTTGCCGGTCGTCACCATGTAGCCGACGCCGACGCCCCGATCTTCCAGCGCCTGGCGAATCGCCATCACAATGGCGCCGGATTGTCCGGCAATCGCCACCGCCCCCTGCTCCATGGTGACGACACGGTCGTCGATGTTGGTGAAGAGTTTTTCGCCGGCGCTCAAATTGCCGAGACAGTTCGGCCCCGTGACCGCAAGCCCCGTCTCGCGCACGGCGGCCTGCAATTCGGCGGCGAGCTGCTGGCTCTCCTCATCCTGCAATTCGCTGAAGCCCGAGGTGACGATGGTGGCCGAACGTGCGCCGGCCGCAGCGGCATCGCGGATCACCTGCACCGCAGAGCGTGCCGGCACCAGCACCAGGACGTGATCGGGCCTTTCGGGGAGGCTGGCAAAGTCCTTGTGGCAGGGGACGCCCCAGATGGTGTCGCGCCTGGCGTTGACGGGATAGAGTCCGCCCTCGTAGCCGTACTTGATCAGATTGTTCCAGATGCGCTCGGCATAATTGCCGGGCTTGTCGGTCGCGCCCACCAGCACGATGTTGCGCGGGTGCAGCATGGCATGGATGCCCTTGACCACGTCGCTGGCGTCATGTGACGGAGACCATGGGCGCGGAGAGAGGGATGCAGCAGATACGCGAGCTTCCATGGCGTGACCTCACCTGTTGTTCTTCTTGGTGGCGCGTCACTCTGTTCTATGGCGAGTTCTTCGCAGTAGCAACCACATGGTATGCCGCGTGATGGAATGAGCGATGCATCGCCGTCATTCATCAGCTCCAATCAGGACGCCATGCAGGACATAACGCTCGGGACCGGACGTGACAGCGTCGAACGGCCAGCAGGTCGCGAGCACCAGCTCGAAATCCTCTGTCGCGGGATCGATGCCCGATGCGTCGAAACGGACGACGGCCGAAGAATCCGCGCGATAGCGGAAATGCTTGCCGTCGCGGCGGGTGATTTCGATCACGTCTCCGATGGCAATCTTCCGCAAGAAGCGGAAATGCGTATCGCGATGGGCGGCATAGACGGCAACGCCGCGTTCACCGGCATCGACCGTCCGCTCGATATGGCCGGTTCCGAAAGCGAGCGCTTGGCCGCTCGTGCCGTCCAGCACGATCGCGCTGGCGCCGATCCGTTTCACCTCGATCCGTGCGACCGGCCAGGTGTCGGCCCAAGACCATGGCTTGATCAGCTCTCCGGTCGCCACGCTTCGGTCGAATGCACGCTCCAGCAGCACCTGGGCGAGCCAGGCCTTGGCGTGGATATAGGCACCGTCGCCAAACAGGATGAGGCCGATCAGCGCCAGGACCAAGGGAGAGATGAAGCGGGGCATTGTGTTTCATTTCCCGTCATTGCGAGCCACCGGGTCCGCGCGAAGCGCGGCCCGCTGACAGGCTCCGCGAAGCAATCCAGACCGTCTTCGGAGCGGCAGTCTGGATTGCTTCGTCGCTTCTTCCTCGCAATGACGATCCAAAAAGGCGCGCGCGGCCGTTGGTATGGGACGGGCAGCCGCGCGCGCTGAAGCAGAGGAGTTCGGGGGGCTCCTCTCTCAAGCGGCGTCAGTGAGCAAGGGCTGACGCCGGTTGAACACGAACAGGATCAGGGCGAGCACGATCAGGATCAGGCCCGCGATCATCTTCAGCTCGGCCGAGGTTGCGGTCTTGGGCAGACGGATCGTGTCGGGCGCAGTAGGTGTCGGCCGCCTCGCCGCCGGCTGATTGCGCGCGTCGGCATGGCGCTCATGCAGCTGTGCCGGCAATTGCTGTCGTTCGCCAAACACCTTCTCGAAATCCCAGCCGGCCGGCAGGTTGATCGGCAATTCGCTGAGCTTGAGCGGCTCGCCTTCGGGGCGGCTCGGCGTCTTGTCGACCGCGACCAGGCTGGTCAGCCGCGTGACGATCTGATGGTCGAGCGCCAGCGCCAGGATCGCCTTGTCTGATTCTTCTGGCGTCATCTCGCGCAGGGTGCGCGCAACTTCAGCATCGCCGATCTTGCGCCTGGCCCAGAGTTTTGACAGGCCCTTGCCTTCGGCGGCATTTTGTAGTGGCAGCGTCACCGACCACGGGCGATCGCCGACGCGGCCCTTGATCTCGAGCGAGCCCGCGAGCTTGTCGAGTTTTGCCGCCAGCACCAAGGGCTCGTCGCGGTAGACGTCGGGAATGATCGCCGGGGTGACATCGGCCTTGGCCTCCGAGAATTTTGCGCTGAGACCGGTCACGGCCGGATTTTCCAGCTTGGCGAACAGGCCGCGCATGCGCTCCTCCACCTGCTCGACGGAGCCGATATGGGTGAAGGCGCCGCGGCCGAGCTCGGAAGCGCGGGTCATCAGATAGGTGTTGGGCGCGGACCCGATGCCGACCATGAACACGCGCGAGCGCCCGCGCATCGCCGTGATGGTTTCGAACAATTGCTGCTCATTGCCGATCGCGCCGTCGGTCAGGAAGACGACCTGGCGAACCATGCTGGTGTCGCCGAGCGTGTCGGTCAGCGCCGCGCGCATCGCCGGAACCATCTCGGTGCCGCCGCGCGCCTGCAAGGCGCCGACGAAGGAGGTGGCTTCACCGACATGCGCGGCATCCGCCGGCACGGAGGCCGGAAACAGCACGTCCATGGTGTCGTCGAAGCGGATCACGTTGAATCGGTCGTTCGGCTGAAGACGAGAGAGCGCATAAGTCAGGCTGGCCTTGGCCTGAACGATCGACGTGCCGCCCATCGATCCCGAATTGTCGATCACGAACACGACCTCGCGTGGCAGCGGTTTCTGCATCGCCTGTTCGGGGGTCGGCGGGGTGACGAAGGCGAGCAGGTAATCGGCATCGCCGACACGCTCGCGGAACAGGCCGACCGATGGCGCCTTGTCCGCGGCCGGCTTCCAGGTCAGCTCGAAATCGCGATCGGCGGGGACGGCGCCCTCGGTGAGCGTGACGACGCGCGTTGTGTTGTCCGGGCTCTCGACCTTGACGTTGTGGTGGTGGCTCTTGACCTCGCCGAGCGCAAAGCCGGCCTTCAGGCGCACCGTGATGCTGGTCGGGTTGACCGGCGCATTCTTGGCAGGATCCAGCACGGGAGGCGAGATACGGTCACGGTCCGGAACCGGGTCCGAATGAGTCGCGCCCCAACCCGAGCCGTCCTTGCGGAAGTGGACGCTCTGCACGATCGGCGCCGGATTGTAGCGCGGAGCGACAACCAGCGGCAGGCGCAGCGAATACTCATTGCCGGATTGATGCACCGGCTCCTGGTATTCGATCTGCACCAGCACGGTTTCGCCGGGACCGATGTTGGCAACCGAGTTGGTGAAGATGTTCGGCCGCTCCTGCTCGGTGAGCGCGGCCTTCTGCCCGGCGCGGCGCGCCTGTTCGTAGATCACGCGGGCCTGCTGCCGCTCCTTGATGTCGCCGACGATGACGCGGTCGCCGACCACCATCTTCAGCGTATCCACGGCGCCGTCGGCCGCGAGCGGATAGACATAGGTGGCTTCGACCCAATCCTTTGTCGGATTGCGAAACACCTGGGTGACGCGGGCGCGCAGCGTCGGGCCCGATACCGTGATATCGATGTCCGTGCCAAGGCGGATCGCCTCGGTATAGGCGCCGTCTTCCTTCAGCAGCAGGCTGCCGGACCTGGCGTCGCCGGGCTGGAGCAGGCTGGCCTGTTCGGTCGTTGCCGACCAACTCGTCCCGAAGCTCACCAGCAGGGCCAGGAAGGCGACCAGCATCACTGCAATGCTCTGCGCGAGAAGGAACAGTCCGACCTTGATGAGCCGGCTCAACAGGGGGTGCTCGTCGCTGTCGGCGGTGTCGTAGGTGTCCATTTGGCTTGCTCCCGAAGCGTGTTTGCTGGCTCTCAACATCCGCCGGCAGGGCACCTTTTCGCGAGCAGAATGATCGGCAATGTTCCGCCGCGGCCGGCCCGGACTTGCTTCCACCGGGGCGGCCATGTGCGGTTTTGTGCTGGTTTGTCCGCCCTGCTAGGATGGGACTCTCAGGGCAGGGTTGACGATGCAGACGCAGGCCGACAAGCAGCTTTCAGACGAGCAGAGCCGCGAGATCGCGGAGACAATTCGCGAGGAGCTCGCCAGACGCCGGATCTCCCGCCAGGCGCTGGCCGAGCTGGCCAAGCTCAGCCTGTCGACGCTGGAGAAGGTGCTCGGCGGCCGGCGGCCGTTCACGCTGGCGACGACGGTCCGGCTGGAGCAGGCATTGGGCGTCTCCTTGCGCAAAAGTGCCGTCGTGGTGACGCCGCCGGCCACAAACGATGTCGCGCCCGACAGCCTCGGCTCTTATGCGCATCGTGCGGTGACCTGGCTCGAGGACGTCTACGTCACCCTGCGGCCGTCGTTCGGCGACAAGGACGCGATCTTCGCCTACCGCACCGAGATCGTCTGGGAGCCGAAAGTCTCTTCGCTGGTCTTCCGTGAGGGCGATCGCACCGATGCCGCCTATGAACATACCGGCGAGGTCGCCGTTCCCCATCAGTCCGGCTTCATCTACCTCGTCATCATCAAGCACGGCCAGCATCGCGTGATCACGGTGTCGCGCCCGACCGTTGCCGGCGAGATGTACGGCATCATTTCGACGCTCCGCGCCGGCCCTGGCTCGCAGCTCACGCCGATCGCGGCGCCAATCGCCTACGTGCCGCTCAAAAACGTTCCGAAGCCGTCTTTGGGGCGGGTCGGGCCCGATGACGCCAGCCATGCTTTGTATCGAAAGCATCTGCGCCGAACGGTGGAGGAGCCCTTCGCGCTCTTCCTGCCCGGATAGCCGCGCTTTGACCTCGTTCAAGCAAATAAGATAGCGGCCTTTTCAGCCGCTATCTTGCTTGGGCGTGTTCAGCTGATGCGGGCTAGCCGCCCGTTTCCGCGCTGATGATGTCGCCGAACAGTTCCCACTGACCGGCCTTGAAGCGGATCATCTTGAGTTGCTCGATCGGTGCGAAATCGTTGGCGCCGGTGTTGATCTTGATGCCGGGGATCAGCGTATCCGGCGCAAAGTCCTTCAGGCTGGCAGCCTGCTTCATCACGTTCTCCCGCGTCAGCACGTCCCCGCACTGCTTCAGCGCCTGGACCAGGGTCTGTGCGGCGGCGTAGCCGTAGACGAGGTTGGTGTCGGAGATGTTGGCGCCGGGCATGTACTTGTCGATGAAGGCCAAAAACTTCTTCATGCCCTCTTCGTCCTTCCATTGCGGGTCGGACGCGTCCTTCAGATAGGTTGCCGACAGCACGCCTTCCGAAGCATCGAGCCCGGCGGGCTTCATCACCGCGCCGATCGAGATCGACACATCGGTCATCACATGCATCGGTTTCCATTCGAGCTCGGCGATCTTCTTGATCGCCTGCGCCGCGAATTTCGGCGTCGAGATGTTGACGAGGACGTTGGCGCCGGTGCCCTTCAGCTTGACGATGTGGGAATCGATCGACGGCTCGGTGGTCTCGTAGCTCTCCTCCGCGACGATCAGCGAGGACGCCTTGTCGCCAAAAATCTCCTTGATGCCGGCGACGTAGTCTTTGCCGAAATCGTCATTGGCATAGAAGATCGCGACCTTGGCATCGGGCTTTGCCTGCAAGATATACTTGGCGAAGATCCGCGCCTCGACGCGGTAGCTCGGCTGGAAGCCCATGGTCCAGGGAAAACCCTTCGGGTCGTTCCATTTGCTGGCACCGGTGGCGAGGAAGAGCTGCGGCACCTTCTTGGAATTGTGATATTTCTGCACGGCGGTCTGGGTCGGGGTGCCCAGCGCGTTGAAGACCAGGAACACCTCATCGCTCTCGATCAGCTTGCGGACCTGCTCGACGGTCTTGGGCGGCGAATAGCCGTCGTCATAGGAGATCCAGTTGATCTTGCGGCCGTTGATGCCGCCCTGGTCGTTGATCATCTTGAAATAGGCTTCCTCGGTCTTGCCGATGATGCCGTAGGCGGAAGCCGGCCCGGAATAGGCCTCGACATTGCCGATCTTGATCTCGGTGTCGCTGGCGCCCGTGTCGTACTTCTTTTGCGCGTAGGCGCCTTGTACTGAGAGCAATGTCAGCGCCGTTGCCGCGGCGAGCAGGGCGAGTTTCTTGTTCTTCATGGCAATTTCCTTGGGGTTTCTTCTGGGTTGGAGCAGGCACTTCGAAAAGAAAAAGCGCCCGCGAGGGGCGCCTCGGTCAGGCACTGGCGACTTTGTTGTCGACTTCGGAAGCCACCGAGAACTCCCTGCGCAAGGTCGGCTTGTGGATCTTGCCGGTGGCGTTGCGCGGCAGCGCATCGACGAAGCGGATTTGGCGCGGGCATTTGAAGCGCGCAAGGTTGGCCGCGCAATGCGCAACGACATCGGCCTCGGTCAGCTTTTGGCCCGGCTTGACCGCGACGATGGCAAGGCCCACCTCGCCCCATTGCGGATCGGGAATGCCGATCACGGCAGCTTCCGCGATGGCGTTGAGTTGATGCAGGACGTTCTCAACCTCGGCCGGATAGACGTTCTCGCCGCCGGAAATGTACATGTCCTTCCAACGGTCGACGATGTAGTAAAAACCTTCTTCGTCGACGCGCGTGGCATCGCCCGTATGCAGCCAGCCGTCGGTGAATGAGGTCTTGTTGGCCTCGGGCCTGTTCCAGTAGCCCGGCGTGATGTTCGGGCCCTTGACCCAGAGCTCGCCGAGCTCGCCGATATCGGCATCGCTACCGTCGGGCCGCACGATGCGCACCTCCGTATGCAGCACCGGCTTGCCGGCGGAGCCAGCCTTGCGCGCAGCGTCCTCGCGGTCGAGCACCAGCACGGCCGGCGAGGTCTCGGTCATGCCATAGCCCTGCTGAAGCGCGACGCCGCGCGCTTCCCAGACTTTCAGCAACGGCACCGGCATCGGTGCGCCCCCGACACCGCCGACGATCAGCCGGCTGAGATCGGTGGTCGCGAAAGCCGGGTGCTGCGCCATGAACTGGTAGATCGCGGGCACACCGAAGAACACGTTGATGCCCTGCGCGGGGTCGTTGATCAGGCCGAGCGCCGTGCCGGGATCGAAGGTGCGCATGATCATCACGGTGCCGCCGGCATGCAGCACCGGATTGGTGTAGCAATTCAGCCCGCCGGTATGGAACAGCGGCAGCACCGTGAGCAGCACCGACGACGGCCCGATGCAGGCGGGGCCGCCGAGATTGACGCAATTCCAGAACGTCATGCCATGGGTGATGGTCGCGCCCTTGGGATGTCCCGTCGTGCCCGACGTGTACATGATGGTCGAGACGTCATCGAGCGTGACTTCTTCGGCGCGGTCGAGCGCTTTGGCGGCGGCGATGCCGGCCTCATAGGATCCGCCGGGTCCGAGCAGCAGGCTGGTCGCGACCCCGCAAAGCTGTGCCACGCTCAGCGCCGTCTCGGCCAGGTCGGCATCGTGGATCATCACCTTCGGCGCGCAATCGCCGGTGATGAACTGGAGCTCGGGAACGGTGAGGCGGGTGTTCAGCGGCACGAAGATGGCACCTAACCGCCCGCAGGCGAACTGCACCTCCAGCGTATCGGTGGTGTTCAGCGCCAGCACCGCGACGCGGTCGCCGCGCGAGACGTTCAGCGTGTGGCGCAAGAATGAGGCGAGGCGCGAGACGCGGGCATCGAGCTGCGAATAGGTGAAGCGGCGCTCGCTGGCGAGGTCGATGACCGCAACCTTGCCAGGCGTGCGCCGGCCATGATGAGCGATCCAGTCGTAGTAACGAACGGCCAAAAATCCCTCCCTCGGCGGTCTTGCGCCGCTGTATTATTTATTGCCATGCACCAGGCCGGCATGGCCTTGGTGGGCCAGCCGGAGTTTTGTGCACCATCTTTTTGATCCGGAGTTGGCCTGCGAGGAGCGAAAATCGTCTTGCGTTCAGTTGCTGGCCCTGCGGCTTCACGCGAACTGACCCATCCGGCCAGCCACTTGGCGCAAGTGAAACCAACAAAGTTCCGTCCATGGTGGCCGAGACGAATCCGTACGAGGCGAGAGTGCCATGAAGAGCCCGTTCTATACCGCCGAGCACGATGCCTTCCGCGAAATGATGCGCCGCTTCGTCGAGAAGGAGATCACGCCCTTCGCTCATGAGTGGGACGAGGCCGGTGAATTCCCGCGCGCGCTCTATCGCAAGGCGGCCGCTATCGGCCTGTTGGGGCTGGGATTCCCCGAGGAATATGGTGGCATCGCCGCCGACCAGTTCATGAAGATCGTGGCGAGCCAGGAGCTCGCACAGGCCGGCGCCGGCGGTGTCAGCGCCAGCCTGATGAGCCACACCATCGGCTCGCCGCCGATCGCGCGGGCGGCCCGCCCCGAGGTGAGGGCACGCGTGCTGCCGCAGGTGCTATCAGGCGAAAAGATTTCCGCCCTCGCGATCACCGAGCCGGGCGGCGGCTCCGATGTCGCGAACCTGCGCACCCGAGCGCGGCGCGACGGCGATCACTACGTCGTGAGCGGCGAGAAGACCTTCATCACCTCTGGCGTGCGAGCCGATTATCTGACCGTTGCGGTGCGTACCGGCGGCGAGGGCGCCGGTGGTGTCAGCCTGCTCCTGATCGAAGGCAACACGCCCGGCCTGTCGCGCACCAAGCTGAAGAAGATGGGCTGGTGGGCCTCCGATACCGCGACGCTACATTTCGACGCCTGCCGCGTGCCCGCCGAGAATCTGATCGGCGAGGAAGGTCAGGGCTTCAAGATCATCATGCAGAACTTCAACAGCGAGCGCATGGGCATGGCCGCGAGCTGCACCGCCTTCGCCCGCGTCTGTCTCGATGAGGCGATCGCCTACGCCAAGGAGCGCAAGACGTTCGGCAAGCCGCTGGCCCAGCATCAGGTGATCCGCCACAAGATTGTCGACATGGCGCAGAAGGTCGCGGCTTCGCAAGCGATGCTGGAGATGCTGGCCTGGCGGCTGGAGCAGGGCGAAAGCCCGGTCGCCGAAATCTGCATGATGAAAAACCAGGCGACGCAGACCATGGCGTTCTGCGCCTCGGAAGCCGTGCAAATCTTCGGCGGCGCCGGCTTCATGCGTGGCATCAAGGCCGAGCGCATCTACCGCGAGGTCAAGGTCAACGCCATCGGCGGCGGCACCGAGGAGATCATGAAGGATCTGGCTTCGAGGCAGATGGGGTTGTGATTGAGGCTGTCATTCCGGGGCGTGCGCAACGCGCACGAGCCCGGAATCCATCGGGCCGCACGTACTTTAGAAGAATGGATTCCGGGTTCGCGCTTCGCGCGCCCCGGAATGACGAGAGGACAAAATGCTTTTCACCGCCGACCACGACGACATCCGCCGGTCCTTACAAAAATTCATCGCCAATGAGATCAATCCTCATATCGATGAATGGGAGAAGGCCGACATCTTCCCGGCGCACGAGCTGTTCAAGAAGATGGGCAGCCTCGGCTTCCTCGGCCTGAACAAGCCCGTGGAGTTCGGCGGCTCCGGCCTCGATTATTCCTATGCGCTGATGATGGCGGAGGAGCTCGGCGCCATCACCTGCGGCGGCGTTCCGATGGCGATCGGCGTGCAGACCGACATGGCGACGCCGGCGCTGGCGCGGTTCGGCTCGGACGAAGTGCGGCGCGAGTTTCTGGCGCCGTCGATCGCCGGCGACTATGTCGCCTGCATCGGCGTCTCCGAACCCGGCGCGGGCTCTGACGTCGCCTCGATCAAGACCAATGCGCGTTCCGACGGCGACGATTACGTCATCAATGGCGGCAAGATGTGGATCACCAACGGCACCCAGGCCGACTGGATCTGCCTGCTCGCCAACACGGGCGAGGGGCCCGTCCACCGCAACAAGTCGCTGATCTGCGTGCCCATGAAGAGCAAGGGTGTCACCGTCGCGCGCAAACTCGACAAGATGGGCATGCGTTCGTCCGACACGGCACAGATCTTCTTCGACAATGTCCGCGTGCCCAAGCGCAACCGGATCGGCGAGGAGGGCAAAGGCTTTACCTACCAGATGATCCAGTTCCAGGAGGAGCGGCTCTGGGGCGCGGCCGCCTGCCTGAAGGCGCATGAATACATCATCGATCAGACCATCGAATACACCCGCAACCGAAAGGCATTCGGGAAGTCAATCCTCGACAATCAGGTCGTGCACTTCAAGCTCGCGGAGATGCAGACCGAGGTCGAGCTCTTGCGCGCGCTGATCTATCGGGCCGCGGAGCAGCTGGTCGCCGGCGAGGACGTGACGCGGCTTGCGACCATGGCCAAGCTGAAGGCCGGGCGACTCGGCCGTGAGCTCACCGACGCCTGCTTGCAATATTGGGGTGGAATGGGCTTTACCAACGAAACGCCGGTCAGCCGCGCCTATCGCGACAGCCGCCGGACCTCGATCGGCGGCGGCGCCGACGAGATCATGCTGATGGTCCTGTGCAAGATGATGGGCACGCTGCCCGGCAGCGCCAAAGGAAACGCTTGATGATCACGCTCTACCACTGCGACGCCGCGCGCTCATTCCGTCCGCTCTGGATGCTGGAGGAGATGGGGCTGCCGTACGAATTGAAGATGCTGCCATTCCCGCCGCGGGTGTTCGCCAAGGATTATCTCGGGATCAATCCGCTCGGCACCATCCCCTTTCTGATCGACGGCGAGACGCGGATGACGGAGTCCTCCGGCATCTGCCACTATCTCGGCATCAAATATGGTCCGACCCCGCTGATGGTGGGACCTGAGGATCCTGCCTATGGCGCGTTCCTGAACTGGATGTATTTCAGCGACGCCACGTTAACCTTCCCACAGACGCTGGTGCTCAGATACACCCAGCTCGAGCCGGAGGAGCGCCGCAATCCGCAGGTCGCCGGCGACTATGCGAAATGGTTCTTGGGACGCTTGCGCGCCGTCGAGGCAGCCACCGCAAATGCCGAAACCTTGTGCGCCGGCCGCTTCACAGCCGCTGACATTGTCATCGGTTATGCGCTCCGCCTCGCCGACAACATTGGGCTGGCCAAGGATTTTGGGCCAAATGTCGCAGCATATTGGGCGCGCTTGCAGCAGCGCGACGGCTTCAAGCGCGCCGTTGCTGCGGAGCAAAAGGCCGGGATCGAGCAGAAAGTCGCTCCAAGGGTGCGGGCGTAGTTGTCGTCCCGGCGAAGGCCCATACTCCCCGAAACATGTTTTGCGAAGATTGGTCGCTCGGGATTGATATCGCCCACATCGATAGACTTCCCGATATGGGTCCCGGCCTCCGCCGGGACGACGAAGAGTTCCGGGTTTTTCTTTGCCCTTCCGTAGCGCCTGTCTTTTGCGCCTCATGACAGCGCTATCCCACCGTGACAGCGCCCAAATTTCCGCTAAGGTGACCTCCGTCCGCAGCGGCCAGAGAGCCGCGCGAGGAGGATCCCCATGGAAGATAAAGGTCGCGAATCCGACCATTTGATGCTGATCACGCCGGAGCGGGTGTTCTATGCCGGCCTGCTCGGACGCCCCCGCAAACGGACCCCCGGCTGCTGCCACGTCTATGTGGCGGTGAAGGGCAATCTGCAGCTGACGATCGACGATGTCTTCGCCACCGGCGAGCTGTTCGTCACCCTGCCGAACCAGCGGCATTCCATCGCCAGCGACTACCGCACCGCAATCAGCGTGACGCTCGAACCCGAGAGCATGCCGGACGGCGTGCTGGAGGCCTTGGCCCAGCGGCTGACCGGACCGGACAGTGCCGTTTACGCCCGCAAGATCCTCGCCGCCTACGCGCTGCTGCGCCAGCGCCGTTACGGCGACATCACCACCGCCGAGTTCGACGAGATGTGTTTTGGCGAGGCGCTGCCGCGCCGCGTGCTCGACCCGCGGGTGACGCGCGCGGTCGCCCGCATCGAACGCTTCTCCGGCGAGCCGGTCACGGCCGATACCTGTGCAGCCGAAGCGGGATTGTCCGCCTCGCGCTTCCTGCATTTGTTCAAGGAGGAGACCGGCATCTCCTTCCGCTCCTTCCGCGCCTGGAAGCGCGCGCGGCATTTGCTGCACTTCGCCAACCAGGACCTCAACCTCGCCCATCTTGCGCAGGACATCGGCTATCCCGATTCCACTCATTTCAGCCACTCGATCCGCCGCTTCTACGGCCTGAAGCCGCGCGCCATCTTCGTCGGCTCGCGCGATCTTGCGATCTATCGCAGCACCGAGACAGTACGGCTCGCGGAGGCTTCGTAGGGTGGGTTAGCGCCGCTGCCGTAGGGTGGGCAAAGCGAAGCGTGCCCACCATCGTCACCAAGCACCGAGATGTGGTGGGCACGGCGCAAAGCGCCTTTGCCCACCCTACGGTTTCTCGCTCTTTTCCAGCTTCTCCGCGCAAGAAGCCGCATGCCGCCCATCACATGATCGCAAGCGTTGAATTCTCAACATGCGAGACATCCAAGTCATGAGCGTCAAGGCATGAGCGACAAGGCCGTCATCACCTGCGCGCTGAACGGCGTGCTCACCGATCCGAAGCAGCACAACGTGCCTGTGACGCCCGAAGAGATGGCGCGCGAGGCCAAGGCTGCGTTCGATGCCGGCGCGTCCATCATGCACATCCATCTGCGCCAGCAGGCGCCGAACAAGGGGCATCTGCCGTCCTGGGAGGTCAGCGTCAGCAAGGAGATCCAGCAGGCGATCCGCGAGGCCTGTCCGGGGGTCATCATCAACCATACCTCGGGCGTGTCAGGGCCGAACTACTCAGGCGCGCTCGACTGCATCCGTGAAACGAAGCCGGAGATCGCGGCCTGCAATGCCGGCTCGCTGAACTATCTGAAGGTCAAGGCCGACAACACCTGGGCCTGGCCGCCGATGATGTTCGACAACGCGGTCGAGAAGGTGAAGGACTATCTCGACGTCATGAACGCGGTCGGCACCATCCCCGAGTTCGAATGCTTCGACGTCGGCATCGTCCGCTGCGTCGGCATGTATCACCAGGTCGGCATGTACAAGGGCCCGCTCGAATATAACTTCGTGATGGGCGTCGCCTCGGGCATGCCTGCTGATCCCGAGCTGCTGCCGATCCTGATCAAGCTGAAGCGGCCCGAAGCGCATTTTCAGGTCACCGCGATCGGCCGCGAAGAGATCTGGCCGCTGCACCAGCGCTGCGCCGAGCTCGGCGGTCATCTGCGCACCGGCCTCGAAGACACCTTCTATCTTGCCGACGGCAAGAAGGTGACGTCGAACGGCCAGCTGATCGAAGCCGTCGCCGCCTGCGCCCGCCGCGCCGGCCGCGAGATCGCAAGCCCCGCCGAGGCGCGGAAGATCTTTGGGACGAATCGCTGAACGTAGCCCCAGCCGTCATTGCGAGCGAAGCGAAGCAATCCAGAGTGCATCCGCGGAAACAGACTGGATTGCTTCGTCGCTTCGCTCCTCGCAATGACGGGTAGGATAGATTTATGTCCATTCTCGAAAACACTATCTCGCCCGGCAGCACCAGCTACCACGTCAATCGCGACGGCATGCTTGCGCTGATCGACCGCATGCGCGCGCTGGAAGAGCGCACGCGGGCAGCGTCCGCCGCAGCAAAGGACCGCTTCCACAAGCGCGGCCAGCTGCTGCCGCGCGAGCGCGTCGCGCTGGTGCTTGATCCCGGCGCGCCCTTCATTGAGCTGTCGACGCTCGCCGGCTACATGTTCGACGTTCCGGATCCGAACAAGAGCGTGCCCGGCGGCGGCGTCATTGCCGGCATCGGCTTTGTCTCGGGCGTGCGCTGCATGGTTAGCGCCAGCGATGCCGGCATCGATGCCGGTGCACTGCAACCTTACGGTCTCGACAAGACGCTGCGGGTGCAAGAGCTCGCGCTGGAGAACAAGCTGCCTTACGTCCAGCTCGTCGAAAGCGCCGGCGCCAATCTGTTGCGTTACCGTGTCGAGGATTTTGTCCGCGGCGGCAACATCTTTCGCAATCTCGCGCGGCTCTCGGCCGCGGGATTGCCCGTCGTCACCGTGACGCATGGCTCGTCCACCGCCGGCGGTGCCTACCAGACGGGTCTCTCCGACTACATCGTCATGGTCCGCGGCCGCACCCGCGCTTTCCTTGCGGGGCCGCCACTCCTGAAAGCCGCGACCGGTGAGATCGCGACCGAGGAAGAGCTCGGCGGTGCCGAGATGCATACGCAGGTGTCCGGTCTCGGCGACTACCTCGCCGAGGACGATCGCGACGCACTGCGCATCGCGCGCGAGATCATGGCGGCGCTGCAATGGGAGCGGCCGGGCAGGATAGCTGCGCAGTTCAAGCCGCCGCGCTACGACCAGGACGAGCTGCTCGGCATCATGCCGATGGACCACAAGCGCCCGGTGGACATGAAACAGGTGATTGCGCGCATCGTCGACGATTCCGACTTCACCGAGATGGCGCCGAACTACGGCCCCGCCACCGTCTGCGGCCATGCCCGCATCGAGGGCCAGGCGATCGGCATCATCACCAATAACGGTCCGCTCGATCCCGCCGGTGCCAACAAGGCGACGCATTTCATCCAGGCCTGCTGCCAGACCCGCACGCCGTTGCTCTATCTGAACAACACCACCGGCTACATGGTCGGCAAGGCCTATGAAGAAGCCGGCATGATCAAGCACGGCTCGAAGATGATCCAGGCGGTGACCTCGGCGACGGTGCCGCAGATCACCATCTATTGCGGCGCCTCGTTCGGCGCCGGCAATTACGGCATGTGCGGCCGCGGCTTCCATCCGCGTTTCTGCTTCTCCTGGCCGAACGCCAAGACCGCCGTGATGGGCGGCGAGCAGGCTGCAGAAACCATGGCGATCGTGACCGAGGCCGCTGCAGCGCGCCGCGGCAAACCGGTCGAGAAGGACAAGCTCGAGGCCATGAAGGCGCAGATCATTGGCGTGTTCGACGGCCAGATGGACGTGTTCTCGACCAGCGCGCGCGTGCTTGACGACGGCGTGATCGATCCGCGCGACACCCGCGCGGTGCTGTCCGAGGTGCTGGCAATCTGCCGCGAGGGCGATGCACGCACACCCCAGCGCATGCAGTTCTCGGTGGCCCGCCCATGAGGAACGGATCAGTGCAGCACCGGCCGTTCTTCAAGGTCCTGATTGCCAATCGCGGCGAGATCGCGCTCCGCGTGATGCGCAGCGCGCGGCAACTCGGCCTCGGCGTCGTCGCGGTCTATTCGGATGCCGATCGCGATGCGCTCCACGTGCGGCAGGCGGATCAGGCCGTGCGCATCGGCGAAGCGCTGCCGGCGCACTCCTATCTCAACATCCCCGCGATCATCGCCGCAGCCAGGGCGAGCGGCGCGGACGCCGTGCATCCCGGCTATGGCTTCCTTGCCGAGAATGAGGAGTTCGCGAGAGCTTGCAAGGATGCCGGTCTCGTCTTCATCGGCCCATCGCCGCAGGCGATCGAAGCTATGGGCAACAAAGCCGGCGCCAAGGAGATCATGAAGAAGGCCGGCGTGCCCATCGTGCCAGGCTATCAGGGCACTGACCAGGGCGACGAGGTCATGCTCGCCGAAGCCAAAAAGATCGGCTTCCCCGTGATGATCAAGGCGGTGGCCGGCGGCGGCGGACGAGGCATGCGGCTCGTCGCCGACGCGGCCTCTTTTCCCGATGCCCTGCGCAGCGCGCGGTCGGAGGCGAAGGCCGCGTTCGGTGATCCCACGGTCATCCTCGAACGGGCCATCCTGAACCCGCGCCATATCGAGATCCAGGTGTTCGGCGACAGCCACGGCAACGCGATCCATCTCGGCGAGCGTGATTGCTCGGTGCAGCGGCGGCACCAGAAGCTGATCGAGGAGGCGCCGTCGCCTGCGGTGACGCCGGAGCTGCGCGCGAAAATGGGCGAGGTGGCCGTCGCGGCCGTGAAGGCGCTGCGCTATGAGGGCGCCGGCACGCTGGAATTTTTGCTCGATGCGAGCGGCGAGTTCTACTTCATGGAAATGAACACGCGGCTTCAGGTCGAGCATCCCGTGACCGAGGCGATCACCGGGCTCGACCTCGTCGAGCTTCAGCTGCGCGTTGCGCGCGGTGAGCAATTGCCGGTGAAGCAGCAGGATATCCGCTTCGAAGGCCACGCCATCGAGGTGCGACTGTGCTCGGAAGATGCCGCGCACGATTTCATGCCGCAGTCCGGCCGCATGGCGCGCTGGCAGGTGCCGGACGGTATCCGCATCGAGCATGCGCTGCAGTCGGATACGGAGATCCCGCCGTTCTACGATTCCATGATCGCCAAGGTGATCAGCCATGGCGCCACGCGCGAGGAGGCGAGGGGGCGGTTGATCGTCGGCCTGGAGCAGCTCACGGCTTTTGGCGTGACCACCAACCAGGCGTTCCTGATGTCGTGCCTGCGTCATTCCGGCTTTGCCAAGGGCGAGGCGACGACGGCGTTCATCGGTGCGCATCGCGACGATTTGTTGGCGCCGCGTGCGAACAGCGCATTCAGCGTCGCGCTCGCGGGCCTTCTGCTCTACGTCACCAGCCCGCAGGCGCCGTCATGGCGGGGCGGACGGAGCCTGTCGGCAACGTTCCCGCTGCCTGCGAAGATCGAGATCGCCGGCCAGATACATGAACTCGAAGTCACCCGCGAGCGCGACGGCAGCTACACAATCGCTACCGACGGCCGGGAAGCTAAGTTCGAAATCGATGAGCTTGATCCCGACGCCATCCGCTTCCGCCATGACAGCGTAATGGACAGCGCAAGATTCCTGCGCGATGGCGACCGGCTCTACCTCCAGCATCGCGGCATCCCGCTCGCGGTGAATGATCTCACGCTAGCCGCGCCGAAGGCTGCCGCGACCAACGGCGGTGACGGCAAGGTCCGCGCTGCCCTGAACGGCCGCGTCGTCGCCGTCCTGGTCAAGCCGGGCGATCGCGTCACTGCCGGTCAACCGGTGATGACGTTGGAAGCGATGAAGATGGAGCACGTCCACAAGGCCGGCATTGACGGCGTGGTGGACGCGATCGACGTTGCCGAGGGCGAGCAGGTGACCACGGGCAGGATGGTGGTGGAGATCGGGGCGGGTTAGGGCGGCGAGCGCAGTATCGTAATCGTAGGGTGGGCGCATAGCGCCGTGCCCACCGTCGTGCGGCGGTTGCGTCTGGGATGGTGGGCATGCATCGCTTTGCCCGCCCTACGGATCTTCGCCGGGACGACATTAGAGAGGTCGCCCCGTCCCCTCATTGAGCAAACACGCCACCCGATGTCCGCCAGCCGCCTCCACCAGCGCCGGCCGCTCCGTCTTGCACCGTTCCATCGCAAACCGGCAGCGGGTATGAAACGCGCAGCCCGAGGGCGGATTGACCGGGCTCGGCACGTCGCCATCGACCAGGGGCGCAAGTTTTTTCGCGAGCGGATTGGCGATCGGCACCGAGGCGAGCAGCGCCTGCGTGTAAGGATGCCGCGGGTTGCGGAACAATTCGTCCTTGTCGGCGATCTCGACGATCCGCCCGAGATACATCACCGCGACGCGGTGGCTGATATGCGCGACCACGGCGAGATCGTGCGCGATGAAGAGATAGGAGAAGCCGTGCCGGCGTTGCAGATCGATCAAGAGATTGATCACTTGCGCCTGGATCGAGACGTCGAGCGCGGAGACCGGCTCGTCGCAGACGATCAACCGCGGCTCCAGTGCCAGCGCCCGCGCGATGCAGATGCGCTGACGCTGGCCGCCGGAGAATTGATGCGGGAAGTTGCGCATCTGATCGGGTCTTAGGCCCACCTGCTCGAACAGTCTCGCGACGCGCGCCTCCAGCGCCTTGCCGGTGGCGAGCCCATGCACGGCCAGCGGCTCGCCGACGATGTCGCCCGCGGTCATGCGCGGATTGAGCGAGGCAAAGGGGTCCTGGAACACGATCTGCATCGAGCGACGGTGCGGCCGCAGGGCCGTCTTCGAGAGATGGGTGATGTCCTCACCTTCCAGGCGGATCTGGCCCGAGGTCGGCTCGACCAGCCGCAGCACGCTACGCGCCACGGTCGACTTGCCGCAGCCGGATTCGCCGACGAGGCCAAGCGTCTCGCCAACACCAAGCGCGAACGAGACACCATCGACCGCGTGCACGGTGCCGACCTGCCGGCGCAGCACGCCCGCACGCACGGGATAGTGCTTGATCAAGTCCGTGACCTCGAGCAGCGCCTCGCTCATGCCACCTCCGCCACTTCCTCCGCGCGCCAGCAGGCCGCGAGATGGCCGCCGCCCCAATCGGCGAGCGGCGGATATTCGTCCTGGCAGCGCTTGATCGCGAGTGGGCAGCGCGGCGCGAAGGCGCAGCCTTTCGGCAGCCGCACCAGCGACGGCACCGTGCCCGGAATTTCGTTAAGCCGCGGCGGCGCGGCGACGCCGGACGCCGGCACGGCCGGAATCGAAGCCATCAGCCCCCGCGTATAGGGATGCTTTGGCGATGCAAACAGCGCTTCGACGCTGGCTTCCTCGACCTTGCGGCCCGCATACATCACGATCACGCGCTGCGCGGTCTGCGCGACCACGCCGAGATCATGCGTGATCAGCACGAGCCCAGTGCCGAGCTCCTTCTGGAGGTCGAGGATCAGCGCCAAGATCTGCGCCTGGATTGTGACGTCGAGCGCAGTGGTCGGCTCGTCCGCGATCAGCAGCGCCGGACGGCACGCCAGCGCCATCGCGATCATCGCGCGCTGGCGCATGCCGCCGGAGAGCTGGTGCGGATATTCCCGTGCGCGCCGCGCCGGCTCGGGGATGCGCACCAGCCGCAGCATCTCGACTGCGATATCCCCGGCCTCCTTGGCCGACAAGTTCCGGTGCAGCCGCACCGCCTCGACGATCTGGTCGCCGATCCGCATCACCGGATTGAGCGAGGTCATCGGTTCCTGAAAGATCATGGAGATGCGGTTGCCCCTGACAGCACGCATCTTCGCTTCATCTAGCGCCAGCAGATCGGTGCCTTCGAGCGTGACGGAGCCGCCGACAATACGGCCCGGCGGATCAGGCACTAGCCGCATCAGCGATAGCGCCGTGACGCTCTTGCCGCACCCGGATTCGCCGACGATCGCTAGCGTCTCGCCGCGCTTCACGGTGAATGAAACGTCGTCAACCGCCTTGAAGAGTCCCGAATTGGTGAAGAACACCGTCTTCAGGTTCTTCACGTCGAGCACGAGGTCGGATTTGTCAGCCATCAGCCGCGCTGCCGGGGATCGAGGATATCACGCAGGGCGTCGCCGAACAGGTTGGCACCGAACACGGCGAGGCTGATGGCGATGCCCGGGAAGATCACCAGCCACGGCGCGGTGCGGACATATTCGGCGGCGGATTCCGAGAGCATACGCCCCCACGACGGATAAGGTTCGGGAATGCCGAGGCCGAGGAAGGACAGCGAGGCCTCGGTCAGGATGGTCGAGCCGAGCTGGGCGGTCGCCAGCACGATCAGCGGCGCCAGCGTGTTCGGCAGCACGTGGCGCAGCGCTATCCGCATCTCGCTCATACCGATCGACTTTGCCGCCTCCACGAAGGGCTGTTCGCGCAGTGCCAGCGTGTTGGCGCGGATGACGCGCGCGACGGTCGGGATCAGCGGAATGGCGATAGCGATGATCACGTTCGGCAGTGATGGGCCGAGCGCCGCCGTCATCACCAGCGCCAGCACCAAGAGCGGCAGCGCCTGGAGAACGTCGGAGACGCGCTGGAACACGAGATCGACCCAGCCCGAGAGATAACCGGAGGTGAGGCCGACGATCACGCCGATCGAGCCGCCGAGCGCCGTGGAGCCAAGCCCGACCGCGAGCGAGATCCGTGCACCGTGGATGATACGGCTGAACACGTCGCGGCCGAAGGAATCGGTGCCCATCCAGTGCGCCAGGCTCGGGCGCGCCAGCGCGCGGGCGGAGTCGACCGTCAGCGGATCGTAGCGCGCGATGAAGTCGGCGAAGATTGCGGTGAGCACGAACACCGTCATGATGACGAGCCCGGCCGCGCCAAGCACGTGCCGCTGGGCCATGAACAGCACGCGCCGCCAGCCACCGGTCGCATGCGCCCCGGCCCGCCTCAGTTCAACGTCGAAGTCGATCGAAGCCAAGCTGATCTCCTAATCCGTGTACCTGATGCGCGGGTCGAACACCGCGTAGAGCATGTCGACGGTGAAATTCGCGAACACGACCACGACCGCGATGAACATCACGAGGTTCTGCACGATCGGATAGTCGCGCCAGCGGATTGCCTCGACCAGGAAGCGGGCGACGCCGGGGATGTTGAACACGGTCTCGGTCACGATCAGACCGCCGATCAGGAATGCCGCCTCGATGCCGATCACGGTGATCACCGGCAAGATCGCGTTCTTCAGCGCGTGGTGATAGTTCACGGCGGCGTCGGATGCGCCCTTGGCGCGGGCGGTGCGGATATAATCCTGCCGCAGCACCTCCAGCATCGAGGAGCGGGTGATGCGCATGGTCAGCGCGGCGCTGCGGAAGCCGACGGCGGCCGCCGGCACGGCATAGGTGGCAAACGCCTCGAGCCAGGTCTGCGGATTGGGATTGAAGATCGGCATCTGGCCGAACATCGCCACCGACGCGGTGAGGATCAAAAGGCCGAGCCAGAACGAGGGCAGGGACAATCCGCTGAGGCTGACGACACGCAGCGCATAGTCGAGCCGGGTGCCTTGCTTCACGGCGCTGATGACGCCGAGCGGGATGCCGATGGACGCTGAGAACAATAGCGCGAGGCCAGCAAGCCGCGCCGTGATCGGAATCCGCGGCAGGATCTCCTGAAGCGCCGGCTTCTCCGACACGTAGGAATAACCAAAGTCGCCGCGCAGAAGACCGCTGATCCAGTGCCAATATTGCACGATCAGCGGCTGATCGATGCCGAGCTCCTTCTCCAGATTGGCCTTGTCGGCGGGATCGACATAGCCGGCCGCGGCGAACAGGATGTCGACGATGTTGCCGGGGACGACGCGCAGCAGGAAGAAGATGACGATCGAGATCCCGAACAGGGTCACGAGCATCAGGAACAGGCGTCGCACCAGATAGGCAAACATGCACCGCCTCCTGTCGAACGCCTCAGCCGCCCGCGTTACTTGTCGAGCCAGACGTCCTCATAGCGAAAGCCGTTATAAGAACTGTTCGACATGATCGTGATCCCCTTGACATAGGGCTGCCAGCAGGTGCCGGCCCGCGCGTGGAAGATGATCGGACGGGCGACATCCTCCTGCAGCTTCTTGTCGATGTCCCAGACCAGTTGCTTGCGCTTGCCAACATCGATCTCCTGCGACTGCACGTCGAACAGCTTCTCGATCTCCTTGTTGCAATAATTGGTGTAGTTCCGCTCCGAGCCGCAAGAGTAGTTCTCGTAGAAGGACTGGTCGGGATCGTCGACGGAATTTCCGGTCAGGTTCAGGCCGAGCATGTAATCCTTGCGTGCGACCTTCGGGAACCAGTTTGCAGTCTCCACGACGTCGAGTTCGCCGTCGATATAGATGCTCTTGAGCTGGTCGATCAGGATCACCGCGGGATCGCGATATTCCGCGAGATTGCGTGTCGAGACCTTCACGGCGAGGTGCTTGTCGGGGCCGTAGCCGGCCTTCTGCATCAGCTTTCTGGCCTCCTCCCGGCTCGCGTTCACGTTCGGGCCATAGCCTGGGATGGTCTCCAGCTTGTCCTTGGGCATGCCCCAGATGCCCTGCGGCGGCGGCAGCATGGTGCCGCCGATATCGGCTTGGCCCTCGAACAGGATGTCGACGAAGGCTTTGCGGTCGAGCGCCATCGCCATCGCCCGGCGGATGTCGATGTTGTCGAACGGCGCGGAAGTCGAATTGACGATGATGTTGGTCGAAACGTTGGTCGGCTCGACTGCGCAGATCGCGTTTGGCGCCTGTGACTTGATATCCTTGAGGAGCGGGATCGTGATGTGCGTCGGGAAGGTCATGTCGAACTTGCCGGCGACGAAGGCGAGGATCGCGGTCGAGCGGTTCGTGATGATCGTGTACTCGATGCCGTCGAGATAGGGCAGGCCCTTCTTCCAGTAGTCCGGGTTTCGCGTCAGCTTGATCGATTCATTGGCCTTGAACTCGACGAACTTGAACGGGCCGGTTCCGACCGGATGGGTGCGCATGTCGGCCGGCGAGACGTGACAGGGGTAGATCGGCGTATAACCGGATGCGAGCATCGCCAGCAGCGACGGTTGCGGCCGCTTCAGGTCGAAGGAGACCTCGAAATCGCCATTCGGCGTGACGTCGTTGACCTCATTGTACCAGGCCTTGCGCGGATTCTGCCGCAGCTTCTGCTGCGATTTGCCCATGAGGAGATCGAAAGTGCATTTGACGTCGGCCGACGTGAACGGCTTGCCGTCATGCCATTTGACGCCCTGGCGCAGTTTGAAGGTCAGCTTCTTGTTGTCGCCGCTCCAGGACCAGCTCTCGGCCAGCTCTGGCCTCAGGGTATCAGGGCTGTTCTGCGCGATGTGCTGGTCATAGATGACCAGATTGTTGAACACCCCCATGAAGGGCACGTTGATCGAATAGGTCGCCCCCTCGAGGATGGACGCATTGGCCGGGCTGTCGCGATGATACATCCGCAGGATCCCGCCCTGCTTGGGCTCGCCGGCAAGCGCAATGGTCGAAAACGCCAGCAAAGATAGCGCCGCCGTCGCGGCGAGCGCCCGCACGCTCCGCATCCTCGTCCTCCCTGGACATCGGCCTTTTGGCCTGTTTGAGGGGACGATAGCGATGGGCGTGGAGGGAGGCAACCGGCAAGGCCGCCCACGCTCTCGACAATTCGGATGACGGAAGGCCGCAGGGCTTCATTCTCTCACGATGCGAGAGTGCAAGTGCGAAGGGACGGTTCCTGTATCGATGTTGGGGCGCAAGCCACATCAACAAACTCCGGTGTCGTCCCGGACAAGCGCGCCCCAAGCGCGCGCCGATCCGGGACCCATAGCCACAGGGAGTGGTTTGGCGAAGACTCGGAGTTGCCTGCTCGCGCGACAATTGTTCCCTTTGGCTATGGGTCCCGGGTTCGCGACCTCGTCGCGCCCCGGGACGATGGCTGAGTGTGGCTGCGCCTCACACGATCCGCGATGCCTTGTTCCCCCAGTACCTATCCCGCAGCAGCCGCTTGTACAGCTTCCCTGTCGGCAGCCGCGGCAATTCCTTTTCGAAATCGACCGAGCGCGGCACCTTCTGCCGCGACAGCGATTTTGCGCAGAACGCGATCAGCTCTTCCGCCAGCGCAGGGCCCGGCACCACGCCCGGCATCGGTTGCACCACTGCCTTCACCTCTTCGCCGAGATCGGCATTGGGCACGCCGAACACCGCGGCGTCGGCGACCTTCGGATGGGTGATCAGCAGATTTTCGCACTCCTGCGGGTAGATGTTCACGCCACCAGAGATGATCATGAAGGTCGCGCGATCGGTGAGGTAGAGGAAGCGGTCCTTGTCGACATAGCCGACGTCGCCGACCGTGCTCATGCTGCCGTCCGGCGAGCGCGCCTCCCGGGTCTTCTCCGGGTCGTTGAAATATTCGAACGGCGAGGCGGTCTTGAACCAGACCTGGCCCGGCGTGCCGGTCGGGCATTCCCTCATGTTCTCGTCGAGGATGTGGAGGTCGCCGAGCAGAACCTTGCCGACGGTGCCGCGATGGGCGAGCCACTCCTCGCTGTTGCAGGCGGTGAAGCCGAGGCCCTCGGTGGCGCCGTAATATTCATGGATGATCGAGCCCCACCATTTGATCATGTCGTCCTTGACGAGGGCCGGGCAGGGCGCCGCGGCGTGGATCGCGATCTCCAGCGACGACAGATCGTAGCGGCTGCGCACCTCCTCCGGCAACTTCAGCATGCGCGAGAACATCGTCGGCACCAGCTGGGTGTGGGTGATGCCCCATTGCTCGACGAGCTCAAGGTAACGCTCCGGATCGAAGCTCTCCATGATGATCACGGTGCCGCCCATGCGGATCGTGAGATTGACCGCCGCCTGCGGCGCCGAGTGATAGAGCGGCGCCGGCGACAGATAGACCATGCCCTCGCGGTAGTGCCAAAGTTTCGTCAGGAAATCGAACAGCGGCAGATTGTGCTTTGGCGGCTCCTCCGGCAGCGGCCGCAGGATGCCCTTGGGCCGTCCGGTTGTGCCCGACGAATACAGCATCGCGGTGCCGAGCCACTCGTCTGCGATCGGCGTCGTCGGCAGATCGGCGGTCACCTCCGCAAGACCGACGATGCGGTCGCTCTCGCCCGGGCCATCGGCGACGATGCAGAGCTTGACGTCGGGGCAGGCCCGGATCGCCTCGCGCGCGATGTTGAGCTTCGCCACCGACGTGATCAGGATCTTGGATTGGCTGTTGACGAGGAGATAGGCGAGCTCGCCCGGTGTCAGGAAGGAGTTGATGCAGGTGTAGTAGAGGCCGGAGCGCTCGCCTGCGCCGCAGACCTCGAGATAGCGCGAATTGTTCTCCATGAAGATCGAATAATGATCGAGCCGCTTCAGGCCGTGCCTGCGAAACAGATGCGCGAGGCGGTTGCTGCGTGCCTCCAGCTCGCGATAGGTAACGGTCTCGCCCGTCGTCGCCATGATGAAGGCAGGCTGGAGCGGACGTAGGCGGGCATGCTGACCTGGGTACATCAGTCCTCCGGCTTTTGGATCATGCGGCAAGAAGCAGGATTTCACGCACTTGCGCCGGGCTGTCGATCCTGCGCGGATTGTGCGGGATCCAATTCGTGCGCATCGCCTGTGCGGCGATGGCGTCGAAATGCTCCGGCGACACGCGCACCTCGGCGAGGCTGCGCGGCATGCCGAGCGAGCGAATGAAGGCATCGAGCACGTCGGCGGCATCTCGGCCAGGAAAGCCCATGGCGGCCGCGACGATCATCTGGCGCTCGGCATTGTCGGGCGCATTCCAGCGCATCACCGCCGGCAGCATGACGCAGGAGGTGTAACCGTGCGGCACGTCGAAGGCCGCACCCAGCGCGTAGCCGATGCCGTGGCTCGCACCCATCGGCACGCCAGCTGCGAGTGCGCCCATCGACAGCCAGGTACCGATCTGCGCATCCATCCGCGCGTCGAGATCGCCAGGATCGGCCTTCACCCGCGGCAGCGCGTCGGCGAGCATAGCGAGGCCCTTCATCGATTGCGCGTCGGCATAAGGGTGAGTCTCGCGCGAGCAGATCGCTTCCACGCAATGGTCGACGGCGCGGACGCCGGTGGAGAGAAACAGCCATTCCGGCGTGTGCACGGTGATCGCGGGATCGAGGATGGTCGCGCGCGGCACCATGAGCGGATGCCGCAGCATCTGCTTCACATTCGTGCTGCGGTCGGTCACGCCCGCGATCGCGCTGAACTCGCCGCCGGCGATCGTGGTCGGCACGCTGATCTGCCGCACTGTCGGCGCGGTCATCTCGGGTGCGACGCCCTTGTGCACGCGGATGCGCTCGATGCCGCCGATATCGTCGATGCCGTTGGCGAGGCACAGCTGCACCGCCTTGGCGCCGTCGGTGATGGAGCCGCCACCGACGGTGACGATCAGATCGGCGTTCACCTCGCGCGCCGCATGGGTGGCGGCGATCACCGCCTCGCGCGGCGTATGCGCCGGCATGGCGTCGAACAGGCCGGCGCAGCGCTCGCCGAGCGCCTCCCTGATCTTCGTGATCTCGTCGGTCTGCCGGTTGAGCGTGCCCGAGACCATCAGGAAGGCGCGGCGCGTTCCCAGCCGGTCCATCTGCGCGACGATGGCTTCGGCTGCGGGATGGCCGAACACGACCTCCTCGATCGCGCCATAAACGACACGTCCCTGGTGCACGCTTGTCCTCCCCGGACAATTCGTCTTGTTTTTGTAGGGGGTAGTCTAGACGAGCAGTTGCGGCCCGTCATGCGCGAAGACGCTGGGCCTCTTCTTAACCCTCCCCTGGAGGGGCCTGGAGGGGGAGGGTCGGCTAACATTGAGCGAAGCGAAAATGTGTGCCGGGGTGGGGTGACGGTCTCTCCGCGATGAACAGCGCCCGAGTGGAGAGATCACCCGACCCCGCTCGCGCTGCGCGCGATCGACCCTCCCCCTCCAGGGCCCTCCAGGGGAGGGTGAACGAAGCGTGGACCTCGCCTCCTGCATTCATGTGCCTCGTGAATAAGTCCAATTGAATTCCGCCCGCTAATCATCGCGTGCGCGGCCGGCTAATCCCCCTGTCAACCCGCCATCCGGTCAGGGCATGCGGCCGGGCATTGCGCGTGCATTGGTCTTGAAGAGTTCATCATTGCCGCCCATGTTGTGTCCCCCGCGAGTGGGCGCCTATCCCGCATTTTCCGCGGCTTTTATGCGAGGACCTGGGATGACTGGACCGGACGGAAGCGAGCAGATTGTCAAAAAGCACGATTTCGTTCAGCACAGCGCAATTGCCGGGCTTCTCGCCGCGGCATTCGCCCTGTCCGGCTGCGACAAGCCGGCGTCGCAGGCCGCTGCCCCGCCGCCGGTGCCGGTGACGGTCGCCCAACCGGTCAAGCGCACTGTCACTGATTGGGACGAGTTCACCGGTCGCTTCGAGGCGGTCGAGGAGGTGCAGGTGCGCCCCCGCGTCGGCGGCTTCGTCAACTCGGTTGAGTTCCAGGACGGCGCCATCGTGCGTCAGGGCGATCTGCTCTACGTGATCGATTCCCGTCCGTTCGAGGCGGTGGCTGCGCAGGCAGAGGGTCAGCTGTCGGACGCGCGGGCCAAAGTGGAGCTTGCCAAGCGCGAGCTCGACCGCGGTCTCAACCTGGTGCAGACCAGCGCGGTCTCGGAGCAGGTCGTCGATCAGCGCCGCCAGGCCTTGCAGGCCGCACATGCGGCCGAGACGCAGGCCGAGGGCGCGCTGAAGGCCGCCAAGCTCAACATCGAGTTCACGCATGTGACGGCGCCGCTGACCGGTCGCGTCAGCCGCCACCTCGTCAGTCCCGGCAATCTCGTGCAGGGCAGCGATAACGGCGCTTCGACGCTGCTGACCTCGATCGTCACGCTGGATCCGATCTACATCTATTTTGACATGGATGAGGCGACCTTCATCAAATACAGCAAATTATGGTTCGAGGGGCGGCGCCCAAGTTCGCGCGACACCGCGAACCCGGTGCAGGTGACGCTGGCCGGTGAAACCAAGCCGTCGCATGAGGGCACCGTGAACTTCCTCGACAACCGCCTCGATGTTTCGACCGGCACGCTGCGCAGCCGCGCGGTGGTCAAGAACACCGACCTGTCGATCCTGCCCGGCCAGTTCGGGCGTGTCCGCCTGATCGGCAGCGCGCCCTATGAGGCGCTGCTGATTCCGGACGTCGCTATCGCGACCGACCAGTCCCGCAAGATCGTGTTCGTGGTGAAGCCCGATGACACGGTCGAGGCGCGTCCCGTGGTGCTCGGGCCGCTCGATGACGGCCTGCGCGTGATCCGCGAAGGGTTGAAGGCGGAGGACCGCGTCATCGTCAATGGCATCCAGCGCGCCCGCGTCGGCGCCAAGGTCACCCCGCAGACCGCGCAAGCCCCGGCCGGTGGCAAGTCATGAATCTTGGCCGCCTCTCCATCAACCAGCCCATCCTGGCGATGGTGCTGTCGATCGTGCTGCTGATCGTCGGCGCGATCGCCTACACCACGCTGCCGGTCTCCGAATATCCGCAAGTGGTGCCGCCCACCGTGGTCGTCACCACGCAATATCCCGGCGCCTCCGCGCAGACTGTGTCCGACACGGTCGCAGCTCCCATCGAGCAGGAGATCAACGGCGTCGAGGACATGCTGTATCTCTACAGCCAGGCGACCTCGAACGGCCAGCTCACCATCACCGTCACCTTCAAGCTCGGCACCGATCTCGATAAGGCCCAGGTGCTGGTGCAGAACCGCGTCGCGATCGCGCAGCCGCGTTTGCCGGAGGAAGTGCAGCGCAACGGCGTCACCACGCGCAAGAACTCGCCCGACATCCTGATGGTCGTCTTCATGCTGTCGCCGGACGACACGTTCGACCAGCTCTACATCTCGAACTATGCGCTGCTCCAGGTCCGCGACCAGCTGCTGCGTCTCGACGGCGTCGGCGACATCCAGATCTTTGGCGCACGCGACTATTCGATGCGGCTGTGGCTCGATCCTGACCGGATCGCCAATCTCGGCCTGACCTCGGCCGAGGTGCTCGCGGCGATCCGCGCCCAGAACCTGCAGATCGCCGGCGGCCAGATCGCCGAGCCGCCGATCGCCGACCGCGCCTTCCAGCCGAATCTCACCTTCACGGGACGCCTGAAGGATCAGAAGCAGTTCGAGGACATCCTGATCAAGGCCGGCTCCGACGGCCGGGTCGTTCGTTTGCGCGACGTTGCCCGCATCGAGCTAGGGGCGCTGGCGTATTCCACCAACAGCTTCCTGCTGCGCAAATCGGCTGTGGCCATGCTGGTGACCCAGCGGCCCGGATCAAACGCGCTCGCGACGGCGAAAAACATCTCCGACACGATGACGAAGCTCAAGGCGAGCTTCCCTCGCGGTCTCGACTACAATATCGGCTACAACCCGACCGAATTCATCGCGCAATCGGTCCACGAGCTGATCAAGACCATCTACGAGGCTATGCTGCTCGTGGTCGTCGTGGTGCTGGTGTTCCTGCAAGGATGGCGGCCCGCGATTATTCCGATCATCGCGATACCGGTGTCGCTGGTCGGCACCTTCGCGGTGATGGCGGCGCTGGGCTTCTCCATCAACAATCTCACGCTGTTCGGCCTCGTGCTCGCCGTCGGCATCGTGGTCGACGACGCCATCGTCGTGGTCGAGAATGTCGAGCGGCACCTCGAGCACGGCATGAGCCGGCGCGATGCGGCGCTGAAGACGATGGAAGAGGTCGGCGGCGCGCTGGTCTCGATCGCGCTGGTGCTGTGCGCGGTGTTTGTTCCGACCGCGTTCCTGGGCGGCATTTCCGGCCAATTCTTCCAGCAATTCGCGGTCACCATCGCGGTCGCGACTGCGATTTCCTGCTTCTGCTCGCTGACGCTGTCGCCGGCGCTGGCCTCGCAGATCCTGGTGCCGCACGAGGAGAAGAAGCCGCCGGCTGCCTGGAATGTCATTGCGCGGGGCTGGGATGCCTTCACTGGCGTGTTCAACCGCGTGTTTGAGCGGCTGGCGCATGGTTATGCCGGTCTTGCCAATTTCGTGATCCGCCACTCCGTTGTGATGCTCCTGATCTACGTCGTGCTCATCGGCAGCGCCGGCTGGCTGATCGTGACCACGCCGCAGGGCTTCATTCCGGCGCAGGATCGCGGCTACGTCATCGTATCCGTGCAATTGCCGGGTGCGGCGTCACTGGCACGTACCACCGAGGTCGTGCGCGAGATCGAGCGGATCTCGCTGGATACGCCGGGCATCGTCCGCGTTGCGGCCTTCGCCGGCTTCTCCGGCGCCACCCGCACCCAGGCCGGCAATGCGGCGGCGCTGTTTCCAGTGTTCGACGAACCCGAGGCGCGGCTGAAGAAGGGACTGTCCGCCAACGCCATCACGGCCGAGCTGCGCAAGCGCCTGTCCGCGATCCAGGGCGCGTTCATCATCGTGATTCCGCCACCGGCTGTGCCGGGCATCGGCACCGGCGGCGGCTTCACCATCCGCGTCCAGGACCGCCAGGGTCGCGGGCCCGAAATGCTCGCCGCCGCGACCGACGAGCTGGTCGCCGCCGCGCGCAAGGCACCAAGTCTCACCTCGGTGTTCTCGCCGTTCACGGCCAATACGCCGCAGCTCTTCGTCGACATCGACCGCACCAAGGCGCAGAAGCTCGGTGTTCCCATCTCCAACATCAACGACACGATCCAGACCTATTTCGGATCGACCTATGTCAACGACTTCAATCTGTTCGGCCGCACCTACCACGTCACCGCGCAGGCCGATTTCCCCTACCGCAAGGAGCCCAGCGATCTCGCACGCCTGCGCACGCGCAACGCCTCCGGCGACATGGTGATGCTCGGCAGTGTGGTCGAGTTTAGGGATGTCTCGGGTCCCGACCGCGTCGCGCGCTATAATCTTTACGCGGCGTCCGAATTGCAGGGCGAGCCGGCGCCGGGCACCAGCTCGACCACCGCACTCAACACCATCAAGAAGCTCGCGGACGACACGCTGCCGAGTGGCTTCAGCTTCGAATGGACCGACCTGTCCTATCAGCAGGTCACCGGCGGCAATGCCGGTCTCTACGTGTTTCCGATCTGCGTGCTGTTCGTTTATCTCGTGCTCGCCGCCCAATATGGCAGCTGGACCTTACCGTTCGCGGTGATCCTGATCGTGCCGATGTGCCTGCTCGCTGCCACCATCGGCGTGCGCATCATGGGGCAGGACGTCAACATCCTCACCCAGATCGGCTTCGTGGTGCTGGTGGGATTGGCGGCAAAGAACGCGATCCTGATCGTCGAGTTTGCACGCGATATCGAGAACGAAGGCAAGCCGCGGCTGGAGGCCGTCATCGAGGCCTGTCGATTGCGTCTGCGGCCGATCCTAATGACGTCCTTCGCCTTCATCCTCGGTGTCTTGCCGCTGGTGATCTCGAGCGGCTCCGGCTCGGAGATGCGGCAGGCCGTCGGCGTCGCCGTGTTCTTCGGCATGATCGGCGTCACCCTGTTCGGACTTCTGTTCACGCCGATCTTCTACGTGGTGGTGAGGAACCTGGCGGACGGGCGGCGGGATAAGAAGGCGGAGGTCGCGGGCTGACCATCGTCGGGAGTCCATCAGCGTAGCCACAATCACGCTGTCGTCCCGGACAAGCGCAAGCGCAGATCCGGGACCCATAGCCACAGGATCGAGTTTGGCGAAGACTCGCGGTGACCAGCTGCGCGCGATAACTGCTCCCTGGGGTTATGGGTCCCGGCCCCCGTGCGCAATTGCGCACTAGGCCGGGACGACGCCATTCTTGTGGAGCGCGCGCCCAAACTAACGGCCTACGCCGAAATGGATGGGCACGCGTGGGGTTCTTCACTACTATCCGCGCGATTTCACAACAGAAGACTGTCGGGAGATAACATATGAAATCAGCATTCTTGGCCGCCGCGGCCTCGGTCGTATTGTTGGCGGTGCCTGCCTCGGCGCAGGGCGTCAAGATCGGCATCCTCAACGACCAGTCCGGCGTCTATGCCGACTACGGCGGCAAATGGTCGGTCGAGGCCGCCAAGATGGCGATCGAGGATTTTGGCGGCGAGGTGCTCGGCCACAAGATTGAGCTCGTCACCGCCGACCACCAGAACAAGCCGGATCTCGCCAGCTCGATCGCGCGGCGCTGGTACGACGTCGAGAACGTCGACATGATCACGGAGCTGACGACCTCCTCGGTCGCGCTCGCGATCCATGAGCTCTCGAAGGAAAAGAAGAAGATCGACATCGTCGTCGGCGCCGCGACCTCGCGCCTGACCGGCGATGCCTGCCAGCCCTATGGCTTCCACTGGGCCTACGACACCCGCGCGCTCGGCGTCGGCACCGGCGGTGCGCTGACCAAGGCCGGCGGCGACACCTGGTTCTTCCTCACCGCGGACTATGCCTTCGGCTACGCGCTGGAAAAGGATACCAGCGAGATCGTCACCGCCAATGGCGGCAAGGTGGTCGGCTCGGTGCGCGTGCCGCTCAACTCGTCGGACTTCTCCTCCTTCCTGCTCCAGGCGCAGAGCTCCAAGGCGAAGATCGTCGGCCTCGCCAATGCCGGCCTCGATACCACCAACTCGATCAAGCAGGCGTCTGAGTTCGGCATCGTCGCCAGTGGCCAGAAGCTCGCGGGCCTGCTGATGACGCTCGCCGAGGTGAACGGCCTCGGGCTTCAGGCCGCGCAAGGCCTGGTGCTGACCGAGGGCTATTACTGGGATCTCAACGATAAGACCCGCAATCTCGGCGAACGCTTCTTCAAGCGCACCGGGCGGATGCCAAGCATGATCCACGCCGGCACCTATTCGGCGACGCTCAGCTATCTCAAGGCGGTCAAGGCTGCCGGTACCAAGGATCCGGACGCGGTCGCCAAGAAGCTGAAGGAGCTGCCGGTCAACGACGACTTCGCGCAAGGCGGCAAGGTGCTCGAGAACGGCCGCATGATCCACGACATGTATCTGTTCGAGGTCAAGAAGCCCTCGGAATCGAAGAAGCCCTGGGACTATTACAAGCTGCTCGCCACCGTCCCCGGCGACAAGGCTTTCTTCACCGCGAAGGAAAGCGGCTGCCCGCTGACGAAGTGAGGCGGAGGTTCAACAAGCACAATGTCGTCCTGGCGAAAGCCAGGACCCATTACCCCGGCTCCTAAATGTTCAAACAAGCTGTGGCCACATCGTGCCCATAACCACGTCCTGTGGTTATGGGTCCTGGCCTTCGCCAGGACGACACCGAGTGTGTGGTGTCGCCCTCGGCTTCACGTCATCCGCAACACCACGGCCCCCAGCGCCGCCGCCCACAGCGCCATGGCGGCGAGGGCTTGGATCGCGAAGCCCGGGCTGCGCTTTGCCGCCGCCTTGGAATAGCCGATGAAGTAGACGATGCGGCCGATGATCCAGACCACGCCGATGCCGGCTGCGATAGCGTCGCTGATATAGGTCGCGAACAGCCACAGCGCCGGCAGGAAGATCGGCATCCATTCCAGCGTGTTCATCTGGATGCGGAAGGCGCGTTCGAAATCCGGATGGCCCGACATCGCCGGCACCTTGACGCCGGTCTTGTCGCGCGACCGCGCGACGTTGATACAGGTGAAGAAATAAAATGCGATCGCCAGAAGCGTGACGAGGGCGGTGAGATGATACATCGTTAGTTCCTTCGCAGAGATCGCGCTTCAATAGCCGGTCAGCTCGAGATAGCCAACGCCGTCATGCGTGCCGGAAAAGCTGATCGGTCCCTCCCAATAGGAGAAGCCGGTCCCCATCCAAGCCCTTGGATTGAGTGGCTTGCACAGGATCGAGAACGATCGCGAGGGGATTGCGATCTGCCATTCCACCGGCAGCTTGCGTCCCGCAACGTCCGCGGTTGCCTTCGGAATCATCTGGATCTCGCCCCCTGCAATCATCTGCGTCTCGCCGGCGGCGCTGATCCAATTGCCGAACGGATAGTTTTGGCCGTCCTTCTGCCGCAACCGGTACAGCATCAGCTTGTCGCCGGATGCGAGATGCAGCGACAGCCAGTCCCAGCCGGTCTGGTCGGCATCGAGCGGCTGGCTGCTCCATTCCCGGTCCATCCAGGCCTGGCCCGACACCTCGACCTGCTTGTTATCGATGGTGAGCGTGCCGCGCGCGCGATAGAACGGCTGGCTGTAATAGTAGGACGCCTGCCCGCGCTCCGACTTGCGGCTGTAGCCGCCGTCGCCCTGCAACGCCACCGGACGGTCGGCCTCCAGCGTCAGTGCGTAGCTGAAGTCGATGCCGGACGCCTTCAGCGTCAGCGGCGCCAGCGTGCGATCGTCGGTGCGCTCAAGACCCTTCATCTCCCAATCGTCGATCCAGGCATCGAAAGGCTTGGCCGTGACGCCGGCCTGCCCAACGCCACCGCGTGAAAACGTCTCGTTGAAGCGATGGGTGTCGGCGCGCGTCACCGCCGCATGTCCCATCCACACCTGCTGATTGCCCCAGCCCTCGGCTTGCGGGCCGGGCTGCGCCGCCTGGCGGAACAGCGTCCATTGCAGGCCGCAAGCCGCGCCGCTGCTATCGACGAGGTTCGCCGTGAGATACCACCACTCGATGCGAAATTCCGGATGCGGCCCGTGATCGCTCGGAAAGGTGAAGACCTTCCCCGGCGTCACCTTGGCAAAGCCATCAGCGGTCTCGCCGAGCCCGGCATAGCCCTGCGCGCGTGCACGGCGCGCGAGGGCGAGCGCGGCAACGCCGCCGGCGAAGGCGCGCCGTGAGATCCGATTAGCGCTCATTGGCGAACACCTTGACGAGGTTCGCTGGCTGCATCCGCGCCAGCCGTAGCATCGGCAGCAGTGCGGCAATCAGCGAGGCGAGCAGCGCGACCGCGACCAGCTCGACCAGCTGCAGCGGAAACACATGGAACGGCAGCCGCCAGCCGAACGCCTTTACGTTGACGATCGCGATCAGGCACCACGCTACCAACAGGCCGAGCGGCACCGCCAGCAGCGATGTGAACAGCGCCACCGACAGTGTCTTGGTCAGCTCGATCGCGGCAAGACGCGGCCGGGTGAGCCCGATCGCCCACAGCGGCGCGAGCTGCGGCAGGCGGGAGTTTGCCAGCGTCAGCAGGCTCGTGAGCAGAGCGATGCCGGCGACGCCTAGGGTGAAGGCATTCAGCGCGGAGGTCACCGCAAAGGTGCGGTTGAAGATGCGGATCGATTCCGCCTTCACCGTGGCCTGGTCGGCGACGCTGCGATCGTCGAGCGAAAACTGCGTCTGCAGGGCCGCGATCAGGCCGGAGATATTCTCCTTCGCGACGATGAGCCCGATCCGCGTCTGCGGCGTCTGCGGAAAATGCCGGATCAGCGCCGCGACGTTGACCGCGAGCTGCCCCTTGGGGTTGCCGTAATCGGCATAGATGCCGACGATGTCGAGCTCCCAGGTCTCGCCCGGTGCCGGTACCTCTAAGACGTCGCCGACGCGGACGTTGAGGCGGCGGCTCAGCTGCTCGCTGATGAAGGCGGCATTGCCCGGCACGAGCCGGGTCCAGGCACGCGGCGCGGCTTCCAAGAGCGGCCAGCGCTCGCGATAGAGCGCGTGATCGGGCAGGCCGAGCAATTCCACCGATTGCCCCTGAACTTGCGCCTCCGCACGTCCGCCCGAGAGGATCGCCTGGACATCGCTCCGCTCGCGCAGCCAGTTGCGGATCGCAACACCTTGCGCGTTGTCGGACGCGCTGATGTAGACGTCGGCCGCCAGCCGTCCATTGAGCCAGCCGATGAAGGTCCGGCTGAACGTCTCCACCATGGTGGACACCCCGACATTGACGGCGAGCGCGAGCAGCAGCGCCATCAGCGCCAGCGATAATCCGGAGAGTTGCTGCCGGCTGTCGGCCCAGAACCACAGTGCGAGCGGCCTTCGTGCGAGGCGCTGGCCGAGGAGCAGGATGATCTCGAGAAATGCCGGCAGGATCAGCGCCGCGCCGAACATCAGCGCCGCCAGCACGCCAAAGCCGGCGATCAGCGATTGCCCATAGTGAAGCAGCAGCAGCGCGACCGCGAACACCATGCACGCCGCAGCACTTTGCAGGATCAGCCAGCGGCGTTGCCGCTGCTGCCAGGCGCGCGGCTGCGCCGTTGCCAGCACCGGCATCCTGATCGCCTTGATCAGGCTGGTTGCCGCCGCCACCAGCGCGCCGGCAACGCTGATGCCGATACCGGCCAGCCACCATTCGGGACGCAGCGTCAGCTGCCCCGGGATCTGCGCGCCATAGAGCCCGCGCAGCGACGCCGCGACGTCGGGCAACAGCGCCGCCGCGATGAAATAGCCGCAGACGAGCCCGATCAGCCCGGCGACCAGCGCCAATACGACCAGCTCGACCACCAGCACCGTGTTGACCAGCCGCGCCGAGGCGCCGCAGGCGCGCAACGTGCGCAGCATCGGCAGCCGCTGCTCGAAGGCGAGGCCGACGGCTGAGTTGACGATGAAGAGCCCGACGAAGAACGACAGCAGACCGAAGGCGGTGAGATTGAGGTGAAAACTGTCGGTGAGGCGCTCCAGCTCCGTCTCCGCATTCGGCTCGACCCGCTGCAATTGATCGCCGACGACGCTTTGCAGTGGCGCGGGCTTGCCCTTCGCCTTGCCGAGCAGGAGCCGCGACACCTGGTCCGGCTTGTTGAGCAGCCGCTGCGCCACGCCGATATCGACCACGAGCACGTCGGGCACGAGCTGCGGCAGCACGCGCAGTGGCGGCAACTTCGCGCCGCTGCTGATCGCCGGCGCCGCACCTTCCGGCTCCTGCAAATCGGTCAGCGTCTCCCGCGCCACCAGCGTCTGGCCTGGCGGCGCAACAAAGCTGCTCAAATCAGATGCACCAAGGCGCGGTGCATTGCCGACGTCGGCCGGCAGCGTCACCGGCTCGATGCCGAGCAGCCGCATTGTGTGTCCATTGATCTGGACCCTTCCCTCCAGCACCGGGGAGACCGGCCAGCCCGCGCGGCGGAGTCTTATGAACAGCTCCTGGGAAAAGGTCGCGGTACCAGGCGCCACCAGCATCGCGGTGCGCGCGCCGCCGAATGTCGCGGCGGCGCGGTCATAGGCGCTGCGGGCCTGCTGGTTGATCGCCTGCACGCCGCTCCACAGCGCGGTCGCCGCGATCAGCCCGATCAGCAGCGTTGCGAACTGCATCCTGTGGCGCCGCCAGTGGCTCAGCAGTACGGCGAGGACCCACAGTACGCGCCTCATGCGATGCGCCCCCCATGCAAAGTGAGGTGGCGGTCGAGCGTCGCTGCCAGATGCAGGCTGTGCGTCACCATCAGGAAGCCGCAGCCGGTGCGCGCCACGAGATCGCGCGTCAGCGCCAGCACGTCCTCGGCGGTGGTTTCGTCCAGATTGCCGGTTGGCTCGTCCGCCAGCAGCAGCGAGGGCTTTGTCGCCAAGGCCCGGCCGATCGCGACCCGCTGCTGCTGTCCGCCTGATAATTGCTCTGGATAACGCTTGAGCAGGCTGCCAAGTCCGAGCCTTTCGATCAGCTCTTTCGTCCACGCTGCATCATGCCGGCGCGCGATCCGGGCCTGGAAGGCGAGATTGTCCGCGACCGACAGGCTCGGGATCAGGTTGAACTGCTGGAATACCAGGCCGATCCGGTCGCGTCGCAGCTCCGCGCGTCCCGCATCCGACAGCTTGGTGACCTCGATATCCGCCAGCCGGATCGAACCGCTATCGGCAGCATCGAGCCCGGCGATCAGGTGCAGCAGCGTGCTCTTGCCGCTGCCTGATTCTCCCGTCAACGCGACGCGCTCGCCGGCCCGGAGGTCGAGATCGACGCCACGCAGCACGTGGACCGGCTCGCCGGCCGAGAAGAAGGTCTTGGATAGATTTTTGATGCTCAGCACGATGAATGGCGCCGGACGGAATTAACGGAAATGCTGCGTAGCACACTTGCTGCGGAAATGCCGGGTTGCGTTGGTCTCGAACCCGTTGTTAGCTCCCAAGATGGCCAAATCAAAAAAGTGCCAAAAAGACAGACAGGGAGAATCATGAGCGCTCAGGGAACGCCGTCCGCGGCGAGCAAGCCGACCGGGACGCCGAAGGGCGCCTGGACCATCACCTTTCTCCTGTTCCTGTTCATGCTGGTGAACTTCGCCGACAAGATCGTCGTCGGCCTCGCCGGCGTACCGATCATGGCGGACCTCAAGCTCACGCCGGAGCAATTCGGCCTGCTCGGCTCCTCGTTCTTCTTCCTGTTCTCGATCTCGGCCATCGTGGTCGGCTTCATCGTCAACAGGGTGCCGACGCGCTGGGTGCTGTTGGCGCTCGCGGTGGTCTGGGCGTTGGCGCAGTTTCCGATGGTCGGCACCGTCTCCTTCACCACGCTCCTGATCTGCCGCATCGTGCTGGGCGCCGGCGAAGGCCCGGCCTTCTCGGTCGCCGCGCACGCCGTCTACAAATGGTTCCCCGACGAGAAGCGCACGCTGCCGACCGCGATCCTGTCGCAAGGCTCGGCCTTCGGCGTGATCATCGCGGTGCCGGCGCTGAACTGGATCATCGTTAACCATTCCTGGCACTATGCCTTCGGCGCGCTCGGCGTCATCGGCCTGATCTGGGTCTGTGCCTGGCTCGCGCTCGGCAAGGAAGGCCCGCTGGAGGACACGCAGGCCCTCGCCGCCACCGAAACGAAGATCCCCTACATTCAGCTTCTCACCTCGCGCACCTTCCTCGGCTGCGTCGCCGCGACCTTCGGCGCCTATTGGGCGCTGTCGCTCGGGCTGACCTGGTTCACGCCGTTCATCATCAAGGGCCTCGGATTCTCGCAGAGCCAAGCTGGCTGGATCTCGACTCTGCCCTGGATCTTCGGCGCCACCATCGTGATCCTGACCGGCTGGATCTCGCAGCTGATGATGGCCCGCGGCTCGACCACGCGCGTCGCCCGCGGCGTGCTCGGCTCCGTGCCGCTGGTCGTCGGCGGCCTCATCCTGGCATCGATGCCGCATGTCCAGGGCGCCGGCCTTCAGCTCGCGCTGCTCGTGATGGGAACGGGCCTGTGCGGCGCGATCTATGTCGTCTGCCCGCCCATGCTCGGCGAGTTCACGCCGACCTCGCAGCGCGGCGCCATCCTCGCGATCTACGGCGCGCTCTATACGCTCTCGGGCATCATCGCACCCGCCGTGATGGGCACCGTGATCCAGCATGCCGGCAGCATGCTCGACGGCTACATGACCGGCTTCACCATCAACGCCGCGATCATGGTCGGCTCAGGCCTGCTCGGTCTGCTCCTGCTGTGGCCGAACACCGAACGCGCCAGGCTGACCGGTGGAGCCCCGCAGGCGAGCGCGCTGAAGAGCGCGGTGTCGCCGACGTAAGGGGGTACGCTGCCTGTCAACCAAGGCTGTCGTCCTGGACAAGCGAGCGCTGATCCAGGACCCATTACCCCAGGAAGTAGTTTTGCGAAGAATTGTGGTCACCAGCTTCGTGCCACAACTTCTTCTTGGGATAATGGGTCCTGGCTTTCGCCAGGACGACACGGAGATTGAGGCGCGGTCTTCGCGTCTCAGATGCAGTCTCCGCTAACTCATCACCCCCTGCGCGCCTCGAATCAGCTTCCCCGGCCGGCGCCCGGTCGCCTCGCCCTGCCGCCGCGTCACCACGCCGGACACGATCGTCGCCTCATAGCCGTCGACATCCTGCAACAAGCGCCGGCCGCCGACCGGCAAATCGTAATGCACCTTCGGCGGATGCAGATGCAGGCGGTCGTAGTCGATCACATTGACGTCGGCCTTGTAGCCGGGCGCAATCAATCCGCGATCGGTGAGGCCGACCGAGAGCGCGGTCTTGCGCGACTGCGCCGCGACCACGAACGGGATCGACAGTTTCTCGCCGCGCTTGCGGTCCCGCGTCCAGTGGGTCAGCAGATAGGTCGGGAAGCTGGCATCGCAGATGATGCCACAATGTGCGCCGCCGTCGGACAGGCCGGGCACCGATTGCGGATCGATCAGCATCTCGCGCGTCGCATCCAAGTTGCCGTCGGAATAGTTGAGGAAGGGCACGTAGAGCATGCCGCGGCCCCCGTCCGACAGCATCGCATCGTAAGCGAGCTCCTCCGGCTGCCGGCCCTGCCTGCGCGCCTGCGGCCCAAGCGCGTTCTCCGGCGGCTGCTCGTAGTCGGGGGGATCGCCGAGCAAGAACATCTTGTCGTAGTTGGGCCGGAAGAACAGCGGATCGTCGGTCGCGGTCGCCGTCTCGCTCAGGATCGCCTTGCGCACGTCGCTCTGATGCAGCCGCGCGAGGCGCTCCTGCAGCGGCAGATGCGCGATCGCCTTGTAGCTCGGATGGGTCTGGAACGGGTTGCGCGACAGCTCGAGCCCGAGCAACAGGCCCACCGGGCGCGCCGCGATCTGCGCGGTGATGGAGAGGCCGCGCTGTGCGGCCGCATTGATCTCGTCCAGCGTCTGGCGCCAGCGCTGCGGCGCCTTGTCGTTCTGGGTGATCGAGAACGAGATCGGGCATTTGGTGGCATCCGCCACCCGCAGCATCATCGGCAGGTCCTCGTGGATGGTGGAGAGATCGAGCACGAATTGCAGCACGCTGCGGCCCTGCCGATGCATCGCGCCGGCGATCGCGGTGAGCTCGTCCTCGCCCGCCTTCAGGGTCGGCGTGAAATCGCCGGTCGAGGTGCGATGATTGAGCGTGCGCGAGGTCGAGAAGCCGAGCGCGCCGGAGCGCACGGCCTCGCCCGCGAGCCTCGCCATCGCCGCGTTGTCCTCGGCGGTCGAGGGATCGCGGCGCGCGCCGCGCTCGCCCATGACATAGACGCGCAGCGCCGCATGCGGCAGTTGCGCGCCGACGTCGATGTCGAAATCGCGCTTGGAGAGCCAGTCCATGTAGTCCGGAAAGCTCTCCCAGGCCCAGGGAATCCCGGCGCTCAGCACGGGCTCGGGAATGTCTTCGACACCTTCCATCAGCTGGATCAGGCGGGTGTGGTCGGCAGGCCTGCACGGCGCAAAACCGACGCCGCAATTGCCCATGATCGCGGTGGTGACGCCGTTCTGCGAGGATGGCGTGATGTCCTGGCTCCAGGTCACCTGCCCGTCGTAATGGGTGTGCACGTCGACGAAACCCGGCGTCACCAGTTTGCCGCGCGCGTCGATCTCCTCCTTGCCCTTGGCCGAAACCTTTCCGACCTCGCTGATCCTGCCGCCGGTGATGGCAACGTCGGCCTCGAACAATTCGCCCCCGCGCCCATCCGCAACGGTGCCGCCGCGGATCACGAGATCAGGATTGGTCATGCGTTTCTTCCCGTCTGTTTTGTTGTTGTTTGCGCAATTCTCTCTACTGGTCGTCCCGGACAAGCGCGCCTCAAGCGCGCGCAGATCCGGGACCCATAACCACCGAATTGTGTTTGGCGAAGACTCGGAGTGACCAGTCTCGCGCGACGACTCCTTCCTGGGGTAATGGGTCCTGGCGTTCGCCAGGACGACAGATGAATTCGTGGCTACACCGCGGCTTGCCGCTTCCGCTCCGTGAACGGTGACAGCACCACCGTCGCCACCATGAAGATCACGGAGGCGCCGAACACCCAATGCGGCGCGCTCTGGTCCATGATCCAGCCGAACAGCAGCGGGCTGACGATGCCGCCGAGATTGAATCCGGTGGAGACGATGCCGAAGGCGCGGCCGGCAGCGCCCGGAGGTGCGGCATTGCGGACCAGCATGTCACGCGAGGGTGCGATCACGCCGCTGAGGAAGCCGGCGGCCGTCATGGCAGTGGTGAGAGCCCAGCCGGGCAGCGTGGCGAGTGCGATCAGCAGGACGATCGCTGCATTCGCGGCAAAGCAGGCCGCGGCGACCTGGCCGTGGCGCTCAGTCCGGTCGGCGAGGAAGCCGCCCGCGAGCACGCCGATGGCGCTGGCGCCGAGGAACGCCGTCAGCGCGACATTGGCGGCGGAGTAGGAGGCGCCGTAGCCGCTCATCAGCGCTACCACGCCGAAATTGTTGATGCCGGCGACCGACAGGCTCAGCAGCATGAACAGCGCGGTCAGCGTGATCAGCGCCGGCGTGATGACGGCCTGTTTTGGCGCGTTCGCGCTGCCCGGCTTCTTCTTATGCGCGCCGGCGTCGGGAATGTTCATGGCGATCAGCAGCAGCGCCACCGCGACACCGATCGCGCCCGAGGCGATCAGCGCCCCAGTGCCGCCGGACAAGGTGACGAGCGCCGCCACGATGGCCGGTGCGACGGCGCCGCCGAGAAAGCCGGCAAAGGTATGGATCGAAAAGGCGCGGCCCATCCGCGCCTCGTCCATGTGCTCGGCCAGGATCGCGTAATCGGCGGGATGATAGACGCTGTTGGCGAGGCCCAGCAGCACGGCGCAGGCGATCAGCGAGGCGTAGCTGAGGTGCAGGCCAAGCAAGATCAGCGCGACGCCGCCGAGCGCGAGTCCGGCCAGCAGAATTCGCCGCGCGCCAAAATGATCGACGAGATAGCCGGTCGGCGCCTGCGTCAATCCCGATACCACCGCAAACACGGTGAGTGCGAAGCCGAGCTCGATATAGCCGACGCCGAGCTGGCTCTTGAGGAACGGGAACAGCATCGGCAGCACCAGCAGATGGAAATGGCTGACCCAATGCGCGATCGAAATCCCCGTCAGCGTGCGCAGCGCGCTATCCGCCTTGCCTTGCTGCGGTGCGGCGAGAACGTCGACCATTGCAGTTCCGTCTTGCGTCCGAAAGGGAGGCGCAAACTATCGGGCACAGCGGTTATTTGTCCATGAACGCAGGCGCATGGCAGGTAGCGCGGGCGGTGGACGTGAGAACGCCTCCCTACGTCGCGCGCAGCGTTGTCTGGAGCGGAGCGCCGATCCAGGACCCATTCCCCAGGAGCAGTTTGGCGAAGATTCGGAGTTGCTTGCTCGTCCCACCATTCCGCGCTGGGGTAATGGGTCCTGGCTTTCGCCAGGACGACGGCGGAGGGTGTGACGCCAGTGCGCCGTCAAACTCAACCTGGCACCGCCTCACAACGGCTCGTCGTCCGGCCCGTAGCGGTCGCGCTTCGGCGTTGCGATGTCGCCGTCTTCGTAGTCGTCGTCGATCTCGCGCGGCGGCAGGGGCTTTTTTGCCTTGTCGCTCGGCGCTCTGTTGTCCGCGATTTTGGGCGGCTGGCTCGGCTTGCCGGTCTTGGCCATGGCTGGTTCCGGATGGTGATGCTGCACCCGATCCTATCCGGACAATATGTGCGGTACCTGACCTATCGCAAGAAGGGGCGGCCGTTCAGTGCATCACCGGGCCGCCCGCTTTCTTCCAGGCATCCAGGCCGCCGGCGATATGGGCGGTGTTGGAAAGGCCGGCCTCCTTGGCGGCGGCCACCGCCATCGCCGAGCGTTCGCCGAAGGCGCAGAAAAACACGACGCGGCGGCCGGTGGCGGCCGCGACTTCGCGCAGCATGCCGCCGGGCTTGAGGCTCTCCTCCACGGATTGATAGGGCGTGTGCAGCGCACCTTCGAGCATGCCGTGCTTCATCCGCTCGTTGCTCTCGCGCAGATCGACCAGCAGGACGTCGGGACGGCCGAGGATGCGGATCGCTTCGATCGCGCTGAGCGCGCGGCCCTCTTTCTCGAGCTCCTCCTGATGCAGGCCGACATGCATGTTGGCGGGGACCGCCACATCCATCATCTTCGGATTGGGCAGCTTCAGATTGGCCATCAGCTCGATATATTCGTCGACCGAGCGCACCTGGAGCCGCGGATTGTAGCGCTTCTCCTCGCCGATGGTGGAGACGGTATCGCCCTTGTAGTCATGCGCCGGGAACACCATCGTCTCGTCCGGCAGCTTGAGCAGGCGATTGAAGATCGAGTCGTATTGCGCGCGCGATGAGCCGTTCTGGAAATCGGTGCGGCCGGTGCCGCGGATCAGAAGCGTGTCGCCGGTGAAGACGCGGTCGCCCATCAGATAGGAGTAGGAATCGTCGGTGTGGCCGGGCGTGTACATCACGTCGAGCGACAGGCCCTCGATCGTCACCTTGTCGCCGTCGGCGACCCGCATCGCCACGACGTCGGCCTTGGTCTGGTCGCCCATCACGGTCATGCAATGGGTGCGGTCGCGCAGCTCGCCGAGGCCGGTGACGTGGTCGGCGTGCAGATGGGTGTCGACCGCCTTGACCAGCTTGAGGTCGAGCTCGCGCAGCAGCTGGCAGTAGCGATCGACCTTCTCCAGCACGGGATCGAGGATCAGCGCCTCGCCGCCTGGACGGCTCGCAACGAGATAGCTGTAGGTGCCCGAAACGCTGTCGAAGAGCTGGCGGAAGATCATGGCAGGACCCGGCGTGGAACTGATTTCGAGGATTCTACTACGTCGGAGGCCAGGAAGAGAAGCAATTCACTGTGTAGAGAAGAAAATTTGGAAGATTTTTGTTGCGGATGCGGGGCATACCTGCGCGGGGAATGACAGCGAGGGCGTTGCGGCGGCGTGCCACAAACCAGCCGCCCCTACGGCCGCACCACCGTGTAACCGTTCTCCGCCAAAAACAGGATCTGCCCGACTCCGACCTGCACCGGCGTGGCAGCCTGGATGAACTCCGGCCGCTTGCCGGTCTCCCGCTCGAGCGTGTCGACGGTGTTGAGGCAGATGTCGAAGCGCACGCCCTGTGCGATCAGGCTCTCGACCTGCTTGCGGCGCTCGCTGCCGGACAGCAGCAAATCGATGCCGGGACCGAACGCCACCACTTCGATCGCGATCTTGTCGGGATCGTAAGCCTTCAGCAAGTTATTGGCGACGCTCAAGACCAGCGCCTGCTTCCTCGCATCGCCGTCGGAGAGCTGGAGCACGACCTTGTGCTCGGCGAACGGCTTGTCCTGCAGCGGCAACTGCTGGGCAGAAGCCTGTGGGATCGCTGCCCAGACGAGCACTGCCAGCAGCATCGCGGATAAGTGTTGCGACCGCATCATCCCTTTGCTGCAATGCCTGGATTGCCCTCGACCCCTTTCAGCGCGACGCCGGAGCCGAGCCGCTCCTGAAACATCCGGCCCGAGCGCAGATATTTGCCGACGACGTCCCACACCGGCGCACCCTGCTGGCCGTTGATCGAGGCCCAGCCTGCGACCTTGTAGCGATGGCTGGCGCTGAGCGCCGCGCCGCTACTGAGCTTCAGCTCGGAGATCCGGCTGCCGATCGCGGCGTCCGGCGTGCAAGTGTAGCTGAGCCCGCCGGCGCGCACCATGTCGCCACCCTGCTGGTAATAGGGATCCGCGTTGAAGAGGTTATCGCAGATGTCCTCCAGCACGTCCTTGATCTGTGCGCCGGTCATCTCCTGCACATAGGTCTCGGGATAGCTGATCGCGGTTTCCGCGAGCAGATCCTCCATGGTCAGCGCCTGGCCTGACAGCGCGGTGACGCCCCAGCGGAAGCCCGGCGACAGCGCGATCTCGGCATCGAGCTCGGTGCGCAGCGCCGTGCAGATCAGCTCGTCGACGGGCCCGGAGAAATTGCCGCGGCGGTAGAGCAGGCGATCGGGCGTTGCAATCTTCTCCGACCAGTCGGTCACGTGCGGCGCGCGCAGCCGACCGATCAGCTCGGCCATCCCGGGATCCGGCTTCAGCAGCTCGGAAAAGACCGGCAGCAGGTGATAATGAACGTCGCTGACCTTGCCCTTGCCGATCGCGAGATCGAGCACGGCCAGAAATTTTCCGTTGGAGCCGGCATTGGTGACGAGCGTGGTGCCACCGGCGTTCTTCACGGGAATCGGCTGCGGCACCGCGTCATGGGTATGGCCGCCGAGGATGACATCGATGCCGGTGACGCGGCTTGCGAGCTTGAGGTCGACGTCCATGCCGTTGTGCGACAGCAGGATGACGGCATCGACCTTGTCGGTGCCGCGCAAGGCATCGACATGCTTCTGCAACTCCTCCTCGCGGATGCCAAAGGTCCAGTCCGGCGTGAACCGCTTGGGATGCGCGATCGGCACATAGGGGAAAGCCTGGCCGACGATTGCGACGCGATGGCCACCGAGCTCCTTGATGATCGACGGCTTGAACACGCGCCCGCTGGCCTTGTCGAAGGCGGGGGCGTCGTTGAACGCGGCCTCTTCGCTCAGGAACACGTTCTGCGCCAGAAACTCGCCCTTGAAGCGCTCGAGATTGTCGCGCAGCGCCTGCTCGCCATAGGTGAATTCCCAATGCCCGGTCATCGCCTCGATGCCGAGCAGATTGGCGACCTCGACCATGTCGCGGCCCTGCATGACGTTGGCGAGCCCCGTGCCCTGCCAGAGGTCGCCGCCGTCGACGAGCACCGAATGCTTTTCCCCGGCGTCGGCGCGCAAGCGGTCGACCAGCGTCTTCAGATGGGCAAAGCCGCCGAGCTTGCCGAAGCGGCCCGCGGATTTCTCAAACTCGAAGCAGGTGAAGGCATAGGCATCCGCACTGTCGGACCGGATGCCGAAGCGCTCCAGGAAGGCGCGCCCGACCAGATGCGGCGGCCGCCCCGCCATCTCGCCGATGCCGATATTGACGCTGGGCTCGCGAAAAAAGACTGGGTTGAGCTGCGCATGCGTGTCGGTGATGTGCAGAATGCGCGCATTGCCGAAGCGCTCGATGTCATAGATGCTCGCGGTGTCGGCGCCGCGCGCGAGCCGCGGCAGTCCAACAGATGCGACGGCAAGACCTGCGCTCTTCAGGAAATCGCGGCGCCGGATGGCCATCTCAAAATTCTCCGCGCCCCCGACGCTGTCGACTGTTCCACAAGCATGATCCGCTTTAGCGCAAAGTGTGGTGCGGCTTTCCGACAAGATCGTGCTCAAAGAATGATCTGGAGCACGATGTTCTCGCGCGCCAGGCCCAGTCTAGCGGATTTCCATCGCCTTCCAGGCTTCTTTTTCGGAATTTGCCTGAAAGATCGACGCCTTCGCCAGCGCCTCGGCCTCTTTCGCTGCGGCGAATGCGCGGTCGAAATCGCCGCCCTCAGCCGCCTTCTTCGCCGCCGCCAGGGTCGAGACCGTCGTGGTCCATTGGTGACGCAGGCTGGCCGCCTCCTTGGCTGCGGCTTCCGCGGCGGCATAGGCGGCCTTGTAGTCCGCTTCCGTTGCCGCGTGCGCCGAGGGCAGCGCGATGGTTAACGCAAGCAATATGGCGAGGAGACCTGTCCGCTTCATGGCCGCGCTCCCGGCCCCGAGATCGGCAGGCCGTTGGCGACGTAGGAGAGGAAATATTCGACGTCGCGATATTCGTCCGATTGTGGCTCCAGCGGAACCGCGCGGGTCTGGCTGTTGCAAGTGACGAAGCGGCGGCTGGTCGTGCCCATGCCGCTCCATTCGGACCGGTAGATCGGCATCGCGTTGAGGATGCCGAGCGCCGGCGCCAGGGTCTCGGCACGGATGCGCTCGCCCGGGCTCTGCACGTGGCAGCTCGCACAGGAGAAGTTCATCTGGCCGCGGCGGGTGTAGAAGTAGCGCTTGCCGTTCTCGAACGCGGCGAGCGCGCGGGGGTCGTCGGGGATATTGATGTCCATCGGCTTGCCGCGCGAGGTGAAGGCCATGTAGGCCGTCAGCGAAGCCATCTCGTCCTTGACGTAGGAATAGGGCGCTTCGCCATTGGCCTCGCGGCAGCGGTTGAGCGCGAGCTCCAGCGTGACGACCTTGCCTTCCTTCGTGTCGAAATAGGGATAGTTCTGACGGATGCCGATGCCGCCATTCGGGAAGCAATCGGCATAGGTCTTGCCGTTCTTGAACGGGGTGGCGAACATTTCCTTGCCGGCGTCGAGCGCGAACTCATAAGGAGGAAATTCCTCCTTCTCCTGCCACTGCCGCTTCATGTCCTCGTTCATGGAATAAGGACCGTTGACGAAATCCTCGTGCTTCACGTTCGGAAACTTCTGGAAGAAGAAGTTCTGGAACGCCTTGGCATCGGCGACGGGATCGACCTTGTCGGCCGCGACGACGCGCGGAGAGGTGAGGGCGAACGCAACGAGCGCGGCGCTGAGCGAGCCAAGCAGGAGGGCAGATCGGGTCTTCATCACGAAATCTTCGCGGTGGTCGTATCCGACGCACCCTTGTTGTCGCTCCAGGAGATCTTGAGCTCGTCGCCTTTCTTGGCGCCCTTGAAGCTGAATTTGACGTAAGGGTCCTTGGAGACCGCAGTGCCCCAATTGGCGACGAAGACGTCCTTGCCGTTACATTCGAACTTCAGCTCCTGGATGAAGTGCGCGGGGATCAGCTCACCCTTGGAATCCTTGACCAGGCCGGTATCCATGGGGTGCTGGATCAGCGCCTGCACCTCGGTGATGTCGCCGTTGGCGGTGGCGCGTACGCGAATGCTGGATGCCATCTCGGTTCTCCTTAGCCGCCGCAGCCGCCGACGGTGACCTTCACTTCCTTGGTCGCGCTGTAGAGCTTGCCGTCGGCCTCGACGATGGCGACCAATTTGGTGGTCTTGGCCATTTTCAGCCGGTTGGCGACGCCTGGAATCGTGCCGTCGGCGATCTTGTAGGACGCTGCGAGCGCATACGGGTTCTCGGCCACGAAGAACGAGATCGAGGTGACCTTGTCGAGCGTCGTCGTCACCGAGACCGGCACCACGCCGCCGTTCTCGGCGATCTCCGGCGCATCCAGCTTGACCTTGTCGGACGGCTCGGCCGCCTTGCCGTAGAGCGCCTTGATCGCGTCGGCCTCGCTCTTCTGCTTGAAGGCCTCTTCCGGATATTTGTCGTTCGCCGCCGCGCGCGCAGGGCTGGCTTCGAACGGCAGGTTGCCAAGGCCGATCAGCGCGACAGAGGCCGCGCCCTGAAGGATCAGGCGCCGCGTTGGGTGAGGGCCGGTGCTCGTGGTCATCTCAAGTTCTCCTGGCCGGCCGTTACAGCGTTTGCAGGAAATCAACGATCGCGTTGATCTCCTGTTCGGTCAAAATCCGGTTCCGGCCGAACGGCGGCATCATGGTCTGCGGATTGCGCTTGGTCTCGTCGAAGATGATCGCGGCCAGCTCGTTGCGGTCGGGGTACTTTGCCTTGATGTCCTTCAGCTCTGGCCCGATCGTTCCCGGCAGGTCGCCGCCCTGGATGACGTGGCAGGTCAGGCAATTGCCCTTGCCGCGCTCGAAGGCGAGCTTCCGGCCCTCGGCCACGGCGGACTGCGCCCGCGCCGGGCTGGCGAGGCCGGCGGCAATGGCCAGCAGGAGGAACAGGACGGACGTCCGGGACAAGGCAGTCAAGGCGGTATTCCGAGGCGTTATGGCGATGATCTGATCGCGGAAATAAAGGCGTTCCAAAGCATAAAGGGCATCGCCTGACAATCGAGACTATGCACCGAGCAAAATGGAGTTAATATCTTCCGCATTGTAATTAAAGAGATTATTGGTTCGGCCGATTTGGCCCCAACAATTAGGACAATGGGCGCGGGCCGGCTTTTTCCAGGGCGCTTTGGTGCCCATCCTGTTTTCAACGCGTTCTCGTGTTTTCAAGGGGACCTCACTTGACCGAATATCTCGTCGAATTTGGCAGGGACGGCGGACGGGTCGAACCGGATGGCCGGCTCGATGCGCCGGCGTTCCATCGCAATCACGAGCCGATCTGGGCGGCATTGGAAAAACATCTCGCCGGCCTGACCGGCAACGTGGTCGAGCTCGGCAGCGGAACCGGGCAGCACGTGGTTCATTTCGCCCGTCACACGCCCGGCCTGATCTGGTGGCCGAGCGACCTCAACCAGCGCCATCTTAAGAGTATCGAGGCCTGGCGCGTTCATTCGGGGCTCGCAAACATCCGCTCGCCCTTACGGATCGATCTGACCGATCCCGATTGGTGTCCGGAGATGAAAAGCGGGCAGGGGCCGACCAGCCTCGCCGCCGTGTTCTGCGCCAACGTGATTCACATCGCGCCATGGAGCGTGGCCGAGGGCCTGTTCGCGGGCGCCGGCCGCTATCTGCGGGCCGACGGCAAGCTGTTCCTCTACGGTCCGTTCAAGCGCCACGGCAAGCACACCGCGCTCAGCAACGCGGTGTTCGACACCTCCTTGCGCGAAGGCAATCCCGAATGGGGCGTGCGCGACATCAGCGACGTCGAGGTGCTGGCGCAAGGCGCAGGCCTCCGCCTCGTCGATACCATCGATATGCCCGCGAACAATCTCACGCTGGTGTTTTCGCGGGACTGAGCGCGAGACCGTCAGGCCTCGCCATCCCGCCACCCGATCTTCTCTTTCAAGAACCGGAAACCGAGCACCTCGAAGCCGGCGCGCTCCTTGTTGTCCTTGCCGTAGCCGTGGCCGCCTGCCGCGGGCTCGTACAACCAGGCCTCATAGCCCATCGCCTGGAGCTTGGCGGCCATCTTGCGCGCGTGGCCGGGATGGACGCGGTCGTCGCGCCGCGTGGTGGCGATCAGGATCGGCGGATAGGTCTGGCCGTCCCTCACATTGTGATAGGCCGAATAGGTCTTCAGCCACGCCCATTCCTCCACCTTGTCGGGGTCGCCATATTCCGCGATCCAGCTCGCGCCCGCGAGCAACTTCGTGTAGCGGCGCATGTCGATCAGCGGGATGGTGCAGAACAGCGCGCCGAAACGCTCGGGGTAGCGCACCAGCATGTTGGTGATGAGGATGCCGCCGTTCGATCCACCCTGTGCGGCGATGCGCTTGGCCGTCGTCACGCCGCGGCGCACGAGATCGGCGGCAACGGCTGCGAAATCGTCATGCGACAGCTTCTTGCCGGCGAGCCGGCCGGCATCGTGCCAGCGCGTGCCGAACTCGCCGCCGCCGCGCAAATTGGCCTGCACCGTCGTACCGCCGCGCTCCAGCCACAGCTTGCCGAGCGGGGGGTTGTAATACGGCTTCACCGAGTGTCCGAAGCCGCCATAGGCGCTCATATAGACCGGCGCATCGCCGGCCTCCGCCGCGGGGCCGGTCTGGACATAGGGAATGCGCTCGCCGTCGATCGAGATGGCCTCGTGCTGCGTCACCACGAGACCGTCGGCGGTGAACGTCCTCGGCGCTTGCTTCAGCACGGTCGGGCTGGTGACGCCGCGTGCGATCAGCAGCAGCGACGGCGGCGTCAGCGGATCCTGCACATTGGCGAGCAGGTCGCCATTGCTTTCGGACGGATGGCGATCGAGCGGCCAGACGTCGACGACGCCGATCTGCGGCAGGCCGGGAAGTGTGTCGCGGCTCCAGCCGGCAGCGGACGGCGTGCAGATCTCGAAGCGCGGGCGCAGCTCGTCGAGGATTGACAGCACGAGCTTGCCCGCCGCCCAGAACAGACCTTGCAACGCGCGCCGCGGCGCCGGCTCGAACAGCACCGAAAAATCGCGGCTGCCGGCGAGGAACGCCGACAGCGAGATGCCGAGCACCGTGTCAGCGGTATAGGTCCGGCCTTCGATAGACCAGTCCTTGCGCAGCTTGATCGCGAACCAGTCGCCATGCGCCTGCATCCAGATGCCGGTCGGCAGGTCGAGCTTCGTCGTCGTGCCGGCGGCATCGCGCAGCCAGATGGCGTGATTGAAGAAGTCGATCTGATCGACGAGCCAGGCCCGCGGCTCCTCTCCGGTGTCATCGGCGCTGCCATAGATCATCATGTGATCGGCGGCGGTCTCGATGATTGTTTGCGCCTGATCGACAGGCTGCCCGCGCCGCCACAGCCGCACGGTCCTCGCATATCCCGAGCTCGTGGCCATGCCCCCGCCATGGGCGCTCGACAGCAGCAGCGTGTCCGCATCGAGCCAATCCACGCCGCCCTTCGCTTCCGGCAGCGTGAACCCGTCGGCGACGAAGCTCTTGGTGTCCATGTCGAACTCGCGCAACGTCACGGCATCGCTGCCGCCGCGCGACAGGCTCAGAATCGCCCGCGAGCGTCCCGGCATCGTGACGATCTGGCTCAGCAGCCAGTCCTCGCCTTCGCTCGCCGCAAGCTGGTCGATATCCAGCATGGTCTCCCACGCTGGGTTCGCTTTGCGAAACTCCGCCAGCGTCGTCCGTCGCCACAGGCCGCGCGGATTGGTGGCGTCCTTCCAGAGATTGTGCAGATCGCTGCCGCGCCGGCTGACATAGGGAATGTTGTCCGGCCGATCGTAGATCGCCGCGAGGATGTCGCGATCGTGCTCGAAGGCTTTGCCGCCGAACGCGTTGAGCGTCAGCTGATTCTGCCGTTCGACGAAATCGAGCGCCTGCGTGCCCTCGATCTCCTCCAGCCACAGCCAGGGATCGTCGTCGGGAGCGCTGAGCGTAGGCCTGTCGTCGACGGTCATGAGCAAAACTCCAGGAAGATCGCGGCGGATAGGATTTGATCGAGCGCAAGCCGTCAAGGGCGCGGCCCGCTATCATCCGTCCGATTGCGTCACGGGCATGGCCCGCGTCCGTTTGCGCCGGTTGCCCGCCCATCAGCGCCCCTCCATAGTGCCGGGAATCAACAGAGCGCCTTGAGCCTTTTGGGGCGGAAATACCGATGTTAGATGTGACCGCGACTGCCGAAATTGCCGACGACACGCGCGCGCGTGCCAATGTGGTGCGCCTTGCCGCCGCGCAGGCGCTGACCGGCGCCAATTCGGCGGTGATCTTCGCCACCGGCTCGATCGTCGGCGCCACGCTCGCACCCGACATGTCGCTCGCGACCGTGCCGCTGTCGATGTACGTGCTGGGGCTCGCCGCCGGCACGCTGCCCACCGGCGCGATCTCGCGCCGCTTCGGCCGCCGCGCCGCCTTCGTCGTCGGCACGGGCCTCGGCACGCTCACCGGCCTGCTCGGCTCCTTCGCGATCCTGCACGCCTCCTTCGCGCTGTTCTGCATCGCGACCTTCCTCGGCGGCCTCTATGGCGCGGTGGCGCAATCCTATCGCTTCGCCGCCGCAGATGGCGCCAGCGCGGCGTATCGGCCCAAGGCGGTGTCCTGGGTGATGGCGGGCGGCGTGTTCGCCGGCGTGCTCGGTCCGCAGCTCGTGCAGTGGAGCATGGACGTCTGGCAGCCTTATCTGTTCGCCTTCAGCTTCCTGGTGCAGGCGGCGGTGGCGCTGGTCGCGATGGGCATCGTCGCCGGCGTCGACATGCCCAAGCCCGCGGCGGCCGATCTGCATGGCGGACGGCCGCTGCTCGACATCGTGACCCAGCCGCGCTTCATCGCGGCCGCTTTGTGCGGCGTCATCGCCTATCCCATGATGAACCTGGTGATGACCTCGGCGCCGCTCGCCATGAGGCTGTGCGGCCTCAGCGTGTCCGATTCCAATTTCGGCATTCAATGGCACATCGTCGCCATGTACGGACCGAGCTTCTTCACGGGTGCGCTGATCGCGCGCTTCGGTGCTCCGAAGGTCGTTGCGGCCGGCCTGCTGCTCGAGGCAGGCGCCGCCGGCATCGGCCTTTCCGGAATCACCGCGATGCATTTCTGGGCGACGCTCATCGTGCTCGGCGTCGGCTGGAATTTCTCCTTCATCGGCGCCTCCGCGCTGGTGCTGGAGACGCACCGTCCGCAGGAGCGCAACAAGGTGCAGGCGTTCAACGATTTCCTGGTGTTCGGCATGATGGCGATCGGCTCGTTCTCCTCCGGCCAGCTGCTCGCCAATTACGGCTGGTCCGCGGTGAACATGGTGGTGTTCCCGCCGGTGGTGCTCGGCCTCGCCGTGCTGTCGCTGGCGTCCTGGGCGCGCCGCCGCAAGGCGCGCCTGGACGCTGCGATGGGCGAGTTCCCGGACGCGATCTGAGTTGGCGGGAGGCTGTCAGCAGCGTTGATGTTTCGATCGCCGTCGAAGTGATTTTCGGAGCCAGTACCGTTACATGATGCTCGTCATCGATTGGACGAGCGTAGCCAGGCAAGCGCTCGCGGGGGAAACCAAGGAGAAGCGCGAATGCTCGATAACCCCCGTCACACCGCTCCCGTCGACGAATCCACCCTCCGCTACGAAGGCTGGCGTATCGTCGCGGTCTGCTTCCTGCTCGCGACCTTCGGCTGGGGGCTCGGCTTCTACGGCCAGAGCGTCTATGTCGCCGAGCTCCAGCGCGCGCACGGCTGGTCGGCCTCACTGATCTCGTCGGGCACGACCTTCTTCTACCTGTTCGGCGCGCTGCTGGTCGTCTTCGTCGGAGAAGCCGTCCAAAAACATGGCCCGCGGTTCTGCCTGATCGCGGGCACGCTGGCGATGGCAGCGGCCGCAGTCGCGATCGGCGCGGTGCGCGAGCCCTGGCAGCTCTACCTCGCCAATGCGGTGCTCGCCTTCGGCTGGGCCGGCACCAGTCTCGCCATGATCACCAACACGATCAGCTTGTGGTTCGATACCAAGCGCGGCATGGCGATCAGCCTCGCGCTGAACGGTGCCAGTTTTGGCGGCATCGTCGGCGTGCCGCTGCTGGTAGCGTTGATCGGCCATGTCGGCTTCGCCAGCGCCATGTACGCCGCCGCCGGCGCCATGCTGGTGCTGCTCCTGCCGGTCATCCTCATTCTCGTCGGCCGGCCGCCTGATCTTCACGGCTGGCATGCGGCGGCGAAGCCGAAGCCGCAATCGTCGACGCAGATCCGCGCGCAGGCGCTGCGCGATATCGGCTTCCTCTCGGTGACGATTGCCTTCGCGCTGGTGCTGTTCGCGCAGGTCGGCTTCATCGTGCACCTGATCTCGTTCCTCGATCCCGTGATCGGCCGCGAGCGCGCGGCGGTCGCCGTCGCCGTGCTGACGGCGATGGCGGTGGTCGGCCGCGTGCTGTTCTCGCTGGTGATCGACCGCCTCGACCAGCGGCTCGCCTCGGCACTGTCGTTCCTCAGCCAGGCCGCGGCGCTGTGCGTCGTCATCAACCTGCACAACGACTATGTGCTGATCGCGGCCTGCGCGGTGTTCGGCTTCTCCGTCGGCAACCTCATCACGCTGCCGTCGCTGATCGTGCAGCAGGAGTTCGATTCCGCCTCGTTCGGCGTGCTGATCAGCCTCAACACCGCGATCAACCAGGTGACCTACGCCTTCGGTCCCGGCGTCGTCGGCTTTTTGCGCGACCTGTCCGGCGGCTATGGGTTGCCGTTCTATCTCTGCATCGCGCTGGAGGTGGCGGCGGCGGCGCTGATCATGGTGCGGGGAGGCCGCAATCGAAGCTCTCGTAGGGTGGGCAAAGGCGCATAGGGCCTTGCCCACCATCTGTCTCTCCACGCGTGCCGCAAGGATCGGTGGGCACGCTTCCGCTTTGCCCACCCTACGGGACCTATGTCCCAATAACGCGACGCCGCTTCAACATACTCCGTCATTGCGAGGAGCTCGCGACAAAATTGCGGAGCAATTTTGCGCTGATGCGACGAAGCAATCCAGACTGCCGCCGCGGTGACAGTCTGGATTGCTTCGCTACGCTCGCAATGACGAGCGGAGGGAGCGGGGGATCACGACTCCCGCTGCTTCAGCAAATCCTCCACATCCAGTCGTTTCGTGAACATCGCGAGCTTCCCGTCCGGCCCGAACGGCCATTGCTCCCTCGGCTTGTCCCAATACAGCTCGACGCCATTCTGGTCGGGGTCGCGCAAGTACAGCGCCTCGCTGACGCCGTGGTCGCTGGCGCCGTCCAGCGCAATGCCGGCCGACAGCACCCGGTGCAGCGCATCCGCCAGTGCCGGCCGCGTCGGATAGAGGATCGCGGTGTGATAGAGCCCAGTCGTGCCGGGCGGCGGCGGCGAGCCGCCCTTGCTCTCCCAGGTGTTGAGCCCGATGTGGTGGTGATAGCCGCCGGCCGAGATGAAGGCCGCGCCGGAGCCCATGCGCTGCATCAGCTCGAAGCCGAGCACGCCGCAATAGAAGCCGAGCGCGCGATCGAGATCGGCGACCTTGAGGTGAACGTGGCCGATCCTTGTGCCGGCGGCGACGGCTGGGCTTTGCGACATCTGAATGCTCCGTTGTCGAACTCCACATAAGCCGGGTCCCGGGACAGTGCTATTGGCCGATCTGGAAACCTATCGTTTCCGAATGGGGAACTAAGCCAGCTCCGACACCTCGCCCTCCGGCAGGCCGAATTCGAATGTGTTCAGCGTCATCGACACCAGCGTGTAATAGCCGCACAGCCCGATGACCTCGACCATGCCGCGTTCGCTAAGCACCTTCACCGCCTCGTCATACAAACCCTTCTCGACGCCGTGTCCCTCATGCAGCGACTTTGCGACGTCGTAGATCATCTTTCCCTTGGGATCATCGAACTCAGGCGTGCGGCGGTCGCGGATCGCCTCGATGATCTCGAGTTTCATGCCGCCCGCAAGCGCCAGGCGCTTATGCGCATACCATTCGTAATGCGCGGTCCAGTGCCGCGCCGTCACCAGGATCGCGATCTCCGAGAGCTTTGCGGGAAAGATCGTGTCGAAGCGCAGCACCTCGCCGAGCCGCGTGGCGTGGCGTGCCATCTCCGGGCTATTGAGCCAGGCCATCATCGGCGCCGGCGGCTTGCCGCGCTTGCCGGCAATCGACTCGTCATAGGTCCGGCGCTGGCTCTCGTTCATTTCGCCAGGCGAAAGAAGCTTTAGGCGCATTGTCGTTTCCTCTTTGCTTTCAAGCTCGCCGTAAGGGCGACTATAGCCGAATGCGGGCTGCGGAAGTGGTTGAATTCCACGGAGCGATGGCTCAGAGTCGGCGCCAACAAGTCGATTTTGATTGATGGAAACGACCATGAGCGACATTGAGACTGCCGATCTCGAAACATTCCGCAACGAGACGCGCGCCTGGCTGGAAGCCAATTGCCCGCCGGAGATGCGCAAGCCCGCGACGTCGGACGCCGATGTGTTCTGGGGCGGGCGCAACGCAAAATTCTCGTCCGAGCCGCAGCGCATCTGGTTCGAACGCATGCGCGACAAGGGCTGGACGGTGCCTGATTGGCCGAAGGAGTATGGCGGCGGTGGCCTCAGTGCTGCCGAGCACAAGGTGCTGCGCGCCGAGATGGCCAGAATCGGCGCGCGTCCGCCGCTGTCGAGCTTCGGCATCTGGATGCTCGGGCCGGCGCTGCTGAAATACGGCAACGAGGCGCAGAAGAAGGAGCACCTGCCGAAGATTGCCGCGGGCGAGATCCGCTGGTGCCAGGGTTATTCCGAGCCGAACGCCGGCTCCGATCTCGCCTCGCTGCAGACCCGCGCCGAAAGCGACGGCGATGACTTCATCATCACCGGCCAGAAGATCTGGACATCCTACGCCAACTATGCCGACTGGATCTTCTGCCTGGTCCGCACCGATCCCGCGGCCAAGAAGCATGACGGCATCAGCTTCATCCTGTTCGACATGACCTCGAAGGGCGTCTCGACCAAGCCGATCCTGTTGATCTCCGGCTATTCGCCGTTCTGCGAAACCTTCTTCGACAATGTCCGCGTGCCGAAGTCGCACGTGGTCGGCACCGTCAACCGCGGCTGGGACGTCGCAAAATATCTGCTCCAGCACGAGCGCGCGATGATCTCGGGCATGGGCGAGCGCGGCGTCGGCCGTCCGCTCGGCCAGATCGCGGCCGACTCCGTCGGCACCGACGCGCTGGGGCGGCTCGACGATGCCATGCTGCGCGGCCAGATCGCGCGCTTCGACGTGGATGAGGCCGCGCTTGCGGCCTGTGCCGAGCGCGCAGTCGATCTCGCCAAGGCGGGGCAAGCGCATCCGGCGTTCTCCTCCGCGATGAAGTACTACGGCACCGAGCTCAACAAGCGCCGCTACGAGATCTTGATGTCGGCCGGCGGCGTCGATGCGCTGGAATGGGAGAGCGAGCGCTCCAAGCAGGGCGCCCGCCCGCGCGCCTGGTTGCGCACCAAGGCCAACTCGATCGAGGGCGGCACGTCCGAGGTCATGCTCGGCATCGTCGCCAAGCGCATCCTGGATCTGCCGGGGGCGTGAGGCACACTCTCACCATCGTCATTCGGGGGCGCGCAACGCGCGAGCTACGATGCGCAATTGCGCATCTGAGAATCCATCTCACGGCATACGTGCGGCCTGATGGATTCCGGGCCTGGCCCTTCGGGCCATCCCGGAATGACGAACATAGATAGACTTCGAATTCGGAAACAACACCATGGCCCTCGTCCTCACCGAAGAACAATCGATGCTCCGCGACAGCGCGCGCGGGCTGATCAGCGACAAGGCGCCAGTGTCGCACCTGCGTCACTTGCGCGATTCCAAAGACCCCACCGGCTTCTCCAAGGAGTTTTGGCATTCCTTCGCCGAAATGGGCTTTGCCGGCCTCTTGGTGCCTGAAGAGTTCGGCGGCTCTGGCCTCGGCTATGTCGAAGCCGGAATCGTCATGGAGGAGATCGGCCGGACGCTGATGCCCTCGCCCTTCCTCGCCACCAGCGTGGTCGGGGCCTCTGCGCTGAACCGCTGCGGTAACGCCGCGCAGAAATCGGAATATCTGCCGAAGATCGCGAGCGGCTCGCTGCTTGCGACGCTCGCGATCGACGAGGGCGCGAAACATCGCCCGCTGCAGACCAGTCTCCAGGCCGTGCGCGCCGGTAACGGCTTCAAGCTTTCCGGCGCCAAGGCGCTGGTCATCGACGGCCACGTTGCTGATCTGCTCATCGTCGCCGCGCGCACCGCGGGTGCTGCCGGCGAGCGTGAGGGCCTGACGCTGTTCCTGGTCGACCCCAAGGCGAAGGGCGTCGCGGTCGAGCGCACCATCATGGTCGACGCACATAACGCGGCGCGGATCGAATTCGCCAATGTCGAGGTCACTGCCGACAGCGTGCTCGGCGAGGTCGATCAGGCCGCAAGCCAGCTCGACGGCGTGCTCGATATCGGCCGCGGCGCGGTGGCTGCCGAGATGGTCGGCCTCAGCGACGAGGTGTTCAATCGCACCGTCGAGTACCTGAAGAGCCGCAAGCAATTCGGCAAGCTGATCGGCGAATTCCAGGCGCTGCAGCACCGCGCCGCCGAGCTCTATGTCGACATCGAGATCACCCGCGCCGCCGTGATGAAGGCGCTTCAGGCGCTGGATGCTGATGTCGCCAAGGCCGCATCGAGCGTCGCCGTGGCAAAAGCCCGCGCCGGCACCACCGCCACGCGCGCGGTGCAGGAAGGCGTGCAGATGCACGGCGGCATGGGCATGACCGACCAGTTCGACATCGGCTTCTTCATGAAGCGCGCGCGCGTGTGCGAGGAGCTGTTCGGCGACGCCAACTACCACACCGAGCAGCTGGCGCGGGCGCGGGGGTATTGAGACGGGGCCGCCGCCTCGTTCTCCGCTGTCATCGCCCGCGAAGGCGGGCGATCCGGTACGCCGCGGCTTCTCCGCATACGATTGGCGTCTCGGAATACTGGATGGCCCGGTCAAGCCGGGCGATGACAGTTGAGAGGGTGGAGAGCGCTTGCCTCAGCCTCGTCATTGCGAGGAGCTCTTGCGACGAAGCAATCCAGACTGCCGCCGTGGAAAGATTCTGGATTGCTTCGCTTCGCTCGCAATGACGCGGCGAGACCGCCGCCTACCGCATCGGCGGTGCGTACTGCACACCACCCGCGTTCCACAGCTGGTTCATGCCGCGCGGAATCTTCAGCTTCGACTTCTCGCCGATATTGCGCTCGTACATCTCGCCGTAATTGCCGACGTGGCGGATGATGCGGACGGCCCAGTCCTTGGTGAGGCCGAGCTGCTCGCCGTAATTGCCCTCGGTGCCGACGAGGCGCATCACTTCCGGCTTCTTCGACTTCAGGGCCTCATCGATGTTCTCCGAGGTGACGCCGAGCTCCTCGGCGTTGATCATCGCATACAGCGTCCACTTCACGATCATCATCCAGTCGTCGTCGCGCTGGCGCACGACCGGGGCCAGCGGCTCCTTGGAGATCATGTCCGGCAGGATCATTTGGTCGCCGGGTTTTGCGAGGTTCAGCCGCAGCGCATAGAGCTGGGAGACGTCGGCGCTCAGCGTGTCGCACTTGCCGGTGTCGTAGGCTTTCACGACGTCGTCGAGCTTGTCGAACTTCACCTCGTCATACTTCATGTTGTTGGCACGGAAATAATCGGCGACGTTGAGTGCCGTCGTAGTGCCGGACTGGACGCAGACCTTGCTGCCGGTCAGGTCCAGCGAGGTCTCCTTGTTGCGCGAACGCGGCAGCATGAAACCTGCGCCGTCATAATAGGCGACGGCCGGGAAATAGAGGTCGTAGTCGAGCTCGCGCGCCATGCTCCAGGTCGAGTTGCGCGAGAGGATGTCGACCTTCCGGCTCTGCAATTCCTTGAAGCGCTCGCTGGCGTCGAGTGCGACGAACTTCGCCTTGGCCGGATCGTTGAAGATCGCCGCGGCCACTGCGCGGCAGAAATCGACGTCGAATCCGGTCCAGTTGCCCTTGTCGTCGGGGATCGAGAAGCCGGGCAGGCCCTTGTTGACGCCGCACAGCACCTCGCCGCGGCGCACGGTGCGCTTCAGCGTGCGGGTGTCGTAGAATTCATAGACGATGGCCAGAACGGCGACCAGCATGGCGACCGCGAGCCCGATCAGCAGGCCGCCTCGAAAAGTGCGCATCATGTTGCTCTCTCGAAAAATCGGGAAATGGAATATTCGCGAAGGCGAGGAAGATTAGAGCTCGGGCTTCTGCCGGATGACGACCTTGGTCCCGACCGGGACCCGATCGTAGAGATCGGCAACGTCATTGTTGACGAGACGGAAGCAGCCCGAGGACACCTTGGTGCCGATCGTATCAGGACGGTTGGTGCCGTGGATGCGGTAGACGGTGGTGCCGAGATACATGGCGCGAGCCCCTAGCGGATTGCCGGGGCCGCCGGCCATGAAGCGCGGCAGATAGGGCTGGCGCTGGATCATCTCCGGCGGCGGCGTCCAGTCCGGCCACTCCTTCTTGTTGGTGATGTTCACCAACCCCTGCCACTGAAAACCGTCGCGGCCGACGCCGATGCCGTAGCGGATCGCGCGCCCGCCCGGCTGCACCAGGTAAAGATGACGTTCGGCCGTCGAGATGATGATGGTGCCGGGCGCCTCGGTGGTGCGGAAGTACACCACCTGCTTCTGCCATTCCGGATCGAGCTGGTAGGCATCGTCGGCGATCAGGCCCGGCTCGTCGCCGCGATCAGGCTGCTGGGCGAAGGCTTGGGGCGCCCAAAGGATCAGGCCGATCGCAGCCACAAGCATCCCGGTCAGACGACTAAAATCCGTCATGTAAAGCTCTCCCCGCTGCCACAGCGCAAATCACTCAGAACCATCAAACCTGAGGGGCAAGTTCATGGCAAGTTGATGGCGCGCCGCCCTGGTATGTCACGACAATGCTTTGGTTTTTTGACGCGCCGCGCAATGCCACAAACAGGGGATGGCGCGAAAAGCAGTGATCGTGGCGCCCCGGCTCGGTGCGCTCCCTCGCCCGCTTGCGGGGGAGGGCCGGGGAGAGGGTGTCGCCGCGGTGGGATTCCCGAAGAGGAGAGAGCCCTCACCCGAACTCGCGGTCAGATCAACTTCGACAATTGGCGCTAGACGCCAATCAGATCCGGTTGCTCTCCGCCGCGATTCCAAGCCGCCGAACGATCTCGGTCGCCACGGCGCGGGCCTCGAGCCGCGATCCGATGCGGGGGCTGCGGAAGCGCCGTCCGGAGTGCAGCCGGATCACCACGATGCAATGCTCGTCCTCGGACCGGCCGCGGCGCTCGACCGTGATCGTCTTCACGTCGTGCCCCTCGATATGGTCGGCGCGCGGCGTGCCGTCGCCCCACAGGCGTTCGACGCGAATGTCCCCTTGCCGGATGATCCAGAAGGCACCGGTCACGAGATTGGCATATCTGTGCACGGCGAACGCGGCGATCGCGCCAACCGGCAGCAGCATGATGTCGATCGGGCCGGGCGGCAGGCCGCGCCAGAGCTTGTAGGCGTAGGGAACGGCGCACAGTGCGACGGCGATCAATGCAACGATGCGGATGTCGCGCGCGGGAAACGGCTCGAGAGGTTCGCCGAGATGCATCTCGGGATTGCTGGCATCGAGCGGATTGCTGGGTGCCTCGACATTGGGAACGCCGAATTGCGCGGCGATCCGGGCGACGGTGTCGCGCACATGCGTGACGTCGGAGATCGGCGGAGACGTCAAGCGTTCCCCGGAGGCCAGCGTGAAGGCCAGCTGGAAACGGACTTTCGCCCGCTTGCTGCCGGGAACCTGCAATTCCCTGATGTCGTCCTTGGCGACGACCCGCGTACGGAGCTTTCCGAAGGGGCGCTGTTGCCCGATCAGGATCTCGTTCGGGGTGATGATCCACACCACCGCCGGCGCCAGCATGATGCCGCAGACGAATGCCGCACCCAGGAGGAGCGCGGCTACCGAGATGATCACTTCCGGTGTGTCGTGCGTGAACAGGCCGGGCGTGAAGCACAGCGCAACCGCGGCCGCAGAGCCGGCCATGATCAGCCGCTGCGCGATCGAGGAGCCTTCACGAAGGCGGATGTCGTTGCTGGTGGTCGCGTCGTCCATCACGGGCGGCTGATTTCGTCGATGCGAAACTCCACGGATGGGTCCGTGGAGTCAAGCAACAAGGACGACAGATGAATCCGGCCGCGCGATGTCGGCGCGGCATCAGCTGTTCACGTTCAGGAGCCGCGCCACCGTTCCGTCGATCTGGTCGTAGCTGCCTTCGCCTTCGTGCTGGAACACGATCTTGCCGGTCTGGTCGATGATGTACTGCGCCGGCCAATATCGGTTGCGGTAGGCGTTCCAGGTTTTGGAATCATTGTCCTGCGCCACTGGATAGGTGATGCCGTGGCGTTTCAGCGCAGCCTGCACGTTAGAGGCGGAACGCTCGAACGGGAATTCCGGCGTGTGCACGCCGACCACGACGAGGCCCTTGTCCTTGTACTTGGCGTAGAGGTCAGTGACGTGCGGCAGTGTGTTGACGCAGTTGACGCAGCCATAGGTCCAGAAGTCGACCAGCACGACCTTGCCGCGCAGGTCGGCCATGCTCAGAGGTTTCGAGTTGAACCAGTTGTTGATGCCGGTGAAGTCGGGCGCGGTCTGCTGGCTCGCGGCGGCGGTGACGATGGATGCAGCGCGCGCCGCCTCGTCGCAGATGCCGGGGATGACGGCGCCTGATCCGGCCATGCCGATCAGGGCGGCGGCCACGGTGAGCAGTTTGAAAGTCATGAACGAGTCCTCCGGTTGCGATGCGCGATGATCACAGGCCGATCTGGCCGGTGGGATAGAAGCCGGTGAGCCACGCCACGAGCAGCGTGTCGTATTGGAAATAGGCGGCGACCGCGAAGGCGATCACGACAATGCCAAAACCCTGCTGCAGCCGCGGCGAGATGCGGGCGAGGCCGCGCACCCGCGTGGTCGCGGCCTGGCCGCCATAGGCGATCGCCAGCATCGGAATTGCCGCACCGATGGCGTAGGCGACCAGCAGCGTCCCGGCCCAGCCTAAGTTCTTCGAGGTTGCAACCAGCGTCAGGATCGAGCCGAGCACGGGACCGGCGCAGGGCGTCCAGACCAGGCCGAGCGTGGTGCCGAGCACGAGCCCACCCAGCGCGCCCTCGCGCTGGGTGGCGCTGGAATTGCCAAGATCGAGCCAGCCATTGAGCCGGATCGACAGCCATTCGAACGGCGCCGGCCACAGCATCAACAGGCCGAAGCCGAGCAGCAGGATGGATGCCGCCTCGCGCAGCACGTTCGGATCGAAATCGAACAGCCGCGTGATTGCACCGAGCAGCAGCGCGGCCGCCGAGAACGAGATGATGAAGCCGAGCGCGATCATCGCCGGCCGCAAGTGCCCCGCGCGCCCGATCGAAGCGCCGAGCAGGATCGGCAGCATCGGCAGCGTGCACGGCGCGGCGATGGTGAGGATGCCGGCAAGGACGGCGAAGAGAAGTTCGAGCATCGGGCACTCGTGGAGAGGGGTACGAGGCCAGTTCGCGAGGAGGCGCGAGGTCGTTACGCAGCGTCACGCGTTCGTGACGGGCGAGCTGCGTGCCACGGCAGCGGTGTGCCCCCTCCCCCGCTTGCGGGGGAGGGTTGGGGAGAGGGTGCCTCCGCAATGGGGACACCCCCAAGAGGAAAGAACCCTCACCCGCCGCGCGCGGGACGATGCTTCGCATCGCCCGAGTCGGCCTCTCCCGCACGCGGGAGAGGCGGGAGCCTGCCGCCGTACCTTCCGCCAAACACAAAACGACCCGGAGGGGGGCATCCCGTCCGGGTCGTTGGAGGTCCTTGGGAGGTTTAACCAAAACCGTATGCGAGCTTTATAGGAGGGAAGTTTTTCCGCCTGATGTTGTGCTTTGTTTCAATTGTTTCGTCGGCGGTAACACTTCCGTGTCCGGGCACAGGGCCAAAGGCGCGGCCCTATTCCATTGAATCCGTTGATTTTAGGCGGCGAAGCGATCGACGCCGGCGCCCTTAAGCAAATCGGCCAGCTGCTTGCGGGCGTAAAACATCCGCGTTTTCACCGTGCTCTGGGGGATGCCGATGATCTGCCCGACCTCCTCGACCGACTTCTCGTGATAGTAGACGAGGTTGATGATCTCGCGATGCGCAGGCGACAGCTTCTGCACGCAGGCGCGCAGGATGGCGCTGGTGTCGCTGCGGTCGAGCGAGGTCTCCGGCGTGTCGGAATCGTCGGGGATCTGACGCACATCCTCCTGGTCGATGTCCTCGAAACGGCGCTGGCGCATCGCGGTCAGCGCCTTGAAGCGGGCGATCGAGAGCAGCCAGGTCGAGACCTGCGAGCGGCCCTGGAATTGGCCGGCGGTCCGCCACACGTCCAAAAACACCTGGCTGACGAGGTCTTCCGCCGTAGTGGCATCGCGCACGATGCGCAAGATGAAGCGGTAAACCCGCACATTGTGCCGGCAATAGAGGATGTGCATGGCCGTCCGGTTGCCGCCGGCAATGCTTTCGAGAAGCATGTCGTCCGAAGTCGCCTGAACGGCAATGATGCTTTGGCTGGCCTGGGCGTTGATGGCAATGACGTTCGGCATGAAATTAGCTCCCCGTAGCGCCGCAACCGAGCGGCGTTTCCTTGAGGGAAAGTGTTAATCAGCCAACGTTTCGGGACGTCTGCACGAAAAGCGGAAAATGGTTTCGTGCGCCGCCAAATTGTTTCGTCGAAAGGGGGGCGACGAAACATTCGGAGCAAAAAAGCGTGGAATTTCAATGCACGGGAAATACGGGGTGGGGATTGGCGGAGTGAGGAACGAATTTGGGGGTGTTGCGTTCGCCGCCTCAAGCGTCGTCCTGGCGAAAGCCAGGACCCATAGCCACAGGATTGGGTTTGGCGAAGACTCGTGGTTATCAGTTCGGTCGCGCCAAACACACTGCCGCCGTCGGCGCTCCGCTTACCCGGACGATCATCATCGTAGAGTGGGCAAAGGCGCGCTTCGCGCCGTGCCCACCATCCTTCTGCAAGCGCTGTGAGAATGGTGGGCTTCGCTTTGCCCACCCTACGGCACCTAACTCTTCCGCGCGCCGCCTACGCCTTCTCGCCGGCCGGCGAGAACAGATAGCCGCCGCCGCGGATGGTGCGGATCACGGCGGGCTTGGCGGGATCGGGCTCGATCTTGCGGCGGATGCGCATGATGCGGAGGTCGACGGCGCGATCGAAGGCTTCGGCGTCGCGTGCATTGGCGAGCTCCAGCAGGCGCTCGCGCGACAGCACGCGCTTCGGATTGGCCGCGAACACCTTGAGCAGACCGAACTCGGACGCGGTCAGCGGATGTTCGTTGCCCTCGTCGTCGCGCAATGCCTGCGCTTCGAGATCGAGCCATTTGGTGCCGAAGCGCACCAATTGATCCTTGTCGGACTTCGCGGCGGCGTCCGGCGCGGCAGCCTTGGCCGGCCCGCTCCGCCGCAGCACCGAACGGATGCGCGCCATCAGCTCGCGCAGCTCGCAGGGTTTTGCCACGTAATCATCGGCGCCGAGCTCGAGCCCGACGACGCGGTCGATCGGGCTCGCGGTCGCCGTCAGCATGATCACGGGCACGTTGATGCGGCTCTTGAGGTCGCGGATGATCGAGAGCCCATCTTCCTCGGGCATGTTGAGATCGAGCACGACGAGGTCGGGCATGCTGCCCTGGATCGCGGCGCGTAAGGACTTGCCGCCGTCGCACAGCGTCACGGTGAAGCCGTGCATCTTGAGATAATCGCCGACCATCTCCCGGGCCGGAGCCTCATCGTCGACGATCATGATGTGCTGGCTTTGGGTCATGGTCCTGAGATCACGGCATTTCAGTCGCGGGGAGCGTGATGGTGAAGGTCGAGCCCGTGCCGGGCCCGTCGCTGTCGGCCGTCACCTCGCCGCCATGCATGTCGATAATACGCTTCACGATGGATAACCCAAGCCCTGTCGAGCTCTCGCCGGCGGTCGGCTTTGCCGACAGCCGCTGGAACCGGCCGAACAGGCGGCCGAGATCCTCCGGCGACAGGCCGGCGCCCTCGTCGCTGACGCGGACGATGGTTTCGCTGCCCTCATGGGTCACGGCCACGGCGATCTTGCCGCCGATCGGCGAGTATTTGATGGCGTTGCTGATGAGGTTGTCGATCGCCTCGCGGATGCGGTCGGTGTCGCACATGGTGACGATGTTGGGCGGCGCGGTGACGCTGATCGTCTGCTGCTTGTTGACGGCGAGCGGCTGGTTGGCTTCGGCGACCTCCTTGACCAGGCCCGCGACGTCGACCGGTTCGCGGCGGATGGTGATGTCGAAGGCATCGGCCATCGCGTCCGAGATCAAATGATCGACCATCGTGGTCAGCCGCTTGGTGGCGTCGCGGATGTGATCGACCTGGGCGACCACGCCGCTTTGCGAGGCGCCGGTCGAGATCAGCTCCTTCAGCATCTCGGTGCGGCCGAGGATGACGCCGAGCGGATTCTTCAGATCGTGCGCGACGGTGCCCAAAATCTCGTTCTTGAAGCCGTTGGCGCGCTGCAGCCGCAGCCATTGCGCGGAGAGGCGGCGGTTGGCCTGCATCAGCGCGCGGGTGCGCTGGGCGACGCGGTCTTCCAGCTGCGTGTTGGCGTCCTGGAGCTGCTGGTAGAGGATGACGTTGTCGAAGGCGATCGAGAGCCGGCTGGAGAAGATCTCGACCAGCGAGCGATCGGTCTCCGACAGCTCGCGCTCGGCCTGCAGCAGCACCACCACCTCACGCCCGCTTCCGGTGCGCAAATAGATCACGCTGCGGTGGTCGGCGAATTCGTTCTTGCGGCGCTGGAACGCGGCCTCCACCATCTCGCGCAATTCGGGGTCGAGTGCCTTCGACGAGGTGGTGCCGATGAAGCGGCTGTAGCAGCCGCTGCCGGCGAGCACCGAGAGCTCGGGGTCGACCCCGCCATTGTCGCGCAGGACCAGGATGCCGGCGCAGTCGACATTGAGCAGCGAGGCGAGCTGGGTCAGCACGCCCTCGGCGAGCCGCTGCATCGACTTGAAGTCGTAAAGCGTCGAGGCGGCGTCGATGATGATCTCGAGCCCGCGGCGTGTCTGCACCATGCGCTCGAGCTGCTGATAGGAGCGCAGCGCGGCGGTCAGCGAGGTGAACAGCTTGTCGGCGGTGAGCTCGGTCTTGGCCTTGTAGTCGTTGATGTCGTACTGCACGATCACGCGCCGCTCCGGCGCCTGGCCGGGCTGACCGGTGCGCAGGATGATGCGGACGGTCTCGTTCTTGATCTCGTTGCGGATGAATTCGACGAGCTCGAGGCCGGCGACGTCGGTCTCCATGATGACGTCGAGCAGCACGGCGGCGATGTCGCCGTGCTCGGCCATCAGCTTGCGACCTTCCGCCGCCGAATAGGCCGACAGGATCTCCAGGCTCTGGCCGTTGAGGCTGTAGTCGGACAGCGCGAAACGGGTGCCGTCATGCACGGCCGGATCGTCGTCGATGACGGCGATCTTCCATTTCCGGGCGTTGGCATCCTCCGACGCGGTACCGGTGTCGTCGATCAGGTGGAGGACATCGTCCTGTTCGGCCATTGAGAAGTCCCGTCACTTTCTGTGCTTTGCGCGCCCTTGGCGATGCGGGGCATGATAATGCGAAAAGTAGTGCCTTGTCCCAGCTTGGATTCCAGCATCATGCGGCCGCCGAGCTGCTGGGTGACGAGGTTATAGACGATATGTAGGCCAAGTCCCGTGCCACCTTCATTACGCCGGGTGGTAAAGAAAGGGTCAAAGGCCTGGCGCTGCACGTCCGGGGTCATGCCGGCCCCGTCATCGGCGAAGCTGATCTCGATGTCGTCGGCCCCGCGCGGCCGGGCCGAGATCGCGATCGTGCCTGCGCGGCCGTCGGCGAAGGCGTGGTTGGCGGCGTTGAGGAAGAGGTTGGTCAGGATCTGGCCGTAGGAGCCGGGATAGCCGTCGAGCAGCAGCCCTTCGGGCACGTCGACCTGAAGCGTGATCGGCGAGCGCTTCAGCACCGGGCGCAGGCTGGCGATGATCTGGTCGGTGGCTTCGCTTAAGCTGAACTGCCGCCGCTCGGCATGGGAGCGATCGACCGCGACCTGCTTGAACGACTGGATCAACTCGCCGGCGCGCTGCAGGTTGGCGACGAGCTGCTGCGAGGCGTCGCGCGAGGACTGCACGAACTCCTCGAGTTGCGAGCGGCGCAAGCCCCCGTCGCCCTTGAGCTGAGCCTCGAAGATCTCGCTGCGCCGGGCAAAGCTCGATGCAACGGTCAGGCTGATGCCGATCGGGTTGTTGACCTCGTGGGCGACGCCGGCAACGAGGCCGCCGAGCGCGGCGAGCCGTTCGGCGTCGATCAGATTCTGCTGCGCGGTGTTGAGCTCGAGCAGCGCGCTCTCGGCCTTCTCCTTCGACGCGCGCAGCTCGTCCTCGGTCTGGCGCTTGGCGATCGCGTTCTCGCGGAACACTTCCACTGCGCGCGCCATGGCGCCGACCTCGTCGCGTGCCTTGGTGCCCTGCACCTCGCGGTCGAGATCGCCGAGCGTGATCGCGCGCATCGCCGCCATGAGCTGCTGGAGCGGCAGGCGGATCGACAGTGCGATCATCACACCCGCGGTGAGGATGACGCCGAGGAAGATCACCGCGATCGACAGCACGCGGCGGGAAATGTCGGCCAGCGTGCGATCAAAAGTCGCCTGCGCCTTCTGCTCGCGCTGGCGCATCTTGGTCGAGAGGTCGTCGATGGCGCCGATCGCTTCGGCCTGACTGGCGTCGATGGTGTTGCGCAACAGATCGGTGCGGCTCGCCAACTGCTCGGAGAGCTTTGCAAAGCCCTCGCGCAACGACGCGGTGCGGTCCGCGAGCCGCCGCAAGGCCATGCGCTGGAGGTCGTTGTCGGCGAGATCGATCATGACCGGGATGGTCTTCTCGATCGTCTCAGTGTTGCGGCGCGCGTCGTCGGCGGCGCCCGGCGACAGCGACAGATAGTAGGAATTGGCCGCGACCAGCATCGCGGTGAAGGCTTCGCGGGACTTTCCAAGCGAAGGCCAGATCAGCGCGTCGCGATGGCCGGTGGCGCCTTCGATGATGGAATAGAGGCCCGCCATGTCCTTGGCCGGGCCCTGCACCTGCTCCTCGTAGGTCTTGGCGATGGTGGCCTGCACGCTGCGCAGCTCACCAAAGCCGTTGAGGAAGCGGTCGGTGGTACGCTCGAGCTCCTCCACCGAGCCTGACAGCATCGGATCCTTGGTGGCGCGGTTGGTCAGCGTGCCCAGCACCGCCTCGCGCAGCAGCAGGATCTCGGCAAACAGGTCCGGGCTCGGCTGGTTGATGTAGCGATGGATCAGGTTTTGCAGACGCCCGGTCTCGCTTTCGAGCAGCGCCAGAATCCGGTCGGACTCGCGCACCTGGCGCACGTCGTCCCAGGCCGAGCCCAGCACCTGCGCGCCGTTCCAGATCATCGCCACCAGCACCACAACGACGGCGGAGTTCAGCGCCGCGATCGACAGGATGCGCCAGCGGATCGGCACCGCCCGCAGCGCGCCGACGAGACGCGCGCGCAGCCGCCCGATCGGGCCGGGCGGCCTCTCTGTGGTCTCGCTGTGTCCAAGCCCGGCCAAGAGGCTCTACTCCACCTTGCGAATGCGTTCGATCAGCGCGGCCGCGGCCGGATCGCGCCCGGCCTTGGCATAGATTGGAGCCATCGCCTCCTCGAACGGCTTGCGGTCGATGTCGTTGATGATGGTGACGCCGGCTTCCTGGGCCTTGCGTTGCGACTGCTCCTCGAGGTCGCGCCATTTCTCGCGCATGAACAGGCTGGAGCGCTGCGCGGCCTCCTTGAAGATCGTCTGCTCCTCCGCCGAGAGGCTTTTCCAGGCCTTCAGCGAGATCACCAGCACTTCCGGGCTCATCGTGTGCTCGGTGAGCGCGTAGTGGCCGGCAAGTTTGTAATGGTCTGTCGTCACGAAGGATGGCCAGTTGTTTTCGGCGCCGTCGATCAGGTGATTGGTAAGCCCGGTGAGCACCTGTCCGTAAGGCAGCTCGACCGGTTCGGCGCCGAGCGCGCGCATCATCTGGCTCATCAACTCCGACTGCTGTACCCGGATCCGCAATCCCCTGAGATCCGCGACACTCCTCACGGGCCGGACGCTGTTGTAGATCGACCTCGCGCCGGAATCGTAGAAGGCGAGCCCGACGAAGCCATAGGGCTCGAAGCTGTTCAAGATCTCGCCGCCGATCGGCCCGTCAAGCACCTTCTGCATGTGCTCGATGGACCGGAACAGGAACGGCATCGCCAGCACGTTCATCGCCGGGACGAAATTGCCAATCAGGGCGACGTTGGTCCGGTTGAGGTCGATGGCGCCCGCCCGGGTCTGCTCGATGGTCTCCTTCTCCTCACCGAGCTGGCGGGAGTGGAACACCTTGATCTCGTGCCGGCCGCCGGTGCGCTCGGCGATCAAGGCGCCCATGTAGCGCAGCGCCTGGACGGTCGGGTAATCCTCGGTCTGGGTGTCGGCGGCGCGAAATTCGCGTGCGACCGCGTCCGTCGTACAGACGGCAAGCAGAAGCGCGACGAAGATCACCCCGGTCCGCGAGAGTTCGGCACGGCTCAACACTGGCACACTCAACCCCTCAGTGGTGGAGTCTATGGCGGAAGGAAAAGGTTCAACGCAATCTAGCAAATGGTAAAGGGAAGGCCATCCCGCTCCGGGCGTCGGGCCGATTGTGCGGCGCGGCCGCCGCGCATTCCCGGTTGAAACTACCAATGCCGCGCCTTAAGCAAGGCAGCCGCCCTTTAGTCGTGCGACACGGGAAGAGCCATCGTGATTTCAGCATTGCGCTTTTTGCAGGCCGTCGCCGTCCTTGCGGCTGTCACCATGGCCGCGCCAGTGCGTGCCGCCACCGACATCGCGCTGTGGCACGCCATGTCCGGCGAGCTCGGCCGGCAGCTCGACAAGCTCGCTGCCGACTTCAACGCCTCGCAGTCCGACTACCGCATCGTGCCCAGCTACAAGGGCAATTACACCGAGACGGTGACGGCAGCGATCTTCGCCTTCCGCTCGCGCAGCCAGCCTGCCATCGTCCAGGTCAACGAGGTCGCCACCGCCACCATGACCGCGGCCAAGGGTGCGATCTATCCCGTGTTCAGCCTGATGCGGGACCAGGGCGAGCCATTCTCGCTGGGCGATTACCTTCCCGCCGTCTCCGGCTACTACACCGATGCGGCCGGCAACCTGTTGTCGTTCCCGTTCAATTCCTCGACGCCGATCCTGTACTACAACAAGACCATGTTCCGCGATGCCGGCCTCGATCCGGAGACGCCGCCGAAGACCTGGCCGGAATTGGGGCTAGCGGCCAAGCGCCTGCGCGAACGCGGTGCGGTCTGCGGCTTCACCACCTCCTGGCCGTCCTGGATCCACGTCGAGAATTTCTCCGCCTTCCACAATTTAGTCCTGGCGACGCGGGCGAATGGCTTTGCCGGGCTGGACGCGGAATTGACCATCAACAATCCGGTTCTCGTCAAACACATCGCTCAGCTCAGCGAGTGGCAAAAGACAAAATTGTTCGACTATAGCGGCCGCGGACAAGCAGCCGAGCCGCGTTTCCAGAAAGGCGAATGCGGCATCTTCATCGGCTCCTCGGCGACGCGGGCCGACATCAAGGCGAACTCGAAATTCGAGATCGGCTACGGCATGATGCCGTACTGGCCCGACGTGAAGGGCGCGCCGCAGAATTCGATCATCGGCGGCGCCACGCTGTGGGTGCTGCGCGACCGGCCGCGCGAGGAGTACAAGGGCGTGGCGCGGTTCTTCGCCTATCTGTCGCAGCCGGGCGTGCAGGCTGCCTGGCACCAGAACACCGGCTATCTGCCTGTTACCCGCGCCGCCTTTGAGCTGACACGGTCGCAGGGATTCTACGAGCGCAATCCTGGTTCGGCGATCTCGTTCGAGGAGATCACGCTGCATCCGCCGACGGAGAACTCCAAGGGCGTCCGGCTCGGCTCTTTCGTGCTGATTCGCGGCGCGATCGAGGACGAGTTGGAGCAGGCCTTCGCCGGCCACAAAAGCGCGCAAGCCGCGCTGGATTCCGCCGTCGAGCGCGGCAACAAGCTCTTGCGCCAGTTCGAGCGCGCCAGTCCCGAGCGGTAGAATGTCGCGATTAGACATCGCTGCGACCGCGCGTGAGGTGCGCTCCCTCCCCCGCGTGCGGGGGAGGGTTGGGGAGAGGGTGCCTCCGCATCAGGACAATCACCTAGAGGAGAAAGCCCTCACCCGGCACTATGTGCCGACCTCTCCCGCAAGCGGGAGAGGTGTATCGCCTCTTTGGCTTGCACAGAACCAACCAAAGCTGACCCTGCCTTCGATACGCGAATGCAGATGACCATCACGCCGTCGCAACGACTGCCTCACTTCGCCGACGCTAAAAGCTTTCGCGCCTGGCGCTCCGACCCGGCGCAATGGCTGGGAATCGCGCTCGACATCGCGCGCGGCCACGGTCTCGATGTCAGCGCGCTGCACGTGTTCGCGACCGGCACCAATCTCGTCGTGGGGTTCGGTGACAAGCTGATCCTGAAAATCTTCCCGCCGCTCTTGCGCGCGCAATTCGTGTCCGAGCGTGGGTCGCTGGCGCAACTGAAAGGCCATCTCGATCTACCGATTCCCGAGATCGTCGCCGAAGGGGAGCGCGACGGCTGGCCTTATCTGATCATCACCCGCCTTGCCGGCATGCTCGGCTCGGAGGTGTGGCCGCACTTGGCGGAAGATCAGAAGGAGCGCGTGCTGCGCCAGATCGGCGAGACCATCGCGGCCGTGCAGCGCGCGCCGCTCGGAGAACTCGCGCACATCGAGCCGCGCTGGGACGGCTTCATGCGCCAGCAGATGCAGGGCTGCAAAGCGCGGCACGCGCGTCTCGGCCTTGCGCCGAAATTCCTCAAAGGCCTCGATGATCTCCTGCGCGACGCCGCAAAGCTCATTCCGTTGGATGCGCCGCCGGTGATCCTGATCGGCGAATACATTCCGGAAAACTTCCTGCTCGCCTGCCGGAACGATCAATGGTCGCTCGCCGGGTTGTTCGATTTCGGCGACGTCCTCTCAGGATGGCGCGACTACGATCTGCTCGGCCCCAGCGCCTTCATGGCGGCGGGCCGGCCGGGCCGGGTACACAGCCTGCTCGAAGGCTTCGGCTATGCAAAGCTGGATTTCGATCTGAAGCGCCGCCTGATGGCCCTGATGCTGCTGCACCGCGCCAGCGACCTCAACAGCCACATCTGCATCGAGGGCTGGCAGGACATGGCGGGCGATCTGGTCGAGTTGCAGGAGCTGATCTGGCCGGGGTGATCGCCGGTCGTCCACCACTGGTGTCGTCCTGGACAAGCGCAGCGCCGATCCAGGACCCATTACCCCAGGGAGAAGTTTGACGAAGACTCGTGGTTACCAGCTTCGCGCTGCAACTCCTCCCTGGGGTAATGGGTCCTGGCTTTCGCCAGGACGACAGCGGAGAGGGAGGCGTGCCCGCCAAATGAGCCGCTATATCGAATCGCCTACATAATAAGCAAATGCCACGCTTTGTATGCAATGACAATGATTTGGGCTGTCGTCCTTCAGGCCGCAAATCCGACCTTTCGCCCGCGATTTCAGCGGATTAGCGCGCTGGGCAACGCTCCACTAACCCTTGGCACGAACCTTGCGAATCCGGTTCCAACCAAAAACTTTGTGTTGGAGCGATTTCATGAAGCGCCGCGATTTCCTCAAGTCCGTTTCCGGATTGGCCGCTGGCGCGGCGCTTCCGGCCATGCCGCAGGTCGTTTCCTCCGCCAAGGCCGATGCGCGTTCGGAGACGCTGCTGATCGTCTCGGAAGGCGGCCCGAACAATCTCGACATCCATGGCGTCGGCACCAACGTGCCCGGCTATGAGGTGTCCTGGAATTGCTACGACCGCCTGATCAGCCACGAGATGAAGAGCGGTCCCGGCGGCGTGCCCTATTACGATCGCGACAAGTTCAAGGGCGAGCTCGCCGAGGAATTTGGGATCGACGACATGTCGGTCACCTTCAAGCTGCGCAAGAACGCCAAATTCCACGATGGCACGCCGGTCACTGCGAAGGACGTGAAATGGTCGCTCGACCGCGCCGTCAGCGTCGGCGGCTTCCCGACCTTCCAGATGAGTGCGGGCTCACTGACCAAGCCCGAGCAGTTCGTCGTGATCGACGATTACACCGTGCGCGTCGATTTCCTGAAGAAGGACAGGCTGACGATTCCCGATCTCGCGGTCATCGTGCCCTGCATCGTCAATTCCGAACTGGTGAAGAAGAACGCCAGCGAGAAGGACCCCTGGGGTCTCGAATTCACCAAGCAGCAGACCGCCGGCTCCGGTGCCTACAAGGTGACGAAGTGGACCGCCGGCACCGAAGTGGTGATGGAGCGCAACGAGGATTGGGTCGGCGGTCCCCTGCCCAAGATCAAGCGCGTGATCTGGCGCATGGTGCCGCAGGCCGGCAACCGCCGCGCGCTCTTGGAACGCGGCGATGCCGACATCTCCTATGAGCTGCCGTTCAGGGATTTCCAGGAGATGAAGGCGAATGGCAAGCTCAACGTGGTGTCGCTGCCGTTCTCCAACGGCATCCAGTATATCGGCATGAACGTGACCAAGCCGCCGTTCGACAATCCGAAGGTGCGGCAGGCCATCGCCTACGCGATGCCGTACCAAAAGATCATGGACGCCGTGCTGTTCGGCCTCGGCAATCCCATGTTCGGCGCTGCCAAAGACAAGCCGACCGAAGTCGCCTGGCCGCAGCCGCACAAATACAACACCGACATGGACAAGGCGAAGGCGCTGCTCACTGAAGCCGGCTATGCCAACGGCTTCGAGACCACGATCTCGTTCGACCTCAACTTTGCCGGCGTCAACGAGCCGCTCTGTGTGCTGGTGCAGGAGAGCCTCGCGCAGCTCGGCATCAAGACCACCATCAACAAGGTACCCGGCGCCAACTGGCGCACCGAGCTCAACAAGAAGGAGATGCCGCTCTTCACCAACGTGTTCTCGGGCTGGCTCGATTACCCCGAGTACTTCTTCTACTGGTGCTATCACGGCAACAATTCCGTCTTCAACACCATGAGCTACAAGTCGGCGGAGATGGACAAGCTCATCGACGGCGCGCGCAATGCTGCGGCTGTTGGCGACAAAGCAGCTTACGATGCCGACGTGAAGGGCTTCGTCGATCTCGCCTACGCCGATATCCCGCGCATCCCGCTGTACCAGCCCTTCGTCAACGTCGCGATGCAGAAGAACATCAGCGGCTACCAATACTGGTTCCACCGCCGCCTGGATTATCGCGCGATGGCGAAGGGGTGAGAGGGCATGCTGGTCGTCAGCGACGCATCGGCATCGGCACTGGGCTCCCTCTCCCGCTTGCGGGAGAGGGTTGGGGAGAGGGTGTCTCCGCTTTGGGATTGGCAGGGATTGCGGAGGGTGTCCCCGCGCGGCCAGAGCCCTCACCCGCCGCGCTCTGCGAGCGCGTCGGCCTCTCCCGCAAGCGGGAGAGGCGAAGCAAGCCCGCGGAGCACCCCATGCTGACCATGATCGGCAAGCGCCTGATGTTCGCGATTCCCTCGATGATCGGCGTCGTCATCGTCACCTTCCTGCTGACGCGCGCGCTGCCCGGGGACCCCGCGGCCTACTTCGCCGGTCCCGCCGCAACCAAGGAAGCCGTCGAGCAGATCCGGAAAAAACTTGGCCTCGACCGGCCGCTGATCGAGCAGTTCTTCCGCTATACCAACGACCTCGCCCATGGCGATTTCGGCAACTCGCTCACCACGGGCCAGCCGGTCGCAACCGAGATCCGCAACCGCCTGCCGGCCTCCGCCGAGCTGACGCTGCTCGGCCTCATCGTCTCGATCGTGATCGCTATCCCGCTCGGCGTGCTGGCGGCGACGCGGCCGGGCTCATGGGTCGACCATCTCTGCCGGGTCACGACCACGGCCGGCGTGTCGCTGCCGGTGTTCTTCACCGGCCTCGTGCTGGTCTATGTCTTCTATTTCCGGCTCGGCTGGTCGCCGGCGCCGCTCGGCCGCCTTGACGTGTTCTACAGCGCGCCGCCAACGGTGACGGGCTTCTATCTCATCGACACTTTGCTGGCCCGCGATGTCGAGGCGTTCCGTTCGGCGCTGAGCCAGCTCATCCTGCCGGCGACGACGCTCGCGATCTTCTCGCTGGCGCCGATCGCGCGCATGACGCGCGCCTCGATGCTGGCGGTGCTCGCCTCGGAGTTCGTCCGCACCGCGCGCGCCAGCGGCCTGTCGCCGTCGACGGTCATCGTCACCTACGCCTTCCGCAACGCCATGCTGCCCGTCATCACCACGCTCAGCATGGTGTTCTCGTTCCTCTTGGGCGCCAACGTGCTGGTCGAAAAAGTGTTCGCATGGCCCGGCATCGGCTCCTATGCGGTGGAAGCGCTGATCTCGTCCGACTTCGCGCCGGTGCAGGGCTTCGTGCTGACCATGGCTGTCATGTACGTGCTGCTCAATCTCGTGATCGATATCCTCTATGGCGTGATCGATCCGCGTGTGCGGTTGGAGGGCTGAACCATGATGAGGTTTCGTCCTATGCAAACTCCGACGAAGGTCCGCCCCCTCTCCCGCTTGCGGGGGAGGGTTGGGGAGGGGGTATCTCCGCGGGCGAGAGCCCCGATGTGGAGAGAGCCCCCACCCGGCGCGTTGCGCCGACCTCCCCCGCAAGCGGGAGAGGTAAGGCGCCCCGCGGCTTGCTGGTTTGGTCAAACAACACCCGGGTGATCTCATGAGCTCCGTTGCGCCTGCTGTTGAACCGGTCGGTCCCGCGCGTACCTCGGGGCTATCGGCAATCCTCGAACAGACGCGCTATGTCCTCAGCGAAAACAAGGTCACGGGCTTTGCCTTTGCGCTGCTGATCCTGATCCTGGCCGCCGCGATCTTCGGTCCCTATGTGGTGCCCTACGATCCACTGGCCTCCGACACCGCGGCGACGTTGCAGCCGCCGTCGGCGGCGCACTGGTTCGGCACCGATCAGTTGGGACGCGACATTTTCAGCCGGGTCATCGTCGCGACCCGGCTCGACACCTTCATCGCGATCGCCTCCGTCGCGCTGGTGTTTTTGATGGGCGGCCTCGCCGGCATCGCGGCCGGCTATTTCGGCGGCTGGACCGACCGCATCGTCGGTCGCATCGCCGACACCATCATGGCGTTCCCGCTGTTCGTGCTGGCGATGGGCATCGTCGCCGCGCTCGGCAACACCGTGCAGAACATCATCCTGGCCACGGCCATCGTGAACTTCCCGCTCTATGCCCGCGTCGCGCGCGCCGAGGCCAATGTCCGCCGCAACGCCGGCTTCGTGCAGGCCGCGCGGCTATCAGGCAACGGCGAATCCCGCATCCTCTTGGTGCATATCCTCCCCAACATCATGCCGATCATGATCGTGCAGATGTCGCTGACCATGGGCTACGCCATCCTCAATGCTGCGGGCCTCTCCTTCATCGGTCTCGGCGTCCGCCCGCCCACGGCCGAATGGGGCATCATGGTCGCGGAAGGCGCGGGCTTCATGGTCTCAGGCGAATGGTGGATCGCGCTATTCCCCGGCCTCGCGCTGATGATCGCCGTGTTCTGCTTCAACCTCCTCGGCGACGGCCTGCGCGACATCGTCGATCCCCAGCGGAGGACGTGATGGCTAGCGTAGGTCCAAATTTGCCGCAGAAATTCCCCAATGAAATCAATCCCGTTCTACTGTGCATGGGGTTGTTTTTGCCATTTTTGTTTGGGAGGCACCCCTGACCGCCCAGCCCCTGCTCGACATCCAGGACCTCACCGTCGAATTCACGACCCGCCGCGGCATCGTGAAGGCGGTGCAGCACGTCGACATCACCGTCGCCAAGGGCGAGACGCTGGCGATCGTCGGCGAGTCCGGCTCCGGCAAATCGGTGACTTCCTATGCGGTGATGCGCATCCTCGATCGCGCGGGACGGATCGCCGAGGGCTCGGTGATGTTCTCGGGCATCGACGTCAAAGCCGCGACCGAGGACCAGATGCGCGATCTGCGCGGCCGCGAAGTCTCGATGATCTTCCAGAACCCGCGCGCAGCGCTCAATCCCATCCGCAAGGTCGGCGACCAGATCGAGGACGTCTTGCGCACCCATGTGCAGCAGGCCCAGGTCGCCGATCACGGCGAGAAGGCGATCGAGGCGCTGGAGCAGGTCAAGATCGCCCGCCCGCGCGAGCGCTACCACGCCTATCCGTTCGAGCTATCAGGCGGCATGTGCCAGCGCGTCGTCATCGCGCTGGCGCTCGCCTGCAATCCGCAACTGCTGATCGCGGACGAGCCGACGACCGGCCTGGACGTCACCACGCAGAAGGCGGTGATGGATCTGATCGTCGAGCTGACCAAGCGCCGCGCGATGTCGACCATCCTGATCACCCACGACCTCGGCTTGGCCGCCGCCTATTGCGATCGCGTCGTGGTGATGGAGAAGGGAAGGGTGGTCGAGACCGCGAAAGCTGCCGACATCTTCGCAAGCCCCCAGCACCCCTACACCAAGAAGCTGATGCGCGCGACGCCGCGGCTCGGCGTGAGCTTGCGGGATCTGTTGCCGGAAGAGGATGGCGCGGCGGCGGCGTCCTTCGCCTCTCCCCGCGTGCGGGGAGAGGCCGACACGCTCGGCAGCGCAATTGCGCGCCAGAGCGTGGCGGGTGAGGGGGACTCTCCCAGCACCGTGCTCGCGGATACAGCCCCTCACCCCGACCCTCTCCCCGTGAAGAACGAGGAGAGGGAGAAGAAGCCCCTCCTCCTCGTCGACAGGCTCGTCAAGGAATACCCCCGCCAGGGCGCGACCGCCCTGCTCGGAAAACTGTTCGGCCGCAAGCCGCCCGTGGAGCCGGACGTGTTCCGCGCCGTCGATGGCATCAGCTTCTCGATTGGCGTCGGCGAGAGCGTTGGCCTCGTCGGCGAGTCCGGTTGCGGCAAATCGACGACGTCGATGATGGTGATGCGCCTCCTGGACCAAACCTCGGGCCTGATCCAGTTCGACGGCGAGAACATCGGCGGCATCGCGCCTGCCAGCTTCGCCCGGCTGCCGCAGCGCAGCCGGATCCAGATGGTGTTCCAGGACCCGACCGACAGCCTCAACCCGCGCTTCACCGCCGCGCGCGCCATCGCCGATCCCATTCTGCAGCTCGGCGACATCAGGGGCCGCGACGCGCTCCGCGCCCGCTGCGAGGAGCTGGCCACCATGGTCGGCCTGCCGCACAACCTGCTCGACCGCTTCCCGCATCAATTGTCCGGCGGCCAGAAAGCCCGAATCGGCATCGCCCGCGCCATCGCGCTGCATCCCAAGCTCGTCATCCTCGACGAGCCGACGGCGGCGCTGGACGTCTCGGTGCAGGCCGTCGTGCTGAACCTGCTTCAGGACCTCAAGGCGCGACTAGGTATGAGCTATCTGTTCGTCTCGCATGATTTGAATGTGGTGCGCTTGTTGTGCGATCGTGTCATTGTGATGCGGACGGGTCGGATCGTCGAAGAGGGCTCTTCCGAGAATGTCTTGAGCGATCCGCAGGACGACTACACCAAAGAGCTGCTGACGGCGATCCCGCATCCGCCGTTGCAGATACACTAAGAGTGCACTGATTGTTCGAGAGAGCGATGGCCGAACCGCTGGACGACTATATCGACGCCGTATCGAAAGCGCTGGCACTGCCGGTTGAGGAGGCCTGGAGGCCGGCGGTGCGCGCCAACCTCGAAGTTTCGCTGCGGCTTGGCCGCCTCGTCGACGAATTCGCGCTGCCGGACGAGACCGAGCCGGCGCCGATTTTCACGGCCTGACGTCGCCATGACCATCAAGCCAGAGATGACGGCCTCGGGAATCGCGAGCGCGGTTGCGGGCGGCAGGATGTCGGCGCTCGCTGCCACGGAAGCAGCTCTCGCGCGCATCAAGCAGCACGACACCATCCTCAATTCCTTCACCGACGTCACCGCCGATCGCGCCTGTGCCAAGGCGCGCGCGATCGATGCCGACATCGCCGCGGGCAAGAAAGTCGGCCCGCTCGCCGGCGTGCCCTTCGCGGTGAAGAACTTGTTCGATGTCGCGGGCGTCGTCACGCGCGCCGGCTCGAAGATCAACCGCGACCTCGCGCCCGCCAGGCGCGACGCCACGCTGATCGAGCGGATGGAAGCGGCCGGCGCCGTGCTGGTCGGCGCCCTCAACATGGGCGAATACGCCTATGACTTCACCGGCGAAAACATCCATGACGGTCCCTCGCGCAATCCACATGACACCACGCGGATGACCGGCGGCTCGTCGGGCGGCTCCGGCAGCGCCGTCGGCGGCGCGCTGGTGCCGATCGCGCTCGGCTCGGACACCAATGGGTCGATCCGCGTGCCGTCCTCGTTCTGCGGCATCTTTGGCTTGAAGCCGACCTATGGTCGGCTGTCGCGGGCGCGCTCGTTCCCGTTCGTGGCGAGTCTCGATCATCTCGGTCCACTCGCACGCTCGGTCACCGACCTCGCACTCGCCTATGACGTCATGCAGGGCCCGGATGCCGATGATGGCGCCTGCACCACCCGTGGTGTCGAACAGGTGGCGCCGCTGCTCGGCGAGTCCATCTCAGGCTTGCGCGTCGCGATCGCCGGCGGTCACTTCCAGAAGAACGTGTTTCCGGAAGCGGTCGAAGCCGTCAGCCGCGTTGCCAAGGCGCTCGGCGCGACTGCGGTCGTCGACATCCCCGAAGCCTCGCGCGCCCGTGCGGCCGCCTATGTCATCACCACCACCGAAGGCGCCTCGCTGCATCTCGACCGCCTGCGCAAGCGCCCGAACGATTTCGATCCGGCCGTGCGCGACCGCTTGATCGCCGGCGCCATGGTGCCGGCGCCGCTGGTCGACCGCGCGCAAAAATTCCGCCGCTGGTATCGCGCTCAGCTGGCCGAAATCTTCAAGTCGGTCGACGTACTGCTTGCGCCGGCAACGCCGTGCACTGCGCCGAAGCTTGGTCAGGTGAATTTCACGCTCGACGGCGTCGAGCTGCCGGTGCGGGCCAATATCGGCATCCACACCCAGCCGATCTCCTTCATCGGCCTGCCGGTCGTCGCCGTGCCGGTGCCCCTCGAGCCGCTGCCGATCGGCGTGCAGATCATCGCCGCGCCTTGGCGCGAGGACATTGCGCTCCGCGTCGCGCACGCATTGGAGAAGATGGGCGTGGTATCCGCGCCGTCGCCGAGGGGACTTTAAGAGGAATTTGAGATGGAGATCGATCTCCCCGACGTGATCGCGGAAGTCAAAGCCGCATTCGAGCGCTATGAGCAGGCCCTCGTCAGCAACGACGTCGCCGTGCTCGGCGAGCTCTTCCGCAATGATTCCCGCACGCTGCGCTACGGCATCGGCGAGAATCTCTATGGCTATGAGGCGATCTCCGGCTTCCGCGCCGGCCGCTCGCCGGTCGGCCTGAACCGGCGCACCGCCAAAACCGTCATCAGCAGCTATGGCCGCGACACGGCCGTGGCCTCGACCTTGTTCTATCGCGACACGGCGCCCGGCAAGGTCGGCCGGCAGATGCAGACGTGGATTCGCTTCCCGGAGGGCTGGCGCGTCGTCGCCGCCCATGTCAGCATCATCGACGAGCCGAAAGAGACCGTATGACGCTTGACGACTTTCCGCAGGGCACGCTGCCGGCCGAGCCGGTGGTGCCGCGCGTCGACCGTCCTTCGCCGTCGGTGCACAAGGTCACACGCGCCGAGGAACTGCGACTTCAGCTCGCCGATGAGATCGTGCGCGGAACCCTGGCCCCCGGGGCACCGCTGGACGAGACCGACATTGCGCGGCGGTTCAGCGTCTCGCGCACGCCGGTGCGCGAGGCGTTACGCCAGCTGGTGGCGAGCGGCCTCGTCGAGGCGCGCGCCCATCGTGGCGCGGTAGTGGCGCAGCCCTCGATCGAGCGTCTCAAGAGCATGTTCGAGGCGATGGCCGAGCTCGAGGCGCTGTGCGCGGGCCTTGCCGCCGAGCGCATGTCCGCCGCCGAGCGACATGGATTGGAGTCCATTCACGAAGAGCTGCGGGTGCTGAGCTATGCCGGCAATCCCGAGCGTTTCCACGAGGTCAATGAGCGCTTCCACAACGCGATCTATGCGGGATCGCAGAATGGCTACATCGCCGAGATCACGCTCGCCACCCGCGTCCGCGTGCAGCCGTTCCGCCGCGCCCAGTTCCGCAATCTTGGCCGATTGGCAAAGTCGCAAGCCGAGCACGACCGCGTCGTCGTCGCCATCATGCGCGGCGACAAGCAAGGCGCCGCCGCTGCCATGCGCGCGCACATCGAGTTGGTGCGCGGCGAGTATGAGATTTACGCGGTGTCGGTGTAGGGCGGCGCGCGCGGTGCCGTAGGGTGGGCAAAGGCGCAAAGCGCCGTGCCCACCGTCCTTCCTATTTGATGGTGATGGTGGGCACGCTTCGCTTTGCCCACCCTACGGCACCTAAGCCGTCGCGGCTTCCTTCATATACTTCCGCCAGCCACCATACGCCGTGATATCGCGCGCTTCACCCAACACTTCGGGCTCGACGAGAAAGCCCTTCACGCTGCGGCCATCCGCGAGCCGGATCGTGCCGATCGCCATCGGCGCGGGAATCGCATTGACGAACTTGCCGAAGGCGGACGACGACAGCAACCAGATCTCCAGCTCGATCGCGGCGCCCTTGCCGGCTTCGACGCGCAGCAGGCCTGGCTTCGGCGGTGTGGTCTTGAGCGCGTAGAGCTTGTAGTCGGGCGCTGTCTTCGTCGCCTCGATCAAGCGCCCGTTCAGGGCCTTCAATTCGCCGTTCAGCGCCATGCCAGACAGATGGGCGCCGACGACGGCGATCGGAATCTCGTCGCCGCTGCTTGCGAGAAGCGGCGCGAGCGGTGCCTGTGCCACGCGCTGTGCGCCGAGACTCAGCTTCGTATCCGCATGGAACACACGGCCGATGCTTGCGAGCAGCGCGTCGCATCCTGCGGGGGCGAGCAGCGTGATGCCGAATGGAATGCCGTCCGCGCGCATCGAAGCCGGCACGGCGAGGCCACAGAGATCGAGCAGATTGACAAAATTGGTGTAGGTGCCGAGCCGACTGTTGAGCTCGATCGGATTGGCCAGCACCTGCGCGGTCGTATAAGCGGTCGGCGCCGTCGGCAGCACCAGGGCGTCGATATGCGCGAAAGTGCGCTCGGCGACCTTGCGCAGGCCCTGCAGGCGGTAGAGCGCGGAGAAGGTCTCCGCCGCGGTCAGCCGCGCGCCGGCCGCCGTGATCTCGCGCGTCACCGGATGGATCGCATCGGGTGCGGACGCGAGCAGATTCTTGATCACGAGATAACGCTCGGCGACCCACGGACCCTCATAGAGCAGCCGCGCCGTCTCGTAGAACGGCTCGAGGTCGAACTCAGTCAGTGTCGCGCCAAGGGCGGTCCAGCGCTTCAGCGCGTCGCTGTAAGCGGCTTCCGCCTTCTTGTCGCCGAAGAAGATCAGCTGCCCGTTGCGCGGCACGCCGAGGCGCAAATTGACGGGGAATTGCGTGAGCGGGCCCAGCGGCCGGTCGCGCGAGAATGGATCGGCCTGATCCGGCCCCGCCATCACGGAGAGCGCCAGCGCGGCGTCGTCGACCGTCAAGGCGAATACCGAGATGCAGTCGAGGGTGCGGCAGGCGGGCACCAGGCCCGCGGTCGAGATCATGCCGAGGCTCGGCTTCAGCCCGACGATGTTGTTGAGCATCGCCGGCACGCGGCCGCTGCCGGCGGTGTCGGTGCCGAGCGACAGCGGCACCAGCCCGGCGCCGACGGCGACCGCCGATCCCGAGCTCGAGCCGCCGGGAATGAGATCGTCGCGGATCGTATTCTTGGGAATGCCGTAGGGCGAGCGCACGCCGACAAGGCCGGTCGCGAACTGGTCGAGATTGGTCTTGCCGATGATGATGGCGCCGGCGGCGCGCAGGCGCTCGACCGCGGTGGAGTCGCGTGTCGGCGTATAGGAGAAGGCGGGGCAGGCCGCCGTGGTCGGAAATCCCAGCGCGTCGATATTGTCCTTGACCGCAACCGGCACGCCATAGAGTGGCAGGCTCGCGGCATCCTTCGTGGCAAGTCTCTCGGCCTCCGCGACTGCGTCCTTTTCGTCGCGCAGGCTGATGAAAACGGCGGGATCGTTATGGTCGCGGATGCGCTGATAGGTCCGTGCGACCGTCTGCGCCGGCGTGCCCGCGCGATGCGCGGCCACAATCGCGGCGATCGTTTCAGGCTGCTCAGCCCCCATGACGACAAAACTCCGGCAACTGGTTTACCCGGCTTGAAGCAAGCGATGTGCCATTGTGTACAGTATCGGGGCCAGGCAGGTGCCGCGGATATTGTCGTGAGATCAGTAGCTTGCGGAGTTCTGGTGGTCGAGCGCAATTGCTCGGTTGCAGGCATCTGCTTAAACTGTGGGCAGCCGAGATCAGGTAAAGTCGGCGAGGATCCGGAGCAGGTGCTGCCGGTTCTCCCTGCCGAGCTTCGCCTCGACATGCCGCTCGTGTTCGGCCGCGAGGCGCTTGAACTTGCTCAGCGCCGCCGCACCCGGCGCGGTAAGGTACAGCGCGTGCGAACGTCGGTCCGTCTTCGACTTGATCCGCTTCACGTATCGGCGCTGTTCGAGGCTGTCGAGCAGATGCACCAGCCGGGCGCGCTCGATGCCGAGGCGCTTGGCCACCGCCATCTGCGACAGGCCCGGATTGGCGCCGATCACCGTCAGCACCGAATATTGCGTCGGCCGGATGTCGACCTCGCCGAGCGTCTTGATGAAGTCCTGGAAGATCCAGATCTGGAAGCGCCGCACCGCATAGCCGGCGTGGCCGACCAGCGCGTCGAGGCCGACCTCGTCGGCGTCGTTCGGCTGCGCAGCGCCGTTGCCGGCGCGTTTGCGTGGGGACGTCTGGGCTGCGCTGGTTGTCACATCGTGTCTCCCTCTGCCGAACCTTAGCGCTTCGACGCCCGGGGTGAAAGATTGTTGTTGACGACAACAATTGTCGTGCCCAACATTGTGGCCAAGGCAGCCCGGAACGAGGCTGCGGCCGATCCCGGATCCGGGGCGAGGAGGAAACCCGATGACAGCCGCCTCACGCGGTGATGCTGCGAGCCTGTTCGCAACACCCAGAACCGTTGCCGAGCATCGCGCCGACGGCAGCATCGTGCTGCGCTCGCCCGAGCCGCTTGGCGAAAGCGCGCGCTGCACCGGCGACTGGCTTGAGCAATGGGCGCGGCAAACGCCCGATACGATCTTCCTCGCCGAGCGCGGCAGCGCCGAACGGCCCTGGACCACCGTCACCTACGCGCAGGCGCTGCGGCAGGTACGGGCGACCGCGTCCTGGATCCTGGCGCAGGGCCTCAGTGCCGAGCGCCCGCTCGCCATCCTCTCCGACAACAGCATTGATCATGCGCTGCTCGCACTCGCCGCGCAGCATGTCGGCGTGCCCTCGGCGGCGATCTCGCCTGCCTATTCGCTGATGTCGAAAGATTTCGACAAGCTCAGGAGCATGATCGCGCTGCTCGAGCCAGGCGCGATCTATGTCTCCGCGATGAAGCCATTTGCGGCGGCGCTAGATGCGATCAGGCCGCTGCACACGGCGCAGATCATCAGCGGCAATGCCGACGATGTCGACGCGCTGTCGTTCCGCACCATCGCGGCGACGCCCGAAACGTCCGACGTCGCAAAAGCCTTCGCCGCGGTGACGCCAGACACGATCGCAAAATTGCTGTTCACCTCGGGCTCGACCGGTACGCCCAAGGCGGTCATCAACACCCAGCGCATGCTGACATCGAGCCAGCAGGCCAAGGCGCAGACATGGACATTCCTCGAACCGGGCTGCGGCGATCTCGTGATTCTCGATTGGCTGCCCTGGAGCCACACCTTCGGCGCCAATCACAATTTCAACCTCGTGCTGCGCAACGGCGGCTCGCTCTACATCGACGGCGGCAAACCGGCTCCGGGCCTGTTTGCGATCTCGCTCGCCAATCTAAGAAGCGTGATTCCGACGGTCTATTTCAACGTGCCACGCGGCTTCGACATGCTGATCGCGGCCCTCCGCGGCGATGAGGAGCTGCGCCGCCGCTTCTTCGGCGAGGTGAAGTTCGCGTTCTATGCTGGCGCCGCGCTGCCGCAGAATCTCTGGGATGCGCTGGAGCAGCTTTCCATCGAGACCGTCGGTCGTGCGTTGCCGATGGTCTCGGCGTGGGGCTCGACCGAAACTTCCCCGCTCGCGACCGATTGCCATTTCCTCGCAGAACGCTCGGGCAATATCGGCGTGCCCATTCCCGGCACCGAGCTCAAGCTCGTCGCCTCCGGCGATAAGCTGGAGGTGCGCGTACGCGGTCCCAACGTCACGCCGGGCTATTGGAAGGCGCCCGAGCTGACGAAGCGGGCGTTCGACGAAGAGGGCTTCTATCTCATTGGCGACGCCGTGAAGTTTGCCGATGCGAAGCGGCCTGAGCGCGGCCTGTTCTTCGATGGTCGCGTCGCGGAAGATTTCAAGCTCAATTCCGGCACCTGGGTCAGCGTCGGCACGCTGCGCGTCGCCGGCATCGCCGCATTGGCGCCGCTCGCGCAGGACATCGTCGTGACCGGCCATGGCGGCGACGAGGTGCGCTTCCTGGTGTTCCCGAATATCGCTGCCTGCCGCGCCCATGCCGGGTTGGGCGAGACGGCAACTGTGAACGACGTGCTGGCGCATGACAAGGTCAGGACCGCGATCGCGCAAGGTCTGGCACGGCTGAAACAGCAGAGCGGCAACTCCTCCGGCCATGCCACGCGCGCGTTGCTGCTCGCCGAGCCGCCGTCGGTCGACGGCGGCGAGATTACCGACAAGGGCTACATCAACCAGCGCGCCGTGCTGACGCGCCGCGCCGATGCGGTGGCGCGGTTGAATGATGATGCGTCGGCGGAGTGGATTGGCTGCGCTTGACCGGGCGCTCTCCTCACACCTTCTTCGCTTCCACCGCCATTCGCACCGCGAGCCCGGCCAGCACCGTGCCCATCAGCCAGCGTTGCACCAGCATCCAGCTCGGCCGGCTCGCCAGGAACAGCGCGATCGATCCGGCCGCGAGCGCGATCATCGCATTCACGCTGACGCTGATCGCGATCTGGATCGCCCCTAACACCACCGACTGTGTCAGCACGCTGCCGGCGGTCGGATCGATGAACTGCGGCAGCAGCGCCAGATACAGCATCGCGATCTTCGGGTTGAGCAGGTTGGTGACGAAGCCCATCGCGAACAATTTGCGCGGGCTGTCGATCGCGAGCTTCCTGACCTGGAACGGCGAGCGCCCGCCCGGCTTCACCGCCTGCCAGGCGAGCCACAGCAGATAGCCGGCGCCAGCGAAGCGCAGCGCGTCATAGGCGAAGGGAATGGCGAGCAGCAGCGCCGTGATGCCGAACGCCGCGCACAGCATGTAGAACACGAAGCCCAGCGCCACGCCGCCGAGCGAGACGATGCCCGCCGCCGGCCCCTGCGTGATCGAGCGCGAGATCAGGTAGATCATGTTCGGCCCGGGCGTGAGCACGAGGCCGAGGCAGACGAGGGCAAAGCCGAGCAGGGCGGGGGTGTGGGGCATGGGTGAACCGGTGCGGAGGACGCGATGGTTCTAATATGCGCGGCGAAGTGGGGCCATCGCGCAATTGCACGGAGGACAATTGAGTTCTGGGCGCGCGCTCGCTGCGCTCCCTCGCCCCGTTCTTACGGGGAGAGGGTTGGGGTGAGCTCTCCACGGATGAGATCGCCGAGAGGCCTGTACCCTCACCCGGATCGCGCCGGACGATGCTCCGCATCGCCGGCGGCGATCCGACCTCTCCCCGCAAGCGGGGAGAGGCGAAGAGACAGCTTCAATGCGCCTCGTCCCAGTTCGTCGCGGCACGCGCATCGACATGCAGCGGCACCGACAGCAGCACGGCCGGGAACGGGGCGTCCTGCATCACGTGCTGCACCACGGGCAGCGTCGCCTCGACTTCGGCGTCCGGCACCTCGAAGATCAATTCGTCATGCACCTGGAGCAGCATCTGCGCCGACAGCTTCTTCTTGACCAGCGCATCTTCCACGCGCGTCATGGCGCGCCGGATGATATCGGCGGCGGTGCCCTGGAGACGGGCGTTGATCGCGGCGCGCTCGTTGAAAGCGCGCACCGAGGCGTTGGAGGCCTTGATATCGGGGTAGTGGCATTTGCGGCCGAACAGCGTGGTGACGTAGCCGTAGCTGCGGCAGAAGTCGCGCGTCTCGTCCATATAGGCGCGGATGCCGGGGAAGCGCTCGAAGTATTTCTTGATGTAGGCCGAGGCCTCCTCGCGCGCGATGCCGAGCTGGTTGGCGAGGCCGAATGCGGAGATGCCGTAGATGATGCCGAAATTGATCGCTTTGGCGCGGCGACGGATTTCGCTGGGCATGCCCTTGATCGGCACGCCGAACATTTCCGACGCGGTCATGGCGTGAATGTCGAGCCCGTCGCGGAACGCCTGCTTCAGCACGGGAATGTCGGCGATCTCGGCCAGCAGCCGCAGCTCGATCTGCGAATAGTCGGCGGAGACCAGCTTGTGCCCCGGCGTCGCAACGAAGGCGCGGCGGATCTTGCGGCCGTCCTCAGTGCGCACCGGGATGTTCTGCAAGTTCGGCTCGTTCGATGACAGCCGGCCGGTCGTGGTCGCGGCCAGCGCGTAGGTGGTGTGGACGCGGTGGGTCTGCGGATTGACGTAAGTCGGCAGCGCGTCGGTGTAAGTCGATTTCAGCTTTGAAACCTGGCGCCACTCCAGGATCTTCTTCGGGAAGTCGTGGCCCTGTTCGGCGAGTTCATCGAGCACCTGGGCGGTGGTCGACCATGCGCCGGTTTTTGTCTTGCTGCCCCCGGGCAATCCCATCTTGCCGAACAGGATGTCGCCGATCTGCTTTGGGCTGCCGACATTGACCGGCTCGCCTGCGATCTCTTGAATCTCCGCTTCGACCCGCGCCGCGGTCTGGGCGAATTCGCCCGACAACCGCGACAGCACCTGACGGTCGATCGAGATGCCGCGCCGCTCCATGCGTGCGAGCACGGATACCAGCGGCCGCTCCAGCGTCTCGTAGATGGTGGTCATGTGCTCGGCGACGAGGCGCGGCTTCAGCACGCGCCAGACGCGCAGGGCAATGTCGGCGCCTTCCGCCGATAAGGGGGCGGCCTTGTCGATCGGCACCTGGTCGAAGGTGATCCTGCCCTTGCCGCTGCCGAGCAGCTCGCTCTCCTTCAGCATGGCATGGCCGAACCAGCGCTCGGACAGCGATTCGATCGCATGCGAGCCGCGGCCGGCGTCGAGCACGTAGGAGATCAGTTGCGCGTCGTCGATGTTGCGCAAGGTGATGCCGTGCTGTGCCAGCATCACCGCGGTGAACTTGGCGTCGAAGCCGACCTTGAGGATGCCTGACGATTCCAGCACCGGCCGCAGCGCTTGGATCGCGTCGTCGTGCTTGACCTGGTCGGGTGCCAGGCCCGCGTCGAACAGGCCGGCGCCGCCGCCGGATTGCTTGTGCGCCAGCGGCACATAGCAGGCCTCGTTTGGCGCCACCGCCAGTGCGATGCCGCAGAGATCGGCCTGCATGGGATTGATCGAATTCGCTCTCGTCTCGATCGCGACATGGCCGGCATCATGGATGAGCGCAATGAAAGCGTTGAGCTCTTTGAGCGTCTTGATCGCCTGATACTTGCCGCGCTCGACTGGAAGCTTGCGCAGCGCCTCTTCGCGCGCGGCGGCCAGCGAAATCGGCGCACCCTTCGGGCTCGCGGCCTTGTCCTCCTTGCTTGCCGATTTGTTGCGCTCGCGCGGAGCAACTTGCGCCGGCGTGCCGGTTCCCGGCGCGGGCACCACATCCGAGGGTGGCAGCGGCGAGAATACGCTGGCGCCCTTGGCATAGCCGGGATCGGCATCGACGTTGGCGGGATCGATCTGCGAATAGTCGGCGACGCGCCGCGTCAGCGTCGTGAATTCCATCGCCTTCAAGAAGGCGATCAGCTTGCGTGCATCCGGCTCGTGGACGGCGAGGTCGTCGAGAGGCACCTCGAGCTCGACCTTGTCATCGAGCAGCACGAGCTGCCGCGAGATCCGCGCCTTCTCCGCGTTCTCGAGCAGCGCCTCGCGCCGCTTCGGCTGTTTGATCTCGCCGGCACGGAACAACAATTGATCGAGGTCGCCGTATTCGGTGATCAGCTGCGCCGCGGTCTTGACGCCGATACCGGGCACCCCAGGCACGTTGTCGGTGGAATCGCCGGCGAGCGCCTGCACCTCCGCCACCTTCTCCGGCGGCACGCCGAATTTCTCGATCACCTCGGCGATGCCGATGCGGCGGTCCTTCATGGTGTCGTACATGGTGACGCAATCGGTGACGAGCTGCATCAGGTCCTTGTCGGAGGACACGATGGTCGCGCTCGCGCCGCGCTCGCAGGCCTGCCGCACATAGGTCGCGATCAGATCGTCGGCCTCGAACCCGACCTGTTCCAGGCAGGGCAGGTCGAAGGCGCGCACGGCCTCGCGGATCAGCGCGAATTGCGGGATCAGATCGTCAGGCGCCGGTGGCCGGTGCGCCTTGTAGTCGGGATAGATCTTGTTGCGGAAAGTGATTTCCGACTTGTCGAAGATGATCGCCAGATGCGTCGGCCGATTGTCCTCGGGCATGTCGCGCAACAGCTTCCACAGCATGTTGCAGAAGCCGAGCACGGCGTTGACCTGGAGGCCGTCGGACTTGCGGTTCAGCGGCGGCAGCGCGTGATAGGCGCGGAAAATGTAGGAGGAACCGTCGACCAGGAAGACATGGTCGCCCTTGCCGGCCGCCTTCGCCGCGACCGGTTTGGCAGCAGCTCTGGCAGCAGCGGTGCTCGCGGCGGCCGCCTTGGGCGCGGCAGCCTTGGTTTCAGCTTTGGCGGTGGTCTTCGGGGACGTTTTGGGTGCGGTTTTGGGCATGGCCGCAATGTATGAATTTTTGCGGGCTTTGACAGCCTTGGAAGGCGGATTTTTGGCTCGCTGGCGCCACTATCCCCACTGTCTCGAATGCGGGGAATCCAGTACGCCGCGGCCTATCGGTCGATGACGACTGTCTCTGGGATACTGGGTCGCCCGGTCAAGCCGGGCGACGACAGCGATCTCGGTCACTCCGCCGCCTGCAACACCGCCCCCGCCTTCTTCGGCGCGATCCAGAACGCGTCCGGGCGCTCGAACAGGAAGTGTGCATTGAGCCGCAGCGCGGCCTGCCAGATCGCGAGCGCTCCGAGCACGCCGAGAACCGTGACGACCAGAGACACCGTGCCGATATCGGCGATGACGCCCGTGCGCAGCAGCAGCGTCCGCGTCGCCGCCATCGGCAGGAAGAAGGCGAGGTAGATCACGATCGAATGCTCGCCGCAGAAGCGGAAGAAATTCAGCCATTGCGCGCGCGCGAGCAGCGTGCCCATTGTGATGATGGCGCAGGCACCGGCGAAGCCCAGCGCGAGCGAGACGATCTTCCATTCGCTGGCGCCGAATGTGACCAGTCCGGCATTGACCAATACCCAGGTCGCGAGCGCTGCAAGCGCAAAGGCCGGATGCTTCCGTGCGCGATCCGACAGGGCGAACACGTAAGGCGCGAACAGATAGCCTGAATAGAAATAAACGAAACGCGCGCAGAACTCGTCGATGACGGTCCAGCCCGTCGTGACGCGCGCCGTCTCCAGCGCGGCGGCGACGAGCCAGATCGCGAGCGGCGGGATATTGCGTGTCAGTTTTGTGACGACGAAGAAGATCGGCAGCAGATAGATGAACCACAGCGTGCCGAACGGCTCGATGAAGGATTCGAGGTACAACAGGCCAACGTCGCGCCAGCTCGTTTCCGCCGCGAAGGCCGGCGCCTTGAAGCCGAATTGGATTGTCACCCAGACGACATAGAAATAGGCGAAATGCACCACCTTGCGGTCGAGATAGGTTCGCCAGTCCCGGTCGATCACCAGGGACAGGAACAGGCCCGAAATCAGGAAGAAATCCGGCATCCGGAATGGCTTTGCGAAGGCCACGGCGACATGCATGAAGCCGGTCTGTCCGGCGGCGAGTTCGACCCCGAGGACCGAATGCATCATCACGACCATCACGATGCAGATGCCCTTGGCGTAGTCGACCCAGTCGACACGCACGGCAGAAGGGGCCTTGGAACGCCCGCCCGCAGCGATTGTGCCTGATCGTGCCATGATGTCCCTTTTTGAGGCGTGTTCCGCCAGTCCCTGTTCGTCAGCGGGGCAGTGTGGCGCCTTGCGGTTTCAGACTTCTTTACCGGTTCAATTTCCGTACCGCTTTTTTGTATGCGCCACTGTTCCCTCCCCTCAGGAAAATGCTAAACCGCCTCACGTCGGGGTTTCTTAACCAATCTAAAACAGGGATTTTCATGCGCATCGCGATGATCGGCACGGGCTATGTGGGACTGGTGTCCGGGGCCTGCTTTGCGGATTTCGGTCACGACGTCACCTGCGTCGACAAGGACGAGAAGAAGATCGCTGGCCTTCATCGCGGCGAAATCCCGATCTACGAGCCCGGGCTGGACGAGCTGGTCGCGAACAATGTGAAAGCCAAGCGGCTGGACTTCACCACCGACCTGTCCAAGCCGGTCGCGGAGGCCGATGCCGTCTTCATCGCGGTCGGCACGCCCTCGCGCCGCGGCGATGGCCACGCCGATTTGTCCTATGTCTACGCCGCCGCCCGTGAGATCGCGCAATCGCTCACCGGCTTCACCGTCGTGGTGACGAAGTCGACCGTGCCGGTCGGCACCGGCGACGAGGTCGAGCGCATCATCCGCGAGACCAATCCGTCGGCCGACGTCGTCGTCGCCTCCAACCCCGAATTCCTGCGCGAAGGCGCCGCGATCCGCGACTTCAAATTCCCCGACCGCATCGTGGTCGGCACCTCCGACGAGCGCGGCCGCAAGGTGATGGGCGACATCTATCGTCCGTTGTCGCTGAACCAGGCGCCGCTGATGTTCACGGCGCGCCGCACCGCCGAGATGATTAAGTACGCCGCCAACGCGTTCCTGGCGACCAAGATTACCTTCATCAACGAGATCGCCGATCTTTCGGAAAAAGCCGGCGCCAACGTCCAGGAAGTCGCGCGGGGCATTGGCCTCGACAACCGCATCGGCACCAAATTCCTGCACGCGGGTCCCGGCTTCGGCGGCTCGTGCTTCCCGAAGGACACCAAGGCGCTGATCAAGATCGCGCAGGACTACGACGTCTCCTTGCGCATCGTCGAATCCGTGCTCGCCGTCAACGAGAACCGCAAGCGCGCGATGGCGCGCAAAGTGAGCCAGGCGCTCGGCGGCTCGCTGCGCGGCAAGATCATCGCGGTGCTCGGCCTCACCTTCAAGCCCGACACCGACGACATGCGCGATGCGCCGTCGATCCCGCTGGTGACCGGCCTGATCGACATGGGCGCAAATGTGAAGGCGTTCGATCCCGTCGGCATGGAGCAGGCCAGGAGCGAGCTGCCCAACGTCACCTATTGCGAGGATGCCTATACCTGCGCGCAAGGTGCCGATGCGCTCGTCATCGTCACCGAATGGGTGCAGTTCCGGGCGCTCGATCTCGACCGGCTGAAGACGACCATGGCAAAGCCCGTCGTCGTCGATCTCCGCAACATCTACCGCCCCGAGGACATGGAAGCCGCCGGCTTCGTCTACGAGAGCATCGGCCGCCCGTCGGTGCAGGGCTGATAGCTACACATGATTGTCAGACCCCGCGAAGGCGGGGTATCCAGTAGCCCGTGACCTTCGTAATAACTGGGATCCGAGTTACTGGATCGCCGGCCCCAGTGCGCAATTGCGCACAGGGCAGACGATGACGGACCGAGACTTTTGCCCCGCAGCTTCGACACGCCCCTTCCGATCGATGCCGTGCTCGACGATTTGTCGCGCACGTTGGAGGCGCACACCGCGGCCGTGCTGGTGGCGCCGCCGGGTGCGGGCAAGACCACGCGGGTGCCGCTGGCGCTGCTGGATGCGCCCTGGGCCAAGGGTAAGAAGATCATCGTGCTGGAGCCGCGCCGCATCGCGGCGCGCGCCAGTGCCGATCGCATGGCAAAATCGCTCGGCGAGCGTACTGGCGAGACCGTCGGCTATCGCGTCCGCTTCGGTTCCAAGATCTCGCGCGCGACGCGCATCGAAGTGGTGACCGAAGGTATTTTCACCCGCCAGATCCTCGACGATCCCGAACTCTCCGGCATCGCCGCCGTTCTGTTCGACGAATTCCACGAGCGCTCGCTCGATGCCGACATGGGCCTGGCGCTGGCGCGCGACGCGCAAACCGGCCTGCGCGAGGATCTCCGCATCCTCGTGATGTCGGCCACGCTCGATGGCGCGCGCGTGGCAAGATTGCTCGGCGAGGCGCCCGTCGTCGAGAGCGAGGGCCGCGCCTATCCGGTCGAGACGCGTTATCTCGGCCGCAAGGCAGACGCGCCGGTGGAGCGGCAGATGGCCGACGCCATCGCATCCGCGCTGCGCGCCGAGAGCGGCTCGGTGCTGGCGTTCCTCCCCGGCGCCGCCGAGATCCGCCGTACCGAGAACTTCCTGGGCGAACGCGTGCAGGACGCTTCCATCGAGATCGTGCCGCTGTTCGGCGCGCTCGATGCCGCCGTGCAGGACCGCGCCATCGCGCCAGCGCCCAAGGGCACACGCAAGGTGGTGCTGGCAACATCGATCGCCGAGACCTCGCTCACCATCGAAGGCGTGCGTATCGTCGTCGATTCCGGTCTTGCCCGCGTGCCGCGCTACGAGCCTGACATCGGGTTGACCCGGCTCGAGACCGTGCGCGCCTCGCGCGCGGCGGTGGACCAGCGCCGCGGCCGCGCCGGCCGCACCGAGCCTGGTGTCTGCTATAGGCTCTGGGACGAGCCACAGACGGCTTCGCTCGCGCTTTACACCCAGCCGGAAATCCTCAGCGCCGATTTATCGTCGCTGGTGCTCGATCTTGCGCAATGGGGCGTCGCCGAGCCCACTGCGCTGTCGTTCCTCGATCCGCCGCCGCAGCCGGCCTGGAAGGAAGCCAAGAGCCTGCTTGCCGAGCTCAACGCCCTCGATGGCGACGGCCGCATCACCGCGGAGGGCAAGAGCCTGCGCGCGCTGGCGCTGCCGCCGCGGCTGGCGCGCATGATCGTGGATTCGCATCGTGCAGGCAGCGGCGAGGCTGCGGCCGAGATCGCGGCGATCATCACCGAGCGTGGGCTCGGCGGCGACAGCGTCGATCTCGAACACAGGCGCGACCAGTTCCGCCGTGATCGCTCGCCGCGCGCGGCGAGCGCGCGTGACCTGGCGCGGCGCTGGGCCTCGCAGGTGGCTGCCTCGGAGACGGCGGGGCAGCAGGAGGATCTCTCCACCGGCCTGATGCTCGCCTATGCCTTTCCGGACCGTGTCGCGCGCAACCGCGGCAATGGCAGCTTCGTGCTGGCCAATGGCCGCGGTGCTTCCGTCGAGCAGACCTCCTCGCTCGCCCGCGCGCCCTACATCGCGATCGGCGAAATGACGGGAACGGCGGCGAGCGGACGCATCCTGCTCGCCGCGCAAATCACGCAGGACGATATCGAGCGGCATTTCGCCGAGCATATCGAGAGTGCCGACGAGATCTCGTTCGATCGAGGCGCGATGGCGTTGCGGGCGCGGCGCAAGCGCGTGCTGCATGCGATCACGCTCGCCGAGGCGACGCTTGCCGTGTCGCCCTCGGAGGACACCGCGCGCATCTTCGCGGATGGCCTGATCGCCGCGGGCCTCGACCGGCTGCCTTGGTCGAAGGCCGCCAAGCAATGGCGCGACCGGGTGATGTTCCTGCGCAAGGCCGAGGGCGACAGCTGGCTGGATCTCTCCGACAACGGACTGATCGCGCGCCGCGACGACTGGCTGGTCCCCGCGCTCTACGACAAGATCGCGCTCAAGGACATCTCCGCCGGCGATCTCTCCGATGCGCTGATGGCGCTGCTGCCGTGGGAGATGCGTGCGCGCCTCGACCGCGAGGCGCCGACGCATTTCGAGGCGCCGACCGGAAGCATGCTCGCGATCGACTACGAAGCCGAGCAGGGGCCGACCATCGCGGTGCGGCTGCAGGAGTTGTTCGGCCTCAACACCCATCCCTCGATCGCCGCCGGCAAGGTGCCGCTGGTGCTGGAATTGCTGTCGCCGGCGCAGCGCCCAGTGCAGGTGACGCGCGATCTCCCCGGCTTCTGGCGCGGCAGCTACAGCGCGGTACGCTCCGATCTGCGCGGCCGTTATCCGCGTCATCCCTGGCCGGACGATCCGGCCAGCGCGCTGCCGACCCGGCGAGCGAAGCCGCGGGGGACGTGACTCCCTCGCCCGCTTTTGCAGGGAGAAGTTCAAGCGACCGCATTAACCATCCGCTCATCCTTTTCGTCAAAATGACACGCGCCCCGGCGTGCCTTCGCTCGCGGACGGGCGCGCCGCGTGGTGAAATCGAGCTTTCGGCTCGGAAGTGGTGTGATGCGTAACATAGTGATCTTCGCGGCCGTCATGATCGGCCTCGGCACCTTCATGGCCCAGATGGCGGACAAGATGAGCTCCGCCTCCGCCACCTCGGTGCCGCGCACGACGGTGGCAGTCGCCTCCACCGCGCCCGCCGGCGGCCGCAGCCTGGCCATTTCCCGCGACGGTCGCGGTCATTTCCAGGCTGAGGGCCGGATCGAGGGCCAGCGTATCGGCTTCATGGTCGATACCGGCGCCTCCGTGGTCGCGCTGAACGAGACCTCGGCCGCACGCTTTGGCCTGCGTCCCTCGCGCAGCGAGTACACTGCCACCGTCTCGACCGCCAACGGCACCATCAAGGCCGCGCGCACCCGCATCGCCATGTTAGAGGTCGGCGGCCTTATCGTGCGTGACGTCGATGCCATGGTGCTGCCGGACGCAGCGCTGTCGGAGAACCTGCTCGGCCTCTCCTTTCTGTCCCGTCTGAAGCGCTTCGAATACGCCAACGGCCAGATGGTGCTCGAGCAGTAGGCGCAGTCCGCGCGATCACGCGGCCGTCCATTTCAAGAAAATCTCTTTGCTTTCACCGCCCTCGCGGTAACGTTTCTTCGTTACCAAACTGCCGCAATTATCGGCCACAAGCCTTCATTCCCGCCTTCCGCTGCGGCCCGGCATTCGCTAAGGCTGCAGCAAATCCTGCCCCCCTTTTCACGAGACCGTCTCAATGTTCCCGAAGCCGAAATCCGTATTGTTGCCCAACACCTATGCCTTCGAATCCGAGCCGATGGTGAAGCCGACGGGCTTTCGCGAGTACGACGCGCGCTGGTTGTTCCAGAAGGAAATCAACCTGATGGGTGTGCAGGCGCTCGGCATGGGGCTGGGCGCGTTGATCGCCGAGCTCGGTGTCAAGCAGGAGATCGTCACCGGCCACGATTTCCGCGGCTATTCGGCCTCGATCAAATACGCGCTGATCTCCGGCCTGATGGCGGCAGGCTGCAAGGTGCGCGACATCGGGCTTGCGGTGACGCCGATGGCCTATTTCGCGCAGTTCGATCTCGACGTGCCCTGCGTCGCCATGGTGACAGCCTCGCACAACGACAATGGCTGGACCGGTGTGAAGATGGGCGCCAATCGCCCGCTGACCTTCGGTCCCGACGAGATGACGCGGCTGAAAGAGATCGTGCTCAATGCCGAGTTCAAGAACAAGGCCGGCGGCTCCTATCAATTCCACGAGAATTATCCGGCGCGCTATATCGCCGACCTCACCTCTCGTCCGAAGCTGACGCGCAAGCTGAAGGTCGTTGCAGCCTGCGGCAACGGCACCGCCGGCGCGTTCGCGCCGCAGGTGCTGGAGGCGATCGGCTGCGAGGTGATCCCGCTCGACACCGAGCTCGACCACACCTTCCCGAAATACAATCCGAACCCTGAGGACATGGAGATGCTGCACGCGATCCGCGACGCGGTGCTGCATCACAAGGCCGATGTCGGCCTCGGCTTCGACGGCGACGGTGACCGCTGCGGCGTTGTCGACAACACCGGCGAGGAGATCTTCGCCGACAAGGTCGGCGTGATGCTGGCGCGCGACATGTCGGCGATCCACAAGGAGGCGCAGTTCGTCGTCGACGTGAAGTCGACCGGCCTGTTCGTCACCGATCCCGTGCTGCAGAAGCAGGGCGCGAAGGTCGCCTATTGGAAGACCGGTCATTCCTACATGAAGCGTCGCACCAACGAGATGGGCGCGCTGGCGGGCTTCGAGAAGTCGGGCCACTTCTTCTTCAACAAGCCGTTCGGCCGCGGCTATGACGACGGCCTGGTCTCGGCGATCGCGATCTGCGACATGCTCGACCGCGCGCCGGGCAAGTCGATGGCGGACCTGAAGAACGCGCTGCCGAAGACCTGGTCGTCGCCGACCATGTCGCCGCATTGTGCCGACGAGGTCAAATACGGCGTCATCGACAAGGTGGTGAAGCACTTCGAAGGCTTGCAGGCGAAGGGCGCCAAGATCGGCGGCCAGTCGATTCGCGATCTCGTCACCGTCAACGGCGTGCGCGTCACGGTCGAGGACGGCAGCTGGGGCCTGATGCGCGCCTCTTCCAACAAGCCCGAGCTCGTCGTCGTGGTCGAGAGCCCGGTCTCCGAGCAGCGCATGCACGACATGTTTGAGATGGTGAACAGCGTGCTGCGCACCCATCCCGAAGTCGGCGAGTACAATCAGAAGATTTGAGGCGTAGCTGCAAGTCGCCACACGCACCGCTGTCATGCCCCGCGCAGGCGGGGCATCCAGTACGCCGCAGCTTCTCGATTCGATCGCAGGCGTCACGGAATACTGGATCGCCCGGTCAAGCCGGGCGATGATAGCCGTCGTGTGGTGAAAGCCCTAAGCCGCCACCACCGCCGGGATCGGCAGCGCGGTGACCGACTTGATCTTCTCCATCGCGAAGCGCGAGGTGACGTTCTTCAGCGGCACGGCGCTGATCAGCTTCTTGTAGAACACGTCATAGGCCTGCATGTCCGCCACCACGACGCGCAGCATGTAGTCGACGTCGCCGGCCATGCGATAGAACTCCATCACCTCCGGCATGGCGCTGACGGCTTCGGCGAACCGCTTCAGCCAGGCGTCGGAATGGTCGGAGCTCTCCACCGAGACGAACACGGAGATGCCGAGCCCGATCTTGTTCTGGTCGACGAGGGCGACGCGCTTGATGATCACGCCGTCGGCCTCCAGCCGCTGGATGCGCTTCCAGCAGGGGGTCGAGGACAGGCCGACGCGATCGCCGATCTCGGCGACGGAGAGGGAGGCATCCTCCTGGAGGACCATCAGGATCTTGCGGTCGATGGCATCGAGGCGGCGGCTGGTCTCGGGGATCTGGACGGCAAGGTCGGTCATTTGAAGAACTTTGTTCCATTTCAGGGGCGGATTTCCCTGATATAGAGAAAATCATTCTATAGCAAGTCTATAATGTTGGCGGCCGGCCGGGCATCGCCGCCGGCTGCTCGCTCAAAAACTCTTCAACTTCAACGCGTTGTGGGGCGGCTAGGCCACCACCATGACGGCCGCATTTCAGCGCTGCGGCGGCCGCGGCGAATCGCAGCGCCTGCCGCGCCCCCTTGCCCTCGGCGAGGCGAAGCGCGAAGGCGCCATGGAAGACGTCGCCGGCGCCGAGCGTATCGACCGCCTGGATCGGGAAGGCTGGCGTCTGCTCCAGCTCGCCTACCTCGTTCAGCCAGATCGTGCCGAGGGGGCCGCGGGTGGCGGCGAGGAAGGCCGGCGTCAACCCGGTCAGGCGCTTCAAGGCCTCGCCGTCGTCGGCAATGCCGGCGGTCTCCTGCGCCTGTTCGCTGGCGAACAGCAGATGCGAGGCTGTCGTGAGCAGGCCGTCCTGCAACGACATCGCGCGGTCGACGCCGACGATGACGGCAATGCCGCGCCGGCGCGCCTCAGTGCAGAGCGAGTTCGCGAACGAAGCGCAGCGGCTTTCGACGAGGACCGCGCGGCAATCGGCGAGCAATTCGTCCGCGTCCGCCAGCTTCACGGTCCACAAAGCGGGATCACGATAGATCGTGAGGGTCCGCTCGCCGGAGGGCTCGATCATGATCGCCGAGACCGGCGTGGCCAGGCCCGGCATGCGCACGATGTGCGTGGTTTCGATGCCCTCCTGCGCCATCCGTTCGAGGATGAAGCCGCTCGACGTCTCGCCGGCATCGCCCATCGGTCCGGCGAACGAGACCCGGCCGCCGAGACGGGCGATGGCGATCGCGGCATTGAGCGCGTTGCCGCCGCAGATCTCCGCAAGATGGCTCGCGTTGGCCTTGCTGCCGCGTTCGGGCACGGCCTCGACGCGAAAGGTGAGGTCGCGCACGGGAATGCCGATGCAGAGGATGCGCGGCGCGAGTCCCGTTGCGGTCATCGGCGCTCTCAGCTCAAGCGCCGCTCTTGTCGTGCACCCAGCGGCCAAGCAGATGATGGGCGATCGCGAACGGATGCGGGCCGGCGAGCCCGTCCGGATGCGTCCGCGTCAACATCAGCGCAGCCTCCTCGCGCGTGAACCAGCGCGCGTCTTCCAGCTCCATGCGATCGACGACGATGTCCTCGTTCAGCGCCCGCGCGCTGCAGCCGATCATCAGCGACGATGGATAGGGCCAGGGCTGGGTCATGTAATACTGCACGTCGGTGCAGCGGATCCCGGACTCCTCCAGGATTTCGCGGTGCACCGCGTCCTCGATGGTCTCGGCTGCCTCGACGAAGCCGGCGAGGCACGAATACATGCCGGGCGGAAACTGCTTCTGACGGCCGAGCAGGCATTTGTCACCGGAGGCGACCAGCATGATCACGACGGGATCGGTGCGCGGAAAATGCTCGGCCTTGCAGGCGGGACAGTCGCGTTTCCAGCCGCCTTCCTTCATGCTGGTGCGTGCGCCGCAATTGGCGCAATAGCCGTGGCGCTGATGCCAGCCCACCATCGACTTCGCCATCGCAACCGCGGACAACTCCTGTGGCGGCAGCGCGCCCTGCATCGCCATGCCGCGCAGCTCGGTCACGGTGTAGTCGTCGCGGCCGACCAGCTTCTCGGCCGCCGCCTGCGACATTCCCATGCCGAACATCGCCGCGCCATCGCGCAGCCCCAAGAAGACCGTGCCGGGATTGGCGCCGCATTTCAGCGCCTCGTCGATTCCCAGCAGCGCCCGAACCTTGTCGCCCTCGCGCTTCACCAGGAGCGAGTCGCGATAGACGACATAGGCGCGCGATGACGGCTTCTGCTCCATCGCGAACAGCTTTTCGTCGTCGCGGCGCAGATGCGCGGCGCGGTCGAGGACGTTGGTGACGAAGGCCGGCTGTCCCAGCGGAAACGCGTCGAATGCTGACATTATGATTCTTTCAACCCAACCAGATCTTGCGGCGGAGCGCGCTGATGAAATTCTGCACTTCAGTGGCGTCGTGCGCCAGCGGCGGCATCACGCCCCACACCGGCCGCGGCCAGGCCGCGTCACTGGTCCGGCGCGCGATGACGTGAACGTGAAGCTGCGGCACGAGGTTGCCGAGCGCGGCGATGTTGAGCTTGTCGCATTTGGTGATCTCCTTCAGCGCGCGCGAGACGCGGGAGATCTCGGTCATCAGCTGCGCCTGCTGCACCTCGTCGAGATCGATGATCTCGACCGCGTCAGGCCGCCGCGGCACCAGCAGCAGCCAGGGATAATGCGCGTCCTTGATGACCAGCACCTTCGACAGCGGCAAATCGCCGATGTCGATAGTGTCCTCTTTCAGGCGGGAGTGCAGCGACCAGGCGGGTTCGGGCATGTGTCTTTCCGGATAGCCGGGGGGCGGGCGTGTTGGGCCGACCATACGATACGCGGTTAGCGAGGGGAAGGATCGGGCTCCGCAGGGGCCGCATGCACCGTCGTCGTCCTGGACAAGCGAAGCGCAGATCCAGGACCCATTACCCCAGCAAGTAGTTTGGCGAAGATTTGTGGTGACCAGCTCGGACCACAACTGCTCCCTGGGGTAATGGGTCCTGGCTTTCGCCAGGACGACAGCGAGTTACGCCTCCGCCAGCACACGCGCATTGGCGCGGATCGACGCCTCGCTCACACGAATCCCGAGGCCGGGGCCGTCGGGCACCACGACATGGCCGGCGCGGTTGACGACGCGTTCTTCCAGCACGTCCTCGGTGAGCACGTGATGCGGCATGTAGAACTCGCAGCCGAGCGAGATGCCCGGCGTCGCCGCGATCAGCTGCGTGCCGGCGGCGAGCCCAATGCCGCCCTCCCACAGCGTGCCGCCATAGCCGGGCAGGCCGGCGATGTCAGCGATCGCCATGATCGCCTGCGCCTCGAACAGGCCGCCGGCCTTCATCAGCTTGATCGAGACGGCATCGGCTGCCTCGCGGCGCACCACCTCCATCATGTCGCGGCGATCGAAACAGCTTTCGTCGGCGAGCACGGGCGTTTCCAGCGCCGCGGTGAGCTGTGCCATCACGTCGAGAAACTTGCGCGGCACCGGCTGCTCGATGAAGGTTGGCGCAAACTCTTCGACATCGCGCAAAATCTTGATGGCGCCGAACGGCGCCAGGGCCTGGTTGTAGTCGACGCGCAAATCGACCTTGTCGCCGAATTCTTTGCGGATCGCCGCGAGGTGGTCGAGGTCCTCGCGATGCGGCTTCACGCCGGTCTTGACCTTGTAGATGACATTGCCGTCCGGCACCATGTTTCGCATGCGTTCGAGATCGGCGGAGAAATCCGGATCGGCGATCGAGAAGGAGAGGGGAATCGTGTCGCGCACCCGGCCGCCGAGGAGGTCGGCGACCGATAAGCCGGACGACTTGCCGACGATGTCGAGCAGCGCCATCTCGATGGCGACCTTGGCCTCGGCATGTCCGACCAGCGCACGGTCGAGCTCTGCCATCAGCGCGCGGATACGGCGCACCGGCTTGCCGAGCACGATCGGCCTTAAGTAAATGTCGAGCGCTGAGAACGCCGCTTCCGGCGTTCCCGTGAACACCTCCCACGGCGCTGCCTCGCCCCAGCCGATCACGCCGTCGCTCGCGGTGAGCTCGATCAGCACGCGCTTCACCGTGCCCTTGACGTTGCCGACGCCCTGGAGGCGCGCCATCTTGATCGGGCTCTCGATCAGGAACAGCCTGAGACGTTCGATGGTCGCTTCGGTCATGTCAGGCCTCCATTGACGTGCCAGATCTGGCCGGTGACGTAGGACGCCTTCGGGGATGCCAGGAAGGCGATGATCTCGGCGACTTCCTCCGGCCGTCCGCGCCGGCGCATCGGGATCAGCGCCTCGGTCGCCGCGATCTGCTCGGGCGACAGCCGGCTCTCGCTCGGCTTGTCCTTGACGATCAGGCCCGGTACCACGGCATTGACGGTGATACCGTCCTTCGCGAGCTCGACCGCAGTCAGCCGCACCAGCGCTTCCAGTGCGGAGCGGCTCGCGGCGGTCGCGGCGAACGGCGCGAATTCGGGCCGGATCGCGTGCGCGACGAACGACGATACGGCGACGATCCGCGCATCGCGCCCAGCACGGAGTTGCGGAAGCGCAAGCTTCACGAAACGCGTGAAGGCGAGAGCGGATTCGTCCATCGCCTGCATGAATTGATCGGCCGGCGTGCCGATCGCGCTGCCGCGGCGGGCGTGGCCTCCAATCAGGATCAATCCGTCAAGCCGGCCGAAATCGAGATGCGCAGTCGCGCATGCCAGCGTCAGGGCGACTTCATTGGCGAGATCGCCGAGGCATGTTGCAACGGCCGCACCGCGGGCTTGCGCCTCCGCCGCGGTAACCTTGAGTCCGTCCTCGTTCGATCGCGTGTGCAGCACGAGCCCGATGCCGGGCGCTGCGAGCAGCTTTGCGGTGGCACGGCCGATGCCGCTGGCAGCGCCAGTGACGAGATACACGCGTTCAATATCGGACATCACGATGCCGTTGTGGCCGGCGGCAAGGCGCCGGTGCGGTGGAAATGGCTGAGGAAGGCGCGCGTCGCGGCCTCCTGCGGATTGTCGATCACCTGTCGCGCCGGCCCCTCCTCGACCACGATTCCGTCGCGCATGAACATGACACGCTCGGCGACCTCGCGGGCAAACGCGATCTCGTGGGTCACGATTACCATCGTCATGCCCTCGGACGCCAGTCGCTGCATCACGCTCAAGACCTCGCCGACGAGCTCGGGATCGAGTGCCGAGGTGGCCTCGTCGAACAGCATGACATCAGGCTCCATCGCGAGAGCGCGCGCGATCGCGACGCGCTGCTTCTGCCCGCCGGAGAGTGTCGCCGGATATTGGTCGGCCTTCTCGGCCAGGCCCACCTTGGCGAGCTGCGCACGCGCGAGCTTCTCGGCGTCAGCCTTGGTCATCCGCCGCACCGTGACCGGCCCCTCCATCACGTTCTGGAGCGTGGTCATGTGCGGGAACAGATTAAAGTGCTGGAACACCATGCCGGTGGTGGCGCGGAACCTTGCCAGCGTCTTCACGTCAGGGAGCTTCGAACCGTCGCCAAATGAAAAGCGCGTGTCGCCGACGCGGACGCTGCCGCCGTCGGGCACGACCAGGAGATTGATGCAGCGGAGCAGCGTCGATTTGCCCGAGCCGGACGGGCCGATCAGCGCGACCACGCCGCCCTTGGCGACGTCAAGATTGATGTTCTTCAGGACCTCGTTGCTGCCAAAGCTCTTGCGCAGGCCGCGGATTTCGATTTTTGAGGTGTTATTGGACGTCTCGCTCATTCACTCACCGCCAATCGCTTCTCGCCGCGCCGGACGATGATGGTGAGCGGAATTAGGATCGCCGCATAGGCGACCGCGACGGCGGTGTAGGTCTCCAGCGGCCGGTAGCTGTCATGGGCGGCGACCTGGCTCTGATAGACGAGGTCGGGCACCGCCAGCACCGAGACCAGCGAGGTGTTCTTGAACTGGATGATGGACTGGTTCATCAGCGCCGGGATCATGCGCTTGATCGCCTGCGGCAGCACGATGCGGCGCATGGTCTGGATCGGCGTCATGCCGAGCGCGGCGCCGGCTTCGGACTGGCCGCTGTCGATCGAGACGATGCCGCCGCGGATGATCTCGGAATAGAACGAGCCGCCATAGAGCGAGAGCGCCAGCGCCGAGGCGGTGATCGGCGTCATCTCGACGCCGGCGAGGATCGGCAGCGCGTAATAGAACCAGATCAGCTGCACCAGGATCGGCGTGCAGCGGAACGCCTCGATGAAGGCGAGCGCAGCAAGGCGCAGCGCCCTGAATCGCGACAGGCTGCCGAACGCTCCTAACAGGCCGAACAGCAGCCCGCATACGACGATGACCACGGTGAAGCCGACGGTGACGCCGAGCCCGTTGAGAAAGAGCCAGCGATAGCCCCAGAGGATGCCGAAGTCCCACTGATACATGCGTGCTTTCTTGCTTCACCTCTCCCGCTTGCGGGAGAGGTCGTGCCGCATCGAAGATGCGGCACGGGTGAGGGTTCTTTCCTCTGGGGGAGTCTTGCCAGCTGAGCCACCCTCTCCCCAACCCTCTCCCGCAAGCGGGAGAGGGGGCGCAGCGAGATTGCCGATGCAGCGGCGCCCAATCATACGCTACAGCGACACGCCCGGCGGAATGTCCGCCTCGGTCACGCCCACCAGCTCCATGTTGGTGATGATCGCGTTGCGGATGAAGCCGAGGCCCTTGTTGAAATCGATCCAGGTGTTGACGTAATCGCGCCAGGTCTTGTCGGTCTCGCGGCGGAAGCCGGCATTGGACGTGGTGGCGAAGATCGGCGTCGGCAGCACGAGCTGGCCGAGCGAGGGGTTCTTCTTCAGCACGGTCAGCGACAGCATGGTGATCAGGCACTGCGCGTCGACGCGGCCGGTCTGGAGTGCGGCGGTGGCATCGTCCGCGGTCTTCAGCCGCGTGATCTGCGCCTTCGGCGTCAGGCGGCTGACGACCTGGTCGTGCGAGGAGCCCTGGTCGACCGCGATCTTGATGTCGGGCGAGTTCAGCTCGGCCCAGCTCTTCGGCTTGAAATCCTTCTTGCAGAGGATGGCGAAGGCGTTGTTGAAAACCGGCACCGAGAAGTCCACCACCAGCGCGCGCTTCGGGGTCGGGTTGAGGCCGAAGAAGATGTCGATCTTGTTGGCCTGCAGATCGAGCACCGAATTGCCCCAGGTGGTTTCGGTGATCTCGAGCTCGGCCTCCATGTCGTCGGCGAGCCCCTTGGCGATGTCGATGTAAAAACCCTTCCACTGGCCGGATGCGAGATCCTTCATGTAGTAGGGCGCACCGCCGCCGACCGCGCCGATCCGCATCTTCTTGGTCCGGCGGATGCGGGCGAAGGTCGATTCGTTCGGATCGGCCGCCTGGGCCACGGCCGGGGAGGCCAGCGCCCCCGCGGCCGCTGCACCAATGGCACCAAGTCCGACAATCGATGCAACATCACGACGTGTAACCATTGGGATCAATCGCTTTTCTGGTTGGATGGAGTTCCGCCAAGCGTTCTTAGCAAGGTGGTCCCAGCAGCGAAAGCACAGCCTATCGGCTGGGCAGATCGGGGATTGCCCGGATGCTGGGCAAACTCAACCGGTTCAAGCCGATACCCGCTTGCTTTCCGCTCCCTTTGGCCCCAAATAGGGACCGGGAGATTGGCGGTGGACGAGCCACTCGCCAACCGGGTCAGGTCCGGAAGGAAGCAGCCCTAACGAGGTCTGGATCGGGTCGCTCGTCAGTCTCCTACCTGTTTTTCGAGCGAATTGCGCCGGCGGGCCTCCCGCTGGCGCGCTCCTTTCCGCAAAAGCCGGCCGAGAGAGATTTCATTGCGGATCGACCGATGACCGACGCTGGCGCCCCTCCCAATCCCGACAGCGCCAGCCAGGCTGGCTTTGCACTCGGCGCCGAGCCGGGCACGCCGTACCGGGTGCTGGCGCGCAAATACCGTCCTTCCTCTTTCGATGATCTGATCGGCCAGGAGGCCGTGGTCCGCACCGTCTCCAACGCGTTCGAGACCGGGCGCATTCCGCAGGCCTGGATTCTCACCGGCGTCCGCGGCGTCGGCAAGACCACCACTGCGCGTATTCTGGCCCGTGCGCTCAACTATGAGATGCCGGATGGTTCGGTGAAGGGCCCGACCATCCACATGCCGACGTTAGGGGTGCACTGCCAGGCGATCATGGAAAGCCGGCACATGGACGTGCTGGAGATGGACGCGGCGTCGCATACCGGCGTCGACGACGTCCGCCAGATCAATGACAGCGTGCGTTATGCCCCCGCCAGCGCCCGCTACAAGGTCTACATCATCGACGAAGTCCACATGCTGTCGACGGCGGCGTTCAACGCCTTCCTGAAGACGCTGGAGGAGCCGCCGGAGCACGCCAAGTTCGTGTTCGCGACCACAGAGATCCGGAAGGTTCCAGTCACGGTGCTGTCGCGCTGCCAGCGCTTTGACCTGCGCCGGGTCGAGGCCGACGTGCTGATGAAGCACCTCGCCAACATCGCGACGAAGGAAAGCGTCGAGATCGAGCCGGAGGCGCTCGGCATCATCGCGCGTGCCGCCGAAGGCTCGGTGCGCGATTCGCTGTCGCTGCTCGACCAGGCGATCGCGCATGCCGCGGGGCAGGTGAAGGCCGATGCCGTCAGGCAGATGCTGGGCCTCGCTGATCGCACCCGTGTCATCGATCTCTTCGATTCGCTGACGCGCGGCGACATCGCGGCCGCCTTTAAGGAGTTCCGCGACCAGTACGACGTCGGCGCCGATCCCATCGTCGTGCTCTCGGACCTCGCCGAATTCGTCAATTTCGTCACCCGCGTGAAGATAGTGCCGGCAACCGCCGACAACGTCGCCTATGGCGAGACCGAGCGGGTCCGCGCGAAGGATTTCGCTTCGAAGATCTCGATGCGCGTGCTGTCGCGGATGTGGCAGATGCTGCTCAAGGGCATCACCGAGGTGCAGGCCGCGACGCGTCCCGCCGCGGCCGCCGAAATGGTGCTGGTGCGCATTGCCTATGTCGCCGACCTGCCGACGCCGGACGAAGCGATCCGGATGCTGGAGCAGAACGGCGGCGGCTCGCCGATCGTGAGCGGCGCCAGCGCCGCGCGCAGCGCGCCTTCGGCGCCGGTTGCTTCCACGGCCCCGGTTCGCATGCCGACCTCCTCGCCGTCATCATTCGGCGGTGGCGCTGCCCGGCCGCAGATGGCGGCGCCGGCGCCCGATCCGCAAGGCGCAGCGCCGGTGCTGCGCGTCACCAGTTTCACCCAGCTCGTCGCGCTGGCGGGGCAGAAGCGCGACCTCCTGACCAAGGGCGCGCTCGAAGGCGACATGCGCCTCGTCCGCTTCGAGGAAGGTAGGCTGGAGGTCGCGCTCGAGCCTAACGCCTCCAAGACCATGATCTCCGAGCTCGCGAAGAAGTTCGAGCTGTGGACCGGTCGCCGCTGGACCGTGATCGTCTCCAACGAGCAGGGCCAGCCGACGCTGCGCTCGGTGAACCAGGCCGCGAAGCAGGAGCATGCGCGCACCGCCGAGGCCGACCCGCGCGTGCAGGAGGTGCTGTCGCGTTTCCCCGGTGCGAAGGTCGTCGAGGTCCGCAGGCTTGCCCCCGAGACGCCGGAAACCAATATTAACTCGGACTATGGCAGTGACGATCCGCTAGAGGGTTCCGACGGCGACGATCTCTAGCGCATGATCCGGACCCGAAGGGCCGCGTAGCGAAAAGTGCGAAGCGGTTTTCCGATAAGATCATGCGCAAACAATATGCTAAGGCACGATGATGATTCATAGCGCCTTAGCCTCTTTCAAGGACACGCGAGCTATGGCTGATTTTCTCGGCATGATGAAGCAGGCGGCGCAGCTGCAATCCAAGATGCAGGAGATGCAGGACCAGCTCGCCAACGTCGAGGTTGAAGGCATCTCCGGCGGCGGCCTCGTCGCCGTGCGCATGACCGCGAAGATGGACGTCAAGGGCATCAAGATCGATCCCTCGCTGATGAAGGCGGAAGAGCGCGAAGTGCTGGAAGACCTGCTCGTCACCGCCTTCGGTGATGCCCGCCGCAAGGCGGAGACTGCGATGCAGGAGAAGATGCAGGCCCTCACCGGCGGGCTCGGCCTGCCGCCGGGGCTGTTCGGCCAGTAAGATGGGCGCTGTTGCAGGTCCTGAAATCGAGCGGCTGGTCCAGCTGCTCGCGCGGCTGCCGGGCCTCGGCCCGCGCTCGGCGCGACGTGCGGCGCTGCATCTGATCAAGAAGCGCGAGGCGCTGATGATGCCGTTGTCGTCGGCATTGCAGGTCGCGCTCGACAAGGTCGAGGTATGCAAGACCTGCGGCAACATCGACACGCAAAATCCCTGCACCGTCTGCACCGATCCGAAGCGCGATCCCTCCATCATCGTCGTCGTTGCCGACGTCGCCGACCTCTGGGCGCTGGAGCGGGCCAATGCCACCCAGGGGCGCTATCACGTGCTCGGCGCGACATTGTCGCCGCTCGACGGCGTCGGCCCGCAGGACCTCACCATCGACGCGCTGGTGGCGCGCGCGCATGATTCGCAGGTGCAGGAGATCATCCTGGCGCTGAATGCGACGGTGGACGGCCAGACCACGGCGCATTACATCACCGACCTGCTTCAGGACGCCAATGTGAAGGTGACGCGGCTCGCCCATGGTGTTCCTGTCGGCGGCGAGCTTGATTATCTCGATGAAGGTACGCTATCGGCTGCGATGCGGCAGCGCACCCTGTTCTAGCCATCCAGACTTTACGGAACGGACGACATGACGAAACTTTTCGCCACACGATTGGCTTTGGTCGCGACGATGATGGTGCTGGTGAGCCCGGCCATCTCCGCGCAGCAGGGCGACGAGACGCCGCCGCCGTCCAAGCCCGGTAAGCCGATCAACACCGGCGACGTGCTCTCCGGCGAGCTGAATGCGATGAAGGTGCGCGACGTCAAGAACGGCAAGCGCGTCGCGACTTATCAGATCACGTCCGAGCCGCGCCGCCTGCCGCCGCCGAACGGGCTGTGCAATCTCGAGACCGGCCCCGAAACCTTCCAGCTCGTCACCTCCAGCGACGCGCAGGCCGCGCAGTTGAAATCGTTCGTCGGCAAGGAGATCTCGGTCAAGGTCGACGAGATCGCCTGCGCCAGCGATGCCGGCCAGATGAGCGAGGCCGTGATCACGAAATGGAGTTTGATCAAGAAGCAGTAGGCTCGCGACGCTTTCTCCGTCGTCATTGCGAGGAGCAAGCTGCCGTAGGGTGGGCAAAGGCGCAAAGCGCCGTGCCCACCATCTTTCGTCAATCGCGCTGAAGGTTGGTGGGCACGCTTCGCTTTGCCCATCCTACGGCATCGCGGGTGTGGCGCTGGCGGTATCAAACCCTCACCGGCCCCAGCGTCTCGAAATGCCCGCGCTTCTGCAGCCAGGCCAGCAGCACCAGGCTCGGGATCGCCACCAGCACGCAGATCACGAAGAACAGCGCCCAGCCGGTCATATCAGCCACGAAGCCGGCACCTGATGACAGATACGTTCGTCCCACCGCCGCAAGCGCGGTGAGTAGCGCGTATTGCGTCGCAGTGTGCAGCGGGTTCCTGCACAGGGCGGAGAGGTAGGCGACGAAGATCACGGTGCCGATGGCGCTGGTGAAGTTCTCGGCCGTGATGGCGAAGGCGAGCGCCCATTGGCTGGTGCCGACGAACGCCAGCCAGGAGAACGAAAGATTGGCGAGCGACTGCACCACGCCGCCGATCCAGAGGCTGGTCGCCAGCGAATAACGCCGCGCGACAAAACCGCCGGCAAAGCCGCCGATCAGCGTCGCGGCGAGCCCGACGCCCTTCACGATCGCCGCATAGTCGTTGCGAGAGAAGCCGAGGTCGATCACGAACGGCGCCGTCATCGTGCCGGAGAAGGCATCGGTGAACTTGAACAGCACCACGAAAGCGAGCGCGGCGAGCGCGTCCTTGCGGGAGAGGAATTCGGCGAAGGCGCCGATCGCGGCCTGAACCACGCGAGCGAAGGCCGGCTCTGCGTGCGTCGCCGCTTCCGCCTTTGTCGATTGCTCAGGCTCGGTTGCGACGAGCGCCGTGAGCGTCCCGATCAGCACCATCGCCGCCATCACCACGTAGCCCCACATCCAGGCCGAGTGTCGCGTAATGCCGGTGCCCTCGAAGCCGGAGACGATGAACAGCGCGCCTGCGGTCGACACCAGCATGCCGATGCGATAGGCCGCGACATAAGCGGCCATGCCGGCCGCCTGCTCGCTCTCCGGCAGGCTCTCGACGCGGAAGGCGTCGACCACGATGTCCTGGGTCGAGGACGTGGTCGCGACCAGCAGCGCGCCGAGCGCGACGTAGAACGGCGAGCGCGCAGGATCGGTCATCGCCAGCAGCAGGATGGCGATGATCAGCAGCAGCTGCGAGAACAAGAGCCAGCCCCGCCGCCGCCCGAAGACGCGGGTGAACAGCGGCACATGGATCGCATCCACCAGCGGCGCCCACAAAAATTTCAGCGTGTAGGGCGTGCCGACCAGCGCAAACAGCCCGATAGTCTTGAGATCGACCCCGACCTCCCGCATCCACACCAGCAACGTCGAACCCGACAGCGCCAGCGGCAGGCCGGACGAGAAGCCGAGGAACAGCACGATCAGCACCCGCGGTTGCAGGTACACGGCAAGGCTGTCACGCCAGGAGGCAGCGGTGGCGCCAGCGGAGGAGGTCGCGTCGGGTGCGGTCATGGGGTGGTGTTAGCAGATTCTGGGGGCGCTGCCTCTTCTCCCTCTCCCCCGTTCTTACGGGGAGAGGGTTGGGGTGAGGGGCCTCTCGCCACATTTGAACTCGTCGAGGGACCTGTACCCCCCGATTGCGCCGAACGATGCTTCGCATCGCCGGTGGCAATCCGACCTCTCCCCGCAAGCGGGGAGAGGTGAAGACGTCACTCCCCCGCCTGGAGCTTCCTCGGAAACAGCTCCGGCGCACCGGTGGCCACCAAATGTGGGCCTTCGGGCGCATCCGCCTTGCTGAAATCGAGCTCCTCGATTCGCCCGGCGCGCTTCTCGATCTTGTCGGCGGAGATCAGCACCTGCCGCACGTCCTCGTTGACGTCGGCAAAATGCTTTTGCAACTTCAGCACGCGGTCGCGCAGGCGGCCCAAATCGTCGCCGAGCTTGATCACCTCGGTGCGGATCTGGTCGGCGGCATCGCGCATGCGCGCGTCCTTCATGATCTGCTGCATGACTTGGATCGCGAGCATCAGCAGCGAGGGCGACACCAGCACGACGCGGGCGCGATAGGCCTTCTGGATCACGTCGTCGAAACCGTCATGGATCTCGGCATAGACCGATTCCGACGGCACGAACATCAGCGCCATCTCCTGGGTCTCGCCGGTGACGAGATATTTTTCGGCGATGTCGCTGACGTGCTTCATCACGTCGCCGCGCAGCCGCTGCGTGGCGAGGCGCCGCTCCTCGTCGGTGCGGGCGTCGTGCAGCGCGGTCATCGCCTCCAGCGGAAATTTCGCATCGATGCAGAGCGGGCGTTGGTCCGGCAGGAACACGACGCAATCGGGCCGCTTGCCGGTCGAGAGCGTGAACTGGAACTCGTACGAGCCCTTGGGCAATCCGTCCTGGACGATTGCTTCCATTCGCGCCTGGCCGAAGGCCCCGCGCGACTGCTTGTTGGCGAGCACGTCGCGCAGGGTCGTCACCTGCGTGGTGAGGTCGGTGAGGTTCTTGTGCGCACTGTCGATGATGCCGAGCCGCTCATGCAGCGCGCGCAGGCTCTCCATGGTGTTGCGGGTCGAATGTTCCATGGACTGGCCGACGCGATGCGTCACCGAATCCAGCCGCTCGTTGACCGCCCGCGCCATCTCGGCCTGGCGGCCGGCCAGCGCCTGGGTCATGGCGTCGACCCGGCCCGAGGCCTCGCTCTGGGCCCGCAGCACCTCGCTCAGGCGCTCCTCGAGCTCGTCGGCCCGGATCGCATGCGCCATCGCGAGTTCCGCGCCGCGCCGCCCGGAGCGCGCGATCACGACGGCAATCACTACCAGCAGGATGAGGACAAGGGCGCCGAAGCCGATCAGCGCATCGATCGTGCGCACCGGCCAGTCGCCCAGCATGACAATGATCTCGTTCATGCGTCCCCTTCTACCCGATTCGCCGGAATGCGCGAACGAAGAGGGAACGTCGGTGGTTAACGACCCACTAATTTTTATGGTTAACGAATGCTGAAGTTTTATGGTTAGCGGAGGGTTAACGAAGTTCCTGGCCGGATTGACCGCATCCGGCGCGCAGCTTAAATCGCCGCCATGGCCCTCAGAGAAATCATCATCCTGCCCGACAAGCAGCTGCGTCTGATCTCCAAGCCGATCGAGAAGGTCACGCCGGAGATACGCAAGCTTGCCGACGACATGTTCGAGACCATGTATGACGCGCCCGGCATCGGCCTCGCGGCGATCCAGGTCGCGCAGCCGCTGCGGCTGATCACCATGGACCTCGCCAAGCGCGACGAGAACGGCGAGACCAAGCACGAGCCGCGTGTCTTCATCAACCCGGAGATTCTCTCCTCTTCGGAGGAACTTTCGGTGTACGAGGAAGGCTGCCTGTCGATCCCCGAATATTACGAGGAGGTCGAGCGTCCCGCGAAGGTGCGTGTGCGCTTCACCGACCTCGACGGCAAGGTGCACGAGGAGGATGCCGAAGGCCTCTATGCCACCTGCATCCAGCACGAGATCGATCATCTCAACGGCGTGTTGTTCGTCGACTATCTGTCGAAGCTCAAGCGCGACCGCGTGATGAAGAAGTTCGAGAAAGCCGCCAAGCGCGCGGGGGAGTAACCACGTCCTCCGCCGTCATGCCCGGCCAAAAGCGCGAAGCGCATCTTCAAGCGCGAAGCGCGTCTTCAAGCTAACGTGCCGGACATCCGCGTTCTTCGTCCGTCGAGTGAGAAAGAACGTGGATGGCCGGGACAAGCCCGGCCATGACGAGTACTCTGTTCCTTTCCGAGGATTGTCTCGTCCCATGCCCCTCCGCCTGATCTTCATGGGCACGCCCGATTTCTCCGTGCCGACGCTGCTCGAGCTGGTCGCGCATGGCCACGAGATCGCGGCCGTCTACACCCGCGCCCCGAAGCCCGGCGGGCGCCGCGGCCTGCAATTGCAGCCCACGCCGGTCGAGGAAGCTGCGCGAAAACTCGGCGTTCCCGTGCTGACGCCGAAGACGTTGAAGACGCCGGAAGCGCTCGACGAATTTCGCGCCTTCGATGCCGATGCCGCGGTCGTCGTCGCCTACGGCATGATCCTGCCGCAGGCCGTCCTCGATGCACCAAAACTCGGCTGCTACAATCTGCACGCTTCGCTGTTGCCGCGCTGGCGCGGCGCCGCGCCGATCAATCGCGCCATCATGGCAGGCGATGCCGAGAGCGGCGTGATGGTGATGAAGATGGATGTCGGCCTCGACACCGGCGACGTCGCCATGGCCGAACGGCTCGCGATCACGGACAGCATGACCGCGGCCGATCTGCACGATCGCCTCTCCCGGCTCGGTGCCGATTTGATGGTCCGCGCCATGGCCGCGCTCGGACGCGGCGGGCTTCAGCTCAAAAAGCAGAGCGAGGACGGCGTCACCTATGCCACCAAGATCGACAAGGCCGAGGCGCAGATCGACTGGACGAAACCTGCACGCGCGGTGCTGCGCCACATCCACGGCCTGTCGCCGTTCCCCGGTGCCTGGGCCGAGCTCGCGGACGTCAGCGAGAATGCGCGCGTCAAAATCCTGCGATGTGAATTGGCGAACGGCTCAGCTGCGCCCGGCGAGGTGCTCGACGACCACCTCACCATCGCCTGCGGCGAGGGTGCGATCCGCATCATCGAGCTCCAGCGCGAAGGCAAGGCCCGGATGCAGGCCGCTGACTTTTTGCGGGGCGTGCCGCTGAAGGCGGGATCGAAGTTCAGCTGACGCTGTCATACCCCGCGAAAGCGGAGTATCCAGTACGCCGAGGCGTCTCGGTCGAACGGAGCTGTCTCAGAGTACTGGATCATCCGCCTTCGCGGATGATGACACCACCCGGATTGAGATGCCCCGCTACAAGCTCACCATCGAATATGACGGCGCGCCGTTCTGCGGCTGGCAGGTGCAGGAAACGCTGCCCTCGGTGCAGGGCGCGCTGGAAGCTGCCGTCAAGGCGATGACCGGCGCGGACGCGCGGGTGCATGGGGCCGGCCGCACCGATGCCGGCGTGCACGCGCTTGGCCAAGTCGCGCATGTCGACATCGCGAAGCAATTTGCGCCGGATCGTTTTCGCGACGGGCTCAATGCGCATCTGCGCCCGCATCCGGTCGCGGTGCTCGAGGCCGAGATCGTCCCCGAGACCTTCGAGGCGCGCTTCTCGGCCATCAAGCGCCATTACCGCTACCGCATCGTCAACACCCGCGCCAATCTCACTCTCGACGTCGGCCACGCCTGGCGCGTGCCGCGCCGGCTCGACGCCGACGCGATGCATGCGGCTGCACAACGCCTGCTCGGCAAGCACGATTTCACCACGTTCCGCGATACCGAGTGCCAGGCCAAGTCGCCGGAGAAGACGCTCGACCAGCTCGACGTCGTGCGCGATGGCCGCGAGATCACGATTCTCACCTCGGCGCGCTCGTTCCTGCACAGCCAGGTGCGCTCGATGGTGGGCTCGCTGGTCTGGGTCGGCGAGGGGCGCTGGACCGCGGACGATCTCTCCGCAGCCTTAGCTGCCCGCAACCGCGCCGCCTGCGGCATCGTCGCCCCGCCGGAGGGGCTGTATCTGGTGAAGGTGGATTATTGACTCTGATGCCGCCACTGGCGTCATGGCCGGGCTTGTCCAGGCCATCCACGACCTTTCTTGTCCGACGCGCCGAAGAACGTGGATGCCCGGGACAAGCCCGGGCATGACGGTAGGGGGTTTGGCGAGAATTAGCACCTCACCCAAAATACCGCGCCAAAATCCCCCGATACACCTGCGTCAGCTTCTCCAGATCCGTCACCGGCACGCGCTCGTCGATCTGGTGCATGGTCTGGCCGACCAGGCCGAACTCGATCACCGGGCAGTAGCTGGAGATGAACCGCGCATCCGACGTACCCCCGCTCGTCGACAGCTCCGGCTTGCGGCCGGTCACCTCCTCGATCGCGGAGACCGCGAGATCGGTGAATGGCCCGGGCTTGGTCACGAACACGTTGGAGTTTGAGGGCTCCCAGACGATGCGGGCGCGGATGCGGTTGCCGCAGGCTTTGGCGAGGCGCGTCTCGACCAGCTCGCGCAGGCTCGCCTGGGTGTGGTTGTCGTTGTAGCGGATGTTGAATTTCGCGCGGGCCTCGCCGGGGATGACGTTGCTGGCCTTGTTGCCGACGTCGACCGAGGTGAACTCGAGGTTGGAAGCCTGGAACTGGGCGCTGCCATGGTCGAGCGGCTCGTCGGAGATCGCCACGATCAGTCGCGCGATATCAGGCACCGGGTTGGAGGCGCGATGTGGATAGGCGACATGGCCCTGCACGCCGTCGACATAGAGTGTGCCCGATTGTGAGCCACGGCGGCCGACCTTGATGGTGTCGCCGAGCGTCTCGACGTTGGAGGGCTCGCCCAGCACGCAATGGTCGAACTTTTCGCCGCGCTCGGCGGCCCATTTCAGCAGCTTGATGGTGCCATTGATGGAGACGTCCTCCTCATCGCCGGTGATCAGGAAGGAGATTGAACCCGAGCCCGATTTTTGGCCGTCGGCGCGCGGCTTGCCGCCATTGGCGGCGAGATGCTCCAGCACCGCGGCGACCGAGCAAGCGATGCCGCCCTTCATGTCGACCGCGCCGCGGCCGTGCAGGAAACCGTCCTTCACCTCGCCCGAGAATGCGCCGACGCTCCAGGCGCTCTCGTCGCCGGGCGGCACCACGTCGGTGTGGCCGGCAAAGGTGATGTGCGGGCCCTCGCTGCCGATCCGCGCATAGAGATTGTCGACGTCGGCGGTGCCGGGTTCGCTGAACGTCACGCGGTGACAAATGAAGCCGGCGGCGCTGAGGGCTTTTTCAAGCACCCCGAGCGCACCGGCATCGGCCGGGGTTACCGAGGGGCAGCGGATGAGATCGCGGGCAATGGAGAGAGCATCGGTCATGCGCGTCCGATCAATCTCGCAGCAGCTCGTTGATGCTGGTCTTGGACCGCGTGCGCTCGTCGACGCGCTTGACGATGACGGCGCAGGCGGTGCTTGGGCCGGGCTGGCCGTTCTTCATCGGCTTGCCGGGCAGGGCGCCGGGCACCACGACCGAATATTCAGGCACTTCGCCCATGAAGATTTCGCCGGTCTCGCGATCGACGATCTTGGTCGAGGCGCCCAGGAACACGCCCATCGCTAGCACCGCGCCCTTGCGCACGATCACGCCTTCGGCGACCTCGCTGCGCGCGCCGATGAAGCAGTCGTCCTCGATGATCACGGGCTCGGCCTGGAGCGGCTCGAGCACGCCGCCGATGCCGGCGCCGCCGGAGATGTGCACGCGCTTGCCGATCTGGGCGCAGGAGCCGACGGTGGCCCAGGTGTCGACCATGGTGCTCTCATCGACATAGGCGCCGAGATTGACGAAGGACGGCATCAGCACGACGTTCTTGGCAATGAAGGCCGAGCGGCGCACGATGGAGCCGGGGACGGCACGGAAACCGGCATCGCGAAAACGGTTCTCGCCCCAGCCTTCAAACTTCGAGGGCACCTTGTCCCACCAGGTCGCCTTGCCCGATCCGCCGGGAATGACGCCCATGTCGTTGAGGCGGAAGGACAGCAGCACGGCCTTCTTCAGCCATTGATTGACCTTCCACTTGCCGTCGCTGCCGCGCTCGGCAACACGCGCCTCGCCCTTGTCCAGAATCTCCAGCGCCTGATCCACGGCCTCGCGCACCTCGCCCTTGGTCGTGGTCGAGATGCCGTCACGCGCATCGAAGGCGCTGTTGATGGTGGATTCCAGGGCGGACAGGGACATCGGAGGCTTCCTCAAAACCGGAGTTATCTGCGGGAAATCGAGGGGGCTTTTTCGGGATTTGGACGAGGAGAGTCAAGAACGCTCTCGGCCTTGTTCCGGATGGCGCCGACGCACCCGGAACGTGAGCGGGGGCCTGCCCCTCAGGGATCGAGGCCGGCGACGATGCTCTCGCAAACGTCGGCCAGTTCGTCGCCAAGCGCAGCAAGCGCCGGCGATCGATATCGCGCAAAGGCTTTGCCGGGATCGAGCCAGCGCAGTTCGGTTCGTCCTTCGCGGAAGCCGACAACTGCGAACTTCAGGGGGACTTCGAGCAAGGCCGCCGAATCGGCCGCCAGCAGACGCGACATCAGGCGCGGGTGAAAGAACAGGATCTGCCGAGCCGGGCCGATGTCGTATCCGCCGCGATGCAGCAGCATCTGCGGATTGATCTCGTGCAGCACCCAGAGATCGGCAGCGAGGATTCTGTCTTTGAGGCGCGTCACGATCTCCTCGACCGGCAGCGTCGAGGAGAGGGCGCGTTGGAAAGAAGTTGCCGCGGTGCCGCTCTCGGAAAAGGCGACAGTCTGAAGGGCCGCCTTCGTCATCGGACCGCCGCTGGGCTCGCCGCATGGTTCGCCTCGAATGCATCGAGCGTGCGGGCGGAATACACCAGCGCGGCGCCCGCTCCGATCGCGATCGCGACGCCAAGTGCTTCCGCGAGCTCTTCGCGGCTCGCGCCGTGCCGGGTCGCGGCTTCGGCATGGACGGCGATACAACCATCGCAGCGTGCGGTCACCGCGGCGGCGAGCGCGATCAGCTCGCGGGTCTTGTCGCCGAGCCGGCTGCTCTGTGCGCCTGCGGCGCTGAGCGCGCGATAACCCTTCACCGTCTCCGGGCTGAGCTTGCCGACGTCACCGATGCGCGCCAGCAGTTCACCTTGATAGGTCTTCCAGTCCAACATTGCAGATCTCCTCGATTGCGGGGGCTCGGGAGACGACATAGGCGGCAGCTGCGCCGATGCCCATCGGCTGCCGGCGTATGATCCCTATACGCGGACCGGAGATCGTCAGCGGAGCCGACGCGTGCGCTCGGCGAGGAAGTCCACAACACCGCGCACCCGGGGAATCCCGCGCGTGTCACGGTGGAATCCGAGCCACACATCGCGGCTCGGAACAGGGGCCGGCGTCTCGATTGCGCGCAGCTGCGGATATGCGTCGGCGAGACGTGCCGGCAGACAAACCAGGCCGGCGCCGGCAACGGCCGCCGCCGCCTGGCCGTCGCGGCTGTTGCTGCGAAAGGCAATGTGGGCGTGTGCCAAATGGTGGCGGAGCCACTTTGTCTCGGCGACGCTTTCGGCAAGCGCCGCGTTCATGGCGATGACCGTGGCGCCGGCGCCGCCTTGCCGAAAATCCGGGAGACCTTTCGCTTTGAGGTAGCCGGGCGCCGCATAGAGGCCGAACGGAAGGCTGCCGATCTTGCGTTGCATCAGCCCCTCCTGCTCGAAGCGTCCGAAACGCACGGCAATATCGGTCTCGCGTCGGGTCAGGCTTAGCGCCTCGGTGTCGGTGACGAGCTCGATGTTCATTTCGGGATGCAGGGTGCAGAACTCGGCAAGTAGGGGCGACAGAACCCGCGCGCCCAGCCATTCGGCGGAGGTCACGCGGATCGTTCCACTGAGCCCGGCGCTGCTACCGGTCGCTATCCGCTCGGCAGCAAGAGCTGCGTCTTCCATCCTGCCGGCATAGTCGAGGATTTGCCGCCCGGTGTCGGTGAGCTCGAGGCCGGACGGCCTTCGTTGAAACAGCACGGCGCCAAGCTTCTTCTCGAACAGTTCGAGTCGGCGGCTCATGGTCGGCTGCGTCGTGCCGAGGCTGCGCGCCGCGCCGGACAGGCTCTTCTCGCGAGCCAGGGTCAGGAAATAGCGCAGATCGTCCCATTCGATGGCGGGTAGGCCTGGCGGTTTCCGGGACACGTTCGCTCCTTGCATGGTCGCGCTCAGGCGGCGGCGAGCGATTGCAAAAACCCCGTCAGATCATCCGTGACGTGGTCGACATGGACGGCGTCTCGGCCCTCCAGCTCCCAGTCCTCGCGCACCACCTCCTTGGTGCCGTCGGGCACCACCAGCACCGTGGTCATGCCGAGTTCGTGCGGTACGGCGAGATTGCGCGCGAGGTCCTCGAACATCGCGGCGCGGGTCGGATCGACTGCATGGTCGCTCAGGAACTTCCGGTAGGTCTGCGGTGCCGGCTTGGGCTCGAACTCGGCGGCGATGATGTCGAATACGCCGTCGAAATGCGTTGCGAAGCCGAGCCGCGCCAGCACTGCATCGACATGGTCGACCGAGCCGTTGGTCAGGATCAGCTTGCGCCCCGGCAGCCCGGCGATGGCTGCACCGAGCGCCGGGTTCGGCTCCAGCGGCGAATGGTCGATCTTGTGGACGTAGGCAAGGTAGTCGTCGGCAGAGACGCCGTGCAGGGTCATCATGCCGCGCATGGTGGTGCCGAAGCGCAGGTAATAGTCCTTCTGGATCTTGCGCGCCTCCTCGGGCGTCACGTTCAGCCAGCTCGACACGAACTCGCCGATCCGCGCATCGACCTGCTGCCACAGATTGACGTGATGCGGATAGAGCGTGTTGTCGAGATCGAACACCCAGGTGTCGACATGGGCGAAGGTGCGGGGCCAGGTCATCGCAACTCTCTATCCGTTGGGCGGCGCTGTGGCCTCACCCTCAATCGTCGTCCTGGCGAAAGCCAGGACCCATACGCCGTGACCTATCAATGGGGCACTCTGGTTGTCGTTCTTTGCCAAACCCCATCCTGGGGTAATGGGTCCTGGCTTTCGCCAGGACGACGGTGGAGTTTGTGGCGCGGTCACCGCAACAATCGTCACAGCAATCCCACCCATCACGGCAGCGCAAACCGCAGCGTCTTGCCGCCGCTCGACATGTCCACCGCGCCAAAACCGGTCGCGGCGAATCCACGCGCGCCGCAATCGGTCTGCTCGCTCGTCTCGAACTTGGTCTCGCGCGTGCAGAGCTGCTTGTCGCCGCCCCAGTTCAGCGGCCGGTCCTTCAGCTTGATGACGCGGTTGTCGGCATCGACCGCTTCCGCGAAGCTGAAGATCTGCCTGGGCTGGCCGGTCACATCAGGATGCAGGCACGTCTTGGGATCGATGCGATACCAGCCGCGGCTCGTCACCGACTTGCCGTCGTCGCTCGCGACTGCCGCCATCACCTTGTGCGGCGTGTCGTTGCACCAGGTGAGGCCGGTCGCGGAGGGCGTCTGCACCGCATCGACCATGGTCTTGAACACATTCGGCGACGAGACGACGTCGGACGACAGCCCGCGGCTCTTCAGGAAGGCGGCCAGCGCTGCTTGCGTCTTCGGCCCGTCGACGCCGTCGATCGCGCCGACGTCGTAACCCGCGATCACCAGCAGCCGCTGGATGCCGGCAAGGCGCGCCTGCTCGTCGTCATATTCGGAATCCTCGGCGAGATAGGCAATGAGGTTGCCGTCCGCGCCTTGCGTCGGCGTCACTTGCGTGAAGGCGGCCTGGATCTGGCCGCTGCGGCATTGCCGCGCCGCCGCAATGACGAAATTGTCCTGCGCCACGCACAGCATGTCGCGGCCGTTCTGCGGGATCGGGGAGGCGCCATAGACGCCGAGCGCGCGGGCGTTGAGCAGGATGCGGTCGGCCGTCAGCGTGCCCTGCACCACCACGCGGCAGGTGGCGGGATCGATCCTGAACCAGCCCCGCGTCGCGGTCGCCGCCTTGTCGTCGATGCCGATCGCGGCCTCGACGACATAGGACATGCGGTTGCAGATCTTGAGGTCGGCGAGAGCCGGCGCGGAGGAGAAGAAGAACGAGACGGCTGCGGCGGGCAGCGTCATCAGGAAGCGGGTCAGGGGAGGACGGCGAGGCTGCCGCTCTCTCCGCTCGTCATGCCCGGCCTTGTGCCGGGCATCCACGTTCTTGGCGCGGAACGAAAGATCGTGGATGGCCGGGAGATCTTCGCGAAGACGCGCTTCGCGCTCTTGCCCGGCCATGACGGCTTTCTTTGTCCGCTCCCGCTTCACTTGTGGATCAGCGTTCCCGTGCCCTGGTTGGTGAAGAGCTCGAGCAGTACCGCATGCTGCATCTTGCCGTCGATGATGACGACACCCTGCACGCCCTGTTCGAGCGCGTAGATGCAGGTCTCGACCTTCGGGATCATGCCGCCGGAAATGGTGCCGTCGGCGATCAGCTTTCGCGCGTCCTTGACGGACAATTGCGGGATCAGCTTCTTGGACTTGTCGAGCACGCCTGGCACGTCGGTGAGCAGCAGGAGACGCTTGGCCTTCAGCGCGCCGGCAACGGCACCGGCAAACGTGTCGGCGTTGACGTTCAGCGTCTGGCCTTCTTTGGAGGTTGCGAGCGGTGCCAGCACCGGGATCAGCTCGTAGCCGATCAGCTGGTTGAGCAAAGTGAGATCGACCTTCTCGGGGTCGCCGACGAAGCCGAGATCGATCGCCTTCTCGATGTTCGAGCCCGGATCGATGATGGTCCGCGTCGTCTTCGACGCTTTCACCATGTTACCGTCCTTGCCCGACAGGCCCACGGCCTTGCCGCCGGCTTCGTTGATGTAGCCGACGATCTGCTTGTTGACGGAGCCGGCGAGCACCATCTCGACGATCTCGATGGTCGCGGCATCGGTGATGCGCAGGCCTGCGGCGAATTCCGAGGCGATGCCGAGGCGCTTGAGCATGGTCGCGATCTGCGGCCCACCGCCATGCACCACCACCGGATTGATCGCGGTCTGCTCCAGCAGCACGATGTCGCGCGCAAAGTTCCTGGCGGTCTCCTCGTCGCCCATGGCATGGCCGCCATATTTGATGACGATGGTTTCCTCGTCATACTGCTGCATGTGCGGCAGCGCTTCGGACAGGATGCGGGCCTGGTCGAGCGGGGAGATGTCGGTCATGAGGCGGATCTCGCTGGCGGGACTAACGCGGCCTGCGTTCTATCCGATTGGCGGGCGCGGCGCAAAGTGTGGCGTTCGCTCTTACCCTCCCCCTCCAGGGGAGGGTAAGAGCGAGCGTCACTTCTTCGCCACCGCCGCCGCCACACTCACCGCCAACCAGCCCAAGATCATTATCGTCCCACCCGTCGGCGCCGCGTAGGGAAACAGCGCGTGCCCCGCATATTGCCGGAAGGTCAGGTCACCCGCGAACAATGCGGCGCCAGCTGCGAAGTCGAACGCGGCAACGAGGCCAATTCCGCCGTGCAGAAGGCCGCGCGCGAGCAGCGCGACGGTCGCAAGTATGGCAGTTGCATGAAACAGCAGCATGGCGCTGGCCGTTGCCAGCCGGCTCGCATCGGCGCCATGCGCGGAGGCGGCCGCCAGCGCGACGCCGGCGGCGCCCATCAAACCGGCAAGCCCGATCAGCAGGCGTTGTGCCGCCATCACGAGGCCCGCTCCTCCAAGAGCTTCGCCATCGCGGCGCGCAAGCCCTCCATGCCGGTCGAGCTCCGCGACGAGGTCGCGAGCACGTTCGGGAACGCGGCGGGGTGCTTGGCCAGCGCAGCCTCGGTCTCGGCGATGCGCGCCTGCAGCTCGGAGGCCTTCACCTGGTCGGCCTTGGTCAGCACGATCTGATAGCTGACCGCGGAGCGGTCGAGCGTCTTCAGGACTTCGAGATCGACGTCCTTGATCCCGTGCCGCGCATCGATCAGCACATAGACGCGCGCGAGTGAGGCACGTCCCAGCAGGAATTTGTGGATCAGCTCGGTCCAGGACGCGACCTGGCTCTTGGGCGCCTTGGCATAGCCGTAACCGGGCATGTCGACGAGGCGCAGATCACTCTTCCCGGGGACCTCGAAGAAGATCAGCTCCTGGGTGCGGCCCGGCGTATGCGAGGTGCGCGCCAGCGCATTGCGGCCGGTCAGCGCGTTGATGAGACTGGACTTGCCGACATTGGAGCGTCCCGCAAAGGCGATCTCCAGCCCGGCCATCGGCGGCAGCGTGGCAATCGAGGGCGAGGCCCAGATGAACTGCCAGTCGCGGGCGAACAGTTTTCGCCCGGCCTCGATCAGTCGCTCGTCGGTCTTGTCGTTCATGCGAGCGGTCTATCCTCTCGTCATGGCCGGGCTCGTCCCGGCCATCCACGTCTTAGTCACGAAACGAGCCTCCAAAAACGTGGATGCCCGGGACAAGCCCGGGCATGACGATGTGGAGGCATTTGCGCCCGGCAACGGCGCCTACGTCGCCTTCCTCGCGAACGTCGCCTTGAGATTGTCGAACAGCTCCACCTTCACGCCGTTGCGACGCATGATGAAGCTCTGCTGGACCACCGAGAGCAGATTGTTCCAGGCCCAGTAGATCACGAGGCCCGCCGGGAAGCCGGCCAGCATGAAGGTGAAGATCAGCGGCATCCAGTTGAAGATGATCTGCTGCGTCGGATCCGGCGGCGTCGGGTTCAGCTTCATCTGGAACCACATCGTGATGCCCATGATGATCGGCCAGATGCCGAGCGCGAGGTAGTGGCCGAACACGGGGATCGTGGTCGGGTCGACCGGGATCAGTCCGAACAGGTTGAACAAATTGGTCGGGTCGGGCGCCGAGAGGTCCTTGATCCAGCCATAGAACGGCGCGTGCCGCATCTCGATGGTGACGAACAGCACCTTGTAGAGCGAGAAGAACACCGGGATCTGGATCACCACGGGAAGACAGCCGGCGACCGGATTGATCTTCTCCTTGCGGTAGATCTCCATCATCTCCTGCTGCTGCTTCACCTTGTCGTCGGGATAGCGCTCCTTCAGCGCCTGCAGCTGCGGCTGGATCGACTTCATCTTCGCCATCGAGGCGTAGGACTTGTTCGCCAGCGGGAAGAACAGCAGCTTCACGATCACGGTCACGAGCAGGATCGAGATGCCGAAATTGCCGAAGAAGCGGTAGAAGAAGTCGAGGCCGAGGAACATCGGCTTGGTGATGAAGTAGAACCAGCCCCAGTCGATCAAGAGATCGAAGTGGTTGAGCCCCAGCGCCTTGTTGTAGCCGCCGAGGCCGGCGAACGGGAACACGCCGACCACGCCGGCTTCCTTGGCGCCCGCGAACAGCCGCGCGTTTGCAGTGGCCGTGCCGCCGATCGCGACGGTGACCGGATCGAGCAGATAGTCGGTCTGGTAGGTGTGGACGTTGCCGACCGGGTTCGACGAGAAGCGCGCCTGAAGCTGCGCATTGGTGTCGGGCAGCAGCGCCGAGGCCCAGTACTTGTCGGTGATGCCGAGCCAGCCATTGGTGGCCTTGAAGTTGACCGTCTTGGCTTCGTCGATCTTCTTGTAGGCGTATTCCTGCAAGCCCTGGTCACCGAGATAGCCGATCAGGCCTTCATGCAGGATGTAGTAGCCCGAGACCTGCGGCGCGCCGTGGCGCGAGATCAGCGCAAACGGATAGAGCGTGACCGGCGCATTGCCGACATTGCTCACCTCGTCCTTGATGGTGAAGAGATAATGGTCGTCGACCGCGATGGTGCGGCGGAAGGTGAGGCCCTCGCCATTGTCCCATTTCAGCACCACCGGCGTCGACGGCGTCAGGCTGCCGCTGCCGTCCTGCTGCCAGACGGTCTGGGCATCAGGCATCTTCGCCGTCACGCCCGTCGCCGCCACCCAGCCGAACTCCGCGTAATAGGGCTCTGCGGTGCCCGAGGGGGAATAGAGGATGATCGGTGGCGACTTCGGGTCGACGGTTTCGCGGAATTGCACCAGCGCGATGTCGTCGATGCGGCCGCCCTTCAGCGAGATGCTGCCGGCAATCCGCGGCGTGTCGATCTTCACGCGCGGGCTGGCCGCAATCGCGGCGTCCCGGGCAACGACCGGCTGGGCCTGCTGCTGGTTCGCGGCCGGTGTCGAGGGCTGAGTCGCGCCGCCCGCCTGCGGCGTGGTACCCGGCGTTGCGGACGCCGTTGGCTGCGGCGTGGATTTCTGGAGCTCGGTCTGCGCCTGCTGCTGGGCGCGCTGCTTCTCCATCTGCGGCACGTTGTAGAAATACTGCCAGGCGATCAGCACCAGGCCGGATAGAATGACGGCGAGGATGGTATTGCGATTGTCGGTCATCTCGATTGTCTCGTCATCAATCCGGTTTGCGGCTGGTCGCTGTGGCGCGATCCGGCCTCTGGCCGCGCGCCTTGGCTGGTCCTTTGGCCGTATGCCGCGCCGGCCTCGTGAATGCTATGCGCAGATCGTCGAGCATGGTCGCGAAGTCGCGCGAGAGCGCGTCCCTTCGTCCGACCAGCACATAATCATGATGGGGTTGCATCGACACCGGATCGAGCCGCTTCACCAATTCGCGAAGCCGGCGCCGGATACGATTGCGCTCGGGGGCGTTGCCGTTCTTTTTGGAAACGGTGAAGCCGATCCGGATCGGGCCGCCGTCGTCCCGGCGGCGGCTTTGCAGGACGAACGCGGGATTATTCACCCGCGCGCCATTGGCAACGGCGAGGAAATCCGCCCGCTGCCTCAGCCGATCCATGATGAAATCCCAAAAAGGGGGTCCGGCTCAGGCGCTCAGACGCTTGCGGCCGCGGGCGCGGCGGGCGGCGAGAACCTTGCGGCCGCCGGCAGTGGCGAGACGGGCACGGAAGCCGTGACGGCGCTTGCGCACCAGTTTGCTGGGTTGATAAGTCCGCTTCACGGGTTTTTCTCCGCTGACCGGGCAATTTGCCTGTAGAATTGATGGTAAAGTCCCGAAGATGCGGCCCAAAACGGGCCGTTTCCGGCCCCAAAAGAGCCGCTCCCGGTGTCGCACCGGGTCATCGCGGACAATTCGCGCGGCTTATAAGGGAGCGCCTTGTTTTCGTCAACGCCGCACAAGCGCGCGTTTCCGGTGAATATCGCTGTTTGTGCGGGGTTTTTAACCCTAGAGGTGGCGACTCGCTTTACCAGCGCTTACATCTCACCTTGGCAGATTAGCGATCCGTAATTTGACCGGACCCGGGACGGGTCGCATCCTGCATCAGCCAAGGTCAACAGGGGCGAATTTCGTGGCAGCCACAGATCGCCAGCCGATCCAAGATCTGGATCCGCCGGACCAGCCGGCGATGCGGCCGCGCGGGTCGGGCGGGCTCGGGCTGTCAGGCAAGCTGCTGCTGCTTACCGTCCCTCTGGTGATGATCGCGGCCAGCCTGCTTTACGTGCCCGCCATCGCCAACTTCTGGGTCAACCGGCTCAACGACCGGGTGGCGGCGGCCAATACGGCAGCGCTGGTGCTGGATGCCGCGCCGCTTGGCATGGTTCCCGATTCGCTGTCGCGGCAGATCTTGAAAAGCATCAATGCCCGCGCCGTCGCCATCAAGATGGGTCAGCAGCGCCGGCTGCTCGCCAGCGATAACCTTCCGACAGCCATCGAACACGACATCGATCTGCGCGACATGACGGCCTGGGACGCGATCACCGGCTCGTTCCGGATGATGCTGGAGACCGGCAACCAGGCCATCCGCATCGTCGGGCCCGGCGTCGGCAATGCCCAATTCATCGAGATCGTGACCGACGAGCTGCCGCTGCGGCAGCAGATGTACCGCTTCTCGCGCAACGTCGTGGTGGTCGCGCTGATCATCGCGGCGCTGACCGCGGGCCTCGTCTATCTCGCGCTGCATTATCTGTTCGTGCGCCCGATGCGGCGGCTCACCGCGAGCCTGGTCGGCTTCCACGAGAACCCGGAGAGCGCGGCGCGGATCATCGTGCCGAGCCAGCGCAGCGACGAGATCGGGGTGGCCGAGCGCGAATTGTCGGACATGCAGCGCGATCTGATGTCGATGCTGAATCAGAAGAGCCGGCTCGCTGCCCTCGGCCTCGCCGTCTCCAAGATCAACCATGATCTGCGCAACCTGCTGGCCTCGGCGCAGCTTTTGTCGGACCAGCTCGCCAGCGTGCCGGATCCGCGGGTGCAGCGCTTTGCGCCGAAGCTGATGCGCTCGCTCGAGCGCGCCATCGCCTTCTGCCAGTCGACGCTGTCCTATGGCCGCGCCCAGGAGGCCGCGCCCGACCGCCGCATGATTCTGATCGAGCCGGTGGTGCTGGAGGTGCGCGAGACCGCGGGGCTGGCCAGCGATGCCACGATCGCCTGGGTCGCGGCGATCGAACGCGGGCTTGCGGTCGATGCCGATCCAGACCAGCTGTTCCGCGTGCTGCTCAACCTCGTCCGCAACGCCGCCCAGGCGCTGGAAACCCATGCCTCGTCCGGCGATGGCGGCGTGCGGCAGATCCGGATCACCGGAAAACGCGAGGGCGCCGTCGCCATCCTGGAGGTTTCCGATACCGGTCCAGGCGTTCCCCAGAAGACCCGGGAGCACCTGTTCGAGGCGTTCCAGACCTCCGGCCGCCCCGGCGGCAGCGGCCTTGGCCTTGCCATCGCCGCCGAGCTCGTCCGCGCCCATGGCGGCGACATCCACCTCGTCGAAGGCACCATCGGCGCCACCTTCCGCATCGTCATCCCCGACCGGCCCGTGGAACTGCTCTCCATCCGCAACGAGCGGGCGCGGGCGTAACTCGGCCCGCGGCCGAGCTGCGTCATTCGGCGCGAGGCCGGCCGTTCCGTCATTCCGGGCCGGCGCGAAGCGCCGAACCCGGAATCCGGAGGTTTTGGGCGCGAGATTCCGCACTTCTCGCTCCGCGAGTCCGGGAATGACAGGGAAGAGGCCGTCATCTCCTTGCAAAATCTCCCCATCCCGGACCTTGCCAACGCCGGCAAGAGCGGCTAGTCAGAGCGCTCTTTCGCACCCCTCCCGGCCCTCCGGGAGATGCGTCGCGGGTCACCCCCGCCATCGCTGTTCGCGAAAAACGCGCCCGTAGCTCAGCTGGATAGAGCATCAGACTACGAATCTGAGGGTCGGACGTTCGAATCGTTCCGGGCGCGCCATTTCGGTATCAAGATGCGTGAGGGACCTAGCCAGCGTCAAATGACGCCGTGCTCCCTCAGCAGCGCCTGCTCGTCCCCCGACACCCATCCGAAGACCTTGGGCTCTGCGCCCAACTGCTGGACGAGGTAGTGGACGTCGAAATCGATCACGACGTCGGATTGGTTCTTGCGGACATACGTCGCTCTCCAGGCGACATGGGCGACGCAATGGTGTTCGTCTATCGGCGAGATGCGGAGTTCCCGCATGTGCATCTCCTTTGTTCCGATAGCCCGGTAGTGGGCATAGCCCTCGGCGATGACCTGCTTGAGATGCTCGTCGTTCTTCCCGGTCATCACGCCGGCCGGCGTGGCCGCGACGAACTCGGAGGCGTAGAGCGCCGCGACGTCATCCATGTCGACGTCGCCGCGCAGAGAAGCCTTGGAGATATTCTCATATCGTTCGAACAGCTTCCTGACGTTCGTCTCCATCGTCTTCATCGTCGCCTCCAACGCGTGTCGGGTCCGGAAATCTCTCCGCCGACGTCACTTTCGCAGGACCGGCTCGCTAGGTGCGTGGGTTCGTCAAGGTCACGTTCTCAAGCGCCTTGATCAGCCATTTGCCGTCCCAGCGGGTCAGCACCGCTTGGATCAAGGTGTCCACGGAATGTGGTCCGGCCGGATGCCCGGCGCCAACCGTGAGACGGCTCCATGCGCGACGGCCACTCCATCGCCAATGGCAACCACCTCGTTTTCGAGCGTCGAGTCGCGATAGATCGCGACGTGGATCGGAGCGTGAAGCGCGATGATCTCATCAACGCCGCGCACAAGGGCCCGGAGCGACACCGTCGCTTTCATCTTGTCGTCGCTCGATCTGTGATCCGTGAGCCGGCAGCGCTTAGCCCGCTGCGTTCTTGATCGCGGCTTCGAAGCTCTTTGCGTCGAAGGCTGGCATACTTTGGATCCGCCCCAGACCCTGGGTCGAGTACCAGACCGAGAACGCGAGCACCGCTTCCGGATTCGGGGCATCAATGATGTCGACGAAATCGTAGTAGCCCTGCGTGTAGTGGATCGACTCGATCTTGATACCCAGATTGTCGAGCTTTGCCTTGGCCTTGCCGATCCGCTCCGATTGCTTGCTCGCCCACTCCGGGCTCAGATTACCAAGCAGCACATATTTCATGGCCACCTCCACGTCATATTGATCATCGTGCGAGAAGGACCCAACAATCATACGCCTTCCCGCGACCCGCGTACATGCCGTTCCGTGGCGGAAGCGTATGGGGAGCCGGGCCTGAGCGCACATTGCCCGATGACGCGTAGTGCAAAATCGAAGGCTAGCCGTGCATTGGTGACCGGACCGTGTTCCTGGCCACAGCATCATAGCGTCACGGCGAATAGTGCCCATCTTCGTCGGTAGTCTCTGGTCGGCCATGAGGGCTCTATTCGGCGGTTCGGGAGATGATCTTCTCTGAGAGGTCATTCAAATAGGTTTGCAGCTCCTCGATATTCCCGAATTCTTTGAAGTCTCCCCGATCCAACGCCCCGACGCCGGCGCGAGCCGCCGCTCGCAGGGCTTTCAGCTTGCCCGCATCCTCGGCCTCTCGTTGCTCCACGAGCCGCAACCCTTCGCGCAGCACTTCGCTGGCATTCTGGTAGCGGCCGGACTTGACGAGGGTCTACGTTTTCGAAGTCATCACCTTCTGAACGATCTTCCAGGCCCCATCGACCTTTAAGCATGACAGCATGTCCGTGAAGTAACGAGGCGGAATCTGAAATTTCAACTTCAAGAGCGCGAGCTCTCTTTCGACGTCGATTGACACGATCTGGTCGTCGCGCTCGAGGCCCTGTTCTTTCGGTGCTCTAAGGTTGCGGACAGCCGCGAGCCACGCGGCAATCGGCGTCACAGCCACGTTGCCATCGTCACCGACCTTTGTGACGGAACTCGATGGATGGAATATGGATGCAAATTTCTCAGCATCCATTTCATAGGCCGCGTCGAAATAGGTCTGCGCCAGGGAGCGCAAGGCGTGAACATCCGTGTCCATCAGTCATCCTGCAAAAACCGTTACAACGGACCGACTCGCGCGGCCCGCCTGCCGTGCCGAGAGTCTTAAGCACCCGGGATGTGCCGAAAGTGCCTCATGCTCCCTGTTGGCCGAACCTAGGGCCAAGCGGCTTATGATGCTAGATCTGTTGCACGGGATGGAGTCATGAGTGATATTCATAAATCATGAGAAACGAACTGAACGAACTGACAGCCTTTGCAGTCGTCGCGAGTGAACGAAGCTTCACGCGGGCCGCAGTAAAGCTCGGTGTGTCACAGTCTGCCCTCAGCCACACGATCCGGAGACTTGAGCAACGGCTTGAGCTGCAGCTTCTCGCTCGAACAACCAAGAGTGTCGCGCCAACCGCTGCAGGGGCAGCTCTTTTGAACGACTTGTCTCCGGCGCTCGAGCAGATTGATCGTGCTCTCAACAAAGCCCGAAGCATTCGTCAGCGACCTGCTGGGCGCCTTCGAATTGTAATGTCCCGGTCGGCTGCGGTGATGGTATTGCTGCCGAAGCTGACGGCATTCGTCGAGGCCTATCCTGACATCGTCCTCGACGTTGTCACCGTCACCGGCCCCGTAGACCTTGTTGCGGGCGAGTTCGATGCCGGTATTCAGCTCGGCGAGTACATTCAAAAGGATATGATCGCCCTGCGGGTCACGCCGGACTTGCGACTGGCGGTGGTTGGATCGCCTCGTTATTTCGCGTCACGACGCATTCCGCAAAGACCAAAGGATCTCAGTGATCATCGCTGCATCACCTTGCGTCTTCCGAGCGGTCCATATCGTTGGGAATTCGAGCAGGGACGAAAATCGGTCACGATCAGCGTGAACGGACCGCTCATCATCGACGATACGCACTTGGTGATTCAGGCGGTGCTCGCTGGAGCTGGCATCGGGCTCGCCTATGAGGAGCAGGTCGCTGAGCACTTGGCGAAGCGTCGGCTTATCCGCGTCCTGGAGGATTGGACGCCGCCAATTCCCGGTTTCTTCATGTATTACCCCAGTCGTCAGCATCAGCCTGCTGCGCTGGCTGCACTCGTGAACGCGCTGCGGCTCACTTGACAGGAATTTGCCTCAGGCCCGCGGAATCCTGCGTTGGCCGCCTCGTCTGCGCCTGATGAGTTGCACGGCGCCCCCGGAAGCGTGAAGGCGCATGCGCGATCGGATTTCGGTCTCGCGCATCTCGCCCAGTTCGAATTTCGAACGCGCCGCGCCGCAGCCGGCAAACCATAAACTCAATCATCGCAAGTGCTTAGAGCCGGGCGTCGGGGCTGGCACACAATCTGCGTTTCCCACTGGCACCTCACGCGTTGCGGCGGGGGGAGGACAACAAGCGAGATTGGGAGGAATGCATGAGTGGGAACAAGACCAACTCCGCACGTCGACACGAGAGTCTCGACGCGGTGGTCATCGGTACGGGCGTTGCGGGCCTTTATCAGCTCTATAAGCTGCGCGACGAGCTGGGTCTCAAGGTCAAGGCGTTCGACGCGGCAACCGGTGTCGGTGGAACGTGGTACTGGAATCGCTACCCTGGCGCGCGCTTCGACTCCGAGGCCTACATCTACCAGTATCTGTTCTCCGAAGAGCTCTACAAGGGCTGGAGCTGGAGCGAACGTTTCCCCGGCCAACCCGAGATCGAACGCTGGCTCAATTATGTTGCCGACAAGCTCGACCTGCGCAAGGACATCCGCTTCAGCACGACGATCACCTCCGCCGTCTACAATGAGGCGACGCAGCGCTGGACGATCACCACCGACAGCGGCGAGGTCATTGACACGCAATTCCTGATCACGTGCACCGGCATGCTGTCGGCGCCACTGACATCCGTGTTTCCCGGACAGGAGACGTTCAAGGGCAAGCTCGTTCACACCGGCCGCTGGCCGAAGGGCGATCTCGATCTTGCCGGCAAGCGCGTCGGCGTCGTCGGTAACGGGGCGACCGGCATCCAGGTGATCCAGACCATCGCGGGCGAGGTCGGCAGCCTCAAGGTGTTCGTGCGCACGCCGCAATACATCATCCCGATGAAGAATCCGAAATACGGCCCGAAGGAGGTCGAGGCCTACAAAGCGCGCTTCAAGGAGTTCTGCGAGACGCTTCCCCATAGCTTCACCGGCTTCGAGTACGACTTCACCAACGGCAACTGGAAGGAGCTGACCAGCGAGCAACGCCATGCGGTGCTGGAGAAGATCTGGGACGAGGGCTCGCTGCGGCTGTGGCTCGCCTCGTTCGCAGAGATGTTCTTCGAGGAGGACGTCAGCGAGGAAATCTCCGAATTCGTCCGCAGGAAGATGCGCGCGCGACTCAAGGATCCGAAACTGTGCGAGACGCTGATTCCGACCGACTACGGCTTCGGGACGCATCGCGTTCCGCTCGAGACCAACTATCTCGAAGCGTATCACCAGCCGAATGTCGAGCTGGTGAGCGTCAAGACCAATCCGATCGAGCGGATCACGCCTGCAGGCCTCGAGCTCGCCGACGGGACGACGTACGATTTCGACGTCATCATCCTTGCGACCGGCTTCGACGCCGGCTCGGGCGCGCTCACCCGCATCGACATCCGCGGCCGGGACGGCCGTTCGCTTAAGGACGAATGGAGCCGCGATATCCGTACCACCATGGGGTTGCAGGTCCATGGCTATCCCAACATGTTCACGACCGGAGCGCCGCTGGCACCCTCCACCGCCCTGTGCAACATGACGACGTGTCTTCAGCAGCAGGTCGAGTGGATCAGCGACTGCATTGGCTATCTGCGCAAGAACGAGCTGAGCGTCATCGAGCCGACGCGGGAAGCGCAGGATGCCTGGGTCGCCCATCACGACGAGATCGCGAGCGCGACTCTCGTGACCAAGACTCACTCCTGGTACATGGGCTCCAACGTCGAGGGCAAGCCGCGCCGACTGCTGTCCTACATCGGCGGCGTCGGGACCTATCGCAAGAAGTGCGATGAAGTCGCCGCCGCCGGCTACCAGGGCTTCGCCAAGCAATAAGCACCGCAAACAGGGCCGCGCGATCCGTCGCGTGAGCGCGGCCTCGCTTTTTGCACCTCGCCAACACAGAACGGAGAAACATATGCGCAAGGAATTCACTGTCGACGCCGACGCAATCCTCAATGAGACGGTCGCGAACGCGAACGGTGTGCCGGGCGTCGTCGCCATGGTGACGGATCGCAACGGCAACATCTACGAAGGCGCTGCAGGCAAGCGTCGGACCGATAAGCCGGAGGCGATGACGACCGATTCGAGCTTCGCCATCTTCTCGACCACCAAGGCAATCACCGGCACCGCCGCCCTTCAACTGATCGAAGAGGGCCGGCTCGACCTCGATGCTCCCGCCAAGAGATACGCGCCCGATCTCGGCAAGCTGCAGGTGATCGACGGCTTCGACGCCAAGGGCCAGCCCAGGCTGCGTGCGCCGAAGCGCGAGCTGACCACGCGCATGCTGCTGCTGCACATTGGCGGCTTCGGCTACGATTTCTTCAACGAAAACTATTTGCGCCTGGCGACCGAGCACGGACAGCCGAGCGTGATCACCTCGTCCAAGGCCTCGCTCATGACGCCGCTGCTGTTCGATCCCGGCTCGAAGTGGGAGTACGGAACGAACATCGATTGGGTGGGGCAGGTCGTCGAGGGTATTACCGGCAAACGGCTGGGCGAGGTCTTCGCCGAGCGCATTTTCAAGCCGCTCGGAATGGCGAACACGACGTTCGAGATCAACGATGCCGTCCGCAGCAAGCTCGCCGGCGTGCACGCCCGCAACGCCGACGGCTCGCTCGCGCCGATGGATTTCGAGTTGCCGGCGAGCCCCGAGGTCCATATGGGCGGGCACGGCCTCTACAGCACGGTCGGAGACTACATGCGGTTCATCCGGATGTGGTTGAACGACGGCAATGGCCCGCACGGCCGCGTGCTGAAAGCGGAGACCGTGCAGATGGCGGAAAAGAATCACCTCGGCGATCTCAAGGTGACGGCGCTGCCGGGCGTGATCAAGTCGCTCTCCAACGATGCCGAGTTCTTCCCGGGACAATCGAAATCGTGGGCGTTCACGTTCATGGTCAATGACGAGGAGGCCCCGACGGGCCGCCCCGCGGGTGCGCTCGGCTGGGCGGGCCTGGCGAACCTGTTCTACTGGATCGACCGGCAGAATGGCTTCGGCGGCTACTGGGCAACCCAGATCCTGCCGTTCGGCGATCCGGATTCGTTCACCGGATATATGCGTTTCGAGACGGCCTTCTACGACGCCCTGCACCGGCGCAAGGCCGCGTAAGCGCGTTGTCAGGTTAGGACATTCGGCGCGCCTTTCGGCTTCACGGCTTTCGCAGTGCGGTCGGGGGCGCGCCTAAGTTGCGCCCTGATCCGGTTGTCAGTTGCGCCTCAGCATGGAATGATTTCAAAATCGGGCGATAAAGCTTGGGGTCCCCCAACAACAAGAAGATCTTGGACCGCTCAGCGCGTCAAAGGAGGAAGCGTGTTGGGGCAGACACCGGAGGAAGCCTTTGCCAATCCAGGTATTGAACGCGCCGTCCTGACCAGCTGGGAGCGCTTCATGTCTGGAAGCGGCGTCGGCGGGCAGGTCGTTCGGCCCGCGATCAACGAGTCCTGGCGGCGGAGCCAGCAATCGGCCGTGGACTATCGGCGCAGCCAGGCGCCTCTGCCGATGAACGACGACCGGCTGCACCGCCTACTCGACAAGCGCACCCGCCTGGTCCACGCCGGCGCTTCGACCATGGCGCTGGCGCGCGACTACATGCTCGAAACCGGCCCGGTGATGGTGCTGACCGATGCCGATGGCATCGTGTTGCGCCTGGAAGGCGATACCAGGCTCGCGCTGCGCAATGCCGTGGAGAAGACGCATCTGTTGCCCGGCAGCAATTGGAGTGAGGCGACGTGCGGCACCAACGCGATCGGCACGGCGCTGCAGACCGGCCAGGCTATCCAGGTCCATGCCACCGAACATTTCTGCTCTGGGATCCAGCGCTGGACCTGCTCGGCCTCCGTCATCCGCGATCCCATCGACGGCGCAGTCATCGGGGCCATCGACATTTCCGGGCTGTCCGATTCCTACGGACGGCAGGCCCTCGCACTGGCGATCTCGGCGGCCGCGCGCATCGAGGCACATCTGCTCCAGATGGAGATGGACGCCCGCTACCGGCTGCTTGATCAGTGCCTCTGGATGGTGCCCGCCGCGGACCGCCACCACACGGTGCTGTTCGATAGTGCCGGGCGCCCGTTCAAGGCCAACGGCGAGATGGCGCAGATCATGCGCGACCTCGGCGCGCCGCGGGGCCAGCCCGACTTTCCTCAGATCGGGACCAGCGATGACCGTCCCTGGGGTACGTCACGCCCGGCCTGGATCAAGGAGGAGTGGCTGCGGCCGGTGGTCTACCAGGGGGAACATCTCGGCACGGTCATGGTCGCGCCGAAGCCGGTGGCGGCGAGCAGGACGTACCTGCCGCTTACGCGCGAAGGGACGCATGCATTCGCAAGCGTCGTCCACGGCAATGCGAGGATGCATGCGGTGGTCGAGACATGCCGCCGCGTTGCCGCGACCTCCGCGCCCGTCCTGCTGCTTGGTGAGACCGGCGTCGGCAAGGAAATATTTGCCCAAGGCATCCATGCGGCATCGCCTCGGCGCGAGCGTCCCTTCGTCGTCGTCAATTGCGGCAGCGTCTCGCGCGAGCTGCTCGCCAGCGAGCTGTTCGGCTATGTAGAGGGTGCTTTCACCGGCGCGCGTCGCGGCGGCTCCGCCGGAAAGATCGAAGCCGCTTCAGGCGGAACTCTTTTCCTCGACGAGATCGGCGAATTGCCGCTCGACCTCCAGCCCATGTTGCTGCGGGCGCTGGAAAGCGGCGAGATCAACCGCATCGGCGAGACCACGACGCGGAGGGTTGACTTCCGCCTCGTCGCTGCAACGAACCGCGAGCTGCAAATCGAGGTCAATGAACGGCGCTTCCGCAAGGATCTCTACTACAGGCTGGCGGTGGTCCCGGTCGTCGTGCCTCCCTTGAAGGAGCGGCCGGATGACATTCCGATGCTGGTCGAACACTTCGTTGCTCAGGCAAGGACGCGCTATGGCCTCGGCGATCGCAGTTTCACGCCGCAGGCGGGACGTGATCGAAGTTTCGAATCTGCCCGCTTTCATCCCCCAGACGGAATTGCGTGCCGGAGGTGACCACGGCCTGTCGCTCGCCGAATCTTCCGAGCGCGATCTCATCGCGCGCACGCTGCGCTCATGCAATGGTCATGTGGCAGCCGCCGCGTCCGCGCTCGGTCTCGCCAAGAGCACCGTCTATGCCAAGCTGCGCCGCTACGGCATTCGTCCCGACCTGGGCTCCGCAAACGACCCCACCTGAAGTCAGGGCCGTTCTCTGAGCATTGGGGGTGGGCCGCCAGGTTTCCGGCGGAAAAGTTTGGCTAGGGAATGCGGGTCAGCTCGACGCCATCGACCACCATCTTCCATGTCCCCGCTTCCTGGTGCGGTGGCGTCGATACCTCGAATGTCGCCGTAAGGAATGGAATGCCGACGACGAAATTGTCGCCCTCGAACCGCCGCAACGGGGCGTCGATCGATATCGTGGTGGTGCCTGCCGTGGTGTTGCGCTTGACGCGCTTGTAGCGGACCGTCCCGTCCTTCGTGAGCTCAACGTCCATCGCCTGCGCGTGCCACTCGCCGACATAAGCGGCCTTGTCGTCCGGCACCGGCTGCCCGCACGCCGACAGGATCGGCAGAGCCGCAACGAGAATCACCAAAGAAAATTGCCGTCTCATTCTTCGCTCTCTGTCGGACAGGCGGACGCCAGGAAGATGCAAGAGTTGCCCATCTTCGTCGGCCGCCACGCCATTCCGGTTCACGAACCGGGCGTCGCGGGCCAAGCCTGCCATCGCCGCTCGCGAAAACGCGCCGTAGCTCGGCTGTATAGGGCATCAGACTATGAATCTGAGGGGCGGGCGTTCGAATCGTTCGGAGCGCGCCAGATGCACGATATGCCGCGACATTTTGGGATGGGAGTCCCGATCGGAAGTGCGAGCCTCTTGATCAACTGATCTTGCAAGGGGTGGCGGGCAGGAGTCTTGCCGTGGCTCGGAGACTGTTTGCCAGTTCTTCGGGATTTCTCAGACGGCTGTCGACGGCAAACGCGATTTGTCGTTGCCGCGCACGATCTACTCATTCCCGCTCCATCATGTTGGCGATCGCCTTGATGCGGCTTCTGGCGTATTTCGGCAGGCCGGCGCTCAGCGAATCGCCGCTGTTGAAGGAGCTCTTGCCCATGAGCAGTTGCGCGGGAACGAGGTTTCGCAGAACGGGTGTATTGCTGTATTCCCTTTGCTTGTTCAGCACGTCGTTCCTGACCGCAATCAGGATGTAGACCGTTGCGATGGCGGCTTCCGGCTGGGTCGGATGCTGTTGCAGAACCGCAAGCAGCTTGCCGAACTGGATGACCTGGTTCACCCAAAAGATGTTCTGCTCGAGCGCGCTGGTGACTGCGGAGTCGAGGCCTGTCAGGGTCGGCAGTTCGGCAAGGCGCGGCTGCGTGACCAACATGATCTCACTCAGGAACTCGATGAAATCCGGAATCGGTTTTTTGCTCTCCTCGCGCAGCTTGTTGGCAAGCTGAATGCCCGCCGGAATTTTCCCTTCGAACACGTAGCGGGACCGCACGCAGATCGCGTTCGCGTCCTCGCACCAGCTGCGATCCGGCGGACGGTTGTGCGCGGCGCCCGCGTCCTTGCTGGGAACATCATCGGCCGCCGTGATCGGCCAGTGCTTGACTGCCCGATCGATCTGCTCGAGGAACGCGACATTCGCATACCGCGACAGATCCAATGCCGCTGCCGGTTTTGGAAGTCGAAACCGGGCCTCCGCCTGGTAGACCGAGAGCTTCAGCTTCGTTTGCTGGTTGAGCGTGGGCTCAACGAAGCTCGGGAAGAGCGAGAGGAAGCGCCGCTGAACCGGACGTGAGCGGGCCCAATCGTCGAAAGGAATGAGCTCGGTCGAGGAATCGGCGAGTTTATCGTTGCGCTGGTCGGCGAAGATGACGGTGTGCGGTTTGATCTGTGCGATCGGGATGCTGGCGACTGCGGCCACGTCCTCCAGCTGGAATTCCTCAGCGACCGCACCTGTGCAAGCGGCCAGCCAGGCGGCGATGAGGACTGCGGCACGGTGAAGTCTCAGGTGAAGTCTCATGGGTCAATGCTCAATTCAGCCGCCGCCAGAAATAATCGGGATCGACTCGGAGCGGCGGTCGCGGGAGGCGGTCCTCGTCATCGGGAGGTCCGCGCCAGGAGGGATATTCGCGCGGACCAAGACGCCAGGTCGGGAATGGAAAGGGCGACCGGTTATCGCCGTAATGGCGGTTGTCGTAGGACCACTGCTGGAATGGCCCGTCGTCTTCGTCACGGCCGCCACGATGGGCGTAGCTTTCTGCACGCGAGACGATCCGAAATTGCGTATCATCGATTCTGCCCGACGGATCTCTCTTGAGATACTCGGTGAAAGCGCGGCCGGAGCCGGGCGGTGAAGGATCGCCGGTATGGGGATCGATCGACAGAGGAACGAGCTGACGCAGTGCTTCGCGCGATGGGCCGTTCAATGCCATCTTGGGAGCGTGCAGCTCCCAGGCCGCCTGCACGATCGGCTCGAACATCGGCAGCGCCACTTTTGATCCGGTTTGGCCGCTGCCAAGGGAGCGGCGCCCGCCATCGCTGTTGTCGTAGCCGACCCAGATGGCGATGGTAACGTCATTTGTGAAACCGACGAACCAGGCGTCGACCGCATTATCAGTGGTACCAGTCTTGCCGCCGACAAAGGGCGAAAGATGCTTCACCACGCGCGCGGTCCCGCGCGCGAGCACGCCCTGCAGCATTGATTTCAACTGGTAAAACGATGCGCGGTCGGCCGAGCCGATCCAGTCCACCGCACGCGGATCGTGCCGGTAGATTGGTCGGCCGTCCTGTTCGATCGTTTCGATCGCATGGGGCCGGGGCCGGGCGCCCTCGTTGGCGATCGCTGCATAGAACGCCGCAAGGTCGATGAGCCGCACGGTTTGGGCACCGAGCACGAACGGGTAGTAGCGCATGCAGTCCTTGTAGAGCTGCGCTTCCATCGCGAGCTCGCAGACCCGGTCGAGGCCTCGCTCGGCACTGTCGTCGAGGCCGGACGCGAGCAGTTGCACGGTGGCGAGATTGCGGGAGTTTTCCAGCGCACGCCGCAGTGTAATGGCACCCAAAGCGCCGCCGTCATAGTTCTTCGGCGACCAGAAATCGCCCCGGCGCGCGTGGACCGTCGCGCCGATCGGTGTCAGCGTAATGGGTTCGTCCATCACCAGCGTGTTGGGCTGCAATCCCTTGCGAAGGGCAGCGAGATAGGTCAGCGGCTTCAAGGTGGAGCCGGGTTGGCGCAGGGTCTGGACGACGCGGTTGAGCTGGCTTGCCGGATACGAAAAGCCGCCCGCCATCGCGAGAATGCGGCCGGTTTCGTTCCCGAGTACGAGTGCCGCTCCCTGCACGTTCGGTCGAATACGCAGATCGGCACGCGCCGCTTCCTTGCCCTTGGCTTCGCGCAGTTGCACGTAGACCACATCGTACGGCTTGAGGCCGCGCTGGATCGCGGCGCTCCAGGTGTTCAGCGGCAGGATTCTTCCGTCGGTCAGACCGACGTTGATCGCGTGGCCACGTTTGCCACGCGCATTCTCCAGGACGACCGCCGAGTCCCAGTGAACGTCGTAGAGAGGTAGCCGTGTCGCCTTCAACGCCGCGAGCCAAGCCGGTTCCGTAGCCTTCAGGTCTGTCGCAATGCGACGGACGGCATCGGAAATGTTCGCCTCGGGTCCCTCAAATTTGTAGCGGCCGGTATTCAGCTCGTACCGCGCGAGGCCCTCCTGCAATGTCGCTTCGACTACGCGCTGCAAGGCCGAGTTGATGGTCGAGCGCACCGTGTAGGAGGCGTTGGTGAGAGTCTCAAGGCCCGCGACCAACTTTGCCTCGCGGGCGATGTGATCGACGAAGTGAAAGCCGAAGTCCCGTCGCGTCGACCGGTACTCGACCAGCTGTGGCAATACTGCTTTCGCCGCGGCGTCGTCGATCATGGCGTCGTCCCGCATGCGGCCGAGCACGTAGGCAAGACGCTCGCGCGCGCGCTCGGGGTGGTGGTCGGGGTTGAAGTAGTTCGGTCCCTTGGCTAGCCCGGCGAGGAGGGCGCCCTCGACGGCGGAGAGCGCCTTGGCCGGTTTGCCGAAATAGCTGCGCGCCGCGATCTCGATGCCCCAGGCTCCGCGACCGAGATAAATCGAGTTGAGATAGAGCTCGAGGATTTCCGCCTTGGTCAGGGCGCGCTCCATCCGCGAGGCAACGATCATTTCACGCAGTTTTCTTTCGTAAGTGATGTCGTTACCAACCAGCAGGTTCTTGGCGACCTGCTGCGTAATGGTCGAGCCGCCCTGCGGCCGGCCCGGGTGCGTGAAGTTGCCGATGAAGGCGCGGACCAGTCCGCGCTCGTCAATGCCGGCGTGTTGGAAGAAGCGCTTGTCCTCGGCGGCGATAAATGCGTTGCGTACCGCTTCCGGGATATCCGCAAGCTTGACCGAGATGCGGCGGTTGTTAGGCGCGTAAATCTCAGCAAGCTGCTCGCCCTTGTTGTCGAGGACTTCGCTGGTGCCAGAAAGCCTGAGGTGCTCAAGCTGCGCCGCGTCGGGCAGATCCTTGACCGCGCTGTTGTAGAAGGTGATGACCTGACCGAGATCGACCGGAGAGTCTTGCACGTTTTCGACCTTGCAGAACTGCCTATAGGCCACCTGGAGGTCGGCCAGATTCAGTCCTTTGAGCGCCTTGATCTCGCTGCCCAACGCCTCCTTGTCATCCATGGCGGTGGCAATCAGATCGTCCAGGTTGATGTCCTCGATGTCGAAAGCCTTGCGCATGTGGGCGCAGCCGGCACTCAAAAGCTCCGCCACCTCGAAGCGGTCGCGCACCGCATCGAACTCCGTCTTGATCCCATCCGGCCGGGTAGTGACCTGGCTGAAGGCAAGCGCCGTGGCGAAGATCTTGATGAGTATCGAGTCCATGACCGGCCGATGGTCGAAAAGCCGCCTCCGCAAGGTCGTAGAACAATAACAAAACAAGACTGTGTTGAGGAAAAAGTTCCTGAGGAGCCGCCGCTCGCTTCTCCGGTCCTTCATGATTGCTCCCGACCTGGCCGCGCCGCGGAACCAACGCCGAGGCCCGTGCGTTTTAGAAAGACCGAATTGGCAGCGCACTCATGAATACCCGTCTTCCAGTCGTGCTCGCCGTGGCGCTCCTCAGCGCCGCCATCGCCACGATGCCTGCGGACGCTGCTCCTCGAAAAAAGCACACCCGGACACTTGCCGCAGTCTCCCCTGCAGCTAGCGTCGCTCAGCCGCCCACGGACAGATTTTTGGCCTGTGACGTCCGGGTGCGGGATTATCTTCGCGAAGGCGGAGCGGTGACACGGGTGACCAAGATCGAAGTGGACGATGCCCGACTGCAGTTGAACATTCAGCATGAGTACGGGGAGGCAGGAAAGTCGTCTCGAAAATACCTCCGCGGGGACACGGAAGAAGAAATGCGCAAAAATCTGCGCGGAATATTGGATGAGTTCGCTGCGGCTGCGAAGGCGGCAACGGCTGGTCGCGCTTGGTATGTCGTCGCTGCTCGCAAGGTCATGCCGGACTCCCGCGATGGTTCGGGCGAGACCACGAGTCCGTGGACGGCCGTCGTCCTCGCGGATTTCGACGGAAAATGCAGACCTATCACGTTCTATCAGTCTGTCGACCGGACCAAGCTCGATCCTGAACTGAACAAGAAATTGGATGAGTGAAGCTTTACGCCTGAATTGATTTGCAGTCGTAGCGACCGTGCCTGGCAATAAGGCTGTTGCTGCCCAAACGTTTCTTTAGTCCACTGAAATCACTCGCTTCTGGCCCGTCCCCAGGGAGCGCCATTTCTTTCGTTTGCAATCGCAAAAATCAAGCGCCGCCGTTGCAGCGCTTTTCGTGGCTTACCGGATCCTTGTCACCACGTCGGGTCGGTTTTTCTCGAGCCAGGCCACGGCCTCCGGTCCGTCGACGACGCACTCGAAGGTTTCCTAGGTCGGGTCCTCCAGGGATTCTGATTGCAGTCGCTTCGCCGCATACTCAACGAGGTCGTGCAGTCGTTCGTATCCGCGTCGGCCCTCGAGGGAATCGGCAATCGCGGTACTGGCCCATCCGCGTTGGGCCAAGTCGATAATGCTCGGAGCGTCAGCCTCGCTGAACCAGGGTGTGGCATCGAACTCGATGCAGCGGACATTATCGGCTGTATGGCAAGTAGCGTGGATCATTGGATGCCTCCATTCGCCGGCTGACAACCTGGCTAGACTTTTCACATCGCTGCCTCGCAACGCCCTCAGGCCTTGACCAAGTCGCCCAGCAGGTTCGCCGCCACCGTCAGCTTGGCGAGCGTCAGGCCGCTGGCAGCAATCTCCTCGACCGAGCTGCGGATGCGCGTCGCTTGGGGGTGAGCGGCGAGCCAGGTCTCGACGGCCTGCTGGCCGGACTGGCCGGTCGCCAGCATATCCGCGGCCAGTCTTCTTTCGGCGCCAGCGATCTGCTCAACGGCGCGATCGATGGCTATACGTTCGAAATAGTCGTTTGCCGGCACGTGGCGCGCGGCGGCGATGATGCGGTCGAGACGGAAATTCGCCTCGGCGGCAAAGAAGGTCGCGGCAGCGTCGCCAATGGGGCGGGTGGTGCGCTCGGCGACCGTCACGATATCGGGTGCCGAGACCAGAGGGTCGAGATCGGCGAGCTCGCCGGCAAGGCCGGCCGGGACGCCAGCATCGGTCAGGTCCTGCCGACGCTTGGCGCGTGCGGCCTGCAAGTCCGGCGGCAGGGTAGTGTCGAGCGCGGCGACAATCTGGCGGATCGCCGGGCCGAAGCGCGCGACGACGACCTCCAGCCCGCCCTTGAAATCGACATTGCGCACGTACCAGACCATGCGGGAGAGCAGGAGGTCCTGCACGGAAGCGTAGAGGGACAGCTGCACCTGCCCGTCGATGCAGGCATCGAGTGCATCGATCGCGTCATTGAGCCCCTTCAGACCGTAGCATTCATCGACCGCCACGTAGGCCATGACGATGGTCGGGATATCGGCGTCCGTCTCGTCGATCAGACGTACGACACAGGCCGGGCCGCCGCGGTTGATCACCGCATTGGCGAGGCTGGTCGCGATGATCTCCCGCCGCAGACGATGCAGTTCGGCCGCGGTCGGGAACTTGTCCTGAATCTCGCGCGGAAAATACTGAGACAACTCGCGGGCAAGATAGGGATCATCGGGCACGCTGGTGACGAGCAGATCATCGTAGAGGGTCAGCTTGGCGTAGGCGAGCAGCACCGCAAGCTCGGGCCGCGTCAGGGACTGGCCGCGCCGTATGCGCTCGGTGAGCACTGCGTCGTCGGGCAAGTACTCCACCGCGCGGCTGAGCAAGCCGCGCTGCTCGAGCGACTGCATCAGGCGGGCGAGGAAACCGGCCTCGGCCACGCCCTTGCGCTCGGCGAGCGAGAGCGCCAGCGTCTGTAGATAGTTGTTGCGCAACACCAGCGTACCGACCTCGTCGGTCATTGCGGCAAGCAGGCTGTTGCGGTCAGCGGGGCTGAGGCGTCCCTCGCGCTCGGGGCGCGCCAGCGCAATCTTGATATTGACCTCGACGTCGGACGTGTTCACGCCGGCCGAATTGTCGATAGCGTCGGTGTTGAGCTTGACGCCCTTCTGTGCCGCTTCAATGCGGCCACGCTGGGTGACGCCGAGGTTGGCGCCTTCGCCGATCACCCGCGCGCGCACGTCGCCACCCGCGACGCGGATCGGATCGTTGGCGCGGTCCCCGACCTGATCGTCGCTCTCCGCCGACGCGCGAACATAGGTGCCGATGCCACCAAACCACAGCAAGTCCACGCGCGCTTTCAGGATTGCCGTCATCACCTCGAACGGCGTCGCCTGCGGCTTATCGAGATCCAGCAGGGTGCGCACTTCCGGAGCGAGCGCGATCGCCTTGAGCGAGCGCGAGAACACACCGCCGCCTGGCGAGATCAGCGACTTGTTGTAGTCCTGCCAGCTCGACCGCGGCAGGTCGAACAGACGCTGGCGCTCATGGAAGCTGATCGCCGGATCGGGCGAGGGATCGATGAAGATGTCGCGGTGATCGAAGGCGGCGACGAGCCTCGTCCTCGGCGAGAGCAGCATGCCGTTGCCGAAGACGTCGCCGGACATGTCGCCGACGCCGGCAACGGTGAACGGCGTGGTCTGAATGTCGGTGCCGAGCTCGCGGAAGTGGCGCTTGACCGCCTCCCAGGCGCCGCGCGCCGTGATCCCCATCTTCTTGTGATCGTAACCCTGGCTGCCGCCGGATGCGAAGGCATCGCCGAGCCAATGGTTCTTCTCGGCCGAGATCGCGTTGGCGACGTCGGAGAACGTGGCGGTGCCCTTGTCGGCGGCTACCACGAGATAGGGGTCGTCACCGTCATGCCGCACGGTCAGGTCGGGCGGCACCACGATGTCCCCGCCGAGATTGTCGGTGAGTTCGAGCAGCGAACGAACGAAGATGCGATAGGCTTCCGTGCCCTCCGCTAGCCACGCCTCGCGATCGGAGGGCGGTGGCAGGCGCTTGGGTACAAAGCCGCCTTTGGCCCCGACCGGCACGATCACGGCGTTCTTGACCTGCTGCGCTTTCACCAGGCCGAGAATTTCGGTGCGGAAATCCTGCGGCCGATCGGACCAGCGCAAGCCACCGCGCGCAACCTTGCCGAAGCGCAGGTGAATACCTTCGACACGAGGTGAATAGACGAAGATCTCGTAGAGAGGTCGTGGAGCGGGCAGGTCGTCGATCCGGCGCGCCTCGAACTTGAAGGAGATCACCGGACGCGGATGTCCATCCTCGCCGATCTGCCACAGATTGGTGCGAACGGTTGCCTGAACCAGATTGGTGAAGCGGCGCAGGATGCGGTCTTCGTCGAGCGAGGCGACGGATTTGAGCTGCTCCTCGATCTCGGCAAGGAGAGTTGCCTCGCGCGCTGAACGTTCGCGATCGGTAAGGATAAGATGCGGATCGCGGCTAACCTGGAACAGTGCGACGAGGTTGGCCGTGATCGCGGCGTTCTTGCGCAAGGTCTCCCACATATAGTCCTGGGTGAACGGGGCACGGATCTGGTGCAAATAGCGGGACAGCGCCCGGATGGTCGAGACTTCCCGCCAGCCCAGGGCCGTTCGCAGGATCAAGGCATTGTACCCGTCGGATTCGGCGCGGTCGGTGACCACGGCCATGATCGAGGCTTCTAGGCGATGGCTGAAGTCCGGGCTGATCTCGATCGGCTGGCCGTCGCTGGTGTCGATCGTCATGTCGTGCAGCCAGACCGGGTCGGGCCTGTTACCGGGCACGATCTGATAGGTGCGTTCGTTGACCACGCGCAGGCCGTGATTTTCGATCACCGGCACGCGGTAGGACAGCGACAGCGGTGCGGCGTCCGAGAAAACTTTGAGGCCGAAGCGCCTGGGATTGCCCTCGCCCCCGAAGCGGTGAACCGAAATCGTTACCGGGCGCGCCGGCGTGAGCTTCTCGATGGTCGCGATATCGGCGATCGCCTGTTCTGCCGTGAATACCTCGGTATAGCCGCCGCTAAAGGCCTGGGCATAGCGATTGGCGAGCATGCGTGCCCGCATGCCATCGGTCGATGCAGTGAGCGCGGCCTTCAGCTTGTCGGCCCAGGTTGCGGCAATGGCGCTGATTCCGGCTTCGAGCGCGGCGCGTTCGACGAGGGGAGTTTTGCCTTCATAGCGCCCGATGATGTAGTGGACGCGCGCAAGCGCCCCCTCAGGGAATGCTACGTAGGAGGCCGACAGGGTGCCCTTGTAGGCCTGCGCCAGGAAGGCGCCGACACGCGTGCGCACATTGGTGTCGTACTTGTCGCGTGGAATGAAGGTGAGGACGGATACGAAGCGATCGAACTTGTCGACCCGCGCCAGCGCCCGGACGCGGGGGCGCTCGTAGAGGATCAGGACCTCGATGACGAAATTGTTCAGAGTGTCGACGTCGATCTGGAATAGTTCGTCACGTGGATATTCTTCGAGAATATGCATGAGCGCTTTGCCGGAATGGCCGCTCGGGTCGAAGCCCGCGCGCTGGAGCACCCCCGAAACTTTGTGGCGGACATAGGGGATCTGTCGTACCGAACGGGTATAGGCGCCCGAGGTGAAAAGGCCGACGACGCGCAGTTCGCCCTCGAGCCGACCGTCGGGCGTATAGAGCTTGATGCCCACATAATCCATGCGGATGCGACGATGGACGCGGCTCGAGACATTGGCCTTGATGACGATCAGCAGCGTCGGCTCGCGCATGAACTCGCGAATTTCCGTCGTCATCACCACCATTTCCGTGCCGCGGCGCAGCACCTTCACGTCGGGATCGCGCAAGATGCCGAGGCCTTCGCCGGTTGTAATGTCGTCGGACGCGTCGCTGTCGGACGAGAAGCGATATTCACGCACGCCGAGGAAGGTGAAATTGTCCGCGCAGAGCCATTGCAGGAACTGGCTTGCTTCGGCGACCTCGTCGATCGGCAGCGGCGGCGGATTGGAAGAGAAAGTTTTGATCGCTTCCTCGACGCGGTCGCGCATGGCGCGCCAGTCGGTGACGCAGGCGCGGACGTCGTTCAACGTGCTGGTGAGGCCCTCGATCAGCTTCTTGCGATCCGCATCGGCGTCTAGGCGAGTGATGTGGAGATGAATCAGGCTTTCGCGCGTGCCCTTTGCTCCCTCCGGCAGTGATTCGCCGTAGAAGCGCAGCAGCTTGCCCTGGTCATCGCGCTCCACGGCGATGATCGGATGAGCGACAAGGGTGACTTCGATGCCCTGCTCGATGAGCTCCGCCATGGTGGAGTCGAACAGGAAAGGCATGTTGTCGTTGAGAATTTCGAGCACGGAAATCTCGCGTCCGTCGGGCAGCACCGGATTGAAGACGCGGATATCGGCGCGGCCGGCCGTGCGCCGCTGCACGTGTTCCCAGGCTTGCTCCGCCAGGAGGGCAAGTGAGGCCGCATCGTAATTGGCGAGGTCCTCGGCATTGGTGTAGCCGAACAGAGGCTCGGCAAAGGCCCGGGGGCTCTTGCCCGCTGGCACGCTGCCTGCTGCATCGCGGATCAGGGTTGCCCGGGCCTTGTCGTCACGCCACACCATCGTGTCCTCCATTTGCCGCGCCGTCCGACCGCTGCCGCGATCATCAGCTTGATTCTGGAGTGCATCTCTTCGAGCGCTCGCGATCGAGTGCCACGCGAAATGTCGGTCTCGAAGCGTCGACGGCTTCCGGCAACATACTACGTCCCAGGAGCGAAAGGTGCACGCTGTCGTGAGGTGTGTTGAATTTTCCTACGACAACGGGTGGGACCCGAAGTCTGCGCCGACGGCGGTGGAACGCCTTGGGGCAGGAAAAATCACACGCAATTTCAATTATGTATGAGTTCGTTGTTTTGTTCTGAACGGCACGCCATTTCCGATTTCGCGCGCTTCAGTACGATTTTGCCGCCGCTCTCATCACGCCGTGCCCTCAGTGGCGGGTAAGCGGCTTGGCAATTTCGCGAACGCAATCGGCAAACGCCCGTGCCACCGGGCTCAGCATTCGGCCCTTCAGCCCGTTGCCCCGTGAAACGCCGGGAGCAACCGGAACATCAGCCGCCCCAGCGGTCCCGGATGTTGTCCGACTACAACGCCAGCCCACACGCCTGCCGGATGGCGATCTGAACCGGCGAAGGTGGCAACGCCGGATCAAATTCGCCCTTCGGCAGCAGCGGAGGCTGTGCCATGAAGCGCGGCCGCTTCCCCCGGTGGGATTGCGTGGAGCGTGGAATCAAGGTTCGCCCGACCTCGCTTCCCAAACAAAGGCCGAGCGAGGCTCGGACACGCGTGCGGTTGCGGCTACGGATGTCCACATCATTGATCTGAAACAATGATGGTCTTCGGCACAAATGCTAGGCCGAGTCGCAGGTCGCGACGCAAGGCATCAAAGGCCGGTCGAGACAATCTCAGCGCGTGTTGGAATCCGAGGGCTCAATGGGACGACTCCTGAATATCGTGACGCCGCTGCATACGGCGACCAAGCGCGACTACATGGGCCGCATGAATGACGACAAGATCGCCTGCTCGCTGAAGGCGCGGGAATACGAGGCCGATTATTGGGATGGCGACCGCCGCTTCGGCTATGGCGGCTACCGCTTCATCGAGGGGCGCTGGGCGCCGGTCGCCAAGGCGCTGATCGAGACCTATGGTCTGAAGGATGGGTCCAGCGTGCTCGACGTCGGCTGCGGCAAGGGCTTTCTGCTCTACGAGATGCAGAAGATCCTGCCGGGCCTGAAGGTGGTTGGCTTCGACATCTCCAAACACGGCCTCGCACATGCGCACGAGCAGGTGAAACCGTATCTGTTCAATTATCGCGCCCAGGACGTCTATCCCTATGGCGACGACAGTTTCGACCTCGTCATCTCGCTCGGCACCCTGCACAATCTCCGGCTTTATGAGCTCGAGGCGGCGCTCAAAGAGATCGAGCGGGTCGGCAAGAACAAATACGTCATGGTCGAGGGCTACCGCAACGTCGCCGAGCTGCACAATCTCGAATGCTGGGCGCTGACGGCGGAATCCATCCTGCACACATCGGAATGGATCTGGCTCTACGGCAAGCTCGGCTACACCGGCGATTACGAATTCATCTATTTCGAGTGACCGGGCGCGACCCATGGATATCAAGACAGCCAAGGCGGCGATTCTCGTCGAGTCCGGCAAGCCGCTGATCGTCGACGAGTTCACCTTGCCGGATAAGCTCGAGCACGGCCAGGTGCTTGCGCAGGTGCACACGTCGAGCATCTGCGGGGCACAGATCAACGAGATCGACGCCGTCAAGGGCGTCGACAAGTTCCTGCCGCATCTGTTGGGGCACGAAGCGCTGGCGACCATCGTCGAAACCGGACCCGGCGTCGTCTCCTGCAAGCAGGGCGACACCGTCGTCATGCATTGGCGGCCGGGCAAGGGCATCCAGTCCAATACGCCGGTCTATTCCTGGCGCGGCAAGCGCCTCAACGCGGGCTGGGTCACCACGTTCAACGAATATGCCGTGGTGTCGGAAAATCGCGTCACGCCCGTTCCGGCCTCGATCGATCGCAGGAGCGCGCCGCTGCTCGGCTGCGCGGTGACGACCGCGCTCGGCGTCGTCAATAACGATGCGCAGGTCGCCATCGGCGAAGCCGTCGTCGTGTTCGGCGTCGGCGGCGTCGGCTTGAACATCGTGCAATTTGCCGCGATGGTCGGCGCCTATCCGGTCGTTGCGATCGACCGTCTCGACAACAAGCTCGAGATGGCCCGGCAGTTCGGCGCCACCCACACCATCAACTCCGACGCGGTGAAGGATCTCGCTGCCGAGGTCCAGGCCATCACCGGCACCGACGGAGCCGACAAGGTCGTCGAGACCACCGGCGTCAGCCGGTTGATCGAGCTCGCCTACGAGATCACCGCCAAGAAGGGCCGCTGCATCCTGGTCGGTGTTCCCCGCGACAAGGTCGAGATCTACACGCTGCCGCTCCATTTCGAGAAAGTCCTGAAGGGCTCGGAAGGCGGACAATGCCAGCCGGCGCGCGATATCCCGCGCCTCGTTCGCCTCGACGAAGCCGGCAAGGTCAGTTACCGCGGCATCGTGACCGATGAGTTCGCGCTCGATGACATCAACGACGCGCTGGAACTGATGCGCAGCGGCGAATCCGGGCGGATACTTCTGAACATCGCTTAAGCGCTGCGGCACCGCCTCAAGGACGAACTCAGTCGCCAATCGCGACCCTATTCACGCCGGCATCGATTACCTGCCGACGTTGACCCGCTCCTGCGCCTTCTTCCGCCATTCCCTGTCAAAGCGGGCGGGGAGGTCTTTGGCTGCGTCCCGTGAGAGGAGTTGGCCGATGGCGGATGTCCGGACCTCGTCGATCTCGGGAATGTCGGTGCAGCCGAGGTTGGCGAGCCGCTTGCCGAAAGGCGGATGCGTCGAGTCCGGATCGTCCTCATGACCTAGACCAGCGACGGCGGCAACGATCATCGGCTCGTGCGCTCTGATGTCCTCGAGCCGTTTGATGATCCGCTCGAGGGGCGGGCGAGGCCCATTGATTGCGCCCAGAATCTCTTTCTCCAGAGGCGCGAACACGAGGTCGGCAAGACGTGTTCTGCAGGCGTTCGTAATGACCAGGGCACGCGCCATCTCGGCCCGCCCAACTTGCTCGGCTGCACCGAGATCGGCGCCAAGCTCGTTCTCCCGTCTCAACGCGCGATATTCCCTGTCGAGCCATTCGAGCATGGAATGGAGGAGGGCGAGGGCAATGCGCCCGGTTATCGTTCGATCCGGATCGGCATAGAAAAGCATGTTCTCCGAAGCGGCGATGAAGTCCTGGAGGTTCGCCCCTCCCGACGTGTGTCGAAGCTGCGCATGTGCGACCTCATGGGCGATGATGGCACGAACAGCACGCTCGTCGAGAATGATCAGAAGTGGCAGGCCGATGGTCATCGTGACGTGTGGCCTGAACAGTCCGGCGTATCGGCTCACTTCCTCGATCGAGGCATTGAAGTCGGTGTCGATCAGCAGGGTGCGCCGTGATCGCACAAAGCTGGGATCGAGTTCTTTCCACATTGCCCAAAGACCCGGAGCGATCTCCTCGTTCGCCTCGAAACTCTGATGCTTTCGCGAAGGCAGGAGCAAGAGGCCGATCATGAGCGCTGCCGCTACCGTGAATATGGAGAACACGAGCGGCATCGTGGCCAGTGCCGCGATCGTGTACCGATCCATGATCATCAGCCAGCTGGCGAGGATCGCACAGGCCAGTGCCACCACCGGGAGAACGGCGTAACGACCGAGCCGCAGGATGATCTTCAGGGCGAGGCGATTGATCCGCCCCTTGATACCGGAGCGAGTTGGATCACGCCTTGTCACATGAACCGTTGCTTTGATGCAGCTTGGCGACGTCCGCGCGGCCCTGGCTTTCCGTGACCTGGATCAGCGTGATCGCGCCGGGCGTCACGATTCCCATCTGCGGCTGGGCTGAGAGATAGGTGGTGCTGCCTGCGCGCAATTCGAGGCTCACCTTCTCGCTTCCCTGTCCGAACAGATTGCTGCTCAGTGGCAGATTGTTGACGGCGACCTCGTGTCGGCCCGGAGGCAGATCGCACGCCAGGAAGCCCGCGGCCTGGCTGCCGCCAATCACGCGTCCGTCCACGGCATAGTTGGGCTGGACCGCAAATCCCAGGGCGGACGAGCGATACACCACAAGGCGTGCAGTGTTCGACTTGACGTTCTCGGTCAGAGCCTGATCGCCCATTGGCCCCGATGCGCACCCCGCAAGCAGCGTGGCCACGGCAAAGATCCCCACCCCCAAACGCATTCTCGCCCCTTAATCATTCCAATTTCCCCGGGGCATCATTGGCTGGGGTGGTGGCTGAAGTCAATCTCGACTATAGGTCGTATGGGGTGCGGCTCGCCTCACCGCCACCCCAGCGCCGGTGCCACATGCGTCAGGATCGCCTCGATCGCGTGCGCGCAATAGGCAACGCCGAGCTGATTGGGAATAGTCAGCAGCAGCGTGTCCGCTTCCGCAATCGCTTCGTCATCCCGCAGCTGCTCGATCAGCACATCCGGCTCGGCCGCATAACTCCGTCCGAAGATCGCGCGCGTGCGCGGGTCGATGAAGCCGATCTGATCCTCGCCTCCGCGCTCGCCGCCGAAATAGGCGCGGTCGCGATCATCCATCAGCGCAAAAATGCTGCGGCTGACGGACACGCGGGGCTCGCGGGTGTGGCCGGCTTCCTTCCACGCCGCGCGATAGGCGCGGATCTGCGCCGCCTGCTGCACGTGAAAGGCTTCGCCCGTCTCGTCGTTCTTCAGCGTCGAGCTCTGCAGGTTCATGCCGAGCTTCGCCGCCCACACCGCGGTCGCGTTCGAGCCGGCGCCCCACCAGATGCGTTCGCGCAGGCCCTGCGCATGCGGTTCGAGGCGCAACAGCCCGGGCGGATTGGGAAACATCGGCTGCGGATTGGGCTCGGCAAAACCTTCGCCGCGGAGCAGGTCGAGGAAGACCTCGGCATGGCGCCGGCCCATGTCGGCGTCGTTCTGGCCCTCGGCCGGGCGATAGCCGAAGTAACGCCAGCCGTCGATCACCTGCTCGGGCGAGCCGCGGCTGATGCCGAGCTGCAGCCTGCCGCCGGCGATGAGGTCGGCGCTGCCTGCGTCCTCCACCATGTAGAGCGGATTCTCGTAGCGCATGTCGATCACGGCCGTGCCGATCTCGATTTTGCTGGTCCTCGCGCCGACGGCGGCGAGCAGCGGAAAGGGCGAAGCCAGCTGCCGCGCGAAATGATGCACGCGGAAATAGGCGCCGTCCGCCCCTAACTGTTCCGCCGCGACCGCAAGCTCGATCGATTGCCGCAGCGTATCGCTAGCAGAGCGGGTCTGTGACTGCGGCGAGGGCGTCCAGTGCCCGAAGGAGAGGAATCCGATCTTTTTCATGGAGGCAACATATGGATGATCGGAACAGTTTGCGAGACGTCGACCTGAGGAAAGATGAGAATACGGGGCATGCACCCGTAAGCGCCCCCCGTTAGGGCTACCGCATATGGCATTTTGCGCGACCTGAGCGCGCGCCTCGTCCTTCGAAACGACCGCGGAGCTTGTCATCGGGCCGCGCCTTGCGCGGACCCGGTGGCGGTCTCCTCATGATGAGGCTAAGTGGCATCGGTGCTCGTTGAAACTACCGCCGCGCACGCGGTCCTCATCCTGAGGGCCCGCCTACGGCGGGCGTCTCGAAGGATGGCCACAGGGAAATGGCTCCCATATGCGATTGCCCCCGGGGAAGCAGATGAGGCACGGGTTGGACTGCTGGTGCTTCTGCCTTACAGCTGACCCACGAACTCAGATCATTCGACTTCGATCTGCCACGCCGAGAAGCCTCCTCAGATGTCGCAACCGGTCAATCTCGTAGGATGGGTTGAGCAAACCCATCATGCCTCGCCACAGGCTGAGAGATTGATGGGTTTCGCTGGCGCTCGACCCATCCTACGAGGCTGTGACTCTTTTCCGTATCGAGCGTCAGGCGGATATGATTCTCTAAGCAGATTGATTTGCTGGAGAGAATGATGGCTGACGACGGACTTTTTGGCGAATTGCCGGAACAGTCGGCGCCATGCACCGAAGTGGTGCCGCGGGGCGCACCTCGGCTACGCGGGCCTGTGCGCGATCAGGTCGAATTGCGAGCGGTCGATATCGATAGCCTGATCGGGCAGGATCATCCGGTGCGGGTGATCTGGGCTTATGTCGAAGGGCTCGACTTGAGCGAGCTGGAAGATCGCGTCAAGGCGCGGGAGAACAGGCCGGGTTATCCGGCGCCATCGCCACGGTTGCTGCTGGCGCTTTGGCTGTACGCCACGAGCGATGGCGTTGGCAGCGCGCGGGCGCTGGACCGGCTCTGCGACAGTCACGACGTCTACCGCTGGCTCTGCGGCGGCGTGTCTTTGAACCATCATACGCTATCGGACTTCCGGGTCGGCTGTGCCGACTTGCTCGACCGTTTGCTGGTCGAACATCTGGTGGCCCTG